>Ga0308169_10003117_pt1 | contig 16465 bp, 8 predicted proteins | sample PhyBR1_2_FD_202139 | JGI IMG/M metagenome (GOLD analysis project Ga0308169, IMG submission 202139) | Phyllosphere microbial communities from UC Gill Tract Community Farm, Albany, California, United States - DLSLSB.R1 | ecosystem: Host-associated > Plants > Phyllosphere > Unclassified | place... | reverse complement strand
TGGAGCATCTGCGAGAGGAGGACGAGCGGGGGAGGAGAAGAGTCAGTCGTGCGCTCGCTCCCAGCTCGGCAGCACGCTCCGAAATGACGAGACGCACCCGGTCAGCAGTGAAGCCAGCCATGTTGACGACTGCAGGGAGCAAGGAAGCGTCAGTGGATGAGGAAAGAGCCGGCTCGAGAGCGAGAAAGGTGGACGCACGGATGTTGATGCCGCCGTACGCCCTGCGGGATGACAAGCGCGGGTCAGCAAGGTGCTCTCGAGGTTTCTCGAGCCTAGAGAGAGGGCGAGGACGCACTCGACCGTCGCGCTGACGAGCTTCTTGGGGAAGTCCTGCGCCGTCACGTCGCCGCCGACCGCGATCGCCTCGCCGCCCGCCTTCTTGATCTCGTCGACGACGAGCTTGGCCTTGCCTGCGTGTATGCGAGGGTCAGCGAGAGGGACTCGGTGCAGGAGAAGGCGAGCGAGGACGCACCCTCGTCGAGGTCCGAGACGACGACCTTGGCGCCCTCCTGGGCGAAAAGGATGGCGCACGAGCGACCGATGCCTTGCGCGGCCTGTTGCGGGTGCGAGTCAGTGCGTGCAAGGGATCGTGCAAGTGCTCGGGGCGAGAGTGAGGCGGGACGCACGCCGGTGACGATGGCAACCTGGCCGGCGAGGATGCCCTTGGGCGAGGAAGCGAGCTGGCCAGCGACGGCGTTGAGGCGGGACTGGGCGGACATGAGTGAAGCTGAGTCTGAGCGGTAGAGGAGCGGCGAGGGGTGAGAAGGAGGAGAGCGAGCGAGACGAAGTCGACCTCGCCCCACTTGGCCTTCGCTTCGACGCGCTGCCGGACCGGAGCCCGCCTCAGAACAGCGGCGGCTCGCCCTGCTGAGTCTTTGAGCTACTCTGGCGGTGTATGAAAGCTTCGTAGCCCGCTTTGGATCTCGGCAGCTCCGCAGAGAAGCCGCCGAGCGAGCTGTCTCTGGGTTTGGCGCGCTCGCGGTGGAGGCGAGCCAGGCGCTCGCCGTCTGCCCTCTCCTCCTCACCGCTCACCCGCTCTCACAGTAAGTCTTCGTCCAGCCTGCGCCCCCTCCCCCGCACCCTACCCAGCAGTCTCCCGACTCGCCGCGCCCGCCCACCACCTCCCCAAGCGGCGCAGCGAGCTCACCGCCTCGGCGCCCGTCGTCGTTCGCGGCGGCGGGCGACAGCGAGACCATGCCAGAGCAAACCCTCCACATCCCCAGTTTGACAGTCTCGTAGCACTGTCCTCCAGGACAGGCCATGCAGAGCGCTGATAGAAGTGGGCTGACATCTTTTCCCTCCTCCGCAGGTCTCTCGCCTCGCCTCTCGCTCTTCCCTCTCCCTCTCGCCCGCCCAGCACTCCGACCTTCGTCACGCCCGCCTGCCGCACCTCGCGCTACAAGCAGCTGCGTCTACACGACACGCGTGCACGCCAGCTCTCGCAGCCGGGCCCGTCGCCTCGGTCGCCTCGACGACCTCTTCTTGCTCAACAGCTCGCTCGGCACCGCGCCAGCTCGCGCATTCTCTGGGCGCAGCCGCGCAGTCGACGAGCCTCTCGCTCGCACGGCGTCGTCGGCTCGCACATCTCGCTCGCGCATCTCGACCGCCCCCTCCCTCCCCTCCCCTCCCCTCTCCCTCTCCAGCCCCATCTCGTGCGCAATGATCGAAGAACAACCAAATAACGCAGAGGCTTCGGCCGATGCTGTCAACCTTCTTCAATCAACCATCTTTCGGGACTGAGCGCACCGAGATTGGCCGGCTGGGCGGAGCGGCGTGGACGAGGGCGAGGACGAGGTCGGCTCCCTCTCTCTTCCTGCTCATTGTGTAGACGCTGTTCCCGTGCCATGCCATTTCTTCCTCGATCTCTCTCCTGGCTTTCCCTGCACTCGACTCGAAAGTCCTGTCGCTGCGAGAACGAGAGCGAGAGAGCCGCTGCAGCTTCCAGAGCGAGGAGAACGCGAGCGTCCAGCGTCGCGATTGGTGCTGCACGGCCTCGAGTGCCTCAACAGGTCATCTGCGAGCCTGCTGGTCCCGCCGCAGCTGCCCTGGAGTGGCGTGAGGCGAGGGCGGCCTTGTTCTCCGCGTCGCCCTGCTCCGCCGCTGGCTCGTTCGCGTCTCGCCGCTCCCCGACTCGGCTCGCTCGCGCAGTCGCTCGGCAGAGTAGTGCAGGATGGAGCCAAAGGTGCGTGGCACCGTCTCGTGCTGTCTGCGCCGTCGCTGACCCCGTACTCGCCCTTCCAGGTCCTCATCAACCCGACCGCGACCGCGACCGAGGCCGACCACGAGCCGTCGCCCCTCCTGCGGCTACCAGCAGAGCTGCTCGACAAAATCTTCAAGCTCGCCAACGAGGCCGACCCGGCGCCGATGTTTAGGGAGCGCGACGTCGTCCACTTGTCGCCCGTGGCACCCGCCCGTCGCCGAGCCCGCAAGACGGCCCCCCAGCCCATCTGCCGCCGCCTGTACCCGATCCAGCGCCAGCACCTGTACCACACCGTCCGCATCTCGACCTACAGCGCCCTCGCCCTTCTCTGCGGCACGGTGCAGGCGTCGCCGGGCGCGGGCAACCTCGTCGTCGAGCTCCAGCTGCGGCTCGGCGACGTCTTGAACCTGCGGTCGGGCGTCGAGGTGTACGAGGACCCGTTCTTGGAGCCGGACGACCCGCTCGAGGACCGCGACATCCCCGACGAGGACAAGGTCGTCTCGCCGCTCGACTTCTCGATCCTCCTCGCGCGCCTGCCCAACCTCGAGATCCTCGACCTCGCCTTGCCGAGCACGTCGCTCCTCGACGTCGTCCTGTACAAGGAGGTGACGCCGTCGCTCCTCTACGGCCTCAAGACGCTCAAGATCGTCGCCGTCGGGATGGTCGCGCCGCGCGGCCGCGTCCAAGACGAGTGGGTCCGACAGCTCGCGCAGTACCAGTCGCTCGAGGAGCTTTCTCTCGAGCGGTACGACACCATCTACCTCTTCCCGTACCTCGAGATGCCGATCCCGTCCCTCGGCTCGATCACCAAGCTCGCCATCTCGCGCCACTGCCACGACTGGGACGACGGCCCCGACCTGCGCGACCTCTTCCCGCACCTCGTCGAGCTCGACCTCACCGCCCTCGAGCCCGAGCCCGACTTTGGGGTCATCCTCGAGGGCGCGCCAGACGCACTACGCCGGCTGCGCCTGCGCTCGACGATCGTCTCGACGTTCCACCCGGGCCCAGACTCGCCGGGCAACCTCGACAACGTCTTGCCTCGGTTCGAGCACCTCGAGCACCTCAGCCTCGGCCACGGTATCTTCACGCCCAACGGCCTCCTCCCCTACCTGCGCTCCCTCCACTCCCTCCGCTCCCTCACCTTCGGGCCGTCCGCCCCGGCGCCCGACACCTTCCTCCTCTCGCTCCTCGCCGGCCCCTCGCGCCTCGCCCACCTCCGCCTCCTCACCCTCGACCACCTGTACGCCCAGCGCGGGCCGACCATCGCCGCGCGCGGCGGCCGCCTCCCGCCCGACCTGCGCGACGTCGTCGACCCGCCCATGTACGACGGCTGGGTCATGCCCAACGCCGTGCCTGGGTGCTCGGCGCCCGGCATCGTCGCCGCCGTCGAGGCCGGGCGCGCGCACGGCGTGTGCGTGCGCGGAACGGCGCTCGGCATCGTCGGGTGGCAGGAGGCGCACGACGAGGAGAGGCGCGCGGCGATGGCGCTGTGGGGCGAGGACGCGGCGAGAGAGTTCAGGGAGGAGCTCGAGAGGGAGCAGGCGAGGTACGGGATCGGGCAGCTCGGGTTCGCAGAGGGCGAGGTGTGGGCGCTCTAGCGGTCGAGGAGCGGCGCCGGCGCGCTCGAGCGAGCGGGTGCAACTCACTGTATTTTTCTCTTCGACGTGCAGCGGTTCTACGATGGCTTGGTGAGCTCGCTCGTGCCGGTCTCGCAGCGCCAAGGAAGCGGGAGAACGGCAGCATCTCCGGCTCGAGCTCCTCCGCCGCCGGCTCCTCCTCGCTCGCCCTCCTCACTCAGCTCGCGTCGCCCGGTCGCTCGCGCTTGAGGAGGGAGACACGTCTCACTGCTAGCGTCGTTCGCTGTTTCACAACGCTCTGCGGCGTCCTCGTGCCCGTCGAGAGAGCTCCGCGCCGACGAGCGCTGGACGAGAGAGCGTTCTCGAGCTCGCGCCTCTCATTCTCTCGCTCTATCTCACGGCGAGCATCGAGATGGACAAGCTGCGAATGTATAACAAGGGGCGTGACTACTGCTGAACTGCGGCGACGACGACCGTGGAGCGACGCTCCCTCCTCCTCGACCTTCGACAGCCGAGCTCTAGATGCCCATGCCGCCGGTGCACTCGAGCGTGACGCCCGAGACGTAGCTCGCGAGCGGCGAGCACAGGAAGAGGACGGCCTTTGCGGCGTCGTCGGCCGTGCCGGGGCGGTTGAGCGGGCTGCGCGAGAAGGAGGAGGGGGTCAGTGCGCTGCTCGAGTGCGAGAGCGAGGGGGAGGAAGGGGACGCACATGTGAGGGTACGACTCGGGCTTGTTGTCCTGCTTCTTGGGGCCAGAGGGAATGCCGAGAGCGATCTCTGCAGGGAGGAGAGAGGGAGAGGGAGGAGAAGGAGGGAGAGGGAAGAGTCAGCCCGGCGCTCGAGCCACGAGAGAGCGGTGGACGTGAGAGGGAGAGGGACGCACTCTTTCCGTTGACCTCGATCGTCTCGCCGAGCTCCTTGGCCTGGGTGAGGCGCGTGAGGATGTGGCCGAACGCGACCGTGTTGCACCGGACGCCGAACGGGCCCCACTCCTTTGCGATCGTCTTGGTGAGGCCCGTGACGCCCGCCTTGGCCGTCGCGTAGTTGGCCTGGCCGACGTTGCCGTGGATGCCGGCGACCGACGAGACGGTGACGATCGACTTGTTGCGCGCGACGCGCTCGGGCGTCTTGGAGCGCATGAAGGGCGCGGCCTCCTTGATGAGGCGGAACGGCGCGACGTTGTGCACCTTGAGCATGAGCTCGTACGTGTCGTCCGTCATGGTGTGGAGCATCTGCAGGGGCGAGAGAGGGCGAGTCAGCCTCGCAGGACAAAAAGGAGAGCGCACTCGAGCGAGGAGAGCGAGAAGGGGCGCACCTTGTCCGAGGTGAAGCCGGCGTTGGCGACGATGTGCTCGACCGAGCCGAACGCACTCACCGCCGCGTCGACGACCTTCTTAGCAAAGCCGTCGGCCGTCACGTCGCCGCCGACAGCGATGGCCTGGCCGCCGGCCTGCTTGATCTCGTCGACGACCTTCTGCGCCTTAGCCTCGTCGAGGTCCGAGACGACGACCTTTGCGCCCTCGGTCGCGAAGAGGAGGGCGCACGAGCGACCGATGCCTTGAGCGGCCTGCGAGGAGGAGGGAGGAGGAGGAGGAGGAGGAGGAGGTGGAGGTGGGGGGTCAGCTGTCGCTCTCGCGCCTCGGGAGTCGCGCAGTGTGGTGGTGGAGGGAGTGCTCACGCCGGTGATGATGGCGACGTCGCCTGCGAGGAGGCCTTTGGGGTTTGAGGCCGAGAGCTGGCCCGAGACGGCGGCGAGGCGGTTCGAGGCGGACGAGGACGACATGGCGGCGAGGGACGGCGAGGGGATAGGTTGGGTGGGTCTGACGGAGTGAAGTGAAGCAGAGAAGTAGAGCACAAGCAGGCGTGAGAGCGAGCGAGAGGACGAGGAGCGAGAGGAGGCCGGACCCGCCGGCTCTGGTCCGGCTTCTCTCCGGCTCGCAGTTCATCCGCTCGATCATGGCCAGCCGCGGCTTCTCTCTCGACGCTCAACAGCACAGCGAGGACCATGCAAGCTAGTCTGTACAGCGCAACAAGGACAACATGGGCCGCGAGAGCGCAAAAGTCTATCGAGCACACGCTCCTCGGCTCAGCTCCACCACAGCTCGCCGCGCTTGAACCCCTCCTCGTCTCGATCCCGCTCGCCGTCCTCGTCCTTGACCGGCTCGAGACTCGAGGCCGCCGCCGCCGAGGCCGCAAAGTCGTCGCCGGACAGCGGCTCGTCCTGGACCTCGGCGGCGAGCTGCTGCTGCGGCGGCTCGGGCGTCGGCGACGGCGCACGATCGGGCATGGCCGGCGGCCACGCAAAGTCGTCCTCGGTCCACCCGCGGTGGTCCTCCTCGTCGTCGTCGTCGTCGGCCCCGCCGCCGCTGCGCCGCGCGCCCCACACGGGCTCGCGCTCGCCGCCGCGCACCGACGCCTCGTCGTCCTCCTCGTACCCGTCGTCCTCGTCGCCCTCGCCCTCGGGCGCGGCGCCAAACAGGCCGAGCGACCGCAGCCACGCCTCGTCGACGCCGAACCGCTCGAGGTCGAGGTCGGCGAGCGAGAAGGGCTCCTCGGCGCCGCCCGGTCCGGCGCCGCCTTCTTGCCACGCGCCGCCGCCGCCCTCGTCCGACGAGTGCGACGCCGAGGCCGACGCCGAAGCCGACGGGTCGCAGCACGTGATGGTCGCCGTGCGCAGCATCTCGAGGTCGTTGTCGCCGCGCCGCTCGCGCCGCTCGTCGTCCTCGCCGTCCTCGTCGTCGTCCTCGCCCGACGCCGACGCAAAGTGCGCGAGCCCGCTCCCAGGTCGCGGCAGCGCGAGCTCGTGCTCGTGCGCGCTCGAGTTGTACGAGTAGCCGCGCGGCAGCTCGCCGAAGGCGACCCGGCCCGGACCGACGCCCGCGCCCGGCGGCGCCGGCGGGCTGTCGTCCTGGCTCGACAGCGGGTGCGCCATGCGCGACGACAGCGACGAGACAGCGCCCGTGCCCGACTCGTCGTCGTCGTCCTGGCCGCTCGCACCGCCGTACACGCTCGGCGGCGCGCTCGGCCACGCGCTCTGCACGCCGCTGCTGCTCGCGCCGCTCGCGCCGCTGTCCGTGTGCTGCAGCGGCGGCGGGCCCGCCGACGCCGAGGCGAGCCACTCGAGGATGCCGTCGAGGTCGGTCGCCTGTTGCTGCTGCTGCTGGGCGTCGAACGGCGCGTGCGGCGGCGTCGTCTGGGCCGAGTGCGACGCCGACGAGAGGTAGCTCGCGCCGGTAGCTGCGGCGGCGGCGCGGTCGAGGTGCTCAAAGTCGAGGTCGAGGTCAAGGCGCTCGAGAGCGCTCGTGGCCGAGAGCGACTGGGCGCCCGAAGCCGAGGCCGACGAGTACGACGACAGCGTGTGGCTCGCGACGGGCTCGAGCGGGTACCCGTACAGCGCCGAGCTCGGCCGTCGGTCGCCGTGCTGGTGATGCAGGTCGTACACGTCGGACGAGGCGGCCGACGACGACGGCGGCGGGTAGTCCTGCGACGCCCAGGCGTCGATCGACGGGCCGGCGAGGCCGGACGACGACGACGACGGCTGCTGCTGCTGCGCCGGCGCCGGCGCGAACGAGTACAGCGCGCCGTCGTTGATCGAGCTGAACGGCGGCGGCACCTGCTGCTGCTGCTGCCGCTCGTGGTTGAGCTCGCGGAAGATGGCGTCGCCCTCGCCCTCGCCGAACATGGGCGCGAGCGCGACCGCCGGGCGGTGCACGGCGTCGCCGAGCACGAACGCCGCCGCGGCCGGGTCGATCAGGTCGGGCAGAGGCGGCAGCGACGGTGCCGGCGAGGCGCTGACGGCGTTCGGGTCGACCTCTAACGAGAGAGGCTCGTCCGCCATGGGCATCTCGCCCGTGCCGTACGGGTCGTACTGCACTGCCCCACTGCCGCTGACGCCGCCGCCATCTCCCGAGGTCGGCCGGCCGAGGACGGGCGCCTCGAAGTAGGCCTGCGCGGCCGGGTCGGGCGGCGGCGCCGTCGACGGCGAGGCGGTCCCGGCGGGCGAGACGACGAACGCCTCGGTCTGCGGCGGGAGGTCGCGGAAGAAGTAGGCCGACGCGAGCTGCTCTGTTGTGAGAGGCGCCGAGGGGCGCGGCGCGGCGAGCGACGGGTGAGGCGGGGCCGGCGAGGAGGAGGACGAGGTCGAGGGGGCGTCGGCGTGATAGGGGGTCGGGGCGCTGTTCGAGCGAGGCGGCGTCGGGGCGAGGGAAGGTAGGCGAGGAAGGTGGAGGGTGCTCGAGGAGGGGAGGGGCGGCACGGCGGGCTGACCCTCAGCCTTGACCTTGCGCTGCAGCTCGGCGCCCTTCGAGAGAGGCGACGGGCCCGGCGGGAGGTGGTGGTGCGAGTGGTGGTGCTCCTTGGCGCCGTGCTGCGGGTACGGCGAGTAGACGGCCGAGACGTGCGTCGGGTGGTCGGCGAGGTGGCCGTGCGCAAGGTCGTGCGGCTTCTTGTCGCGCGCCGACGAGCTGCGGCGCGAGACGCTCGCCGGCCTCGACAAGCTCTTCTTGCGCCCGACCGTCGCGAGCTCCTGGTCGGACGCAGAGGCGGCCGAGGCGGCGCAGGACGAGGGGCCGGCGGTTCGCGATGCGCCTGGAGCGGGCGAGGGTGCGGCGGAAGAGACGGACGAGCGGGACCGAGTCGAGGAGGGGCGGCGGACGAGCGAGACGGTGTGAAGGTCGCTGATGCCGTTGGGGAGGGTTTTGAGGAGGGGTTCGGCGGCTGTGAGGGCGGGCCTGGGTCAGCGAGCGGTCCTCGAGAGCAAGAGGGAGGAGGACGAGGGAGAGCGACGCACACTCGGTCTTGTCGTGGTGGCAGGTGCGGTGCGCGTTGTTGGTCTTGCGCAGCTCGCGGCAGGCGGCGCACGCCGTGACGGGCCGCCCTCGGCGAGCGATCTCGCGCAGCGGGCGGTCCGTGTGGGCGCAGGTGGCCTGGCGGTGCCCGCGGATGCACGGCTCGCACGCAAACTGTGGGGGGGTTGCAAGAGTCAGTAGCCTGCTCCAGTGAGGGTGCAGAGCGAGAGGGAAGGACGCACCTTGACGCCGTCGATCAGCATGGTCAGCTCGAAGCGCAGTCGGCTCGGGCGGCGACGAGGAGGGCGAGGTCGAGGTCGAGTTGGTCGAGGTGCGGCTGGGCCCGGCTGGATGCGCCGATACGGGGCGGTGGAGCAGTCCGGGTCGGGTCTAGAGTCGTAGCGAGGCGGCCATGGGGCGGGACGGCGGGTGGGAGATGAGGAGGAGGCGCCAGGAGGAGGATCGTCGGTCGAGGCGAGGCCAAGGGCGACGGCGGCGCGGGCTGCGGTGAGGGAGAGTACGCCCGCCCTCCTGGAGGACGGGGATGCAGCTGCCTGGGTCTGGCCTGCGGTGGTGGTGCTGTCGAGGAGCGAGCTGTCCCCCCTCGCCCCTTCTCGTCCGCGAGCGAGAAGACGGCTCTCTCCTCGACCTCTCACTGCCTCGCTGGCCGATCCAGCTGCAGGAGACCAGCACGAGTGCTCCTTGGACTGCTCTCGCCCTGCGCGACCCGCCAGCTCGTGCGGCGGACTTTGCGCTACCTCCGCTTCGCGCTCCCCTTCCTCGCCGTCACGAAGCTTCCTTAGCGCTTCTTGGCACCGGCCGGGTCGTGCTCCTCGACCCGTCACGCGGCTTCTCGAGATATGACACCGCCTGCTCGCCCCTCGGTTCGTCCCCGAGATCTCCCTCCTCGAGGGCGGCCGCTCCTCTACCTCTTCCTCCTCGCTCTCGCTGCGCCTCGACGCTGCGCTTGTTCACTCGCACAACGCCGACCTACTCGAGCGCATCAAGGCCACAATGTGCTTCTCCTCCCATTTTCACCGCACCCCTTGCCCTGCTCGCAGGCCGCTGACGAGACTCTCCTTCTGCAGGTCGTCGGGCTACAACGAGTTCAAGCCCGCCCTCGACAACTTCTACCTCGGCGTCAGCGCCCTCTTCGCTATCCCGCTCCAAGCCATCTTCTTCGCCGCCGCCGTCGCGTTCAACGAGCCAGCCGTGTGCGTCGGCGAGCCGTCCTCGTCCCCCGCTCGCTGCTTCTTGCTGACCTCTCGCCTCGCCTCGCAGTCTGCTTCCCGGCGCGGCGATGACCTGCATCGGGCTCACCGAGCTCGTCTTCTTCCTGGGCTCGAGCGCCTCGTTCGGCACCCGCAACATCCTCGTCGTGTGCGTCCCTCTCTTCCTCCTCGACAGCGTCCTCGAGACGACGGTGCTGACCCTCACGCCTCCCCGCAGCGCTCTCGGCGGCCTCTGGGCGGTCCACCTCTACATCTTCAGCATCGTGCACACGTGCGAGGCGAGGAAGCGCGGCAGCTTCGCAGCTCAAAAGGTGCGTCGTCTCGCAGTTCGGCTCTCGGACCCCTTCCTCGGCGCCGACCTGACGTTCTCCTTCCGCAACAGCGCCCTGTTCGACTGCCTCTGGGCATCATCGTGTCGTACCTCCTCTTCCCCTGGGTCCTCTTCCTCCCCTACATCCTCTCGTGCTCGCCGCACATCAGCTACTCGGGGTACGGCAGCCACGTCCGCTTCAAGCCCTACCCGAGCGTGCGTTCTCTCCTCCTCTCTTACACGTACATACGTGAGGCTGACGATGCTGCACCCGCAGGACGTGATCGGGCTCGTCCTCATGGCGCTCGCCTTCCTCGTCGAGATCGGCGCGTGGTACGGCAAGCTCCGCTTCGATTTGCGCCGGCGTGACACCCAACCCGGCAGCACCAGCCTCGCATCATCGTCGGTCCTCTCGCACGGCATCTACGTGCGTCCCCCTCTCGCTCACCGGTGCTCGACCCGACCGAGCGACGCACTGACCCTCTCTCTCTTTGTACCGTCGCGCAGACGCTCACGCGCCACCCGCTCCTCTTCTCCGTCCCGCTCCTCTCGCTCGGCATCTACATCCTCGTCGCGACGCCTGCCTTCTACGCCTGGGGCGGCGGCGGCCTGTACAACCGCCTCGAGTCGCCCGGCCGAGAGGCTCTCGCTGCGAGCGTCGTCGCGCCGGTCGCCATCATCGGTGCGTCCTCTCACCTCTCTTTTCCTGCAGCTCAAAGTCTCCCGAGCGCAGCTGATCGAGCGAGATTGTGCGACGCAGCCGCCGAGCTCCTCTTCTTCCTCCCCTGGCTCGAGCGCACCCAGCAGGCGCACTACAGCTCGCTCGCCTCGGATCGCGCCGCGCCCACCTCCGAGGGCAACATCTGGACCGCCTACGAGGTGCGTCCCCTCGCTCTTCTCCCCGTTTCGCTCGCCGTCGCTGACTCGAAGCGCCCGCCGCCCGCAGGTCTACCGCTCGCGCACCTCGCCCATCGTCCCGCTCCCGTCAGCGCTGTACGCCTGCCTCCCTGCCGGCGCCAAGCGGTACTTCCTCGGCGAGCGCACCCTCGACGCGACGGCGGCGAGGCGCCTCGGCGCGAGAGAGGCCGAGACGGTCGTCGAGTGCTGAGCATGTCGAGCGGCGGGCGACGACTCTCAGACTTTCTTCGTACTTTTCACTTGTGTAGCATAGTTCGGCTGCTTTGCACTGCATGCGCGTGCGTCTGTTCTTGCGGTGGCTATCAGAGAGCGGAAGGCGACTCGGAAAAGAGCCGTCCCTCCTCGGCCTTCTCAGCCCCCCTCGGCAGAGAGGCTCGATCCGGCGGCCTGCCTGGTTTGCAGTACTATGCTGCGCGCTCTCGAGTCTGGCGTGCTCACGAGAAGCGCTCGGCACGTTCGAGGTTGGAGCACGAGCGCGACCTTCTCAACGAGCGCAGGGTCCGTGCGCCCCGGAGTTCTCGCTCTCGCTCTCGCTCGCCGCTCGCGCTCGACGATCAGGACTGCATGCTTCGGTACTACGACTTGGCCTTGGCCTTGGGCGCCCACCGCTCCGTCTTGCCGAGGACGGTGCCGCTGCAGGGTCGAGCGAAAGCCCGAGTCAGGCCCTCGCGCTCGGAGTGTCGAGGACCAAGGAGTGAAGGGGACGACTCACAAGTCCATGGAGGCCTCGCACTTGATCTCGGCGTCGATAGGGCCGATCCACGAGAGCTTGTCCTTGGTGTACTGCTCGATGCGCGGCGCGAGCGTCGTCTCGGCGAGCATAAAGTCGTCGACGGTCCCGACGCGCATGATGCGCACGCCTGGCGCGACCTCGCCCGTGCGGAACATGAGCGTGCCGCACAGCTTGCAAAAGTGCTGCTTCATCCACCCGCCGGACCCGATCGTCTTGGACTGCGAGAACTCGGTGAGGAGGTCCTCGCCGCGGATGAACGACGTGTGCGAGTCGAGCGACACAAAGTTGGTGGCGAACGACGTCGAAGTGAACTTGTGGCAATCGAAACAGTGACAAGCGAAAGTATCGACGAGGCCAGGAGCTTCGAGCGGCTGTCAAGCGGGAGGTGAGGTCGGATCAGCTCGCGTCGGCGGCCGGTCCCAGATGGCCTAGAGCGCGGCGCAGACGGCTCAGAGCGAGGAGAATGAGACGGTCGACGCACAAACCTCATCTGGACCTTGCCGCAGTAGCAGGTGGCCGTCGCTTCCTTGTCGTTCGACCAGCCGTCGTCGGCGAGGCCGGCGGGCGGGAAGTAAGGCTTGTTACTGGGCGCGGCGGACAGGGACATGGCGAGCTGCAGTGCCGACTGGTAGCGGCGAAGCAGGAGAGGGAGAGAGCGCTTGCGAGAGCGAGAGGCAGGCCTGCGCGCGAGCGAGGTGGAGGTGGGGATCCGTGCGGGGACGAGTCGCCCGATTGATTGGTCAGCTCCGACGCGAGCCGGACGTCTCGCACTTCCTGCAAGCCCCTCGACGGCGTGCACGCTGCACAGTAACGCCAAGCAGTCTCTGCACACTCTCTGTCAAGCTTGCGCCGCTCGAAACATGAGCGCGAAAGCCGCGAGAAGAAAAATGGCGCAGGCCGCTCGACGAGGAGGATGCGGCCGCTCGACGAGAAGCATGCTCAAGGGCGACACCGCAAGAGGCCGTGCTACCGCCCTGTTGCAGCTGCTGAAGAGACGCAAGCGAAAGCGTGTCGTGCGACGGAAAAAGCGCGACGTCGGTGACCGCGTCGACTTGGAGCGGGCGCGGGGAGGGCGCGCGGCGCGGCCGCCGGGAAGGCCAACGGCTTCGTCTCGCTCGCTCGCTCTTCGTCGTCGTCCTCCCCTTCCCGCTCCCGCCTATCCAGCGCCCGCACGAGCTCCCTGGTGGACGTCTCTGTCGCCCCTCTCGCGTCCACCCGCCTTTCGCCCAGCGCGACCGCTTCGCCCGCCCGCCTCCTCCTCGACACTCGCCGTCGGCGCCAACTCGCCCGCCGTCTCGCCCTCCTTCACCGCGTTCGATACGCGCATCTCGACCTCGAGGACCTTCAGCACCTTCTCAACCGCCCTCGCCGCCAACTCGAGCCCCCTTCCGCCGCCGACGACCTCCTCACCCTCCGACCGTTGCACGCTCGCGTGCCGCAACCGCCCTCGGCCAACCTCGTTCGACTTGCGCGTCCTCGAGTGCACCCCGACGCTCTCTCGAGTCTCCGCCCACATCCTGCGTGCGTCCCACCCTCACTGTCGGTCTCTCGGGAGGAGCAAGCGCAACTTGGGAAGGTCGCGCGCGAGCGGCGTGTGCACGATGTCAATGGCGCGTGAGGGCCCGCTCGAGCCTGCGAGCCGCGCACAAAGGCGCAAGCTGTCGAGCAGAGCTCCTCCTGCCGCCAGCGCGCATCGAGGAACGAGCAGGAGGCGGTGTTAGTGTGCTCGACGCGAGCAGACGCGCTCCTCCTCGTCACTCCCGGGACTCGAAGCAGGAGCGAAAGCGCGAGGAATGCAGCGTGCTGACCCTCTTACTCTCTCTTGCACGCCAACAGACTCGACGATGCAGCCCTCGTACAAGTTCCCTCGGTCGCTCGGATCGCTCGACCTCACGGACCCCTCCTCCGTCCCAGCACCTCCTCCTGCCGGCGGGCCCTCGGGCTCACGGTCACACCCCTCGCTCCTCGTCACCGACTCGTCCGGGCACCCTCAGGCGTCGCTGAGCGACGAGCAGTACCTCGACAAGTTCACGACGGCCGTCAACTCGCTCCGAGACGGCGCCGGTCCGTCCGCAGGCCTCGCCGCGCCCAATCCCGCGCACCTCTCGACCCAGTCGTTCGGGCGCAGCAAGTCGCTCTCGAGGATCTCGGAGTACTCCGAGTCGGCGTACTCGTCGGGCTCGCGCGCGCGCGACTCGCACGAGCCCCCTTCGTCGCCGCCGCCTCGATCCGACACGACGCGCTCGCCCTCGCCCGGCGGCGCCTCGCCGATCGACCCGGGCTTCGGCTCGGCGCCGTCGTCGTTCTCGTTCCCGGCGCCGCCGGCCATCTACGCCGCGCACCTCGCGCCGCAGGGCCCGCCGCCACCACCGCTCGTCCCGGTCACGACGCCCGTCTCGCCTCGTCCGGTCCCCTCGCAGCGCTTCCACGTCACCAACCCGGACGCGACGTCGCCCTCGCTCTCGCCGTCGCCCGTCCCCGGCCGGCATCACCTCCCCTCGCGCCCCCTCACGACGCCCCTCCCGCTCGCCAACCCGCACCCGGTCCCCGTCCCGCTCGACAACTTTGCCGCGCCGCCCGCCGCGCCTCGAGCCGACAGCCCGCAGTGGAGCTCGTCGTCGCACTCGCACGAGTACGGCAGCTCGGCATCGTCGGCGCCCGGCGAGTACATGGTGCAGCTCCCGGGCCGCGCCGTCCTCGCCGAGCACGCCCAGCAGCAGCAGCAGCAGCGCTTCTCGCGGCACGGGCAGGAGCACAGCGAGTCGTCGACGGCCTGGGCGACCGCCGAGGACGAGAAGTTCTTCAACGACGCCGGCGGCGACGTTTACGCCGCGCCGTACCACGCCATGTCGTTCGACGCGCACGAGCCGCACCGAGGGGGCGACTCGCCGAACCGGTTCACGCTCGACGACGAGAAGATCGGCGTCGGGCGCGACCTGCAGCAGCGGCGCAAGGGCCCGGACGCGACGACGGCGACGGCGACGCAGGGCTGGGAGCCCGAGGGCGAGCAGGTGCGGCGCGGCGCCAACCGCAGGTTGTGGTGGGCGCTCCTCGTCGTCGTCGTGATCGCCGTCGCGGTCGGCGTCGGTGTCGGCGTCGGCAGGAAGGACGCGAACGCCGGGCGCGCCGAGAACGACTCGCTCGCGCCCGCTTCGGCCTCCTCCCTCTCCTCCTCCTCGCCCTCGCCTTCTTCCTCCTCCCCTTCCGACGCCTCCTCCTCGTCCTCCCAGCGCACCATCATCCGCCCGAGCGCCACCTCGGCCGCCTCGAGCGCCGCCGCCGCCGCCGCCGCCGTCGAAACCTACTCGACGACGTTCGGCTTCGAGCAGTCCGGCCGCTCGACCGTCGTCCCGCTCACCTACACGATCCCGACCTCGTACGCGACGCGCGCCGACGGCCGGTACCAGTTCACGCAGCAGGTCGTCCTCCCCGACCTCGGCACGGCCGCCGGCGCGCGCGGCGCGTCGTTCACGAGCGACCTGCGCTTCCGCGTCGCGCCGACCGACGCTGCGAGCGGCGCGGGCGGCGGGGCGACGATCGAGCGCAGGAGCGCAGAGGAGCGCGTCGAGAGCGCGAGGAGGTGGGACCGCCGGGAGCGGGACCGGCGCGCGAGGGTGATCCGCTGAGCGGGTCCGAGCGGGGCGGTGCGAGTCGGGCGCGGCGAGACAGACACTTGAAGGGGTCGACGGGGCGCTCTTTAATGACGCTCGCTTTGTGCTGCGAGTAGACGCTGTCGAGGTTTCCTGGAACGACGTAGCTGGACCTGGCTCTCGATCGTGCGAGAGCGGGAGAGGAGAGAGAAAGCGACGTGCGAGTGCATTGCAGCGAGGGAAAGGGCGGCCTGCGCGCTCCTCCTGCGTGCGCGCTCACCGGTACAGCATGTCGAAGTGACCTGGACCTGCGAGCGAGAGAGGGCGAGAGGCGTCAGGTTGGTCCCTCGAGAAAGGAGAGCTCGCGAGGAGGAGAGGGAGGAAAACGAAGGAGAGAGGAGCAGGAACGAGGACGCACGGTACAGCAGCGCCCCCTCGATGCCCTTCTCGCCCCTCTTTGCCGCCTCGTCCTCAAACTCGAAGAAGTTGACCTCGGCGTCGGCCGCGCTCGAGCTTTCGTCGCCCGGCGCGAGCTGCTGCGCGCCAAAGAGCGACTGGTCGAGGTAGGCGATGCGCAGCGGGACCTGGAGCGCGCGCGTGAGGGCGGCGATGGCGAGGTGGTCGGCCTCACGGGCGACGGCCTGCGGGCGGAGAGCAGGAGGGGGAGGGAGAGGGAGGACGTCAGTGCGGCTCGAGGGCGCGAGACGGAGCGTGAGGAGCGAGAGGAGCTGCGCTGGAACGCTCCTCGACTTGGTCGGCGCAGAACTGGCGCATGGTGGGCGCGCCGCCGTCGGCGAGGAAGCGCGGGTCGTCGTCGAGGGCGAAGAGGAACGGCGCAAACTCGTCCTCGTGCGTGCGCAGGTAGGCCGACGTGATGAGGCGCAGGATGACGATGATGCAGCTGCGTGCGAGAGGAGGAGTGTGAGCGCAGGAGCGAGTGAGTTGGCGAAAGGAAGAGAGGGCGAGAGGGACGCACCTGTTGGTCTCGGGGTCGTTGAACGCCTCGACGAGCTGGTCGCGCGACAGCCTCGGCTCGGCGTCCTTGCGCTTGCCGCCGTCCTTCTCCTCCGGGCCCATGCGGTACAGGAGCTGCTGGAGCGGCTCGTGGAAGTCTTCCCA
>Ga0308169_10003115_pt1 | contig 16467 bp, 27 predicted proteins | sample PhyBR1_2_FD_202139 | JGI IMG/M metagenome (GOLD analysis project Ga0308169, IMG submission 202139) | Phyllosphere microbial communities from UC Gill Tract Community Farm, Albany, California, United States - DLSLSB.R1 | ecosystem: Host-associated > Plants > Phyllosphere > Unclassified | place... | reverse complement strand
GGGGAATCAAGCGAGTGCGGTAGAAGACGCAGAGTTGTTCGATCCGAAAGATGTCAAAGTTGAAACGATGAGATCTAGAGGTGCAGGTGGACAGGTATGCTCAAACTGTCTCTCCTATCTAGCGTGGGGATGTCGCTGATTGGTAGACATTCGGAGATTACAGCACGTGAATCGAACGGAATCTGCTATTCGATTAACTCATCTCCCTACTGGAATTTCCGTATCCATGCAGGATTCAAGATCACAACACGAGGTAACCTTACTTTTTCCCTTCCTCCTCTCTTGCGCCAATATCTCTCAACTGACTTCTCTCCTTCGCTCGATGGATAGAATCGAACAAAAGCGTACAAAGTCTTGAGAGCTCGATTAATGGACCGTCGATTAGCTTCCGAAGAAGCCGAACGAAGATCCGTTCGTCGTAACCAAGTGAAAGGTGCAGACAGATCCGAAAAGATTCGTACTTATAATTATCCACAAGTTTGTTTCTTCTTCCCTTTCTTGAGTGAGTGAGCGAGTGGATGCTGATGAGAGAGTGAGGGGGAGCTTATAGGGACGATTGACGGATCATCGTATACCTATTACTACGAGTGGGTTGGAGGACGCGATGGAGGGTGGTGAGACTTTGGATATGTTGGTGAGGGAATTGGAGATTAGGGACGAGGAGGACGGGGTTGAAGGGATATTGGAGGGAGATGATTAGATGGAGGTAGTGAGCTAGAGTTTCATCAAGTATAGAATGGACACGGGATCGCTAGAAACTGAGGCGAAAACTGTAGAGTAATCGTTTTTTGTTTGCGAAGAATTTCATTTCGCTATTCCGGCAAGTTACGATCCCCCCCTTCCTTCGCGCTCTCTCCTGCTGTAGTAGAGACAGTCACCATGCTCAGTGCGATACTGCTTCTTCCCCTTTTCAGAGCGATGTGAGAATGACTTCTCCCTGCGAATTCCCTCTCTTCTCTTCTTCTCACTTCACTCTTTCGATCCTCGGCCACACCACGATCTAGTCCCGGCCCATTCAATTACAAGCACTCCTTCCCTTCAACACCCACAGAACTCCCCTCCACTCCCCAATCGAACTCGTTGAAAACAAAACTCTTGTCATCTCCTCGTCGCGTCGACACCCGCCGTTTCTTAACTGGCATCTTAACCCTAAGTTGATCAACCTGGGAGTATAATCAACACCATCTTATCCGCTTTTACTAGGCTCAATTCCTAGTGCTCGAACTTCAAACCGAGTTCCTTCATCGCCATTTCAACTCGCGTTCTCTCGAGCTCCCGACTTCGATGATTCAGGGTGGACAGCTAGGATATGATTAGGGAGATGTTATTGGGGGGAAAACGAGATGATAGTTTGGATCACACCTCTCTAGATGGAGAACCTTGAGGAACTCTTTGGATCACTCAACCTTTTTCCTCTTCCACCTCCCTCAGACTAGATGATCGACCTCGCATATCCTCAGATTCCATACCCTTTCCCCTTACGCTCACTTGAATTCAGTCGGATCGAAACCACTCGGAAAAGAGGAACTTATTTGAAGGAGTAAAGCTCCCTCTTATCTCTCACTAAGGATCACTCCTGGACGTTGGGAAGACTCAGTCTAGTCGATCGAGTTGGGCAAGTGGGATCATTCGAAAGGACGGAAAGAGATGTAGAGAGAAACGAGTTCCCTTCAAAACGAAACCTTCGGTACGATCTCCCCTATTCTCTTTTCTCTATTAACTCCCTATCTCCCCTCTCTACCCTCGTTCCGCTACTTCACCTTCTTCCTCTCTTCATTCCCTAGGATCTCCTCTTCCCTCAAACTCCTCAATCCAACTTCTTCTTCCTCACCCGAATCTACCCTCAAACCCCGTCCCCTCATAACCTCGAAATAACTTCCTTCCTCACTACCTCTCCCTCACCTCTCAAAAGATCCCGACCCTCATCTTCTCCATTTCCTCCACTCCTCGACCCCCTCATTCACACATTCCTCTCTTTTCCTCAATTTCGATTTTCCCTCACACAAAACCTCAAAAACACTCAAAATTCAATACCTCTCTTTCCTCCTCCTTCCACACTCGAGAGCAAAAAAACCGCTCAATGACGAAATCCTTCTTGATGGATGGGGGTTCTTAGTGAATGAATAAGTGTGAACAAACGGGAATAAAACACGATGATTTCATTCGCCGGTACAGAACTCTTCTCTCTCAAGAATTGATTTCTAGAGCGTTTTTCTTTCTCTCGGGAGTGAATAGGAGATGGGAGAGAAAGGGTTGAAAGTGGGAGTGTCTTGAGGGGGGGGAGAGCGATTGATGGGAATTTGAGTGAATGGAGGGAGAGAGGAAATAGGTAGGGAGGGAAAACGAAGGGGATGAAGGATCTTTCTGAGGGGATGATAGAGAGGGAGGGAGAGATATTTTATCGATGGGATTGAAGGAATGGTGGGAGGAAAGTAGAAGAGGGAGCTTCGAAAGAGATTGAGGAGGTAAAGGGAAAGGAAAGGGAGGGAATTGATTTTTGAGGAAGAATGAAAAAGAAACGATCGAGGGATCTCTAGAGTAGGAAAGGGGATGATTTAGGGAAAGAGAAAAAGAGGGAGGGTCTAGAGGTTTCTTGTGGAATCTCCGGGGCGTGGAGGTCGTTCGTTAACGATTCGTTTTTTCACTTCTCTTTTTTGTTCGATCGGTGGTTCCTCCCCTTCTCTTCTCGCTCGTCGACTTTCAACTGGGGATTCTCACTCGGAGGAAAGGAGTGATTCAGAGAGAGGAGGAGGGGAGTGATCTCTTTGGGTTCCATCTTTCGTTCCGACGAGTTGGGAGTAGGGATGATTTTGGGTTTGAGAATGAGGAGGGAGAGGGAACGATTGGATTCTGATGGTTTGATTCATCTGGGATGAAGAGGGAGGAGGAGTGGACGAGTGAGCAAGAGAGGGACAGGTCTTCTCGTCGTCGAGAGATGGAAACTTACTGGATCGTTTTTTCTTGAGCACTCTCCCTTTTCCTCATTTTCGATGATGCTGCTCACTTTCCTGTTTCAATCGAACCCACAGACCTCAAAACTGAACGTCAAACTTTTCGAATCGGTCGAGCTTGATCAAGGATGCGAGGAGAGGAGAACGAGAGGAGGAACCTTTCATGGTTTGGCAGTCTTTTCGAGTTTGGATTCGATGGAAATGGTTCTCCCCCCACCCACCCCTACACTCACTCCTCACGACTCCGAACAAACCCACAAGATGTCCTCAGTGACTCTGATCTTCGTCGTGCTTTCGAGAACAAAAGGAGGATCCCGGTAGTTTTTCTCATCCTCGCTTTTTCTCACCGGTCAAAGGGTCATGAAAAAGAGGATTGGTTACGCCGAGGAAGAATACGAGTTTGAAACGAGGAAGGAATCGGGAGTTTGGAGTTCAAATCTTCGAGGGAGGAGTTTCTTTGGAAACAGCACAGAGGATCGCTCGAGTAATCAGGTTCAACGTGATGAATACTATCTAATCATGAACACGATAACTTACTCCCTTGATTCGCTTTCATCACAGAAAACTTTTTCTCAAACGCATCCTTTCGCAATTTCGACCCAACTCTTTCAATCTCGACCCCTTCGATCCTCGTCAAGGAGCTTTCTCTTTCGAACTCGTGACACCTTCACCGCGTCAAGTCACTTTCGTCCTCTCTACCACAATCCTCAAATCGAGTTCTCCTCAAATCGCCCGCTTCCCTCCTTCCCCGTTCGTCGTTTCCTTCGGGAACGAGGTTCATCTTTCTTTCGTCTACGCATCATATTCGACTCTTCTTCACCATCACCAGCCTCTCCGCTTCTTCTCCAAACCCTTCATAGAATCGACTCTTCTCCATCACGCTCGACCTCGAATTTCGACTCTGCCCATTCCCTTCTTCTGTTTTCCCCTTTTCCTGTTCAACCCCGATTCATCGATCGTACTATCCTACCATCTCACAAGATCTCCTACCACTCTTCACTACAAAGTTCGACCTCTCGACCCAACCTCCTCAATTCAGTCATTCCCGATGATCTACCTCAACCTATTTCTTCCCTACTCAAGTCTTTCCAAACCTCTCCTTTCACCTCTCCCATCCTCCTTAGCTCTTTCCAAGTCGTTACTCCTTCACATCCCTTCCTCAATTCCTCAGATCCCGGATTCTTTCCTCTTTTCTCCATCCCAAACAAGCTCTCTCTTTCTTCTCCTCTTCGACTTTTCAACCTCGACCTCTCATTCAAAAGCTACTTCGATATCCAAACCTCCCTTTCACAAGAATACAGCTCCTTAGGGAAATACGACCTCTCCTCCTCCTCCTCGAACGAGAAAGTTTCCCCTTCGTCTCCCAGTTCTTCGCTCAAATTTTTTCGTTATAGAGGGTACTCTTTCGATTGAGTCGAGCTGATAGATGAAGGGAAACTTTCATTCCTTCACTTTTTTGTTTTCGGAGACGTCTCTCTTCATTGAGAGAGCGTCCGATCAAAAGTTGTTGCGAATGTGATTCTTTTCTTCGAATCCTCGTTTGGTGGTTTGGAGGTTTGGAAAGGGTTTAGCTGCTATTAGAGATTCGTTCTCGCTCTCTTATCCCAAGATAAGAGAGGTGTTCTCCCTGATCTTGAGGATCGGGTTTTCTTTGAGAATGCGCTTGTTTCGAAGGGGTAACGGAACGAGGTAGGGAGAGTTTCATCGAGGATTTGGAGTAATTGGAGTCGACTGGGAAAGTGGAGGGTTTGGGAGAAAGGAGTTTGAGAGATGAAGGTTTTGGAGAAGAGGAAGCGGAGAGAAGATTCGCTGTACCTTGGGATTTGGGGGATTTGGAGGGAAGCTGCGAGTTGAGTGATGGAGAGCAGTAGGAGTATGAATTTAAGGGGTGGTAGGAAACTGAAAATGGAGATTTGGGAAAGAGAACGAACTTGAGGAGAGGTGAGGTTGAGATTGGATTGGAAAGTGCGAAGAATTGGGTTAGTCGGGCGTGATTGGGGGGAAGAGGGTGTATTTTGGGAGAGGAGGATCGTAGGGATGACAGCTTGATGAGGGGAAGATCGAAAGGGAGGACTAGATTGGATCATATAGGAGAAGCGGAAGAGAAACGAAGAAGTTGTATTTTCGAAAGATGCGTTTCAGTCGAGAAAGATGGATCGAAGGATTGGGTTTTCGGGTCGAGGTTAGATTCTCAGTTTGGGATGGTAGTAGATGAAAGTGACTTGAGGGGTGGAGGAACGAGGAAGAGGAGGAGCTTTGAGGTGAAGAAAGGGAGAAGAGTAGATAGAAAAGGGGTTTGCAAAGTGAAGAGAAGGGGATTGTCTCGTGTAGAATCAGGGAGGAGATGAGTTCTGAAAAGTAAATTCTGATTGACCTGTTCCATCTTCATGTGTGGAACTAGGTGAGAGTTTGCGAAATTTGGACTTGCGAAAATTCTCCCGAACTTTTTGGCTCTCACCCAAAATTCCATCAACGATGAATTTCGCTAGATCTTGCTCTACTTGCTTCAAGAGTACTCATAGCTACACTGGACCAAGACTAGTACCTTCAGGAGCTCGCTCGTTGTCTGCTTTCACTCCTTCACAACCTTGTAAGTTTCCTTCCCGTTCTTCTCCTCTTTCACCACCTCCAGAGCTCTACTGACTACTCACAAGCTATACACAGTGCTCAAGAAACAATCCAAGCAACAAGTAGACGAATTCGAGGAAGAGTTTGAGGAGGATTTCATCGACGATGTTGATCTCCCTTCAGAAGCAGCTACGACTCCCTCTAGCACTCCAGGAGGATCCACAAACGAATCTAGACATTCAGACGTACTAGCTCGAGTACATCAAATCACTTCACAACCTAGATTCAGACTCGCTTCCAATCTTCCCTCCGTTTCACTCCTCACGACTCTCTTGACCCACACAACTCCTTCCACTCTCCCTCAAACTCTCGAGTCGATTGAGCAATGGAGGAACAAGCGGTTACCGTTGTTGGAAGATCGAGCAGTTGATTTATTGGTGAAAAGGTTGGCGAAAACAGAGGGAGAAGAGTTGTTGAACTCTGTCAAAGTGTTGGCGGATCGAACTAAATACGGTATCGAAATCAAGTCGATCAAATCCCTCTACCCACTCTTCGTTCGACTCTCGAAACCCACTCCCCTCGTCCCTTCCTCCTCAGAAACTCCCTCAGATCCTCGCGACTCTCTCTCCACCCAATCCCAACTCGCTCACGATCTCCTCACCCTCTCTTCCCAACATACCCCTTCGACGACTTCTACCGATTCCTTCGCTCACCTCTGTACCCTCGCGATCCTCCTCCAATCCTCTCGCACTCCCACTTCTCCCAAAATCGACGCAATCAATCAACACCTCGAAGGATTAGGGGAGGATTACATCATGCAAGAGACTCTAGGGTTGAGTAAGAAATTGAAGGAGATTTTGAGGTTCAGAGGGATGAGAATCACGGATGAGATGAAGAAGAGACAGAATAATAGTGTTGAATGGTTTGCTCATTTGACCGAGAAATTGGTTGCTATCACTCCATAGGGGGGAAATCGTCGTTTTGAAGGGATGGAATGCACATAAATTTTGCATAGAGTGTCGTCGTTGTCGTTGCGAAAAGAGAGAGTTTTCGTGCCTTGACTTTCAACTTTTCACTTGACCTCGCTCAGACACCTCGAGAAACCTTCAGCCATCGTCCTACATAGCTACAGATAGCTCCTAATCACCCAGCTCTACTTTCTAGTCACTTCTCGTTCGGCCCCCTCATCAACCCGTTTCACCTTCATCTCCCTTCCCTTCAAACCATGTCGTGAGCCCTTTCTGCTTCACTTCAAGCTTACACATTAGCTAATTCACAGCCTCTCAGATCCTGGCCTCGAGCGGGTCCAAGTTCGAGTGGTAAATCAACTCAAGCCGATTCATCCGAACAAGATCTCGAAGCCCAAAACGATCAACACCTGAACCAGCTCCACTCGAAAATATCTGCTTTAAGAGGGGTACGCTCTCCTTTACACCCTACCACGCCGATCAAAAAGAGAGGGGAATTGATTCAACTTGTTGTTTAGGTTACGAGTGATATTTACAATGATTCAAGAGGACAGAACACACTATTAGACTCTACCGTACGTCTCCTTCTTCCCTCACAGCTTGATCTGAATGTAGTGAGCTGATTCGTGAAAGTGAGTTTACAGGGAAATTCATTCGATTCCTTCAAGACCTCATTAGGGAACACTACGACGAGGTTTGCGAGGAGTGTACAGTCTGGAAAAGGAGGGGCGAGGATACAATTAGGAATCGTAGGAGGGTTCGTCATGATTTTCGTATTGTGGAAATTGTTCAGAGGGGGAAGCGCTTAGTGAGGTTTAGAGGAAAGGGAATTCTGGGTCCAGCGAGGTGGTCGCTATTGTTGTTCTTTCTTCGTAATGTAAGCATCTATGTTTCTTTCAAGTTTTGCGCGTATGGTGAAGAAACTGCGAGGAAACGAAGGATCTTCGAGAGTCGTTCGCTCGTCGCCTGTTCCCGGTAATCCGTGGTCGGACAACACACCAGCACGCTGTGGGTCAAGGCTGTCTCAAATCTGGCGACAGGTCGACGCTCGTGAGGTTGCGAGACTGTAAGCGCTCAAATCCAGGTTTTCGTTTCTCCGAAGCTTTCCTCCTTACACTGTGTTCTTTTCTCTCGCCCAGCAATCCTACGCATTGTAATTCGATACGATGAATGAGCTAGAGCTTTGTGACTGAGTGAGCCAGCGCAAACTCGCTGACCTATAGAACGAAAGTTGCGAAAAATTGCGATGCGACGGAAAACACAGGTGAAGACACAGGAATACGAGATAGCGCGCTACACCGAGCCTATTGCGTCGCACTATGGGTGATCCTCACTTTCGGAAGCGATAACGCTGTAGCTGGTGAGGTTGCATGAAGAGCTTTGTTCTCGCAAATCCTTCGAACCTGTTCATTCGAGATCTTGGGCACCACAAAGCAGTGACGAGGACGGCTGCTCTGTAATGAAGCTCGGACAGCTCTCCGCGTGAGACTAGAGCCAGCAGTATCCTCATGTCTACATCCGATTGAATTTACTCTCCGCGCACCATTAGGCAGTTCAGAGTATTCGTCGGCGACTCTCTCCGATTCTCGATCTACCACTCTCTGACAGACTTTAATCCTAGCCAGATCCGACTGAGTGGAACTCGAGTTGAGTAAGGCAAAGACTACTCAAGAAGATCTTCGAAGTTGGTTTCTCTTTCGAATCTCGTCGAACGTCCAGCCATCCCATCAGTGCGAGCGGCGAGAGCAGTCGTATTGTATCTTGATCTGTGAGAGACAACGATCAACGAATTAGTCTCGACAAGATTGAAGAGAAATGCATTAACATTCAAAAATCTCACCTCTGACTCGTTTGCTCGTATTGACCGTTCCTCTGTGATGTGCCGAATCGTTTGACCGTATTGATGACCGTGTTGATGAGATAGCTGAGCTGTGAGATTGTCGAGATGCAATCAGCAGGTGCTCTTGGCCTGAGGGTAGCGGATTCTCGAAGAATCTCACCTTTTCCTTTCTTCCGAATTCGAGAGCGGTCGGAGGAAATCGAGAACGCTAGTCGGCATTGACGATGACGATGAAGTGTTCAATCTAGAGATACTGTGAGCCGGAAATCTGGCTTAGCAGACTCGATCTGAAGCGAGGGATCAGAGTTCTTTCGCAAGACGCAACTCGATTTCCCGCTTGTGATACTACTCCCTAATCCCCTTGTTACTCACTCAACAGCACCGAACCTATAGATTCTCCCTTCGTCCCTCCTGTCTCAATACCCGCTGAGACGAATCGACAGACTCGGATTGATCCAAACGAAACGAGAGGAAAGCCTGAGATCGAGTTCTTCCTTGTGCCGTCGAAAGAAGGGATCGGTTCCGTTGCAGAGTAGTTGTAGAAGGAGAGCTAGAAGGAACGTCCTGAGATGTACATGTATACTGGATCAGTTTCTCGGATTCGTTTCGAACGAAAGATCAAGTCGAGTCCGCAAACTCACCTCTTCCCTGATCCTCTTCTCTGTCAGATTTCCGTTCGAACCATCCGATACGTATGGAGATGTCGCATGATCGAACTACTCGTGAGGGAATCGAGTCGAACTGGTTGGAAGTTCGAAGAATCGAATTCTTGCGAGACGGACAGCGAAAGAGGCCGAAGACGGATGAGGACTCCGAAAGATCCGTTCGAAGAGTAGTGGCGTTGATGCGTCTGTGAGAAGGGAGAGTCCGCATCAGTATAGCTCGTTGAGCGAAAGATGCGAGCAATCCCGAAGACTCACCTTTCAAGAGATTCTGCTAGACCTCCATCTCCTAGTTTGATCGGTCGAGATCTGGACTTCATGGGAGATTGAATGAACCTGAGTCGCGAAGACGAGGGAAGAATCGGAATGAGAGGAGAAAGTCGAGGTTTGAGGAGAGAGGATTCTTGCGGCTCTGGTGTCGAGGTGCAAAGTTTGCGAAAATGAGGATTGGCGATGCACGAGGGACCGAATCTGTGAAGGCGAGGACTTCAAGCATCAGTATAGGATCTGAGCGGATGAATTTGATGCTGAGAATCCGAGTCCTCACCTTTTGCATGTTCGTCGATCTTCCAGCTTTCTCTCTGACTGTGTCGACTCATGCGTATCGATATTCTCGAGACAACCATGAGATCTGACCGTCGAAATGAAGATGCTACTCTTTGAGGGATTGTGGTCGATAGGTCGATTTGCGAGGATTTCCCTGAAGTACTCATCGAGTGAGGCACCTCCATCGGATGAGATGCGGCATGTGAGTAGTCGGACACTGACGATGGGAAGAGAGACGGCAATTTGAGCGAGAACGTTGAGGTCTGCGAGTGCCAGAACACTACAAGATCAGTTCTGCTTCATTTCGCAGAGGGATCAGGTTGGAATCGCGAGCTCACCTTCGATGAGATCATCCGTCGAAAGTATAGTCTATCGCGGTCCATCTCCCATCAGTTCCTTCCACGCATGATTCCTATACCATCCAACGACCTCGATTTCTTCGTTTCCCTCGAATCTTGCCAACTTTCTCCCATCCTCTCCCAGCTTCAACCTCCCTCTCCCCACCTTGAAATGAACCAAACTGAGTGGCCACTGACTCTCCATACTCCTATCCAGGGTAAACTTTGAGAACCCATTGAGAGCGACGAGGATCCCTAAAGGTTGTCTCCCAGATTGATGTGAAGCGTTCTGTAAAACCCCTTCGAATTCTCTGATGATTGCGGGTCGAATTCGAGTTGCAGAAGCTTTGCATTGAACTAGTACGTCGAGAGATCGAAAGGAGTTGAACGATTTTGAAGTTGAAGTTGAGGAGAGAGGAGGAAGAGAAGAACGACCTCGTAAATCGATACCTCGATCGTTGGAGCCTCCTACACGGATTAAAGAGTAGTTGTAAGGTGGAGAGGAGAGTAAGGAGAGGGTTAGGAGCTCGTATGCTGTTCCTAAATGAGTTGAGGAGATCGGTTTGGATTGGAGGGAGGGAAGGATCGGGGATAAAGAGGGTAAGAGTATACGCCTACGTGCCATGACTACATGTATCTTTTCGAGTTGGTTGAATGAGAGTTTGAGGCGGTGTTTGAGCTTTTGGAAAGAGAGAAAGGGAGAGAGAGAAGTTGCACTCTCCCTCAACTCTCTCACTCAAGGATGGCTACATTAGAAGAAAGTTGGGCAAAGATTCGATTACAGATCAACAGCAATACTCAAGCGATTAAACGACCTGCCGTTGTATTATCAGCGATTGAATCGACTCTCTCTTCTTCTTCAACTTCAATCGAACCCCCAGCCTACTTCCTAGCACTCTTATCCACTCTAGATCAACTAGTACAAGATCCAAATTCATCTAAACCCCTCTCTGAACAACGACAACTCCTCGAAGCGACTCTTTACCTTTTATCCGTCTTGTCCCCTCACCTCGACCCTACCACTCTCAGATCGAAACTATCTTCTACCTTGGCGACTATTACCCCTCTCTATCAATCCTTCGAACATCAAGCTCCAGCACTCAAATCTTTGATTCAAATCTCTCAATGTTTACTCTCGGCCGCACCTCAATCGACTCTCGAGAAGGATCTTCAAGGGGCCAGATCATGTTATGCAGCTACTTTGAGTCTGTGTGCCGACACGAGACCGAAAGTGAGGAGGAGAGCTCAAGAAGCAGTTCAACATGTCCTCAAGAATCCTCCTCCTCCTGGAATTCAACATCCTTACGCAGATGAATCGGCGGGTTGGATTTGTCAGAAGTTGGACGATGCGATTAGAGGAGCGAAGAGGGGAGGGAAGAAGGAAGGAGGGAAAGAGGCGGAAACGGGTTCAGATGAAAGTAGGGCGATCGCTCTCTTGACGTTTACAAAGAATATGGGTACTGCTTGGCCTCAATCTGTACGTACTCTTACTTCTTGAAGTATCGGAATGTGAGCTGACCAACGTTTAATGTGTTCAGTCGACTTCCACTCTCCTCCCTCTCCTCCTTTCGACTCTCACTCTGTCCTCTCCCCATCTCACCCTTTCAGCCCTCACTGTTCTCTCTCATCTATTCTCAGCCTCTCACGCCGCCGAAACCATGTCTGATGATCACGTCAAGGAAACTCTCGAAGCTTTGATCAAAGCGAGACCTAAAGCGGTCGAAAGCGAACAAGGAGAAAAGTTACTCGCTGGATGGGTTGAAGGAGTAGGAGAAGGATTAGTCGCTCTCGCTAGGTAAGTCTCCCTCTATCTTGACTGCTGCGATTGTGAATTGACCCGAACTGTGAGCGTATAGAACCGATTCCACCGCCGCTCTCGAACGACTCTCGACCCTCTTCCCTACCATTCTTCCGATTCTCACTACTGCCAGCACTCCTCTCCTTCGTCAATCTGTCGAAACCGCTTGCTCCTTGATGATCAAACATTGCGTGACGGATGAAGAGATTATTTCCGCCGTCTCTGGAGGAGGAGGAGAAACTCTCAAATCCGTTATCGATCAGGTCGAGAAAGCGATGACCTCGCCACGCTATGCAGCACTTTCCCAACCTCACGTCCTCGCACTCGTCAAAGCTCTCTTCCTCCGACTTCGACTTCGAGTCCCAACTTCTTCATCCTCCACTTCTTCTTCTTCCGATCCTCGAGATCCTCCTGCCGCCACTACGCTCCTCACGAAATGTCTCGTCCTCCTCGCGAAGTCTAGGGAAGACAGTCGATTCGAATGGAAGAAGGAAGCAGATTCGGTTTTGGACACTTTGATCAAAGTACTCGGACCTCAAATCATCCTCTCCTACCTTCCTCTCAACCTCTCCCCTGAAGACGCCGCTCAATCGAAACATGCTCGAGCGTGGTTACTCCCTCTCCTCAAACCAGCAATCACCAACACTCGATTAGGTCACTTTAGGGAATCGTTCGTTCCTCTTTCGGCAGAATTCTTCAACAAGGCAGAGGAAGCTAGAATGGCGGAACCTCCGAGAGCGATGGAAGCGAAAGTGTGGGAGACGTTAGTAGGTCAAACTTGGAGTTTGTTACCGGGATATTGCGAGTATCCAGTCGATCTCACTCAAGCCTTCGATACCGAATTCGTTTCTTTACTTGCGAATGTCCTTTACACTCAACCTCAACTTCGACCTTCAATCTTCAAATCCCTTCAGACTCTCCTCTCTACGACTCTCGCACTCGCCAATTCGACCTCTCCTCCTCAAATCATGAAAGATCAATTCGGATTGACTCCTCAACAAGGACAAGAATCACTCGCTCACCTTCGATCTCTCGCTCAAACGATCCTCTCCGTCGCATTCAACGTTTATGGAAAGATGAACCGAGGAGAAGGAGGTTACGTATTGGAGACGATTGGAAGTTGGATCGCGATTTTGGACACTTCGGAACTCGTTTCTACTTATGACAAAATCTCTTCCCTCCTCCTTCAAGCACTCGAAGCACCTCTCCATCCGAAAGAAGATCCGACGATTCCTCCAACTCACGCTTTACTCGATATCTTGATCGCTATCATTCCGTCTTCGAAACCGATCGAGGTGAAATTCTTTGATTTGGCGATGGGGGAGAAAGTGTTGGGCTGTGACAAGGATCAGTCAGTGCAGAAGAAGGCGTATAGGATAGCTGCGAGGCTGTGTGAGGAGAGTGAGGGAAGAGTGTTGAAAGGGAGAGAAGGAGAAATTGTCGAGAGAATCGTCGATGGTGGTTCGAAAGTTGCGAATGGGGCTAAACGAGTACGCCCTCCTCTCTCTCTTTGGTTCTTTGTGAGTACTGACTGATTGAGTATGAATGAATTAGGATCGAGTTTCCCTTCTTTCAGCCCTCGTCCCCGTTATCCCCTCCGATTCCCTCCACTTCATTCCTTCCCTCATTCCCGAAGCTGTTCTCTCAACGAAGGAGTCGAATGGAGTAACGAGAGAAGCCGCCTACACTCTCATCGTTTCGATGGCGAACAAGCTCGCAACTCCAGGAGCGACGATCAAACGACACTTGATTAAAGGAATGGAGGATACGATGGAGGAGGAAGTTCCCGCAACTGAGGAAGAGTTTGTTACGATGGTCAGTGCTGGATTGGCAGCTACGAGTCCTCATATGATCGCTGCTACTGTTGGAGCTCTCGGAAGATTGGTTTGGGAATTCCATTGTACGCTTCTCTCTCTCGTTCTCTTCTGTCTAGGCACGGGAGCTGATTTCGTTCGATTGGTTGTGACTAGCGAAACTCGAACAATCTTATCTCGCTGAACTCGTCGATACCCTTGTCGTTTTCCTTACTTCGCCTAATCGAGAAATCGTCAAATCTGCTATTGGATTCATCAAAGTTTCGATCGTTTCCCTCCCCTCGACTGTCATCACTCCTTCACTACCTCAACTCGTTCCAGCTCTCATCAATTGGAGTCATGAGCATTCGAACCACTTCAAAGTCAACATTCGTCACTTGTTCGAAAGGATGATTAGGAAGTATGGATATGATCAGATTGAGAGATACGTACCGGAAGATGATAAGAAGTTGGTCAGTAGTATCAGGAAGCGTCAAGCGAGGAGCAAGAAGAAGAGATTGGAAAAGATGGAAACTGAGGAAGGAGAGAATGAGGATGAAGAGGTACGCTTTCATCTTTCTTTCCGCTTTTGTTGCCATCCCTGACTGACGATAATTTCCCTCCATCTTCAGGCACCGAAACCTCAAGCTGCCGCTCGATCTGCTTACGATGAAGTTCTTTACGGATCCGATTCGGAAGGATCTGTCGACGAAGATGCGACTACTCAAGATCCAGCTCTCACGGCTCCTTCAGGTGTCAAGAATAGGAAGTCAATGGCTAGGAAGAACAGGAAGGAACAAGAGGGAGCTTACATTCAGGAGGATGAGGATGAAGTGCTCGATCTCTTGGATGATCGAATGATGAGTCGAATCTCTGGTACGCTCTTTTCACTCTTTCGTTTGTGATTTTTCTTGACTGACTCGGAGCTGTATGTGTTAGCTGCTCGACCCGCTCCCGCTTCGAAGAAGGAATCGAAGAAACCTCTCGATTCTCACTTCAAGACTGATTCTTCTGGTCGACTCGAGTTCAACGAATCCGATTCTGACGACAACGCACCTGGTCCTTCATCTCGACGACAGAAGGGAGCTTCGAAGATGGATGCGGATGATGTCGATAGTGGAATGGGAGCTTATCTCGAAGCGATGAGAGGAGAAGATGGACACACTCGGGATTCAAAGGGGAGGATCAAATTCAACAAGGGAGGGAAGCGAGGAAGGGTGGATGAACAGGATGATGGTGAAGATGTACCGGTTACTGAGGGGTTGAAAGAACTCGAAGTAGGAGGAGGAAACAAGAAGAGGAAAACCAAGAAGGAAACTGTTCAAGTCGGTCAAGAATTCAAGGCCAAGGTAAGTCGCCCTCTTTTGTTGTATTCTGCATAGCGAGCTGACTGTTTGTTCGTTCGTTCACAGCGCGCGGGAGGAGATGTCAAGAAGAATGGAATGCAACCTTATGCTTTCGTTCCTCTCTCAACCGTCGGAGGAAAGAAGTCGAATCAAAAGGGACCCAAAGTGGGAATCACTGGTCTCAAAAAGAGTGGGAAGAAGTAGTTTTTCTCATTTTGCATCTTTTCGTTCTCGCATTTTCTCCCTACTTTTCTCTACGCAATCTCTATATCGTTTCACACTTCCTTTCTCTGACTGAGATCGTCGACGCAAACGTGATTTCTCCTCTTATTCAGCTCGAGTCCTCGCAATCGGACGGAATTTGGCGAGCGACGCTTGACTTGAGTTCTTCTCGTGATCATGCGAATGCGAAGACTGTGAGCAGGGCGATTTCGATGAGCGACTGCGGCAAGGGAAGAGCAGAGAGAGCGTAACGACGTACCATCGGCCTCGAATCCAGACGAGAAAGAACGTGATCGAGACGATAAAGCTTCGGTAGCGGATCCTCCTTGAAGATGCTCTGATCCACGAGTGTGTCTCGAGATGAGTAGTTGCGGAGGAGGGGTAGAAAGACGAATTGATGCTCACCAAAGCGTTGCGTTCCGCGAAAAGATGCTCAATCACCCTCAATTCCCTGTCCATTTTGAGCCACCAATGTCTACCTGGCCCAGCTGAGGATCCAGAGCCTGGTCCTACGTCGGTGAGAGACTCCTTGAGTGCTTTGAAGTATCGTTCTGCGTGATTTATCGCCTCGGAGGTGAGTTCCGACGAAATAGCGAGACGTCGCAAGTAGCTTTCCGTCAAAATTTCAAGCTTGTTGACTCGAGTGCGTAGCTCAACATTCCACCAGTTTGATTCTCCCTAGAAGAACAAGGAGACGGAGCTATATCCCTTGCTTCGAAAGTGAAAAGGCAAAATACTTCGATCGGTGGTTCAAATTCTGGCTTCACTTCAAAACCGGTAAGCTTGTCAAACCAGGCAGTCATCTGAGGTAAACTTGAATTAGTACTCTGCAAGGTGATTCATCGAGAATTACGCACGCATTCTCCGTTTGAATGCTTACGGGAAATGACTTTGAGATCGTCCTCAATTCGTTGGAAAGCAAACTTTGAACGACTCGAGTTGACGAAAACTTTGGTGTATCGTTCCTTCCAAGCGTGCATTGCAGCTGGATCGTCGGCATACCTCGTCCTCCCGCCGTTCAAAAGTCGTCCAAGGGGTGAAGCGAGATCCTCCTTCATCGCACCTTGTACGATTCCGCGAATGTGTGAATCGAGATCCTCTTTGCGCTTCTCGTAGTAATGGTCGTCGTCTAGCTGCTCTTGATCAGCTTTGTGACCCTGCTGTACCAGCTCGACAAGGTCTGCATAAGAGAGCTCCTTGTTTCTGTCGATATCGTGCTGAAGATTGCGGTAGAATTCTTCGTCTAAGTTAGGATCAGGGAGAGGGGGCAATTGAGGGGGATAGCTCTGCCTAGGCATATTGAGGGGTGGAAGAATGAAGAGTGAAGGGTAGAAGGGAAAGAGGGAGAAGGGGAAACGAGGGAGAAAGGAGATTTCGGTAAGAGAACGGCAAGTCCTCGGAGCAACGACGACGACAAGCTCTGATTAACTCACAC
>Ga0308169_10003114_pt1 | contig 16470 bp, 16 predicted proteins | sample PhyBR1_2_FD_202139 | JGI IMG/M metagenome (GOLD analysis project Ga0308169, IMG submission 202139) | Phyllosphere microbial communities from UC Gill Tract Community Farm, Albany, California, United States - DLSLSB.R1 | ecosystem: Host-associated > Plants > Phyllosphere > Unclassified | place... | reverse complement strand
TAGCGGATCGCACTACTACTCAAGTTGTGGGGGAAGGACTCTACAAGCGGGACATTTGCGGTGGATCAATGCAGCAGATCATCGCCGCGTGCTGCCAATTTGCGCACAACATTGTAACGCAAGCGGCACAGCACGACAGCGCGGCGAGTTGTTTTTATTTGTTACTGTGTGGCATCGAGTGTGCCATCTCAGCGGCCGAGTTGACCGGCTAAATGATAATCGTTATCATTTGCCCTATGCATCCGACCAGTTCACCCCAATCCAGCCAGCCATCCGCCTCCCTTCCCGGCCCCGGCCGCGCCGTCTGGCTGCGCCAGCTGCATCAATGGCACTGGATCAGTTCCGCCATCTGCCTGATGGCGATGCTCCTGTTTAGCATCACCGGCTTCACCTTGAACCACGCGTCGCAGATCGAGGCGAAACCGCAGGTCACGCGCCAGAAGGCCGCGCTGCCGGGCCCGTTGCGCGAGCGCCTGGCTGCCTTCGCCGAAAGCCATGCGGACGCCACACTGCCGCTGCCGGACGAGGTCGCGGCCTGGGCGAACCGGACTTTCCCGGTCGACGTGCGCGGCCTGAACGCCGAATGGAGCGAAGAGGACGCCTACGTCGCCCTGCCCCGCCCGGGCGGCGACGCCTGGCTGCGCATCGGCGTCGACGGCCAGGCCGAATACGAGAAGACCGACCGCGGCTGGATCTCCTGGCTCAACGACATGCACAAGGGCCGCAACGCCGGCGCCGTGTGGAGCTGGTTCATCGACATCTTCGCCGGCGCCTGCCTGGTGTTCTGCATCACCGGTTTCCTGATCCTGAAATACCACGCCGCCAACCGGCCCTCGACCTGGCCGGTGATCGGCTTCGGCATCGTGCTGCCGATCGTGCTGGCCCTGCTGTTCGTTCACTGAGTTTGCTTCCTACCAACTACGAAAGAAAGTTCATGAAACTGTCCCGATCGCTCGCGCTGCCGCTGACGTTCTCTCTTGCACTGCCCCTGGTATCGAACGGCGCGATGGCCGCCGACCTGAGCGTCAAGTTCGAACTGCCGCAGCTGAACGTGGCCGAGTACCACAAGCCCTACGTCGCGATCTGGATCGAGCGCGCCGACCAGAGCGTGGCCTCGACCCTGGCTGTGCTGTACGACGTCAAGAAGAAGGACAACGCCGGCACCAAATGGGTCAAGGACCTGCGCACCTGGTGGCGCAAGGCCGGCCGCGACGTCGAACTGCCGATGGATGGCGTGTCCGGCGCGACCCGCCCGGCCGGCCTGCAGACCATGAATTTCTCGACCGCCAAGGCCGGCCTGGACAAGCTGCCGGCCGGCGACTACAAGCTCGTCATCGAGGCCGCGCGCGAAGCCGGCGGCCGCGAACTGGTGCGCGTGCCCTTCACCTGGCCGGCCAAGGGCAAGCTGGCCGCCAACGCCACCGGCAAGGAAGAGCTGGGCGCGGTATCGATCTCGGTCCAATAAGGAGGCAGCATGCAAGCCCGATTCATGAAACAGTTCGTCATCGCCGCCGCCCTCGCCGGCATCGCCTGCGCCGCCCAGGCCCACCGTCCGTGGATGCTGCCGACCAGCACCTTCATCGAGACCGACCGCGAAGCCTGGGTCACGATCGACGGCGCCGTCTCGGAAGGCCTGTTCAACGTCGACCACATGCCGCTGCGCATGGATGGCCTGACGGTCACCGATCCGGACGGCCAGACCGCGCCCGCCCCGGCCGCCACGGTCGGCAAGTTCCGCTCCAGCGTCGACCTGAAGCTGCCGAAGGACGGCACCTACCGCGTCACCCTGGCCGCGACCAATGTCATGGGCAGCTACACGCTGAACGGCGAGATGAAGCGCTTCCGCGCCACCGAGCAGACGGCGGACAAGGAAGTCCCGGCCGGCGCCACCGACGTCAAGCGCACCACCATGGTCCAGCGCCAGGACACCTTCGTCACCCTGAACAAGCCGAGCAAGGGCGCCCTCAAGCCGCTGGGCACCGGCCTCGAAATGGTGGCGGTCACCAACCCGACCGAGCTGCGCGCCGGCGAAAAGGCCACCTTCCGCTTCCAGCTGGACGGCAAACCGCTGCCGAACTTCCCCTTCAGCCTGATCCCGGGCGGCGTCAAGTACCGCGGCACGATCAACGAAGTGCGCCTGACCACCGACGCCAGGGGCGAAGCCAGCTTCACGCTGCCGGCGCCGAACATGTACTGGCTCAGCGCCAGGTATCCGGCAACTGAGCCGGCGAATGCGCCGCGCGGCCCGGGCGCCGACGGTCCGGCGGACGCCAGGCGCTACAGCTACTCGGCGACCCTCGAAGTCCTGCCGGAGTAAGCGGTCCAGCATGCGCGCCGTTCTCGTTCCGCTGGAAATCGATCCGGTCCTGCCCGAAGCCGGCAGCCGCCCGCATGGCCTGGCCGGGACCTCGATGGGCACCGGCTGGTCGGCGCGGATGCTGCTGCCTCCCGCATTCGGGCTCGCCCTCGAAACCGACCTGCAGGCCGCCCTGCAGCAGGAGCTGGACGAGATCGTCGCGCAGATGAGCCACTGGGACGGCGGCTCCCTGCTGTCACGCTACAACCGCGCGCCGGCGGGCAGCTGGCATCCGCTGCCGCCGCGATTCTTCGCCGTGATGGACTACGCGCTGTCGGTGCATGAAGACAGCGGCGGCGCCTACGACCCTGCCGCGGGCGCGCTGGTGAACCTGTGGGGCTTCGGCCCGACCGGCCGCTACGACCAGGCCGGCTTCTACGCGCCGGCCGGCGACGCGGTGGCCGCCGTGATCGCCCGGCGCCAGGGACGGCGGCCGCTGCTCGACCGTGAAGGCCGGCGCCTGTACCAGCCGGGCGGCGCCATCCTCGACCTGTCCTCGGTGGCGAAGGGCTATGCGGTCGACTGCCTTGCGCAGCGCCTGGAAGCGCTGGGCGTGCGCCACTACCTGGTCGAAGTCGGCGGAGAACTGCGCGGCGCCGGCGTCAAGGCCGACGGCCAGCCCTGGTGGGTCGAGCTGGAAGGGGTGCCCGACAGCGCCGGCGCGACCGTGGCGCAATCGGTGGTCGCGCTGCACGGGCTGGCGGTCGCCACGTCCGGCGATTACCGGCGTTATTATCAGCTTTCAATGAGCCACCACGCCCGCCGGCGCGCCTCGCACACCCTCGATCCGCGCACCGGTGCCCCGATCGACAACGGCGTCGCCTCGGTGACGGTGCTGGCGCCGACCTGCATGGCGGCCGACGCCCTCTCGACGGCGCTGACCGTGATGGGCGCGGCCGTCGGCCTGCCCTTCGCCGAACAGCGCGGCCTGGCGGCCCGCTTCCTGCTGCGCAGCGATGAAGGCCTGCGCGAAATCGACACGCCGGCCTGGCGCGCGCTGCTGCAATGAGCATGATGACGATCGAACCGCTGCGCTGGGGCAGCGCCCTGCTGCTGTCCACCGGCTACCTGGCGATGTGCGCCGCCTATCTCCGCGCCGCCCGCGCCCGCTCGGCAGCACATGCCGCGCCGGCCGACTGGCTGGTCGTCTACGCGAGCCAGACCGGCAGCGCCGAAGTCCTCGCACGCCGCAGCGCCGACCTGCTCGCCACCGGCGGCCTGGCGGCGCGCGCGGCCTGCATCTCCAGCCTCGACGCAACCGGCCTGCGCGGCGCGACGCGCATCCTGTTCGTCGCCAGCACCTACGGCGAAGGCGACGCCCCCGACACCGCCGCCCGTTTCGCCGGCCGCCTGATGGCCGAGGGCGTCGACCTCACCCACCTGCACTACGCCGTGCTGGCCCTGGGCGACCGCAGCTACGCCAACTTCTGCGGCTTCGGCCGCGCCCTCGACGCCTGGCTGGCCCAGGCCGGCGCCACGCCGCTGTTCGACCGCATCGACGTCGACCGCGGCGACGCCAAGGCGCTGGAAGACTGGCAGCACCACCTCGGCCGCCTGGCCGGCACCATGGACGCCCCCGACTGGGAAGCGCCGGCCTACGCCGACTGGCGCATCACCGAGCGCGAGCTGCTGAACCCGGGCAGCCTGGGCGCTCCCCTGTACCGCCTGGCCCTGGCGCCCGCGGACGGCCGGTTGCCCGCCTGGGAAGCCGGCGACCTGGCCCAGGTCAGCGCCCCGACCGACCCCGGGCACCCGCGCGAATATTCGATTGCGTCCATCCCATCCGACGGCCGCCTGGAACTGCTGGTGCGCCTGCAAAGGCACGAAGACGGCAGCCCGGGCGCCGCTTCCGGCTGGCTGTGCGAAAGCGCGGCGTCCAGCGATGCGATCCGCCTGCGCATCCGCGAACACGCGCGCTTCCGCCTCGGCGACAACGCGCGCCGGCCGATGCTCCTGATCGGCAACGGCAGCGGCCTGGCCGGCCTGCGCGGCCTGCTGCGCGCCCGCGTCGGACTCGGCGTGAAGGAAAACTGGCTGCTGTTCGGGGAGCGCAACAGCGCCCACGACTTCCTGCTGCGCGGCGAACTCGAAGGCTGGCGCGAATCCGGCTGGCTGCAGAAGCTCGACCTGGCGTTTTCGCGCGACCAGCAGGAGCGGCTGTACGTGCAGGACGTGCTGCGTGCCCGGGCGCCTTTCGTGCGCGAATGGATCGAGCGCGGCGCGGCGATCTATGTGTGCGGCAGCCTGCAGGGCATGGCGGGCGGCGTGCACGATGCGCTCGGCGGCATTCTCGGGCAGGCGCTGCTCGAACAGCTGGGCGCCGACGGCCGCTACCGGCGCGACGTGTATTGAGCGGTGTATCGGGCGCTCAGGCATGGGAGTGCAGCCAGACGAACCGGCCGGGCGCGGCTGGATTGCAGAGCAAGCCGGCAGCGACGAAACGTGGCCGGCAGCAGCTGTCGCGCGACGATCACTTGTCATGAAGCCGACACGATGGCGCGCCAGGCTGGCCGCATCTCTCCTGTATTTCCGATTTTTTCCTACTCTTCCCAGCGGACGGGAACGTTCAGCACTTCGCGCTCGTTCCAGGCCTGGACGACCGCGGACACCACCGTCGGCTTCGTGGGCGCCGCCGTGATCGGCCGGGTGTACTGCAGCGTCTGGGTGTAGTACCGGTATTCCGGGCCCAGGCGTTCCGCGACGAGCCGGCTGGCTTTCCGGCCGGCCTCGCCGTCCAGGACGCGCACCTGGACCACGGCGGCGCCCGCTGCGAGGACGATGCCGATGACCAGCGGGATGCGTGCGCTGTGCACGGGCCGGCCGGCGCGTATGCGTGCCGCAAGCAGCAAGGGGTGACTCAGGGCGCCCGCTGCGATGCCCATCATCGCCATCCAGAGCAGCCATGGAATGCAGCCCAGGGCGAACGGAATCGGGTACAGGCGCATCTGGGTCAGCGTCAGGCTGGCGGGGACGACGACGAAAGGCAGGACCGGCCCGGGCAGCATTCCGCCGATCACCAGCAGCGCCAGCCAGCGCACGACGGCATGCACCCGCAGGCCGCCGAACAGGACCAGGAGTCCGGCCAGTACGCCGACGATCCTGAAATTGATCATGCCCGGCGGGGCAAACACGAGCCCGTAGGCCAGGTCGGCGATGCCGAGCCCGATGACGAACCAGCCGGCGCGCCGGGCGATCCAGCGCGATTCCTGCGGCGCCGCCGTTTCGCTCACAGCTTCACCTCGAGATTCACGCCCACCCGCACCGACCCCGGATTGAAGTTCGTCTGGCGCGAGGTACCGGACACATCCTGGTAGTAGCGGTCCGAGGCATTGTCCTGGCCGAGGATGTTGTTGGCCGACAGCCGCAGCTGGTAGCGCGGATTGAACTTGTACAGCAGGTAGGCATCGAGGTCGCGGCGCGACTGCTGGTACTGGAACTGGCCGTCCGAGATGCGCAGCCAGCCGCCCTTCTGCCAGGCGAGGCTGCTGCCCATGGTCAGGTCGCCCTTGCGGTAGTCGACACCAAAGGTGGCCGACATCGGCGTCTGGCCGTCGAGGCGGTTGCCGGGACCGGGCACGGCGGAGACATGCGACCAGTTGCGGCTGAAGCTGGCGCGCAGGTCGACGCCGCCGAGGGCGTCGGCCAGCAGCTTGCCCGGCGCCTTGGCTTCCAGCTGCAGCGATCGCACCAGCGCGTCGCCGTCGTTGACCGGGCGGTAGACCCAGCGGCCGTCGGCGTCGAGGTCGAGTCGGGTGCGGATGTAATCCGAGATCGCGCGCCGCGACACGCTTGCCGAGAACATCGCGCCGTCCTTCAGGAAGTGCTCGTAGGTGAGGTCGATACCGTTTGCCAGTTCCGGGCGCAGGTCCGGATTGCCGCCGGAGTCGGCGTCGAAGCGGGTGTTGACCGGGGTCTCGTAGCGGCGCGCGGTGAGCTGCTCGACCATCGGCGCTTTATACGTGCGGGTCAGGGCCAGGCGCAGCTGGCGCCCGCTGTTGCCGGGGAATTTGTACAGGGTCTGCGCCACGGGGCTCAGCACGTGGTTGCGCGACGTCGTCGACAGCCTGCCGGTGCCCGGCTCGGTGGCCCCGCTGTCGGTCTGCACGCCTTCCCAGCGCGCGCCGAGGTAGACCGAGAGCTGCTTGTCGATGCTCCACTCGTCCTGCACGAAGCCGGCCAGGCGCGTGATCTTCGGCTCGAAGGTCTCGACGGTATGGGTCAGCGCGTCCTGGTTCAGGCGGTCGTTGCGGTTGCGGACTTCGTCGCTGGCCTGCACACTGGTATCCAGGCCGGCCGCCAGCGAGTGGCCGTCGGACAGCGAGCGCGTGTACTTGCCGCGCAGGCTGGTGCGGCGCCCGCGGTTGACGGTGTCCCAGTCGCGCAGCAGGCGCGCGGTGCGCCCAGCGGTATAGCGGTCGGTGAGCGAATCGCTGTAGTTGCGGCTGCGCTCGCCCGACAGCTTCAGGTCCAGCTTGCCGCCGGCGATCTTGGCGATCCAGCCAAGCTCCAACTGCCCCATCCAGCCACCCGACGGCGTCGCGCTCAGGTTCTCGACATAGTCCGGATTGCCGAAGCTGCCGACCAGGTTGTCGTTCAGGCTGCGCCCGCTCCAGTCCATGCGGTTCGCATGCGCCATGCCCGACAGGTTCAGCTCGTCGCCGTCCGGGAACTTCCAGTTCAGGCGCGGGGACAGCACGGCGCCGCGGTAGCTGCCGTCGCCGTCGTAGCGCGTGGTGCGCGATTGCGTCACCTGCCCGGACGGCAGCGTGAACACCTCGCCGCCGGTCGTATGATTGTCGTTGTCGCCGCCGTACAGGCCGATGTAGGTGAAATACGAGAGCTTGTCGATCTTGTCGGCCAGGTTCATGCCGACGTTCGCGTTACGGCTTTGCTGCGAACGGAAGCCGGACAGGCGCAGGTCGTGGACCGCCTTCGAGGTCACCTTCTTGAGCACGATGTTGATGGTGCCGGCGATCGCCTGCATCGAGTACTCGGCGCTGGCGGCGCGGATGATCTCGATGCGCTCGATCTGGTCGGGCGTCAGCGCATCCATGTTGAAGCCCGGCGGCGGGCGGTCGCCGTTGACCAGGATCTGGGTGTAGCCGGCGCCCAGCCCGCGCATGCGCAGGGTCTTGCCGGTCACGGTCACGCCCGGCGCGCGCTTGAGCACGTCGTAGATATTGTCGTCGCCGTACTTGCGGATCTCTTCCGCGTTCATGACGGTCTTGCTGGCGGTGTCGTCGCGGCGCGGATCGTAGTCGCTGGCCGCGCCCTTCACCTCGACAGTCGAGATCTTGCCATCCTTCTTCGATGGCGCTTCCTTGGCGGGCGCGGCTTCGGCCGCGGTTTGCGCCGCGATGGCCGGCTGGGCCGCGGTCTGGGCCAGCGCGGCGGCCGGCAGGGTCGACAGGGCGAGGTGGATGGCGGCGGCGAGGCGGCGATGCTGGAGGATCATGAAGGGCGGAGCATGAAGTTACTGAACAGCCCGTCACGATAGCAAATGCATGGCGCTTAAATTGCGCCAATTGTCACAATGCCCTATTTGTTGCGGCTGGCCCGCTCAGCGCACGCAGGTGACGTAGGCCCCGGCTACGTCGGCGCGTTCGGCAAGCACGCCGGTGGACAGGTCGACCACCACGTGGCTGGCGGTGCTGGAGACCGAGCCCATGGTCGACGACCAGGTGGCGCCCAGGGTCCAGCCCTGGCCGGCGAGAATGCCGGACTTCTGCAGGGCGATCAGCTCGTCCTCGGTCGGCAGGCGCCACTTGTCAGCCCCTTCGATCGTGATGCTTTCGCAGAACGCTTTCGCCGTGGTCACGTTGTTCGGAAAGCTCACGCCCATCCAGGCCAGGCCGTTGGCATGGACCAGGGCAGCGTTGCTGGCCGGCGGGACGCACTGGTTATTCGTCAGGACCGCCGGCGCGACACAGGTCGGCACCACGGCGCATTTCCCGTTGACGACCGTGCTGCCGGCGCCGCAATCGACCTTGCTGACGGTGAGCGTGGTGCTCGCCGAAGTCGGCCCGAAGCTGCCGATGCTCGGCTGGGAGGCGGTGATCGTGGTTTTCCCCGGCCCCGTGATCGTGACCCGGCTGCCGGCAATGGTGGCGACAGCGGCGTCGCTGCTGGTGTACGTGAAGGCTGCCGGGCTCCGCGAGGATGGCGGCGTGATGTCGAAGGCCGGATCGGTTTCCTTCTTTTCGATGGCCGCGAACGGGCCCAGCGGCGGACCCTGGTCCGGATCGCTGCACGCTGCCATCAGGCACATCATCAAAAGCAAGCCAACGATCCGCTTCATCATTCCCCCGTCATGGTCACATCGAACGACTGGTACAGTAACAAATTCCACTGCCCGAAAATGCGTGCTTTGTCACGTACGCGCCAAGGCATGGAAGCTGAAGGGCTGCCAATGGCTGAACCGGTTCGATGCTACTGAGCAGGTGGTTTGCGGTCAATCGAATCTGAAGCCTCGTCGTTCCGCGCAGGCGGGAACCCATGCTGCGTAACCGACGTAGGTGACGACGACGCGGGCGACGGTGAGGATCGCTTGCCTTAGAATGACCCGTCGCCAACCTTTTTTGACACCTTGAAAATCTCGATCGGCCATCGCCTGTTCGCTTCCGTCCTGCTCGCGATCCTCGCGGTGGCGGCGGGTGCCGTCTATCTGCTGCGCCAGAACGTGCTGGCGGGCTTCGGCGATTACGCCGTCGGGATCGAACTCGATCGCCTCGACGAGCTGTCCGGCGCGCTGGCGCGCCAGTACCGCGGCCACGGCAACTGGCGCTTCCTGCCTGAGGGCGATGCCCGGCGCCAGTGGATCGCGCGCGAGCTGGAACGCCTGCAGCGCGAACGCGAAGCCGCCGCCCTGGCGCCGCCGGCCGCACCGCCTGCGCCGGCAATGCCCGCCGTGCCGGCCGCGACAGCGCAGCCAGCGCCGCCGGCGCGGACTTCCCTACTTTCCCCGCCCGCGCCGCCGGCACCGCCCGCGCCACCCTCGCCGCCGGCGGCACCGGCGCCGATGCCACCCCTGGCCGCCCCGCGCGTCGGCCCGGCCCTGGCCGCGGATGCCGGCGTGGATGCCCCGCTGCCCGAGCGCATCACCCTGCTCGACGCCGATGGCGGCTACCTGGCCGGGCGCATGCCGGATGCGATCCCGCTGGCGCGCCGCGCGGTGGAGGTGAACGGCCGCACGGTCGGCTACCTCGGCGTGGCGCGCAGTCCGCGCCCGAGCGACGCCATGGCCCTCGCCTTCCTGCAGCAGCTGAGCGCCAGCCTGTGGTGGATCGTCGGCTTCGCGATCGCCCTCTCGGCGCTGGCGGCGACCCTGCTGGCGCGCCATTTCCGCGGCCCGATCCGCGAACTCGCGGGCGGCGCCGGCATGCTGGCCGAGGGCCGCTTCGACGTCCGCCTGCCGGCAGGCCGCAGCGACGAACTGGGCGAACTGGCGCGCCACTTCAATACCCTGGCCGAGCAGCTGGACCGCGCCGAAAGCGCGCGCCGCCAGTGGGTGGCCGATACCTCGCACGAGCTGCGCACGCCGCTGGCCGTGCTGCGCGCCCAGCTCGAGGCGATCCAGGACGGGGTGCGCAGCGCCACGCCGCAGGCCGTCGACGCCATGCTGCGCCAGGTGCTGGCCCTGAACAAGCTGATCGACGAGCTGTATGCGCTGGCGCGCGCCGACATCAAAGCCCTCGACATCAAGCCCGAACGCCTCGACGTCTGGCAGCTGGCCCGCACCCAGGCGCTCGGCTTCGAAGCGCGGCTGCAGGCCGCCGGCCTGGCGCTCGAACTGGGCCCGGCGCCGCCGCGCGCGCAGGCGATGGCCGATCCGGACCGCATGCGCCAGGTCTTCGACAACCTGTTCGAGAACAGCCTGCGCTACACGGCCGCCGGCGGCCGCGTGGTCCTGGGCGCGGAGAGCGCCGGCGCCCTGCTGCGACTGCACCTGGACGACAGCGCGCCCGGCGTGCCCGACGATGCCCTCGATCGCCTGGCGCAGCGCTTCTACCGCGTGGACGCCTCGCGCAGCCGCGCGCATGGCGGCGCCGGCCTCGGCCTGGCCCTGTGCCGCCGCCTGCTGGAAGCCCAGGGCGCCCAGCTGTCCTTCGCACATTCTCCGCTGGGCGGCCTGCGCGCCACCGTCACGATTCCCCTTGGTTACGACTCTCGTTGCGAGCAACCATGAGCGCCGACATCTTCATCGTCGAGGACGAACCCGAACTGGCCGCGCTGGTGGCCGACTACGCGCTGGCCGCCGGCTACCGGCCCACCGTGTTCGGCGACGGCGCCCTGGCCCTGGAAGCGATCCGGCGCCAGGCGCCCGCCCTGCTGGTGCTGGACCTGATGCTGCCCGGCCTGGACGGCCTGTCGGTATGCCGCGAAGTGCGCGCCTTCTCCGCCGTGCCGATCGTGATGGTGACCGCGCGCGTCGAGGAGATCGACCGCCTGCTGGGTCTCGACCTCGGTGCCGACGACTACCTGTGCAAGCCCTTCAGCCCGCGCGAGCTGATGGCCCGCATCAAGGCGATCCTGCGCCGCGCCGGCCCGGCTTCCGTTCCGGCGGCGCCGGCGATCGAGGTCGACGCCGCCGCCCGCCGCATCCGCATCCACGGCCGGCCGCTGGAACTGACGCCCACCGAATACGGCATCCTGGCGGCGCTGGCGCGGCGGCCCGGCCAGGTGTTTTCGCGCGCCCAGCTGCTCGACGCCGCGCGCGAGGGCAATGCCAGCCTCGACGTGGCCGACCGCGCCATCGACAGCCACGTCAAGAACCTGCGGCGCAAGCTGGACGCGGCGCTGCCGGGCGTGGAAGCCATCCATGCGATCTACGGGCTCGGCTACCGCTTCGATTTATAGGCTCCTTCATTTTTTCTCCACATTCGGGATGCACGATGCACACATGGCCCGCCGCCCCGGACGGGTTCCAGCTGAGGAGAAGAAGATGAAACACACCGCCGCCATCCTGGCATTCGCCCTGCTCTCCGGCGCCGCCGGCGCCGGCCTGGCCGACGTCCATGTCTACGTCAACTGCGACGCCAAGGGCGCCAATTGCCCGCCGCCGCCCAAGCCGCCGAAACCGCCGCGCCCGCCCGCTCCGCCGGCGCCGCCCTCACCACCGGCCCCGCCCGTACCCGGCGATACGACCGCCTACGCACCCGCCATGCCGGCCATGCCGGCGATCCCGGCCGTGCCGGCCCCGCCCGACGTGCCGGCCCCGCCCGACGTTCCGGCCCCGCCGTCCCCGCCGCCGCCGCCGAAGCTGCCGCCGGTACCGGACAGCGCCCACGCCGACTGCGCCGCGAAGCAGCCGGGCACCCGCCTCAGCTTCACCCTGCGCCCCGGCGAAACCATGAGCGGCATCTGCGTGAAGCACGGCGGCAGGATGAGGTTCTCGCTGCGCGAATACGAGCTGCACGAGTGACTTTCACGGCCGGAGCGGGTATGCTGCAACGCATGTCGCATCCCGCCCCACCCAAACCGACACCGTCCGAACTGGAACTGCTGCGCATCCTGTGGCAAACCGGCCCGTCCACGGCCAGGCAGGTGCACGAGGCGATCGCCGCCGACCGTCCCGACATGACGGCCGCCACCGTGCTGCGCCTGCTGCAGCTGATGCATGCCAAGGGCCTGCTGCTGCGCGACGAAAGCCAGCGCGCCCACGTGTATTCGCCGGCCCAGCCGCAGGACACCCTGCAGACCAGCCTGGTCAGCGAATTGATCACGAAGGCCTTTTCCGGCTCCGGCAAGGCGCTGGTGCTGGCCGCCCTGCGCGGCCACGTCAGCAAGAAGGAGCGCGAGGAGATCCAGCAGATCCTCAACGGCGGGAAGGAATCGTGAGCGACGCCCCCTTGCCCGAAGCGGATCCGCGTCCGCTGCCGCCGAAAGAGCCCGCGCTCGAAGACTGCTGCGGCACCGGCTGCGTCAACTGTGTGTTCGACATGTACCAGATCGCGCTCGAGAACTACGAACGGGCCTTGAAGGCGTGGGAGGAGCGCCATCCCGGGCAGGCCGGTGGAGGCGCCTGACGCCGGCCGGGGCGAGCGCCTCGGCGGCCGGCTGCGCGAGCTGCTCGGCAAGAATTCCCTGCTCCTGCTGGCGGCCCTGGTGGGCTTCGTCGGCGCCCTCGCCACCGTCGCCTTCCGCGAAGGCCTGGCCCTGATGCAGGAGCTGCTCTACGGCCGCTCCGGCTCCTTCGTCGAGATCGCCGCTTCCCTGCCCTGGCACACCCGCCTGCTGCTGCCCTGCGCGGGCGGCCTGCTGGCAGGCTCCCTGCTGGCCCTCGGCCGCCGCATTCCCTCGCAGCGCCGCCCGGACTACATGGAGATCGTGGCGATCGGCGACGGCCGGGTGCCGGTCCGCCTCACCCTCGTCAACGGCCTGTCCTCGCTGCTGTCGATCGCCTCCGGCGGTTCGATCGGACGCGAAGGCTCGATGATCCAGCTGGCCGCGCTGTCGGCTTCCCTGAGCGGGCGCGCGCTGCGCCTGAACACGACGCGCCTGCGCCTGCTGGTGGCCTGCGGCGCCGCGGCCGGCATCGCCGCGGCCTATAACGCGCCGATCGCCAGCGCCTTCTTCGTCACCGAAATCGTGCTCGGCGCGATCGCCATGGAAAGCCTCGGGCCGATCATGGTGGCGGCGGTGGTCTCGAACATCACGATGCGCCACCTGCCCGGCTACCACCCGACCTACGAGATGCCGGCCTTCGCGCCGATCGCCGGCACCGAGATGCTCGCCTTCGTGGTGCTGGGCGTGCTCGCCGGCCTGGTGGCGCCGGGCTTCCTCGGCGCCCTGCAGCGCACCCGCGGCCTGTTCCAGGCATCGAAGCTGCCGCTGCCGCTGCGGCTCGCGCTCGGCGGCCTCGGGGTCGGCGCGATCTCGCTGTGGGTGCCGCAAGTCTGGGGCAACGGCTACAGCGTGGTGAACTCGCTGCTGCACCAGCCCTGGCTCTGGCAGGGCGTGCTGCTGGTACTGGCCTGCAAGGTGCTGGCGACCTGCCTGACCTGCGGCTCCGGCGCCGTCGGCGGCATCTTCACGCCGACCCTGTTCGTCGGCGCCACGGTCGGCTACCTGTTCGCGCTGGCGCTGCAGGCCCTGTGGCCCGGCGCCGCCGCGCTGCCCGCGGCCTATGTCGCGGTCGGCATGGGCGCGACCCTGGCGGCCGCCGCCAGCGCGCCGCTGATGGCGATCCTGATGATCTTCGAGATGACCCTCAGCTACCAGCTCATGCTGCCGCTGATGCTGGCCTGCGTGGTCGCCTATGCGGTGGCGCGCGCGCTGGGGGGCGCCTCGATGTACGAGATCACGGCCCAGCGCCTGGCCGAGGCCGAGGAGCGCGAACGGCTGCGCAGCATGCGCATCGCGGAGCTGATCCGCCCCGCCGAAACGGTGCTACCCGACACCGCGCCGCTGTCCGCCGCGGCCGGGCTGTTCGGCCAGCACAACGTCAAGTACGTCTACCTGGTCGACGGCGCCGGGCGCTACCGCGGCACGGTGGCCCTGCACGACATCGCGCCGCGCTTCCAGGATCCGCTGCTGGCGAGCCAGCCCTGCAGCACGATGGCGCGCCAGGATGCGCTGCCGCTGCTGGACGCCGGCATGGGCCTGGACCAAGCCCTGCGCCAGTTCATGCGCCACCACGGCGAGCGCCTGCCGATCGTGCGCGCACCGGGCGATCCGGAACTGCTCGGCACTGTCCACAAGACCGATCTGCTGGATGCCTATGTGCGCCTGAACCGCAGCCTGCTGCACGCGCGCATCGAGGCGTAGAATGCGGCGCATGGCTCACCTTCTCGACAACATCTTCTGGAACACCCTGAGCGGCATGCACGCCCACCTGTCGGCCGGCACCGGCACGGCCAGGCGCTATGCGCCCGGGTTCTCGCCCATCGTCGGCTTTCCCGACCCGCAGCAGCCGGACTTCGCGGCGCTGGCGCCGTTCTGCGAAGCCGGCGAACACTTCTACTGCGACGCCTGGTCCGGCCCGGCGCCCGCAGGCTGGCGCATCGAGGCCGAGTCGACCATGTACCGCATGGTCTGGGACGGCGCCATGCCGGAGGTCGACGAAGCGCCGGATGCCGTCCCGCTCGGGAAGGAGCATGCGGAGCAGGCGCTGGCGCTGGCCCAGCTCACCCGCCCCGGCCCCTTCGGCCCGCGCACCATCGAGCTGGGCGAGTACTTCGGCCATGTCGACGGCGGCCACCTGATCGCAATGGCCGGCGAACGCATGGCCGCGCCCGGACTGCGCGAGATCAGCGGCGTCTGCACGCATCCCGATGCCCAGGGCCGCGGCTACGCGCGCCGCCTGATGCTGAAGCTGATCCGGCGCCAGCTGCTGCGCGGCGAGACGCCCTTCCTGCACGTGATGCGGGCCAACGAGGCGGCGCACGGGCTGTACCTGCGCATGGGCTTTCGCGATTATTGCGAGACGGTGGTGCGGGTGGTGACGCCGGCCTGCTGATCCGCTACGTTCCCTGGCGAACGCGCCGGACATGATACGGAAATGATGGAAAGAGACAAATTTCTGTATCACATAATTACTGAATTTCCAGAACTCAGTCGACCACGGGCACTATCTCAGCCGTACGGTGCGGGTCCAGGCCAGGCTCCGGTGCTAAGTTTTTGAGCGCATCCCAGGACGGGGTGCGTTACAGAGACTCTGTACAACAGGAGGTATCCATGAAACAAGTTCTGTCTGTTCTAGCGCTGGCAGCGACGGCGGGGTTGGCCACCCCGGCTTTCGCCCAGACCTACAAGGCGACTGCCAGCGGCCCGGCCGAGAGTCCGCCCAACGCTTCACCGGGCAGCAGCATGGTGACGCTCGAGTTCGCCGGCACCAAGCTGACGGTCGACCTGCCGTTCAGCGGCCTGGTCGGCGACTCGACCGAGGCCCACATCCACTGCTGCACCACCACCGCCTTTACCGGCACCTCGCCGGTCGCCTTGCCGTTCACCGGCTTCCCGACCGGCGTCAAGGACGGTAGCTACACGAAGACCTTCTCGCTGTACGACACCGCGACCTACGACCCTGCCTTCCTTGCGGCGAATGGCGGCACGGCGTCCGGCGCGGCGACGGCCTTCGTGAACGGCATCAATGCCAACGAAGCCTACGTGAACATCCATACGACCTCGCATCCGGATGGCGAGATCCGTGGCTTCGTGGTGGCCGCACCGGTGCCGGAACCGGCCGAGTGGGCGATGCTGGCGGGCGGCCTGGCCAGCCTGATGTGGATGGGCCGCAGGCGGCGTTGGGAGGGCAGCTGGCAGCGCTAGCCGGCAGTTCGGCTAGCCGGCAAGCAAGGCGCCGCGTTCGGCGAGCAGGCCGGCCCAGGCCGGGACCGCCTCTTGCCAGAACGCGGCCAGGGAAGTGATCGGTGACTCGATCGGCGCAGCCAGGCGCAGGCCGAGAAAGCCGGCAGCCTGTTGCAGGGCCGCGACCGCGGCCTCTTCGTTACCGGGCAGGACGGCCAGCGCACCGGTCTGCTTGGACAGCTTCTCGCCGTTGGCGTTGCGCACCACCGGCACGTGCAGGTAGCGCGGCGTCGGCACGCCGAGCAGGCGCTGCAGGTAGATCTGGCGGGGGGTCGAGTCGAGCAGGTCGGCGCCGCGCACGACGTCGGTCACGCCCTGCTCCGCATCGTCCACCACCACGGCCAGCTGGTAGGCCCAGTAGCCGTCGGCACGCTTGAGCACGAAATCCCCCGATGCCAGCGCCAGCCGCTGCTCCTGCCAGCCGGCGAAGCGGTCCTGGAAGCCGATCAGGTCGTCTCCCGGTTCCGGCACCCGCAGGCGCAGGCTGCGCGCTTCGCGGCCCGGCGCCAGGCCATGGCGGCAGGTGCCGGGATAGATGGCGGCGCCGTCCGGTCCCACGCCCAGGCGCGAATCGGCGATCTCCCTGCGGTTGCAGCCGCAGCCGTACACGTGGTCGGCGATACGTTCGCGCGCGGCCTGGTACCGGTCCTTGCGCCGGCTCTGCCAGACGATCTCGCCATCCGAATGCATGCCCAGCCAGTCGAGCTGCGCGAGGATGGCCTCGGCGGCGCCGGGCACGGCGCGGCCCTCGTCGATGTCCTCGATGCGGATCAGCCAGGCGCCGCCGTTGGCGCGCGCGTCCAGGT
>Ga0308169_10003111_pt1 | contig 16481 bp, 13 predicted proteins | sample PhyBR1_2_FD_202139 | JGI IMG/M metagenome (GOLD analysis project Ga0308169, IMG submission 202139) | Phyllosphere microbial communities from UC Gill Tract Community Farm, Albany, California, United States - DLSLSB.R1 | ecosystem: Host-associated > Plants > Phyllosphere > Unclassified | place... | reverse complement strand
AAGAAGGCGCTCGCCGCCGAGGTCGCCCTCGCCCGCCGCGCGTCGTCGGACGCGTCGACCTCGCCGGCGCCGCTCGCCCGCAAGCGCAAGGCCGACGACGACCAGGACGACTCGGAGCGCGTCGCCAACGTCGCGTACAACGTCGCTGAGACGTTCACGAAGCGCCAGATGTGCGTCCTCCCTTTCACGCGCTTCCCAATTCCCCGCCCCGCTCCCGCGATCGGCTCGAACTGACTCTTTATTTCGCCGCTTCCTTGCCCGCAGCGTCTCGATGAAGAAGATGCAGATCAACCTGCGCGAGCGCTCGAGCCTCATCAGCTCGAACGTCCTCGCCGCGCTCGCCTCGACCGCCCAGGCCGCCAAGAAGGAGGCCGTCGTCGTCCGCGGCGACCTTCACCACAAGCGCACGGCCTTCCGCGCCCGCAAGCACCTCGACCTCGCCCACACGCGCGGCAAGAGCGACGAGGCCGTCGCCAAGGTCGACGGCGCGCTCGAGAAGGCGCTCACGGCGCTCTTCAACGACGCCCTCGAGACGGCCCTCATGGCCACGCTCCTCGCCCTCCCCCCCTGCACCACCTCCTCGACCGTCGCCAACATCGTCGACGACAACCTCGCCGTCTCGTGGTGGAGCAACGCCGCCAAGACGATCGTCGCCGGCCTCGAGCAGAAGGGCCCGCTCTCGTCGTCGCGCAAGATCGTCAACCAGGACTGCGCCTCGCCCAAGCCGCGCATCAAGTCGATCTTCTCGGGCAAGGCGTTCGCCTCGACCTCGACGAGCGTCCTCAGCTCGTCGTCGATGCCGTTCGACACCGCCGCCGCCGCCGGGCCGGCCTTCTCGACCCAGCGCTCGGTCACGCTCGAGCCGACCTCGTTCGCGGTCTACCTCGAGGCCTCGGGCATCGCGACCCTCCGCCCGACGACGACGTACGCCTACGTCAAGCTCAGCGCGCCCGAGGTCGCCGCCGTCGACGGTGCGAGCCAGGTCGAGTCGGCGCCGGCGCTCGAGCCCGTCGTCGAGGTCCAGCCGCCGCGCGCCGAGGAGGACGAGCACAACGAGTTCCACGGCTGGTCCAAGCTCTACCAGCTCGTCGACGGCGCGTGGATCTTCAAGGGCAAGGGCTACCTCCAGCTCAACGAGGCCAAGGTCGCCAACGAGGAGGGCAAGAAGCCGGCGCGGATCTGTGCGTCCTCCCTCTCCCTCCACCCTATTTCTCCTCGCTCTCTTCGTTGAGGATATACTGACATCGCTGCATTATCGCTCGCAGTCGTGCGCTCGGGCGACCACCGCTGCATCCTCCTCAACGTCGCCCTCTTCAAGGGCTTCGACATCCTCCTCACGGGGCCCGGCCTCAAGTGGGTGCGCGTCTCGGCGATCGAGGGTGGCTCGACAACGAGCTACCTCATCAAGGTACGTCTGCATACAAAGCTCACTCTCGCCGACTCTCGACCGCTGGAAAGCTGACGTCGAGCCGCTCCTCACAGGTCACCGGCTACTGCAAGTCGTACGAGCTCGTCGACATCGCCAAGTCCAAGGCCAAGGCGCTCTAAATCATCAATATCTACGTCATCAAGCTGTTCATGGACTCTCGGCTCATCAGTGCGTGCGTCGCGCCTCTCCCTCTTCTCCCCCTCCTCCTCCTCCCCTCTCTCTCGCGCTTCACAGTTAGCTGACGCTCTTCCTGCTTGCCTGCAGACATATTTCGACATCTCATATCGTCCTTGTTGTCTTCTGCATAGTGGTACGTCCTCGCTTCCTCGCACTTGGCGCTCTCGTCCCGCGCTCGGTCCCCGAGCTCGAGAGCTGACCCTCTCGCTCCCTCTCTTCCGCGCGCAGCCCTCCCTCGTCATCCTCCACCTCCACCTTTATCTTCCCACCCTCTGCCTCCCTGCAGAGCCGGACTCGTCAAGGTCGATCGACAGCGACTGAGCTCGCCCGTCGCCGAGCCGAGCGGTCCTTCGCTACTGCACCTCGACTTTTCGCGCGCACGACTACCGATGACCAATTCCGGCCGTGTGCGGCGGCCTGCCCACTGAGGGAGGCCGGCGAAGTCGAGGTGACCGTGAGCCTGATGCCTCTCCGCGGCGCCTCGATCGTCGTCCACCAAGTCCGACGACGAGGTAGCCTAAAAGCGGCCCGCCTGCGCACGCAGCGGGTATAAAAGAGCCAGGTGGTACCGGTAGCGTTGGATTCTCTCGTCGGGCGGCAGGGCGTCCCTCTTTCGCCGCTCCTTCGGCTGCGACCCGTCCTTCTCTCACCCTCCCTTTTCGCCCTCGCCCTTCTTCTCTTACTTGTGCTTCTTGCCTGTTGTTGTTTCGTGCCATCGATCTAGTCGTTCCTGTACCTGTTCCCCTTCCTTCCCTCGCCGTGCCATCTCTAGACGGGCCTTCATTCTCTCGAAGCGCGAGCGACCTTCTCAAGTCGAGGAAAGCTCTCCCTGACTCGCAATCGCTCAGCGCGGCTCGCTACGTCTCGCCAGCAGCCTCGCACAGTCTCTTCTCTGCGAAAGGCGCGTTCCAGAAGCGAGAGACCGGTCCTCGAGGTTGAGCTGAGCCGAGAAAGAGCCGCTTGCAAGATGCTCTCGAGCTCTCGAACGACGCGTCGGGCCTGAGAGCGAGCATCGCCATGTCATTCCAGCTCACTCCTGCATCGCCTCGTCCTCGCTCGCGTCCTCCCACTCTGCATCGCCCTCTGCCGCGCCCGCGCTCGCGACGACGCCCGCCGCGTCGAGCTTGCTGAGAAGCTCCTTGACGTGCGCCATCTGGTCGGCGTCCGTCCCGCTCGGGTCGCGCTCCTCGAGCTGCAGGGGAAGAAGAAACGTCAGCTGCGAGATCGAATACCGGCGACGGAAGGAGGAGGAGGAGGGAGAGGAAGTGAGGGGACGCACCGTCAGGTAGTTCTGCAGGCACAGCTTGGCCTCGCTCCAGCACTCGGCCTGGCTCTCCTCGTCCTCAGCGACAGCCGCCTTGTCCCCTCGCGACTCGCCGAGGAGCCACCACGCCCACCCGCTCAGGTACCACACCTCGGGGTTCTCGTCGTCCTCGCCCTCGAGCTGGTGCAGGACCTCGAGAGCGCTGACGTGCACGCCGAGCTCGAGGAAGAGCTTGGCGCAGGTGAGGCGGGAGGCGGCAGGCGGGAACGTGGGCGACTCTGTGGCCGGGCAGAGGTCAGCTCGGCGACGAGGAGAGGGAGAAGGGGAAGAGGGAGGGAGAGCGCGACGCACCTGGCTCCGAGTTCCTCCACAGCTCCCAGCCCTGCGTCAAAGCCGTCTTGGCGTCCTCCTCGCGCTGCTGACTCAACCGCACCGACGCCAGCGTCTGCAGGAGGGCGTGGATCGTGAGCGGGCCTCCTCGAGAGTGAGCTGAGCGAGATCAGGCGCACCTGGTACACCTCCGGGTCGCTCGGGTCCATCTCGGCGGCCTGCGCCAAGAACGTCTCGCAGTTCTGCTCCGCCTCGGGCTCGAAGCTGCGCGCGCGGAGAACGAGTCAGCGACAGCTCGTGAGGGGGAGGACGACGACGAAGAGGCTGACACGGGGAGAGGAAGGCTCGACGCACCACAGGTCCGTCAAGTACAGCTCCGTCATGCCGACGAGCGCCCGACTCGCGCTCCTCCTGATCTCGCCCTCGTCCTCGGCCTCGTCGACCGTGCCCGCGCCGCCGTCGCCGCCCAGCTTGGCCTGCTCGAGTGCGGCGAGCTTGGCCTGGAAGATGGCGAGCGCGCTGCCGAAGTAGGTGAGTGACTCTTGAGGCGACTGGGCGAGCTGGGCGAGGTACAGGTGCGGTGCGGGCGAAGGGTCGGGGAGGGACGAGGCGAGCTGGATGCTGAGGGTGAAGTGCTGCAGGCGGGGGAGGCGCTCGTCAGCTCGCGCGCTCGTGTCTATGCATAGGAGAGGAGACAGTGCGCACCTCGCGGGCCTCGTCGACTTCTCCCAGCTCCAGCTCGATCGTGCCGAGGATCTCGAGGGCGTCGCGGAGCATGCGCGGGTCGGTCTCGCTCGGCCGGTCCTGGGCCTCGCGAGTGGCGAGCTCGATGGCGCTGACGCAGTGCTGCTTAGCCAAGTCGTACTGGAGCGAGGCGATGAGCTCTGAGCTCTGGACGAGCAGGTCCTCGACCGTGACGGTGACCGGCGGCTGGGCCGAGGTGGACGGGGCGGGCGTGGTGGCGTGGACCTCGGCCTTGGAGGCCTTCTTGCTGCGCTGCTTGGTGCGGCCCATGGTGGCTGGGCGAGCTGATGAGGAGCGGGGAAGGAGCGCGAGCTGATGACAGCCGACGACTCGTCCGTGCTCTCGCAAGGTGGGGAAGCCGTCCACAGAGCAGCGCTCGTGGTGTGATGCACGGCTCGTATACGTGACAATGACTTCTATAAGGCCAGGTCTACACAAAGAGGAGAAACTGCGCCGAGAGCGAGGAGGGAGGACAACAAGGGAGCGAGCGCACAGGGGAACGGTCGACCCGGCGCCGGCGGCGACAGAGGGTGGGAGGGGTAAGGGTACGCAGTCTAAGATATGTACGGGTTGGACACGTCGGGGTCGCCGAACAGCTGCGGGCGAGGAAGGAGAGGGTCAGAGCGGGAAGACGACGACGAGGAAGCGAGAGAGCGAGAGCGGACGCACGTCACCAAGATGCTTCTCCAGCTCCTCGAGCTCGCTGCTGACCGACCCGAGCGACACGAGGTAGAACCAGTAGCGCAAGAAACCCGGACGCTTGAGCTCCTCCTCGCCGCGAGGGAGCTTGCTCATGCGCCGGCTGAGGACGAGAGCGTCGCGCTCGAACGAGGCCCAAGTCGGCTTGGACGAGGGCACGTCGCGGGCGAGCTGCGTCTTGGCGAGGAGCGAGGTCGCGCCGAGGTAGAAGAGGGTGCGGGCGAGGCGCTGCGAGTGGAGGCGGTACCTGCGCGTCGGCGACGAGGTCAGCTCGAACTCGTCTCTGCAGCGCTTGGCTCGACTTCGCAGACCTCGAGCACGTCAATGAAGGGGAGGGATACGACGTACGGGAAGAGGACGTTGGCGAAGTCTCGATGGACCGTCTCGTTGAAGCCGCGCAAGCCGACCGCCGTTCTCGCCTCGCGCAGACGGTCGAGGATGATCTGCTGGCTGCGAATGATGCGGAGGAGGACTGAAGAGGGTCGAGGAGGGTCGAGGGCGAGTAGGCGAAGGAGAAGGGAAGGGCGAAAGAGGGAGAGGGACGGTCGAGAAGGTCAAATTCGGGACGCCGACGAGGACAGGGAGAGGAGGGACGCACGCTCGCCCTGGAACGGTGCCCACCATTTGGGCTCGACCTTGGCAAACTCGAACGTCGGCGCGAGCGCGAGGATCATGCTCTGCACCTTGCCCTCGCGCTTGATCAGGTCGCGCTGCACCTGGGCGAGCGCGTCCTGCGGCGGTGCGGGCGCCTCGTCGGCGGGCGCGACGAGGTTGACGTAGGCCTGGAGGAGCGAGTTGTACGCCGAGAGGGCGAACATGACCTCGGCGAGCTGGATCCGAAGGCGGTGACGAGCGGGCTGGCGGAAGATGAGGAGCTGGAACGCCGCCGAGATGCCCATCGAGATGGCGAGCGACGCGATCGTGTAGCCTGCGAGCGCGACCGGGCGTTAGTTTGGCTCGTCGAGAGCGCGGAAGGAAGAGGAGGAGAGGGAAGGGACGCACCGAAGCGCAGACCGGGGCTGTCGAACCGGCGCACCTCGCCCGGCGTGTCGTTGTAGACGAACTCCTGGAGGCAGATGCCGCCGAAGCCCGTCACGTACAGGAGCGACTGGGTGTACTTGGCCGGGTACCGCAGGAACTTGTACGACGAGAAGGCGAACCAGAGCGAGCCGAGTGCGACGATGCCGAACCTGCGAGAGCGCGAGAGTCAGCGACGGGTTCGAGCGCTGACCGAGACGAGCTGAGAAAGAGCGACGCACGGGTTGTAGTCGTAGCCGCCGACGCTGTGGAAGATTTCGAGGACGACGAGCCCGACGAGCGCACCTGCGCCCGTGCCCGAGATCTGGAAGAGCCACGTCGACAAGGTGCCGCCGAGCGTCGGCGCGATGGCGACGATGACGGTGATGAGGGCCGAAACTTGTCCAAAGGGGAGGAAGACGTGCGTCTGGAGGGTCGGCGCGAGCGCAAAGACGGTGTAGATCGTCGCGCCCATGGCGACCTTGAGCGCGTACAGCGAGCGCTGGCCCCAGAACCACCGCTCGGCTCGCACGAGGTAGTGCATGCGCGACTTCTTCTCGGGCTTGTACTCCTTGCCGTGCAGGACGGCGAGCGCCTCCTGGAGCTTCATGCCGTCGCGCGGGCGGAACAGCTGGCGGACCGAGTCGACGACCATCTGGACGACGAAGAAGCGCACGCGGCGGTGCGGCTGCCGCGCGACGACGATGTCGTGGAGCGTCGCGAGCTCCTCGGTGAGCTGCCCGAGGCCAAAGAGGAGCGAGTAGCTCTTGGTGAGGGCCTCGGAGCAGGGCACCTCGTCGGCCGCATCGTCGTCGTCCTCGGCGTCGCCGCCGCCGGTCCCGCCGAGCGACAGGCCCGAGAGCGTGTCGCCGCGCGACCGCAGGCGGGCGAGCGGCGTCTGCGCGATGAGCGACGACGTCCACGCCTTGGGGAGGCGGTGCGCGTACTGCTCCTTGATGCTCGGCATGCCGCTCTCGATGCGCAGGACGTCGTCGACCTCGAGCGCGCCGTCCTTGATGAGCGACACGAGCGCCGTCTGCTGCGCCCTCGCAAAGGCGTCCCACGCCTTGCGGAAGATGTCGACGACGCCCGCCTGCGCCGGCTGCGCGCCCTGGCGGTCGGCGGGCGCCGTCGCCTTCTCCGGGTCGGTCGTACGCGCCGGGTTCTGCTCGGGCTTGGCCTCCTCGCCGGGCAGGGGCTGCTCGGCCTCGGTGCGGGTCCTCGACGACGACGACTCGCGGCCGCGCGACAGGTGCGCCTCGAGCTCCTCGACGCTCGCGCCCGCCCACCCGGTCGGCGTCGCCGTGCCCGACGCTGGGCCCGACCTCGGCGTGCCCGGGCGCGACGCGCTCGCCGAGCGCGAGCCGCTGTTGCGCCCGCGCAGGCGACGCTGGCGCTCCTCGGACTCCTGCACCTCGCGCTTGAGCCGAGCGGCGACGGTGAGGACCTTTTCCTGCGCGGCGGACGGCGTCGGCGTCGTGTGGAGGGCGTGTCCGAGGCGCTCGTCGGCGTCGGCGGCGGGCGTGGGCCCCTGCGGCTCACCGACACTGCCGCCTTGCCGGTTGGAAGGCGCCTCGGGCGCATCTTGGTCGAGAGCCGGGTCGCGCTCGACGGGGACGCCCTTTGCGCCGACGAGCTCGTCGACGATCTCGGCGATGACGAGGTCGATGCCGTGGCGGAAGTCGGCAAAGGTGCGTGTCGTCTCGGCCTCGGCGAGGAGGTGCCGGCTGTTGACGCCCTCCGGGTCGAGCTGGTGGATGAGGTCCATCGCCGACGAGGCCGTGATGAGCGCCTGCTGGAGCCCTTGGACGGCGCGGATCATGTCGGCGTACTGCGCGAGGCTCCAGCTCGACAGGACGACCTCGTACGACGTCTCCTCGAGGCGGGCCGACAGGGCGAGGTAGTCGCTGCGGAGCTCCTTGACGAGGACCTGCCGAACGTCGAGCTCGTCGCGGTCGAGCTCGCGGGCGTACGTCTTGCACGTTAGGTGGGCGAGGGTCGCGACGTGCTGGAGCGACGTGACGAGGAGGCGGCGCAGCTCGGACTCGGACGTGATGGGCCACACGACGACGTTGACGACGAGGGCGATGGCGATGCCCCACGCGTACGCCTCGAAGTTGGCAAGGAAGAAGCGCCGGTCAAAGTAGCCCTGCTCGACGGTGCCGTAGATGCCGTTGAACGAGAAGAGGACGCCATACTGCGAGCGTAGGGAGGGAGAGTGTGAGCGGTCGGCGCGGTTCGAGGCCGAGAGCGGGAAGCGAAAGCGAGGCTCACGAGGTAGAACGAGATGTACTTGGGCCCGCCGAAGCGAACGAGTGCAGCGAGGTAGACCCAGATCGCAAAGACGAACCCTTGACCGGTCGGCGAGTCGGCTGCGCGCACAAGAGGCAGGGTCAGGAGCGCACGCGCGGCAAAGAGGCTCGGGCGGGAGAGAGGGAGCGACGCACCGAGCTCTCCGAGGATGGCGTACACGAGGCACCCGATGCCGAGACCTGCAGTGCCGAGGAGCAAGGCCTGGAAGCATCGACCGGTGGTGCCGCCAGGGTAGGCGCCGACGACGACGAGGAAGGCGCCGTTGAGCGTGACCGGGTACGGGTTGAGGCGGACGAAGCTGCGGGGCCGTCGAGCGTCAGCACCGAGCACAGTACATGCTCGAAGGTCGGAGGGAAGGGAAGGAGGGCGCACCTGTGAGAGCGGGAGAGGGCGACACGCACGAGCCGAGGAGGCCAAGGTCAGCGGCGCGGCTCGAGGCGGGTGTCGAGGACGAGCGAGGGAGACGACGCACCTGGTGGAAAAGGCTAGGACGCAGAGGATGCACAGTGCGAGTGTCGCCTTGAGGGTGCCGACCAGGAGGAGGCGCTCGTGGGAGCGGGTGCGGACCCAGTCGCGGGCGGCGGTGAAGGTGCGGGAGCAGTAGGCGGCGAGGCCTTGTTCTGGCGGGCGGGGCGGCTTGGCCATGCGCAGGCGGTACCGTGACCCGGTTGAGCGGGCTGGACAGGCTGCACGAGGAGAGCGAGGCCCGTGGTCGACGAGGAAAGCCGATGAAGATCAAGATGAAGGCGAGGCTCGGCTCGGCTCTCTCTCGCCTCGGCACCTCGCTCTGCGCGCCATGGCTTCCGGTCAGCCTCACCTGCTCACCTTGTCCCACCCGCTCGAGCTCACCCCCAGCCCCCCGCCCGCAGACGCAGTTCAGTCGCTCGCCTCGAGGCTCGGCGCCGTCGACACCAACGACCAGGCCGCCCCAGAGCCTCAAGCCTCGACTTCGGCACAGCCAGAGCCTCAACAGGCACCCGAACAAGGCGAGCCGGCACCACGAGACGAGCCTCCAGCAGACGATGCCCCTCCAGGTGCGTCCCCCTCCTCCTCCCTCCGCTGCACCGCCCACTCAATGACGCCCGCCTCGACACAGCATCCGCACTGCTCGAGAACTTGTCCAACGAGGTCCAGGTGCGTCCGCTCTCCCTGCCAGCTGTCGCGCAGCTCCCAAGCTGACCCTCGCCCCGCTCGCTGCAGGTCACGCTCGCCGACCAGCAAGCCGACCCCAACTCGCCCCTCTTCTCGGCCAAGTCGTTCGAGGACCTCAACCTGCATCCCAACCTCCTCAAGGGCGTCTACAAGATGGGCTTCCACAAGCCTTCCAAGATCCAGGAGAAGGCCCTCCCGCTCCTCTTGCAGAACCCGTGCGTCCTCTCGCTCCGCTCTTGCCTCGGCCCGACCGTTTCCTCGCCCTCTCGAGTTCAACCTGAGGACGCACCTGCAGGGCACGCAACATGATCGGTCAGTCGCAGTCGGGCACGGGCAAGACGGCGGCGTTCGCCCTCACGATGCTGTCCCGGGTCGACTTTGACCTCAAGGCGCCTCAGGTGCGCCCGCTCTCTCGCCTACCACCTCGTCGCAAGATCGTGTGCTGACGCTCATACTGCAACAGGCCATCTGTATCGCCCCGTCGCGCGAGCTCGCCATCCAGATCCTCAACGTCGTGCAGAAGATGGGCCAGTACACGCCCGTCGAGTGCTTCTTCGCCGGCAAGGACTCGGTCCAGAAGGGCATGCCCAAGCTCACGCAGCAGATCGTCATCGGCACGCCCGGCACGATGATCGACGTGCGTCCCTTGTCTCTCTCTCGCTGCAGCCGGGAGGAAGGAGCGAGGCTGACGTTGCTCCCTCGCTCGCAGATGGTGACTAAGGCGCGTGTGCTCGACCTGCGAGAGGTCAAGGTGTTCGTCCTCGATGAGGCCGACAACATGCTCGAGTCGGGCTCGATGGGCGACCAGAGCATCTCGCTCAAGAAGTGCGTCCGCTCCCCTTCGACCTCGCCTCTTGTTCTCTCGCGCAGGGCTGACTCGCTCCTCCCTCTGCAGCCTCATCACGAAGATGGCCAAGAGCCCGCAGATCGTCCTCTTCTCGGCAACATTCGCCGACGTCGTGCGCACGTTCGCCGTCCGCTTTGCGCCGCAGGCGAACGAGATCCGGCTCAAGCAGGAGGAGCTCTCGCTCGACGCCATCAAGCAGTTCTTTATGGGTGCGTCCCTCGCGCTCTCTTCGTCGTCGTCGTCGTCGACGACGACAATGCTGACGTGCTGCACGTGCAGACTGCGACAACGAGGAGCACAAGTACGAGGTCCTGGTCGAGCTGTACAACCTCCTCACGATCGGCCAGTCCATCATCTTTGTCAAGGTGCGTCCATCCTGCACGCTTTCATCCCTTGTCGTACGATGCTGATGCACCGACCGACGCACGCTCGCAGCGCCGCGACACGGCCGACGAGATCGCGCGGCGGATGACGGCCGAGGGCCACCAGGTCACGTCGCTGCACGGCAAGCTCGAGACGACCGAGCGCGACGCCATCATGGAGTCGTTCCGCGACGGCAAGACCAAGGTCCTGATCACGACGAACGTCATCGCCCGCGGCATCGACATCTCGCAGGTCAACATGGTCGTCAACTACGACTTGCCGCTCGACGCCCAGGGCCGACCCGACCCCGAGACGTACCTGCACCGCATCGGTGCGTCCTCTCTCTCCTCTCCTCTCGTCCCTCTCCTCCTCGAGGGCCTGTTCGCTGACGTCGAGTGCGCCGTGCAGGACGAACGGGTCGCTTCGGGCGGCAGGGCGTCTCGATCAACTTTGTGCACGACCGGCGCTCGTTCGAGCACATGGAGGCGATCCGCAAGGCGCTCGGCAAGCCCATCGTGCGCGTCGACACGGCCGACTTTGAGCAGATGGAGTCGGTGCGTCCCTGCTCGCGCTCGCTCTCGCTCTCGGGCCTCGCCCTCCCCTTTGTTCGCCGAGCTGACGCCTGCCTCTCTCGCCTCGCTGCGCAGACTCTCAAGGCGGCGCTCAAGGGATGAGCTTGTCGACGGGTGAGGTCTCTAGGTGCAATTATCGCCCAGCACGTGGCTGCCTCGCCCTCTTGCGAACGAGGAAGGCGCGCCAGAGAGACGATCGAGGAGAGCTGAGAGGCGAGAGCGACTCGTCGAGGCCGCTGTAGAGCTCTCTCTGCTCTGCCACAGCTAGCAAGGTGCAGCTACCGTGCTCAGGACAACGCTCGAGCGCAGGCTCCTTGTCGACGGCGAGCCCTCGAGCCCTTCCCGCTCACGCCTTCCCCCGCGGCGTCCGTCCGCGGCGCTCGCGCTCCTTCCCCTCGACCCACGACCACCATCACCACCACCAGGCGAGAGAGCTGCTCCTAGCCTCACCCAACGCCAGCCCTCTGTGGCCATGCAGCCGCCCGCCCTCGCCCCTCGCCCTCCTCGTCCTCCCCCACCCGCTCCCGCCTCGTCGCTCAATCCGCATCGCCTCTCGACCCAGAGCACCCAGAGCTCGGCCAGCGCAGGCAGCAGCACCACCAACGGCCGCCTCTCGCCCGCCTCGACCCGCCTGCGCATCGACGTGCCGCCCAACGAGCGCTTCCTGCGCTCCTCCCTCAACGGCCCGGCGCACAAGGGCAAGGCGCGTGCGACGGCGGGCGACGAGGCCGGCGGCGAGGGCCGCAGCTCGTCAAGGAGCAGCAGCGAGTACGGCCTGGTCGGCGGCGGCGGCACCGCGCCGAGTCGGCCGCCCACCTCCCCGGCTCGGGCGGACGACGACGAGGACCCGCCCCGCACGCCCATCACCCTCCCGCGCTCGCCTCGACACTCAGCCGCCATCCAGAGCGACGAGGACGACGAGCCCGGGCGGGACGACTTCCACGACGCGCGCGACGACTGGCTCGGCGGCGGCGGCGCCCTCCTCGTCGACGACGGCGTCGGCCTGGGCTTGGGCATCGCCGGTCCGTCCTCGCTCCCCGCCTGGCGCGACGAGTCGCAGGCGCCGTCCTCGCGCGAGCAGCGCGAGCCGAGCGTCGAGCGCAAGGCGCGCGCGCACGCCTCGTCCGGGAGCGACGAGGTCGACCCCTCGCAGCGCCGCGGCAGCCTCCCCTTTCCCTCGCGCGCGTTCGCGCCCGTCCCTCCCGACGTTCCCTCGTACGACACGGCCATGTCGACGGACCTCCCCTCTCGACCGCCCGCCGGGTCGCACGCCTCGCGCTCGACGACCGGCTCGCACGAGTCGTCCGTCTCGTCGACGGTGAGCGTGCCCAGGACGCCGCCGGTCGACCTCGTGCTGCCCAACCGTACGCTGGGCCCGTACGAGACGGTCGCCAATGGGCCAATGGCGTCGCTCGCCGCAGGAAACGCGCCGACGCAGCAGCGTAGCCAGGTGCGTCTCGCTTCCTCCATCTCTCCGTCTTCCTGCTGCCCGACCGTCGTTCTGACTCGCTCTCCTTCCACACAGCCTTCGCCAGGAGGTGGTGCACGCTCATTCTTCTCGAACCTCCTCCACCGCTCGCCGCGCCAGCACCCCTCGCCTCGTCTCGGCTCGCCGAGTGCCTCCTCCGACAGCTCGCCCAACCCCGGCCTTCCTCGTTCGCCCTCCGCCCCACATGGCTGGCAGCACCCGTCCGTCGCGTCCCTCCAGTCCAACGACGCCATCCACTCGCGCTCGACGAGCATGCCCCTCCTCTCGAACGGCGAGCCCGCCCCGCGCGACTCGAGCGACCTGTACCGCCCTTCGTCGCACAGCCAGGGCACCTCGACGGCGCACTCGGCGCGCAGGACGCCGCGCTCGATCGCCGCAGCCACGTTCGCGGGCTTGACCCGGTCGGCGTCGCTGCGAGGGACGTCATCCTCGCCCCGCCTGGGTGGCGCCTCCACCGCGGCGACGCCTCCCTCCGCCGCGGCGTCGCCCGTCCCGACCTTCGACTTTGCGACGCCGCCCCTTCCGTCGACGGCAACCGCCGCGGCGGCGAGGCCCGAGCCGGACCCGCCTTCGCTAGCCTCGATCGGGCTCAGCCTCGTGCCCCTCACGCAGCCGCTCGCCCTCTCGCGCAGCGGCCAGCCCCTGTGCGGCGCCGTCCTCGACGGGCGGTTCCTCCTCATCGGCACGACGATCGGCCTCGACTTCCTGCCGTTGCCGCTGCCGGGCAGCTTGCCGTTGCAGCACCTCGGCAGTGGCGGCAAGAAGCGCAAGGACACGCGCAAGCCCATCTCGCTCATCAAGCGCACGCGTTTCAAGGAGCTCGCCATCCTCAGCGAGAGGAGCAACATCCTGCTCGCGATCGCAGGCCGCAACGACCACATCCGCGGTCCGTCCGCTCTCCTCAGACTCGCTCTCCCTTCCTCGAGTCGGCACTGATGCCTCTCCTCACTTTGCAGTCTACGCCCTCGACGGTATCCGCGCCATGATCGACAAGAAGATGCACGAGGTCGACGCGAGGGACGGGTACCCGCTCGCCCTCGCCAAGCCGTCCAAGCCGAGCGTCGGCCTCAAGGGCAAGGAGCGCGCGCGCACGACCAGCGACACACTCGCACCTCCCCTTCCTACGTCGCTTCCGCCGCACCCAGCTTCGGCCGCAGCGGCGAGCGACGACTACCAGTTCCCGCCGACCGCGGCGGCGTCGGCGGCCGCCTCCGCCGCTCCTGCCGACCTCAGCACGCCTCGACCTCGTCAGCAAGCCGCACTCACGGCAACAGCTCGGCGTCGACCTACGTCCTGGCACCAAGCCGCCGCCAACCCGACGTCGTCCGTCCGCATTTCGCGCCAGCCCTCCTCCGGCTCGATCGTGCGCGCCGTCCCGACCAACCCTCCTGTGGCGCGCCCGACCGACTCGACCAGCCCGTCCGGCTCGGCGCCGACCGGCACGCCGACACTGCGCAGCCAGAAGTCGCGCGAGTTCGTCGCCGGCCGAAGGGGCTCGACCGCGTCGATCCCGAGGCGGCGCAGCCGGGCCGACCTCGACACGCCGGCCGAGAGCCGCCGCACGAGCGCCTACTCGACCTACTCGAGGAGGGGCAGCGCATGGCTGTCGGGCGAGGGCGTCGGCGTCGGCGGGACCGGCACGAGCGCTCGGAGGGCGTCCGTTCCGGCGGTCCCTCGCCTTCCCGGCGCGGCGCCGTCGGCAAACGGCCAGCGCAGCGAGTCGTCGACGGACGCCTCCGCCTCCGCGGCGACCGCCAAGCGCATGCAGCCGCGCGCGCCCGTCAAAGCGCAGCAGGCGCCGCACGAGCGCTCGCCGACGTCCGACCTCGCCGACTTCCTGCGCGACAGCGGGCCCGAGATGCGCTCGGTCGAGATGGACAACCTCCTCGCGTCGGCTCGCGAGCGGCGCCGCTCGTCCGTCGCCGAGAACCTCCTGAGCACGGCGCCCGGCGCGCACCTCTTCCCTGCCGGCACCACCTCGTCGCGCTCGCTCTTCGGCCAGTCGCAGGCAGCGGCGCACCTCGCCGGCCTTGCGCTGTACACGATGGGCGACAAGGGCGACGCCGTCGAGATGCTGTGCGAGCCGCAGCTCGACGGCCGGCGAGGCCCGAGCGTCTCTGACGATGCGCTCGTCCCGCCGCCGGTCCCGCCCAAACACGAGGCGCGCGGCCCGACGACGCCCCGCCTCGAAGCAGGACAACCGTCGCCCTCGATGGAGCTCGCCGCGCTTCTGCGCGACACGGCGCCGGACGAGGCGGACGACGGTCGAGGCGGCGCGGGTGCGGCGGCGGCGGCGGCGACTGCGGCGAGGCAGGCGGCGCTCGAGCGCCTCGAGGCGCGCTCAGTGAGCGACAACTCGTCGCCGCCCGATGACCTGCGCGGCGGGTCGCCGACAGCGCAGGGCGTCGGCGGCTCGCCGAGCTCAAAGGCGAGCAAACGGTGGACGATGAGCGCGCTCGGCTCGAAGCTGCTCAGCCGCCCAGCTCCCGCAGTCGAGGACCCGACGCTCAAGCAGGCCGAGTCGTCGTCGTCGTCGCCATCGCAGCTGGGCAGGCGGGCCTCGGCCGGCGGGTCGAGCACGGCCGGCCGGTGGGAGATGGTGCCCGGCCCGCCGTCGCTTCCGCATCCCGTCCCTCCTCCGCCCATCACCGCACCCGCCGTCGCTTCTCCAACCTCGTCGGCCTCTTGTCCCGCGACGAGCGACCGCAAGCGCCGCCCGGCGGCGCCGCTCCACCGCGACAGCGTGCCGAGCATCGCGCCGTCGAGCCGAGCTCCGCCCGACGCTCACCCGGCCAGCAGCTCGTCGCCGCTCGAGTACGTCAAGCTCGCGCGCACCAAGGGTGCGAGGATGCTGCGCGCCGTCGAGACCAAAAAGCGCACGTACCTCGCCGTCCTCTCGGGCGAGGAGGCTGAGCGCATCGAGCTCTTTACGGTGCGTCGTCCTCCACCCGCATCGTCTCCTCTCGCACCCGCGTTCTGACAGTTCTCTGGTGACCGCAGGGCTCCCGCAGCATCTCGCTCTCGCTCAACCGCACCTTCGTCCTCCCCGAGACGCCCCGCTCGATCGAGTTCCAGCTCCAGGGCGACGACCTCGTCGACATCTACCTCGTCTACCCCGAGTCGATCTTCGCCCTCGAGCCCTCGACGGTACGTGTGCGCGAGGTCGGCGTTGGGCGAGGCGAGCGTCGTGCACGCCGAGAGCGCGACCGTCAGCTGCGCACGCTCGCGACCGCGGCGAGCGAGGCGCTCCCCGCCGAGGGCGCCGAGGAGGCCCCGCCGGCCGAACTCCAGTCGACCCTGCACCCTGCCGACCACGCGCGCCAAGAGCAAGACCGGCCCGGCACGCCCGCCACGGACGCCGCCGAGGTGGACGACGTCGCCGTCCCTCTCTACCCGGCTCGCCGCTCCCCCTCGCCGTCTCCTGCGCCCTCGCCTCTACTCGACAGCGCGCAACCGCCAGCGACGCCGCCGCCGGGCTACGACCTGCCGCCACGGCCTCGCACCCAGTCGTCCGTCTCGAGCCCGGCGCACGACCCGCCGTTCGACCGCACCCAGCCGTCCTCGACCGCGCCTCCCCCGCGCGGCAAGCTCCCCTACAGCACCTTCCAGCAGCTCCCCTTCGTCCCACCTGTACCGTCGAGCACGCTGTCGTCGGCCTGGACCATCCCGCCGACGTACGCGGACGTCGTCGGCGGCTCGCCGCCTCAGCCTTCCAGCAGCGACGACGAGGACTCGCTCGGCCCCGCCATCACGGTCACGAGCACAAACGGCGTCGACGGCGCGGCAGGCGCGCAGCCGGGCGGGCCGCCGCTGCCGCCGCGTCATGCCGGGCTCGACATCCCCCTCCTGTCGCCCGTCTCGCTCCTCGGCGGCGCCGCCATCCGCCACAGCGGTCCTCCCGGCCTCTTCTTCGTCAGCAAGGGCAGCTCGATCAGCGGCATCGTGACGGCCGACGGCAAGAGCAGTGCGTCGCCTCGTCTCTCTTGTGCTCGGGCGCCTTCTTGAGCTGACCTCGTCCTACCCCTCGCCGCAGTCATCAAGCGCCCGCTCATCTGGTCTTCGGATCAAGGTCCCGTCTCGCCCGA
>Ga0308169_10003108_pt1 | contig 16504 bp, 15 predicted proteins | sample PhyBR1_2_FD_202139 | JGI IMG/M metagenome (GOLD analysis project Ga0308169, IMG submission 202139) | Phyllosphere microbial communities from UC Gill Tract Community Farm, Albany, California, United States - DLSLSB.R1 | ecosystem: Host-associated > Plants > Phyllosphere > Unclassified | place... | reverse complement strand
CCGTTGTTACCAATCTGGCGGGTTGAACAACTGGTGTCAATCGTTACGATTTTGATATGCCCAACTCCGATGCCACCCGCGCACTCGTCCTGGACGATTTCATCCCGTATCGCCTGTCGATCACCTCCAACCTCGTCAGCGAGGCGGTGGCAGACACGTACGAGGCACTGTTCGGGCTGACGATCCCGGAGTGGCGGCTGGTCGCTGTGGTCGCCGAGGCGGACGGGATCACGCAACAGCAGGTCGGGCAGCAGACGCGGATGGACAAGGTGACCGTCAGCCGCGCGGCGATCGCGCTGGTCGAGCGGGCGCTGATGCAGCGGCATGCGAATCCGGAGGATCGCCGCTCGCATCTGCTGAAGCTGACTGATGACGGTCACACGCTCTATGCGTCTGTCGCACCGAAGGCGCTCGATCTGGAGCGCCGGATTTTTGCCGGGTTCTCAAGCGCGGAGGTCGAACAGTTCGTCACGATGCTACGCCGGATCGACGCGGTGACGATCGACCTCGTTCATGACACCCACGGCGGCGTTGGCGACCAGAGACCGCGCAGGTAATCGAGCAGCGCGGTGGTACCAGACGACACCGGCCCGCGCGCATGCACCGCGTAAATCCCGACATCCGCCGAACCAGCCAGTTCCGGGAGCACACGCACGAGCCTACCGCTCGCCAGATCCGCGCTGACGTCCCATAGCGAGCGTAACGCGATGCCGACGCCGGCCAGCGTGAGTTCGCGGACGACTTCGCTGGAATTGGTCGCAACATAGCTCGGGCGATCGATCGTGACCTCCCCCTCGGGGCTGGCCAAGCGCCAGGGCATCTGCCCCTTCGCCGCAAGCAGGCGGTGGTTCGTAAGCTCGGCCGCGTCTCGTGGTGCGCTATAGCTTGCTGCGGCGCAGAGGACGCGGCGGCTGTCGGCGAGACGATACCCCGTAAGGCTCGGCGGGACCGCAGGCGCGATCCGGATGGCGAGGTCGAGCCGGTCGCCGATGACGTCGGAGAAGCCATCGGACAAATCGAGGTCGAGTTCGATCGCCGGATACGCGTCGAGGAACGGCTTCAGGTGCGGCGCGATGTGGAGGCGACCGAACGACGTGGGGGCGCTGACCCGCAATGGTCCAGCCGGCGTATCCGTACGGTCCGACACGCGCGCTTCCACGTCGCGGATCGCTGCGAGAATCTCCACCATGTCGCGGTGATAGGCAGCACCCCGCGCGGTGAGGTCGAGGCGGCGGGTGGTACGGTTGAGCAACCGCACGCCAAGCCGTGCCTCCAGTCGCGCGATCCGCTTCGAGACCATCGCCGGCGAGATACCCATCGAACGCCCCGCCGCGCTGAGGCTGGCGGTCCGGACCACTTCGGCGAAGAGCACGATGTCGGGATCCATTCGTTCTCCAGGCGATCAACAGCTTTCGGTTTATGGTGTCTAGTGGCGAAGGTGGCGGGCGTCTATTGTGTTGCCCAAGTATAGGAGAGCAGCATGGCCGAGATGATCGAAAAGGCGGGTCTGACGATCGCCGCATCGCTGGTAGACTTCATCGAGACCCAGGCGCTGCCGGGCACGGGTCTTGAAGCCGGGGCGTTCTGGCAGGGCGTGTCCGACATTTACGCCAGGTTTGCGCCGGAGAACGCTGCGCTGCTGGCGGTTCGCGACGAACTGCAGGAAAAGATCGACGCGTGGCACGAAGCCCGCGCCGGCAAGCCGATCGACCAGTCCGCGTATCAGGCGTTCCTGCGCGAGATCGGCTATCTGGTCGACGAGCCCGCGCCCTTCGCAGTCGCGCCGAGCAACGTCGATGCGGAGGTCGCCTCGCTCGCCGGCGCGCAACTGGTGGTGCCGATCCTGAATGCCCGCTTCCTGCTCAACGCCGCGAACGCGCGGTGGGGGAGCCTGTACGACGCGCTCTACGGCACCGACGCGATCCCTGGCGCGGCGTCCGGCAAGGGCTATGACGCCGCCCGAGGCGCGCAGGTGATCGCATGGGCGAAGGCATTCCTCGACGATGCCGTGCCGCTGGCTAGCGGGTCGTGGACCGACTGGACCGGTGGCACGCCGCAGCTTGCCGAGCCGAGCCAGCTCGTCGGGCATGCTGGCGTTAATATCCTGTTGCGTCACAACGGCCTGCACATTGAACTGGTGATCGATCCTCAGCATCCGATCGGGCGCGACGATCCTGCGAACCTCGCCGACGTCGTCCTCGAATCCGCGCTGAGCACGATCGCGGATCTCGAGGACTCGATCGCCGCGGTCGATGCCGAGGACAAGGTCGCCGCCTACGCCAATTGGCTCGGGTTGATGAAGGGCGACCTGGCCGCCAGCTTCGACAAGGGCGGCCGTACGGTCACGCGGTCTCTCGAACCCGACAGGCAGTACACCGGCCCCGACGGCAGCGCCTTCACGCTCCCCGGCCGCAGCCTGATGTTCGTGCGCAACGTCGGCCACCTGATGACCACGCCCGCGATCCTGCTCGCGGATGGCAACGAAGCTCCCGAGGGTATCCTCGACGGCATCGTCACGTCGCTGATCGGCTTGCACGACCTCAAGAGCACCGGCCCGATCCGCAACAGTCGCGCGGGCTCGATCTACATCGTCAAGCCGAAGATGCACGGTCCCGACGAAGCCGCCTTCACCAACCGGCTGTTCGACGCGATCGAAGACCTGCTCGGTCTCGCGCGCCACACGATCAAGGTCGGCGTGATGGACGAGGAGCGGCGCACCTCGGCCAATCTCGCCGCCTGCATCGCCGCGGTCAAAGACCGGGTGGTGTTCATCAACACCGGCTTCCTCGATCGCACCGGCGACGAGATGCACACGTCGATGCGCGCCGGCCCGATGATCCGCAAGGGCGAGATGAAAGCCTCGTCGTGGATCAAGGCGTATGAGGATCGCAACGTCCAGATCGGGCTCGCCTGCGGGCTCAGCGGCAAGGCACAGATCGGCAAGGGCATGTGGGCCGCGCCGGACCGGATGACGGACATGCTCGAGCAGAAGATCGCGCATCCGATGACCGGCGCGAATACCGCCTGGGTGCCGTCGCCGACCGCGGCCACGCTGCACGCGACGCACTACCACCGCGTCGACGTGTTCGCGCGACAGGCGGAGCGCAAGGCCGAGCCCGTCGCCTCGCTCGATGCGCTGCTGACGATCCCGGTGGCGACCGGGCACAACTGGCAGCCCGACGAAGTTCGCGAGGAGCTGGAGAACAACGCGCAGGGTATCCTCGGCTATGTCGTGCGCTGGGTCGACCAGGGCGTCGGCTGTTCTAAGGTGCCCGATATCCACGACATCGGCTTGATGGAGGACCGTGCGACGCTGCGGATCAGTTCGCAGCACATGGCGAACTGGCTGCTCCACGGCATCGCCACGCCCGACGAGGCGGATGGGGCGCTGCGGCGGATGGCGGCGAAGGTCGATGCGCAGAATGCGGGCGATCCGCTGTACCGGCCGATGGCAGGGCATGAGGGCGACAGCCTCGCGTTTCAGGCCGCCCGCGCGCTCGTGTTCGATGGTCTGACGCAGCCGAGTGGGTATACCGAACCGCTGCTCCACGCGTTCCGCGCGCGGGCAAAGGATAGGGACGCTGCCTGATGCCACTCTACGCGATCGAAGGAAAACGCCCTACGCTGGCTAACGACGTCTGGGTCGCGCCGTCCGCCGACGTCATCGGCGACGCACGGCTGGGGGAGGGGGCGAGCGTCTGGTTCGGGGCGGTGATCCGCGCCGACAACACGCCGATCTTCGTCGGGGCGCGGACCAATATCCAGGAAGGCGCGATGCTGCACTCCGACCCCGGTGCGCCGCTGACCGTCGGCCAAGGCTGCACGATCGGCCATCACGCGATCCTTCACGGCTGTACGATCGGCGACAATGTCCTAGTCGGGATGGGCGCGACGATCCTCAACAACGCGGTGATCGGCGAGAATTGCCTGATCGGTGCTAATGCGCTGGTGACGGAGGGCAAGGTGTTTCCGGCGGGAAGCCTGATTGTTGGCGCGCCTGCGAAGGCCGTACGGGACTTATCGCCCGAAGCGATCGCCAGCCTGAAGGTATCGGCCGCAGCCTATGCGGCCCGGCAGCGCGTCTATGCCGAAGGGCTTGAACGGATCGACGACTAGGGGCCAGCGCACAGCGCCGGCCCAGTCACTTCATAGCCCGAAGCGCAGCGTTGCGCGGAAATCACGGCCGGCGAGCGGCGCGAAGTCCTTGAGGAAGCTCGTCGCGCGCCGAGCATTCACGTCGAACAGGTTGTTCGCGCTCAGCAACAGCGTCGTCTTCGAATCCTTGCCGAACGGGCTAAGTCCAATCGACGCGTTGACCATCGTATAGTCGTTGGTCTTCGTTTCGAACGCGGCGATCCGGTTCTGGTCGAACACGTGCTCGACCTCGACGCGGCCGTTGATCCGGTCGCCTTGCGCCTCGATCCCGCCGAGCACACGCATCGGCGGAATGCGCGGGACGGGGCCCTGGTCGACGATGTTGGCATGCACGTAATCGCCCAGCACGTCGGCGTTGACCGCATAGCCGCCGATCTGCGCCACCTTCACCGAAGCATCCGCCTCGAACCCGTAATAGCGGGCGTCGGCCTGCTGATACTGGAAGCAGGGCAGGTCGACCACGCGGCCCGACGGATTGGCCGCCGCCTGGCACACCGACGCCGCGACCTGATTCTCCGAGATATAGTTCGAGAACCAGTTGTAATAGGCCGACGCGTCGAAGCTGAAGCCGTCGCCGTGCGCGTGCAGCGTGCCTTCGAGGCCCCAGGACTTTTCCAGCTTGAAGTCGGGGTTGCCGAGTTCATACGCCTGCGTGCCGGCATGCGCGCCGTTCGCGAACAACTCTTCGGCCGACGGTGCACGCTCGGTCCGCGACCCGTTCAGGCCGACGCGGATGCTGTCGGTGAGTGCGTAGGAGGCGCCGAGCGAGCCCGATACCGAATGATAGCTCTGGCTCCCCCGGAAGAAGCGCAGATCGTCCTCGGGCGTCCGTGCAGCGAGATCGGTGATCTCGTAGCGCACGCCACCCTCGGCGCGGAACTTGCCCGATTCATACTGCTGGAGCGTGAACAGGCCGGTCTGGTTGGTCTCGTTCTTCGGCAGGAAGGCCTCGTCGCCGACCACGTTGAAGATCCGGTTGTAGAACTGCACGCCCGACGCGCCCTGCCAGCCGCCGCGGTTCGCCTGGACGACTTCGAGGCGCCCTTCGAGGCCCTTGTTGTAGAACGCGGTGCCGACCGAATTGTCTTCTTCCAGCTCGAAGTGACGATAGCTCGCCTGGCCGACGCGGACACGGATCTTCGAAAACACGTCGCCGCCGGTATCGATCTCGCCGCGCAGGTCGACGCGGTTCTGGACGACGTCGAGACGCGGTGCCTCCTGCTCTTGGCCGGCTTGCGTGGCGTAGCGGATGGGCACGCCGTACAGGCTGTCATAGTGGCTGTACGACACGCCGAGGCTGCCATTGTCGGTGATGATCGAGGCGCCGGCGCCCGCGGTCCAGGTTTCCGACTGCGTATTGGGGAGCTTGCCCTTCAACTGCGCCGAGGCGGCGTAATCGATCGGATCGGCTTCGTTGGGGTCGATGGGCTGCGTGGCGGCCGTCGCCAGCGCCTGCGCGCGGGCGTCGCGCGACAGGATATAGCCGCCGGTGCGCAGGTCGCCGGATTTCAAATACGAGCCGTCCGCATGCAGAACGAGGTGCTGGCCGACCGCGACGTCGCCGGCCATGCCGCCCGACCGCTCGTTCGCCGCCGAGCCATAATTGGCGATCCCGTTCAACCGGTAGCCGTTCTCGGGCACCGACCTCGGAATGCGCGTGTCGATCACGTTGACGACGCCACCAACCGCCGACGTGCCGTAGAGCAGCGCGCTGGGCCCGCGCAGGATTTCGATGCGCTCGGCGAGCAGCGGGTCGATGATGACCGCGTGGTCGACCGATGTGTTCGACACGTCGATCGAGCCGATACCGTCGGTCAGCACGCGGATGCGGTCGCCCTGGAAGCCGCGCAGGATCGGACGCGAGGCACTGGGGCCGAACGAACTGGCCGAAACGCCGGGCTGGCGTGCGAGCGTCTCGCCGAGCGACGGACGCAATTGACGCGTGAGTTCCTGGCCAGTCAGCACCGTCGTACCCTGCAACACGTCGCGCTCGCTGGTCTGGAGCGGCGCAGTGACGATGATGTCGCGCTGGTTGGTCGAGCCGACCGATGCCGGAGTAGGGGCGGGCGTCGTGGTATCCGTGGCGACCGTCTGGGCGTGAGCCTGAGGGGCGAGGAGCGCAGCCAGGGCGGTGGCGCCGAACAGCATCGTCTTCATGAAATTCCCTTATCGTCGTCGGGGTATCGTCCCAGTACGACTCGTTGGGTAAATTTGATGATACATCATATCAAGTGACAATCTTGCCATGTACGCACTTGGTCATCGCGCTGTTACTGCAATGCAACACAGATCAAGACCTGCTTAGCGAGACTGGATCGCGCGGTCAGGCCAACGCCTGCGCAGCGGGCAGCACCTCTGCCTGCGCAGCGGGCAGCACCCGCGCCAGCCGCTCCGCCCACGCCGCGCACCCCTCGCTCGACCCCAGCAGATCCTGCCGAATCTCGATCTCCGCATACAGCCGCCGCTGCGGATACGCATGACGCGGGATGGTGTAGTCGATCAGGTCCATCCGGTACGGTTCGTTGTCGCCCACCACCAGATCCACCTCGTCGCGCAACACGTCGAGCAGCGCGTGTGCGAACCCGGTGTCGCCGCCGTCGTGCAGGATGCCGATATGCCAGGGCCGCGCCTGATCCCGCAACGCGCCCTTCATCGCCGGCGTGAAGCTGTGCAGCGCGACCAGCATTGTCGTCATGCCGGCCGCATCGCGCCGCGCGATCTCCGCCGCGATCGCCGCCTGATACGGTGTGTGGATCTCGGCGAACCGCGCGGCGCGATCGACCTCACCAAGCGCAACATTCCCCGGCACCACGGTTCCGTCGCTGATCTCGGCGATCAGATCCGGCTGGCTCGGACTCCGGTTGCAGTCGATCACCAGCCGCGAATAGGTCTGGCGGACGAACACCGCGTCGAGCCTCTCCGCGAGCAGCGCCCCCAGTTCGCCGATGCCGATGTCCCAGCCGATATGCCGCGACAGCTCCGCATCGCTCAGGCCCAGCGACCCCAGCGCCTTCGGTACGGCATTTCCCGCATGATCGCCGATCAGCAGGAACGATGACGCGCCTTTGGGGTTGACCACCACGACCGGTGCGGCATCTTCGGTCCCAAGCAGCGTTTGGCTGGCAGTGCTGTTCATGCGACGTGGATCCTCGATGCCATCTCTAACGCTCTCTCATGTAACCAAATACTCGTATCGCCAACCGGTTGCATTCGGCGAGCACCGGATCATGGTCCGGCCGCGCGAAAGCTACGACCAGCATCTGATCGACACGCAGCTCACGATCACGCCGGAGCCCTCCGACGTCCGTTGGCTGCACGACGTGTTCGGCAACGCGGTCGCGATCGCCACCTTCGACAAGCGCGCCAAGGACCTCGTGATCGACAGCCGCGTCCGGCTCGATCACACCCCCGCCGAACTCCAGAACGTCGATATCGAACGCTACGCGCGCTTCTATCCGTTCACCTATTCGTCGGAGGAGATGCCCGACCTGCTCCGCTCGATCGAGCGCCAGCATCACGATCCGCTGCGCGAGATCGACACCTGGGCGCGGCGGTTCGTCGCGCCGGGCGGGCAGACCGATACGCTCGCCATGCTCTCGGAGATGACCGCGGCGATCAAGCGCGAGTTCACCTATGTCCAGCGCCCCGAGAAGGGCACGCAGTCGCCGATCGAGACGCTCGCCAAGCGCAAGGGCACCTGCCGCGATTATGCGATGCTGATGATCGAGGCGGTCCGCGCGCTCGGCTTCGCGGCACGGTTCGTATCGGGCTATGTCTACAATCCGACACGTAGAGAACATCGCACCGGGGGCGGCAACACGCATGCCTGGGTCCGCGTCTACATTCCCGGCTCGGGCTGGGTCGAGTTCGATCCTACCAACGGGATCGTCGGCAACCGCGGTCTCGTCCGCGTCGCCGTCGCGCGCGACATCTACCAGGCGGTGCCCGTCTCCGGCACCTGGAGCGGCTTTCCCGGCAGCTTCCTCGACATGAGCGTGTCGGTCGACATCACCGTCGACGAAGATGAGGCGGCCAGTCAACAAACATCACTAACAGCTTGAATAGGGGGACATCGATGCTGATCCGGGCCGGCTATGACATTCGTTTCGAAACCGACGTCGAAACCCCGATGCTGGCGATGCTCAGCGTGCATCCGTCGCGCAACAAGGATCTGGTGACGCCGCACCGGCTTGCCGCCGATCCCGATGTGCCGACCTATGATTATCTCGACGCGTTCGGCAACGTCTGCACGCGGTTCACGGTGCCGAGCGGCGGCCTCACCTTGTCGTGTGACTTCACGATCGAGGACAGCGGCCTGCCGGACCCGGTCTCCCCCGACGCCGTCCAGCACGCGGTACAGGACCTCCCCGACGACATCCTGATCTACTTGCTCGGCAGCCGCTATTGCGAGACCGACCGCCTGTCGGAGACTGCCTGGTCGCTGTTCGGCCACGTCCCCGCCGGTTGGCAGCGCGTTCAGGCGATCGTCGACTTCACGCACAACCATGTCGAGTTCGGCTATCATTTCGCGCGATCGACCAAGACCGCGTGGGACGTGTACCAGGAACGGCAGGGCGTCTGCCGCGACTTCGCGCATCTCGCCGTTACCTTGTGCCGATGCATGAATATCCCCGCACGCTATTGCACCGGCTATCTTGGCGATATCGGCATCCCGCCGGTCGACGCGCCGATGGACTTCTCCGCTTGGTTCGACGTGTATCTCGGCGGCACGTGGCACACGCTCGACGCGCGGCATAATCGCCCACGGATCGGGCGGATCCTGATGGCGCGGGGCCGCGACGCCACCGATACCGCGCTGACCACCAGCTTCGGCCCGGCGCGGCTGATCGGCTTCGACGTCCACACCGACGAGGTCGACGCGCCAGGCCGGGTCGAACAGGCGGGCTAAACCGGCTATGGCGTCAAGTTAGGCCTTGTCGCATGTAGCGCGTTCGGCCTAACGGCACCGATCCCCTAACTTATGCTGCGATGCACAACATGACCTCGACCCCAGACCAGTCCGCCCCATCCCAGCCTGCCCCGTCCAACGCAAACGCGCTGCTGTTGCAGGCGATCGCGCTGCGCCAGTGCATCACCGCGACCTATAATCGGATGGTCTGCACGCTGGCGCCGCACATCCTCTACACCAAGCATGACGACGTGTTCGTCGACGCGATCACGCTGGAGCGCGACGGTCAGCCTCCAAAGGAGATCAAGCTCGGCACGTTCAAGCTCGCCGGACTGAAGGATATCGAGGTGATCGATCGCCCGTTCGTCCCCGACGCGATCTTCAACCCCGGCGACATCAAGTACGACCGCGTCACGCTGTTCGTAGTAGACCGCACCTGACCTACTAGCGATCCTCCCCCGCCAGGGGGAGGTGGCAGGCGTGAGCCTGACGGAGGGGGAGGACACGGAACAGCGGTTCCTCTTTCCTCCCCCTCCGTCACCTTCGGCGACACCTCCCCCTAGCGGGGGAGGATCAGAATCTCCCTAAACCGCAGGCGGCAACCAGGCCGTCTCGATCTCGCCATAGCGATCGGTAAACCCGGTCGCCGCGACCAGCGCCGCCTCGTCGACGATCCGCACCCGCCGCCCGGTCCGCTCGATCACGCCTGACTTCTCCAGCGCCCGGATCGTCCGGTTCACATGCACCTTGGTCAGCCCCAGCGCATCGCCGATATCGGTTTGTGTCAGCGGCAGGTCGAATGAGTCGACGATCCCGCCCGCCGTCACGCGCAACCGCGCCATGATGTCGAGCAGCAACGTCGACAGCCGCTCGCTCGCGCCCATCCGTCCGATCGTCGTCAGCCGGTCGCTCATCGCGACGTTTTCCGCCGCGGCGATCGCATACAGCAGCCCGGCGATCCGCGGTTGCGCGCGGAACAGCAGCCCGAGTTCGGTCTTTGGCAATTCGATCACCCAGCAATCCGAGATCGCGGTCAGCGTCGCCGCCGCCTGCGACCAGGCCATGCTCGACGTACCGATCAGGTCGCCCGCATAATGAAATCGCAGGATCTGCCGGCCGCCGGTGATCAGCTTGGTCGAGGAGTGCAGCCACCCCTGGCGCACGACGTACAGCGCATGGCTCTCGCCACCTTCCGCCATCAGGATGTCGCCGGCCTTCAAGCGCCGTTCGCCGCGCTCGGCCCGCGTGATCGCGTCACGCTCCGCATCGGTCAAGTCGAGATGTCGACCAAGCCGTGCGATCAAACCGCTCAATTGCATTGCATCGCCCCCTTTGTACTCCCGGCGTTGCACCAACCACGCGCGCGGCGAAAGAGGGAATGCAATGTGATGTCCGTCGCGGAACCGGACGGGGGGATGGATTCTTCGCCGTATCGCGTCGTAGCCGTGTTGCAACCGTCACGCAGACTTGGGCTGCAAGCAAACGGGATCATTCAGTATTTCTCAAAGCGGTCATTATCACCGGTCCGACACGCGCCGCGATCCGGTCGACGCCGTTGCGGTTGGGATGGACATGATCGGCCTGCATCAACTGCGCCTTGCCGATTACGCCATCGAGGATGAACGGGTACAGTGTCGCGTTATAACGCTTGGCAAGATCGGGCCAAATGCCGTTGAACTGCACCGCAAAATCCGGGCCCAGATTAGGTGGCGCCATCATACCCGTCAGCATGACCGGAATGCCGCGACGCTTCGCTTCGTCCATCATCGCCGTCATGTTGGCGCGTGTCTCGGCCGGCGAAATCTGCCGCAGCACGTCGTTGCCACCGAGTCCGATCACCACGAGGTCCGGTTTGCGCTTCATGTTGTCGAGCGCGAACGCGAACCGCTGCCGTCCCGCCCCGCTGGTATCGCCCGATACCCCGGCGTTTACGATCGTCGCGTTGATACCGTCCTTGCGCAACCGGTTTTGCACCGTATCCGGCAGGCTCTGCCCGCGATCGAGGCCGTAACCGGCATACAGACTGTCCCCGAATGCAAGGATCAGTCGCTCGGGACCCTGCGGCGCTGGGGTCGCAACAACCGGCGAAATCGCGTTCGTCGCCGGCGGCGGGGCAGGGGCCTCGGGTGTTCGATCGCAGCCGGCCAGCAGCCCCGCTTGGAGAAGCGCCAGTCCGCCCCCATAAAGAGGCCAGCGTCCCATCCGTTTCTCCAAGATATTGGTCTCCATGTCCGAACCTGCTTCCGTCGATATGGTGATCTCGGCGCGCGATGTCACGCTGACACTCGGCGCATCGACTGCCGCGACGACGATCCTCAAGGGCATCGATCTCGACATCGCCCAAGGTACCAGCGTCGCGCTGCTCGGGCCTTCGGGGTCTGGCAAGTCGTCGCTGATGGCGGTGCTCTCCGGCCTGGAGCGCGCGACCAGCGGCCGGGTCGAAGTCGCCGGGCTTGATTTTGGCAAGCTCGACGAAGACGCTCTGGCCCGCGCGCGGCGTGGACGCATCGGGATCGTCCTCCAGGCCTTCCATTTGCTGCCGACGATGACCGCGCTCCAGAACGTCGCCGTGCCGATGGAACTGGCCGGGATGCCCGACGCGTTCGATCGAGCAGAAGCCGAACTCGCGGCGGTCGGCCTCCCGCACCGGATCGGCCACTACCCCACGCAGCTTTCCGGTGGCGAGCAGCAACGCGTGGCGATCGCCCGCGCGCTCGGTCCGCGTCCGGCGCTCGTCTTCGGCGACGAACCGACCGGCAACCTCGACGCCGCCACCGGCGCCTCGGTCATGGATCTCCTCTTCGACCGCCGCGCCGCGACCGGCGCTACGCTGATCATCATTACCCACGATCCGGTACTCGCGGCGCGCTGCGACCGCATCGTCGAACTCGCCGACGGCCGGATCGCCGCGGATCGCTTGCGGTGAGCGAATGGCGGCTGGCGTGGCGGCTAGCCCGTCGCGAACTCGATCTTCGCTTTCGCGGGCTGCGGCTTCTGCTGGCATGCCTGTTCCTTGGCGTCGGCGCGCTGGCCGCGATCGGCAGCCTGACGCAGTCGATCGACGCCGAGCTTGCTTCCCGCGGTAGCGCGATCCTGGGCGGCGATGTCGAGTTCGGTACGTCGCAGCGTGCCGCGACGCCTGACGAGCGCGCGGCGATGGCGCGGCTCGGCACGGTGTCCGAGACCGTCCGCATGCAGGCGACCGCGATCCGCGGCACCAACAGCGTGCCGGTCCAGCTCAAGGGCGTCGACGCGGTCTATCCGCTCTACGGCACGCTCGCCGTACAGGGTGGATCGGTCGCGAAGGTCGACGATCCCAAGACGATCTGGATCGTCCCGGCCTTGGCGCAGCGGCTTGGCGTTGGGCCCGGCGCGCGCGTACGGCTGGGGACCGCGGACTTCACCGTTGCCGGCGTGATCGCGAATGAACCTGACCGGCTGGGCGAAGGCTTCACGCTCGGCCCCGTCGCGATCGTCTCGATGGCGGGCATAGCGCGGACCGGTCTGGTCCAGCCCGGCAGCCTTTACGAGAGCAAGTACCGCGTCCGGCTGTCGCCAAGCGCCTCGCCGACGACCGCGGTCGATCGGTTCAAGGCGGCATTCCCGACCGGTGGATGGGAAACCAAGACGCGCGACCGTGCCGCGCCCGGTGCCGAACGCTTCGTCGATCGCATGGGGCAGTTCCTGTTGATGGTCGGGCTGTCCGCACTCGTCATCGCCGGGATCGGCGTCGGCAACGGCGTCTCCTCCTACCTCGCCGCCCGCCGCAGCAGCATCGCGGCGTTGAAGGTTCTCGGCGCGACGTCTGGTCTGATCGCCAAGATCTACCTCCTCGAAGTGGCGGTCGTGGCGGCGATGGGGATCGTTCTTGGTCTGATCGCGGGTGCGGTGACGGTGCCGTTGATCGTCTGGCTCGCAGGCGACGTTCTGCCGGTGGCGCCGCGCTTCTCGCTCCAGTTCGTCCCGCTCGCGCTCGCCGCTGCTTACGGCATGCTGATCGCGCTGGCCTTCACCGCGCCACCCCTGATCGAGGCGGGCAGCATTCCCGCGGCGGGCTTGCTCCGCGGTGTCTTCGGCAATCGGTCGGTCCCTTTACGCCGGACCTTGCCCTGGGTCCTCGGTGCCGGAGCCGCGATCGTCGCGCTCGCGCTGTCGACCGCGGACCAGCCAGGCCTCAGCGCTGGCTTCCTCGCGGCGGTGGCGGGCGTGCTGCTGGTATTGGCAGCGTTCGGCTGGGCGGTACGCAGAGTCGCCGCAGCTCTTCCCCGTTCGCGCAAGCCGTTGCTCCGGCTCGCCATCGCTGGGCTCCACCGCCCCGGCGCGCGGACCGGCACTCTGGTCGTTGCGCTGGGGCTCGGCCTGACACTGTTCGTCCTGCTCGCCGGCATCCGCACGAGCATCGACGCGAACATAGAGCTCACCGTACCCAAGCGCGCGCCGGCGCTGTTCGCATTGGACGTTCCGCCCGACCGCGAGGCTGAGTTCCGGCGGACCATCGAAGGCGTCGCTATCCACCCGGTCATCCGCACCGTGCCCGCGATGCGCGGTACGATCACCGGCTACGGCACGACGCGTGTCGCTGATCTCAAGACGCTCCCCGATGGCGCATGGGCTTTACGCGGCGAACGCGGGCTCACCTATTCTGCAACCTTGCCCGAGGGCAGTGAACTGACCGCCGGTCGGTGGTGGCCGCGCGAGTACAGCGGACCGCCGCTGGTCTCGATCGACGAACGACTGGCCAAGGTGCTCGACCTCAAGATCGGCGATCCGCTTTCCTACACCTTGCTTGGCGTCGAGCGGACCGCGCACATCGCATCGTTCCGCCGGATCAGCTGGGACACACTCGGCTTCAACTTCGTGATGGTGTTCTCGCCTAATGCGATCCAGGACGCGCCGCATAATCTCGCGGCGACGATCGAGCTCGCACCGGGGCAGGAAGCGCCCGTGATGCGCGCGCTGCTGCCGCGCTTCCCATCGGTATCAGTGATCGAGGTGCGCGGCGTGCTGGGTCAGGTCCGCGATATCGTCTCGCAGATGGCGACCGCGATCACCGCAGCCGCGTCGGTGGCGATCCTTGCCGGGATCGCGGTGCTGATCGGCGCGATTGCGGCGGCGCGAGAGGCGCGGACCTATGACGGCGTGATCCTGCGGACGCTCGGCGCGACCCGGCGGCAGGTGCTCGCGGTGCAAGCGCTTGAATACGCGTTCCTCAGCATCGTGCTGTCGGTGCTGGCATTGCTGTTGGGGCTGGGTGGCGCCTGGTATGTCGTGACGCAGCTCTTCAGTTTCGAATGGCGCCCGGACTACGCGACGGTGTTGGCGACGTTGCTGGGCGGGGCGGGGTTGACGATGGTGATCGGCTTGATCGGTGCGTGGCCCATTCTCGGCGCACGGCCGGCGCAGGCGTTGCGGCAACTCTGAGGGTCCGTTTGTGTCCGCGCGGCGTTGGGGGGCAATACACCGGAGGGGGCAAGACGCTAAGCATGAACGAAACACCATCCGAGCATCAGGCCACCAGCCCCTGGTCGATGTCGGCACGCGAATGGTGGACGGTCCTGAAGCGCACTTGGGCCGAGGGGAACGACGACAATATTGGCCTGATCGCGGCGGGCACCGCGTTCTACGGGTTCGCCGCGATCGTCCCGCTGCTGGCATCGGTGGTGCTGGTCTACGGGCTGGTCGCCGACACTGCGACGGTGGTCGCGAACATCCGCGCGCTGTTCAACGTCCTTCCCGACGACGCCGCCCGCGTGATCGGCGATCAGCTCGCGACCGTCGTCAATACGTCGGAGGGCAAGAAGGGTTTCGGCCTGGTCATCGCGCTGGGGATTGCCTTGTACGGCGGCACGAAGGGCGCATCGTCGATCGTCACTGCGCTCAACATCGCTTATGAAGAGAAGGAGACGCGAGGGTTCATCGCGCTGAACCTGCTGGCGTTCGCAATCACAGGTGGTGCCGTTTTGCTGGCCTTAATCGCCGCCCTGTCGACCGCGGCATTCGCGCTTCTCGACAGCCTGATCCCTGGCGCTCCCGAAATCCTGCTTCTTGCGATCCGTCTCCTCAGCTACGGCGTGCTTGCCTCGTTGGGCGTCACCGCGGCGGCTTGCCTGTACAGGTTTGGTCCCAATCGTCACAAGGCCAAATGGGCGTGGCTGACCCCCGGATCGCTGACCGCGACGGTGATATGGCTGGGCGCGACGATCGGGTTCGGCATCTACGTCTCGCGCTTCGGCAATTACGGTGCGACCTATGGCTCGCTGAGCGCGGTCATCGTGCTGCTCACGTGGTTGTGGTTGTCGGCCTATGTGTTCCTGCTTGGCGCAGAGCTGAATTCGGAGCTCGAACACCAGACGACGAGCGACACGACGACCGGTGCGTCGGCTCCGATGGGCGCACGAGGCGCGACCGTCGCCGACACGGTCGCTACTGAGGTCGCGCCTCAGGCAGTTGCTCGATCTGTAGAGAAAGACGGGGCAGGGGTCTTGGCAGTTGCGCATTTGAGCGGCGTACAGGCAGGGCTACCCGCATCGCTTCTGGCGCTCGTCGGGCTGAGGTCTATCCGTCGCGGTTCACCGATCGCGGGGCTCGGCATGATCGCGATCGGCGCAGTGCTCGCACATCGCAAGCATATTGCATCCGGTCAGGTGACAACGAACCCGCGAGACAAAACCTGATGGCCTATGGTCAGTCTACCAAGCTGTTCTTCGATGGCGGATGCCGGCCAAACCCCGGCCCGATCGAATGCGCAGTCGTTCGCAAGGGCGTCATTCATTACCGCCACGATCTGGGTGACGGCAGCAACAACGACGCCGAATGGCTGGCCGCCATCCATGCGCTGGAAGTGGCAGTGCAAAGCGGCGACCGCGATATCACGCTGCTCGGCGATTCCACGCTGGTCGTCACGCAAGCCAACGGCACGGCGCGGTGCCGTTCGCCAGAGTTGGAAGCACACCGGGCAAGGTTCGCGGAATTGGCCTCGGATTTCGATCGGCTTCGCATACGGCATATCGGCCGAACCCAGAACCTCGCCGGCATAGCGCTCGCCAGGTTGCATCCTCGCTAAGGCGAGCAACTCCCATCTAGCCGCGCTGGGCCGTTGAAGCTCGTTTTTCCGAAAACCGACCCGAAACTGTAAAAAAGCGTTTGACGGTTCTGTGAACCCCGCCTAGAGGGGTGTCACCGCAGCGGAGTGCCTTACTGGTTACCGCGGTGGTCGCAAAAAACCAGATGCTCCAAACCTTCCGTAGGGAGGGTTATGCGAGTGTCGGTATTTTTGTCGGCTCTTTGACATTGTAGGTTAAGATGAAGGGACATGTGGGCGGCGGCTTGCGGTTCTCGGGATCCTCAAGGGTTCGGGTAATCGTTTAAAGCTAAGTCGTTCTCATATGTCCTTCACATATTCCATATGTAATCGACGGTTGTTACGGTTTTCGGACTGTG
>Ga0308169_10003106_pt1 | contig 16515 bp, 14 predicted proteins | sample PhyBR1_2_FD_202139 | JGI IMG/M metagenome (GOLD analysis project Ga0308169, IMG submission 202139) | Phyllosphere microbial communities from UC Gill Tract Community Farm, Albany, California, United States - DLSLSB.R1 | ecosystem: Host-associated > Plants > Phyllosphere > Unclassified | place... | reverse complement strand
CGCTCTATCTGGCCGCCGAGCGCCCGGTGCTGGAGCGTGACGGTATGCTGATGATGATCGATGACGATCGCATTGACCTGCAGCCGGGTGAAGTGATCGAGCAGCGCATGGTGCGTTTCCGTACCCTGGGCTGCTGGCCGCTGACCGGAGCGGTGGAGTCAGAAGCGCAAACGCTGCCTTCGATCATTGAAGAGATGCTGGTCTCCACCACCAGCGAGCGCCAGGGGCGCATGATTGACCGCGATCAGGCAGGCTCCATGGAGCTGAAGAAACGTCAGGGTTATTTCTAAGGAGCCGTCATGAACACTATCATTGCACAACAGATTGCCGATCAGGGCGGGGTGGAAGCCTGGCTGCACGCACAGCAGCACAAAAGCCTGCTGCGATTCCTCACCTGCGGCAGCGTCGACGACGGCAAGAGCACGCTGATTGGCCGCCTGCTGCACGACACGCGCCAGATTTATGAAGACCAGCTCTCCACGCTGCATAACGACAGCAAGCGTCACGGCACCCAGGGGGAGAAACTTGACCTTGCGCTGCTGGTGGATGGCCTGCAGGCCGAGCGCGAGCAGGGCATCACCATCGACGTGGCATACCGCTACTTCTCCACCGAGAAGCGCAAATTTATCATTGCCGACACCCCAGGCCACGAGCAGTACACGCGCAACATGGCGACGGGTGCCTCAACCTGCGACCTGGCGATCCTGCTGATCGATGCGCGCAAAGGCGTGCTGGATCAGACGCGCCGCCACAGCTTTATCTCGACGCTGCTGGGTATCAAACACCTGGTGGTGGCGGTCAACAAAATGGACCTGGTGAACTACAGCCAGGAGACGTTTGAGCAGATCAAACAGGACTACCTTGATTTCGCGGCGCAGCTGCCGGCAAATCTTGATATCCGCTTTGTTCCGCTGTCGGCGCTGGAAGGCGAAAACGTGGCGTCAGCCAGTGCGCAGATGAACTGGTACAGCGGCCCGACGCTGCTGGACGTGCTGGAAACCGTTGAGGTGCAGCGCGTGGTAGAGCAGCAGCCTATGCGTTTCCCGGTGCAGTACGTCAACCGCCCGAACCTCGACTTCCGCGGCTATGCCGGGACGCTGGCTTCCGGCGTGGTGCAGGTAGGGCAGCGAGTGAAAGTGCTGCCGTCCGGCGTGGAATCTTCCATTGCGCGCATCGTCACCTTTGATGGCGATCTGGAGCAGGCAGCCGCTGGCCAGGCGATTACCCTGGTGCTGAAGGACGAGATCGATATCAGCCGTGGCGATCTGCTGGTGGCGGCCGATGCCGATCTTAAGCCGGTACGCGGCGCAGCGGTTGACGTGGTGTGGATGGCGGAACAGCCGCTGTCACCGGGTCAGAGCTTTGACGTCAAAATCGCCGGCAAGAAGACCCGCGTGCGCATCGAAAATATTCAGCATCAGGTGGAGATCAATAACCTGACGCAGCACGTTGCTCAACAGCTGCCGCTGAACGGCATTGGCCTGGTCGATGTCATTTTCGATGAGCCAATGGTGCTCGACGCTTATCAGCAGAACCCGGTAACCGGCGGGATGATCTTTATCGATCGCCTGAGCAACGTCACCGTGGGCGCAGGCATGATCCGCCAGCCGCTGGCAGAGGAGATGCAGCAGCACAGCGGCGATTTCAGCGCCTTTGAGCTGGAGCTGAACGCGCTGGTGCGCCGCCACTTCCCGCACTGGAATGCCCGCGACCTGCTGGGCGGTAAGTAATATGGCGCAGCATGATGAAAATGTGGTGTGGCACGCCCATCCGGTAAGCCGGGAGGAGCGCGAGTCGCAGCACGGTCATCAGGGCGCGGTGCTGTGGTTTACCGGGCTGTCAGGCTCCGGTAAATCCACCGTGGCCGGGGCGCTGGAGCAGGCGCTGCACCGGATTGGCGTCAGCACCTATCTGCTGGACGGCGATAACGTACGCCACGGCTTATGCCGCGATCTTGGCTTCAGCGATGATGACCGCAAAGAGAATATCCGCCGCGTCGGTGAAGTGGCAAAGCTGATGGTGGATGCCGGGCTGGTGGTGCTGACGGCGTTTATCTCTCCGCACCGCGCCGAGCGTCAGATGGTGCGTGAAATGCTGGGGGAAGGGCGCTTTATCGAGGTGTTCGTTGACACGCCGCTGGCGATTTGTGAAACGCGCGATCCAAAGGGGTTATACAAAAAAGCCCGTGCCGGAGAGCTGCGTAACTTCACCGGAATTGACGCGGTGTATGAAGCGCCAGAGCCTGCGGATATTCATCTTGATGGCGAACAATTGGTAACACAATTAACCGCTCAGCTATTAGACCTGCTGCGTCAGCGAGATATCATCAAATCCTGAGATGGCTATGGCCAACGCCCCCTGCGGGGGCGGTGATCGGGCGGCGACGGCGTAACAGGCTGAAGCCGCCCAGCTTCAACGGGATATTTATGCAAAACGTTACCCCCATGCTGGCACGAAAAGACGAACGCGAACGCGAAGAGCCCTCATGGTCTTTTCCCGGCGGTGTCGTGGGCTTTGTTTCCTGGTGGGTCGCGCTGGCGATACCTTTCCTGCTGTATGGTTCCAACACGCTGTTCTTCTTCCTCTACACCTGGCCTTTCTTCCTGGCGTTACTTCCGGTCTCGGTGCTGGTCGGTATTGCTACCAGCGTGCTGCTGCGCGGCCAGCTGCTGTGGACGATGCTGATCACCGCCCTGCTGGTGATTTGCCTGTTCTGGCTGCTGTTCACGCTGCTCAGCGGCTGGTAACCTCTCCTCGTTGATGAACAAACGCATCGCTGCGTTACAAAATTTTGCCGTCGACCTGCGGCTGCCGGGCTGTTTTTGGTGCTTTTTAACGCGTTTTTATGCCGTATTCTGAGAAAGTGGTTCTATTTCACCTGTAGTGTGGAGTCGTACCAAAAGTTATGGGATGATTGAGCCGTTTTTCAGGGGGCGGGGATGGGAAAACTTACGCTGCTGTTACTTGTACTACTTGGCTGGTTGCAATATTCGCTCTGGCTGGGCAAGAACGGCATTCATGACTATACGCGCGTTAATGAGGATGTTGCGGTGCAACAGGCGAATAACGCGAAGCTAAAAGCGCGCAACGATCAGCTGTTTGCCGAAATCGACGATCTTAACGGCGGTTCGGAAGCGATTGAGGAACGCGCACGCAATGAGCTGGGGATGATTAAACCCGGCGAGACTTTCTATCGCCTTGTGCCGGATCAAAACAGAAGAAACGCGCAGCAAGGTCGAACCGCTAACCAGTAACGATACTCATGACTCCTATCGTCTCCTTCCCGGATGTGATTGCCGTGGTTCCTGCGGCAGGCATCGGCAGCCGTATGCTGTCAGAATGCCCAAAACAGTATCTCACCATTGATGGAAAAACCCTGCTCGAGCATAGCCTGGATGCGTTACTGGCGCACCCGGCGGTAAAGCGCGTCATTGTTGCCCTGAGTCCGCTGGACAGCCATTTTTCTCAGCTGCCGGCTGCGCGGGATCCGCGCATCACTACCGTGATCGGCGGTGGCCAGCGTGCGGATTCGGTACTGGCCGGGCTTCAGGCGGCTGATGGCGCGGATTGGGTGCTGGTGCACGACGCAGCGCGCCCCTGTCTGCACCTCACTGACTTAACCCGCCTGCTGGCGATAACCGCGACCAGCCAGGTTGGTGGCATTCTTGCCGCGCCGGTGCGCGATACCATGAAGCGCGCCAGCCACGGACGCGCAGATATCGACCACACCGTCGATCGTGAAGCGCTGTGGCACGCACTGACCCCGCAGCTGTTTCCGCTCACCCTGCTGCGCGACTGCCTGCTGAAAGCGATTGAGGAAGGCGCCACCATCACCGATGAAGCCTCGGCGCTGGAATACTGTGGCTACCGTCCCGAACTGGTCAGCGGCCGCAGTGATAACCTGAAGGTGACGCGCCCGGAAGACCTCGCGCTGGCGCAATTCTATCTCACCCAAATACACAAAGATTAAGGAGTGCGCGTGATGCGTATCGGACACGGTTTTGATGTACATGCCTTTGGCGGCGAAGGCCCGCTGATTATTGGTGGCGTGCGTATCCCATATGAAAAAGGTTTACTGGCGCACTCCGACGGCGACGTGGCGCTGCACGCGCTGACGGATGCGCTGCTGGGGGCTGCTGCACTCGGCGACATCGGCAAACTGTTCCCTGACACCGATGATGCCTATAAAGGCGCCGACAGCCGCGAGCTGCTGCGCGAAGCGATGCGTCAGATCGCCAAAAAAGGTTATCGCGTGGGTAATGTCGACGTGACGATTATTGCTCAGGCGCCCAAAATGCTGCCGCACTCGCCGCAGATGCGCATCAATATCGCTGAAGATCTCGGGATCCATATGGATGAGGTCAACGTTAAGGCGACCACCACTGAAAAGCTCGGCTTCACCGGGCGCGGCGAGGGCATCGCCTGCGAAGCCGTTGCGCTGTTGATGAAGGCATAACGATGGATTTAACCACTCAGGGCTGGCTGTACGGCCAACCCACCGCCAGCGGCGTACTGAAAGCCAACGCCGAAGATTTCGTGGTGATTGAAGACCTTGGCTACGCGCCGGATGGTGACGGTGAACAGCTGCTGGTGCGCATTCGTAAAACCGGCTGCAACACCCGTTTCGTGGCGGAAGCGCTGGCAAAGTTTGCCGGGATCCACCCGCGGGACGTGAGCTTTGCCGGAATGAAAGATCGCCATGCGGTCACCGAGCAGTGGTTCTGCCTGCGTATTCCGGGCAAGGTCACGCCCGATCTCAGCACCTTTGAACTGAGCGGCGTGCAGGTGCTGGAAAGCGCCCGTCATCGCCGCAAGCTGCGTACCGGTGCGCTACAGGGCAATGCGTTTACGCTGATCCTGCGCCAGATCTCCGACCGCGCTGCGGTGGAGCAGCGCCTGCAACGGATCGCTGCGGGCGGCGTACCAAACTACTTTGGCAGCCAGCGTTTTGGTCATGAAGGCAATAACCTGACGATGGCCCAACGCTGGGCGGCGGATGAGATCAAAGTGCGCGAGCGTAATAAGCGAAGCTTTATTCTGTCGGCAGCGCGCAGTGCGATGTTTAATCAGGTGGTCAGCGATCGCCTGGCGCAGCAGGGCTCGCTGGGCAAAGTGTTAGCAGGTGATGCACTGCAGCTGACCGGGCGCGGTAGCTGGTTTGTGGCGGAAGCCGCAGAGCTGGAGAGCCTGCAGCAGCGCGTGGATAACAATGAGCTGCGCGTCACCGCACCGCTGCCGGGATCGGGCGAGTGGGGCACGCGTGAGGATGCGCTGGCCTTTGAGCAGAACAGCCTGGCAAGTGAAGCAGCGCTGATCGCGCTGATGGATCGTGAGCGCGTTGATGCGGCGCGCCGTGCGATGCTGGTTATCCCGCGTGATTTGCGCTGGGAGTGGCAGGATGATGCGACGCTGGAGATGAATTTCTGGCTACCGGCAGGCAGTTTTGCCACCAGCGTGGTGCGCGAACTGCTGCAGACGCAGAGCGCGCACGACGACGCCGACGAATAATCTGCCGGGTTACCGCTTCTGCGGTAACCCAATATTTCCCTTCTGTTTTTTTCTGCTGTTAATAACGAATCTAATAACTAAATTCAGCCAATTAAATATCAGGTAAGCACGGGTGTTTGTTATTTTACTGAATGATTTTATTCCGGCATAAAATGCGGTGTCTGTTTTTAATCCTATATTTAATCTTCAGTTGATGTAGTCTCATTTCCGTCAGGAATTAAGCGTCACGCATTAACAAATGGATAAATAATGATGCCAGGGATGAAATACATTTCAGCCGCAGCGGTGATGTGCCTGCTATTAGCCAATGCCGCATCGGCAAACCTGCCCGCGCTTTCGCAGGAGATTATCGAACAGCAGCAAAAGGCGCGGCTGGAGCAGGCACAGCAGCAGCGTGAAGCGCTGCTGACGCCTCAGAATATTCCCTTATTACCTGCCATTGCGGATAAGGACAGCGGCAGCTGCCAGTACATCACGCGGATTAAATTTATCCGGGCTAACAGCCTGTCGGAAAAAGATAAAGCCGCGCTGGTGCGCCCCTTTGTTGGGCGCCGCCTGACGATGAGCAATATTATGCAGCTGCAACGTGCCGCAACCAATCGCTATATCCAGCGCGGTTTCATCACCTCACATATTTGGCTGTCTCCGCAGGATCTGACGCACGGAACGCTGGCTCTCACCGCCAGTGAAGGGCGGGTTGAGTCTATCACCCTGGGGGGAGATCGCCCGCTGATGCTTAACAGTGCTTTCCGCACCTGATCGGACGCGTTCTGAACCTGCGCGATCTTGAGCAGGGGCTTGAGCAGCTTAACCGCCTGCGTTCGCAGCAGGTCACCATTGATATTCAGCCGGGAACCCGCGCCGGCTATTCCGCCGTGGTATTGCATCGTGATAACAGCAGGCTGCCGCTGCAGGCTGAACTGGGCATCGACAATAGCGGACAGAAAAGCACCGGACGCGGCCAGCTCAACGCCAGCGCCTCGCTGGATAACCTGCTGCGGCTGGCCGACCGCTGGCTGATTTCAGCCAGCCATAACAGCGACTTTGCCAGCAGTTACCACAGCCGGGCAGTTAACGGGGCGCTGACGTTGCCGTGGGGCTGGTGGCTGCTGAGCGTGCAGGGCGGGTGGAGCGAGCAGCTACAGACGATCCATGCCCGCAGCGGTAGCTGGGACTACCGGGGGAAGAGTGTCAGCCAGCGGCTCAATCTGAGCCGCATGCTGTGGCGAAATGACCGGAGCAGACTGGCTGCCGATGTGGGGCTGAACCACCGACGGATCACCAACCGTCTGGCGGGTGAAAAGCTGCACGTCAGCAGCCCCAGGCTCAGCGTGCTACAGCTTGGCGCCAGTTTCTCCACGCAGCTGGCGGGCGGCTACCTGACGAGCAATCCACAGGTGGATCGCGGGATAGTGCTGTCCGCTGAGGGAAAGGGCGCTGCGCAGGCGCAGGGAGGTCCGCGCAGAACCTTTACTAAATACAGCCTGAATACCAGCTATCTGTACCCGCTCAGCGAACGTCTCTCCTGGCTGACTTCTGCCTATGGGCAAGCTACGGCCGGACAACCTGCACGTCAGTGAACGGCTCTCCGTGGGCGGGCAGTATTCGGTGCGCGGGTACAAAGATCGGTATCTCAGCGGTAATCGTGGCCTGTACTGGCGTAACGAACTGAACTGGCAGTTAGGCAGCCTGCCCTCGCTGGGCAGCATCAGCATCACGGCGGCGCTGGATGGCGGCTGGCTGGATGGAGAACGAGGAAACATTAGCGGTGGCAAGCTTGGCGGTAGCGCGCTGGGAATAGCGGCCGAGGGACGCGGGTTCAGCCAGTCGCTCAGCGCGGCAAAGCCGCTGGCCCATCCGCGTGGACTGCACCCGGACAGCTGGGTGATGTACTGGCAAGTGGGCGTTCGCCTGTAGCCTGCTGTTATCACGGGCCTGTCGGCCCACCCTTCAAAGGACTGAATCATGAATAAACACACTCATCCGCTGGCGCGCGGCGTCAGCTACCTGCTGATAGTTTTGACAGCGCTACAGCCTGCGCTGGCGGGAGGGATCACCGCCAGCCAGGCGGCAACCCAGGTACAGCAGGGAACGGTGCCGGTGGTGACGATTGCCCCGCCAAATGCCGCCGGGATCTCACATAACCGCTATGCCGACTTCAATGTCGCCCAACCCGGCGCCGTGCTGAACAACTCGACCGTGGCAGGGCAATCCGCGTTAGCCGGGGCGCTTGACGCCAACGCCAGCCTGCAGGGAAAGGCGGCGCAGCTGATCATCAATGAAGTGACCGGCAGCAGCCGTTCTGAGCTGCAGGGCCAGCTGGAGGTGTTTGGTCAGCGGGCGGACGTGATGATCGCTAACCCCAATGGTATCAATTGCGATGGCTGCGGAGCGATCAACAGTGCAGGGCTGACGCTGACCACCGGAAAACCGCAGCTTGATGCGCAGGGTATGCTCCACGCGCTGGAGGTGACTCAGGGCACGGTATCCATCGGTCCCGGCGGCCTGAACGGCAGCGGGCAGGACTATGTGGAGATCCTCAGCCGGGCCAGCGAGCTGAACGGCAGGATCACCGCCCGCAGCCTGGCGCTGACCCAGGGAGCCAACCGTATTGATTATCATCAGGGGCGGGTAGAGCCGATTGCCGGGGTGGGGGCTGCCCCGCAGCTGGCTGTGGATACCAAAGCGCTCGGCGGTATGTACGCCAGTAAAATTCGCCTGCTGGGCACCGAGCAGGGCGTGGGGGTTAACCTCAGCCACATAACCAGCGACCAGCAGTCGATCGTGCTCAGCGCCAACGGCAAGCTGCAGCTGGCTGATATCAATGCGAAAACCGACCTTAACGCCAGCGGCCGCGAAATCAGCGTTGCCGCCGGGAACAGGCTGAACGCGGGTAACGATATGACCCTGAGCGCGGATGCGCTGACGAATCAGGGCTCGGTTGTGGCCGCGAAAGATATGCGCATTTTCAGTGAGCGTATCAGCAACACAGGCAGCCGCGCGCGGCTTGAGGCCGGTAACAACCTGTGGCTGCAAAAGGATGCGCAGGGTGCGAAGGCGCTGCTGGTTGAAAACCGTTCGGGGACCATCACCACCGGCAGCGGCGACATGGTGATCCGCACCGAGAAACTCAACAATCTGCGCGATCGCCTGGTGTTGGATACCCGACGAGGGGAGCATGATGAAACGGGCACCTTTCTTTATGACGACGCGTTTAATGCCGCTAAGTATCCGGATGTCAGCAAACGCCCCAAAACCAATGCGGTAAGAGAGAGATTTGACCGGTGGTGGGGGCCGGGCACCCTGTTTGAGCGGGCTATCATTCGTTATTTCGCTGACGTCTGGGTGAACAATGAGAGCACCGAATATTTTTCCCTCACCAGCGAGCAGCCAGGGGTAATTGCCTCCGGCCATCATCTCTACGCCAGCGCCGGTGAGCTGACCAATGCCGCCAGCAGCATCAGCTCAGGCGGCAAGATGGTCCTCACCGGTAACCATCTCGAGGTGCTGAGCTATGACGGCGGGATAAAAAAAGATTTCTCGATTTACCGGCGTGATGTTGCAGCTGACGGAGAGTACGAGCGCAGAAATCTGAGGGGTTACAACAATTTTTTTAAAACGGCAACCCAGGGCGTGGCACTTGAAACCGGAGAAACGCTCAACTCACGCCTGAGCGCAGAAGGCGATCTGGTGGCTGATTTTAGCGACAGCATCAGCGCCAGCCTGCCGCTACCGTTCGCGCCAACGGAAAAAACCGAGCTGACATCGGCACTGCGTCCGGATACCTTCAGCGCCCGTAACATTCTGCTGCATGCGGGGCGTATCACCAGCAATGACGGCATGACTGCCAGCGGCAATATGACCTTGATCGCTGACGACGCCATCCTCAATCAACGGGGATCGCTGACGGCCGGTGGTAACCTGTCGCTGACGGCGATTAACGACATTGAAAATATTCAGGGCAACCTGTGGGGAGAGAGCGTTGAACTGCTCAGCCGCCAGGGCAGCATCCTCTCCTCCACGCCGGACCAGCCACGCGCCTTCTCCGCCGATCGTATGCAGCTGTTTTCCACTATCAACGCCGGGGCGCTGGCAATCAGTGCCGGAAAGCATATCGCGCTGAACGACACCGAGCTGCAGGTGCAGCACAGCATCAGCGCAAACAGCGGTGGCGACCTGACGATTGCGGCCAGTGACCGGCTGCTGACCCCTCCCGATTTTCTCAAGGCCGGATCAACCCTGACCGCGTTCGAGCATTACAACCGGGCGCTGCTGATCCCTGGCCGGGCGGCGGTGGACGGGGAGATATCGCTGACGGCAGGTGGGGAGATGGCATTGAACGGCGTGGGGCTGCGTGCCGGAAAGGGCATTCTTCTCTCTGCGGGCCAGAGCATTTCTCTTAGCCCTCGCACAATTTCACAGCAGAATCGCTTGCTGGATAAATGGCTCACCGTAGAAAGCCATGCAAAATATTTTCCGTCGTGGCGAGCCCCCGAACTGCGAGCCAGCCTGAACAGCGGTGCAGATCTGCAAATCCATGCCGCAGCGGATATCACTGCGCAGGGGGCACAGCTCACCAGCGTCGGAACCACCACGCTGTACGCCGGGCGCGATCTGTTGCTGGGTGCACAGGCCTATTCGTCTATCGATGCCTCAAACGATAATAACAAAGATGAACGCCAGCTGGTGGCAGACATTCAGGCAGGGAAAAACCTGACGCTGGCCGCTAACGGCAGCCTTATCACACAAGGCAGCAGTGTGAGCGCGGGCGGGGATTTAACCGCGACTGCGGGCGGCAATATGCGTTTCGAATCGGTGGCTAACCGTATCTACCGCGAGCTGAGCAACGGTTATAGCGAAACCCTAAGCCAGCAGGGAACCGCACTGACCAGCGGTGGAGTGCTGACGCTGATTGGCAGCGGCAGCATTCTGTTCCAGGCCACCCGGCTGCTGGCACAGCGCAGCCTCGACGTTGCCGCGCAAGGGGGATATCTCTATGCCCAGGCGATGGAAGAGAGCAGCAGCTATGAGAAAAAAACCACCAAACGCAAGTGGTGGGGCAAGAAAACGACCATCAGGCAAACCGGCCGTACGGTAACGAATAAAGTCACTGCCTTCACCGCCGGGGAGGATATCAGCCTGCTGAGCGGCGAAGACAGTACCTTTGAGGCCAGCAAAATCAATGCGGGCAGAAATGCCAGCCTGATTAGCCAGCGCGGTCAGGTCAACTTTCGTGCGGTAAACAACAGCGCCTTCGAGCAGACCGTTACCACCTCTAAAGGCTTCTTCATCAGGCAGGCAAACCGCGGCTATAAAACCAGCAGCTGGGTGCTTCCCACGGTGCATTTTGGGGGCGCGCTGACGATCGAAGCGGCAGAAGGCATCAGTGCTGATGTCAAAGCTCAGAACCGCCAGCAGTTACAGGCCACGCTGGCGGTTCTGGGTAATGCGCCGGGTAACGAATGGCTTAACGCACTGAATACCCGGACTGATGTGCAGTGGAAGCCGGTTCAGGATGCTTACGAAAACTGGGATTACCACCACCAGAGCCTGAACCCGGCCGTGGCGGCGGTGATCGCTATTGCCGCTGCCGCCGTCACGGCAGGTAGCGGGCTGGCGGCAACGGCCGGCAGTGCAGCCGCCGGTAGTACGGGGGGAATGACCGGCACGGCTGCCTTCGGTGCCGGTTACTCGGGGATGATGGCGCTCACTTCTCAGGCGGCAGTGGCGCTGGTGGAAAACCAGGGTGACCTGTCTAAAACTCTTAAGGCGCTGGGGAGCCGTGAATCGGTGAAATCTCTGGCCACCTCCATGGCGGTGGGTGGCGCGCTGGCCGGTTTCGACCGGGTGCTGGATATTCAGGCGGTGAATCCGGGCAATGCCCGCCTGCCGGTGCTGGCGAACGATAACTGGCTGAAGGTCGCTCAGCGCGTAGCCGGACAGTCGGTTATCAGCTCCGGCCTGACCACCGTGATTAACGGCGGCAGCTTCCAGGATAACTTCAGCAAGGCGCTGCTGGCTTCCCTTGGCGAGCAGCTGAACGCTGAAGGCGCCGGGCTGATCGGTGACAACGGTGCGGTGCTGGGTGAACCGGGCAGGGTGCTGAGCCATGCGGTCGTCTCCAGTATTAGCGCGGAGATTGCAGGCGGCAGTGCGAAAGGCGCGGCGGTGGGCGCGCTGGCGGCGGAGGTCGCAGGCATTGTCATGCAGAGCACGCTGTTCGAACCGCAGTATCTCAATGAGAACGAACGCCAGCTGGACAGGCTGCAGGAGGCGCTAAACGGCAGCGAAGCGAAAGCGCAAACCGCACGCTTTGTCGGAGCGCTGGCTGGGGCGATAAGCACCCATACTCCGGAGGGAGCCTACAGCGCGGCGAAGAGCGGCGAACTGGTTTATCGCTACAATATGACGGAGCATATGCTGGAGCAGTTCGCGCTGGAACAGCAGCTCGACACGCTGGCAGCAGATAAAGGTGACAGCGACGCTGCGATACGCGTGGCCGGCAGGCGCGATGCGATGGCGGCGGTGGTGATTGTCGGCAGCGGCGGTCTGGCGGCGATGGTGGGCGGAACCGTGATTGCCGCCGCCGCCCCGGAGATGATACTGGCCGCCCGGCTGGCGCTGGCGGGGTGTAAAAGCAACCCGGTATTATGCCTGAACCAGGCCGGAATTTATGCCGCGGATATAGCGGCGCCGGAAGCGGCAGTCGGCACCGGCAGCCTGCTTGCGGGTAGCACAATACTGGTGGGTAAAAGCCAGGAAGAGGCAGTACAATTCGGCAGGCAGGTGGTGGCGGCGTCCGGTAATCTGCTGAAGGACGGCAAGGCAAACCAGGGTAAGCTGGGCGAGTTTATTGCTGGGAAAGTTACCAGCGGAGCTGAAAATGCGGCAACATATCCGAAGCTGAAAGATGATTTGATACAACAGAATCTGAGTAATATTGCGAAGCAGGACCCGAGGCTGGAGATTGCTATTAAAGGTGATGGCTCAGGGGGAAAAGACTTTGCAATGGGGCAAGGTTCACGCCTTGAAGCTGACAGACTGGGTAAAATTTGGCTTGGTGATGGAGCAAAACAAACCAGTGGCGGCGGATGGATCAGCGCCGATGGTACTCGTGGGTACCGTTCTCCATCGACTAAAAACTCCCCTTTTGCAGTAACGGGAACTCAAGCAAACTTCGATTCCTATATCATTGACCCAGCGGGAAAACCTGTGAAAGTTGGAAATGGGCATCTAAATATTTTGGATTAAAAATGAAAGCCGCCTTAAAAAAAATTGGTTCTGTCCATCATGATTTCAATAATTATTTTCCTGATGAGGATAAAATTGCCATTACGTTAACATTGACAATAGGTTCGGTTGGCTCTGAGTGCGGAGATAACTTTGATATTTTTATTTGTTCTCCTGAATGGCTCTGCAAGCATCAGTGGCTGCCGGAACTGATGCGACACACGCTTCTGGTGCGCAAATATGATCTGGATGAGATCACAAAGACCATTACGGATCATATTGATCGGTGCGAAGGCGAAGACTGGATGGAGATAGCGCAAAAACTATCAAGGGTCTTTGCCTGGGAATATGAAGACTATCAGCCATAAATGAGATATCCCGCCTTTACTTGGCGGGATATCACTGCAGGAAGCGCGAAACGGCAGTGAGGCTAAATGCGTAAACCGCACGCTTTGTCGGGGCGATAAGCACCTGGACTCCGGAGGCGCCTAAAGCGCGGCGAGCTGATTCACCCCTTATCCGCCCCTTATCCCAACTGAAACCAGAAACTTACACCTACCACAAGCTGAATCATCCAGCTAAAATGCATCAACTGACCCACCGGCGACTTCGTGGATTGATCGTTCATGATACTTCGATATCATATTGTTAACGATGTTTCACCGCCGATAAGGCATAAAAATCAACAAATTAGGTGTTAAATGCGCATATTGCTGAGTAATGATGACGGTATCCATGCGCCAGGCATCCAGACACTGGCGAACGCCCTGCGTGAATTTGCCGAGGTGCAGGTGGTCGCGCCCGATCGCAACCGTAGTGGCGCCTCCAATTCGCTGACGCTGGAGACGCCGCTGAGGACCTTTAACTATCCGAATGGCGATATTGCCGTGCAGATGGGCACGCCGACGGACTGTGTCTATCTTGGGGTGAATACCCTGATGCAGCCAAAGCCGGACATCGTCGTCTCAGGCATCAACGCTGGCCCTAATCTGGGCGATGACGTGATCTACTCCGGGACCGTCGCTGCCGCGATGGAAGGGCGCCACCTCGGGCTGCCTGCGCTGGCCGTGTCGCTGGACGGGCATCAGCACTATGACACCGCAGCGGCGGTAACCTGTTCGATCCTCAAAGCGCTACAGCGTGAGCCGCTGCGCACCGGGCGCATCCTCAATATCAACGTGCCCGACCTGCCGCTGGACCAAATTAAAGGCATCCGCGTGACGCGCTGCGGCAGCCGCCATCCCAGCGATCGGGCGATTCCCCAGCAGGACCCGCGCGGCAATACGATGTACTGGATTGGCCCGCCGGGTGAAAAACTGGATGCCGGCCAGGGAACCGATTTCGCCGCCGTCGATGAAGGCTATGTTTCCGTGACCGCTCTGCATGTTGACCTGACCGCGCATGCCGCGCAGGAAGTGGTCTCCTCCTGGCTGGAAAGCGTTGAGGTCAGCCGCCAATGGTGAGTGGTCGTATAGAGACGTTGCTGGCGCAGCTGCGCCTGCAGGGCATCGATGACGAACGGTTGCTAAAGGCGATTGAAGAGGTGCCGCGCGAGCGTTTCGTCGATGAGGCTTTCGAACATAAAGCCTGGGAAAATACCGCTTTGCCGATCGGTTCCGGGCAGACCATTTCCCAGCCCTATACAGTCGCCAGAATGACCGCGCTGCTGGAGCTGACGCCGGCATCCCGCGTGCTGGAGATCGGTACCGGCTCAGGGTATCAGACGGCGATTCTGGCGCATCTGGTGGAACATGTCTGCTCGGTTGAGCGCATTAAAGGTTTGCAGTGGCAGGCCAAGCGCCGCCTTAAGCAGCTCGATCTGCATAATGTCTCTACCCGCCACGGCGATGGCTGGCTTGGCTGGCCATCGCGCGGCCCGTTCGATGCGATTATCGTCACCGCCGCGCCGCCGGAGATCCCCACTGCGCTGATGTCACAGCTCGACGATGGCGGCATCATGGTGCTGCCGGTAGGAGAAGAGCAGCAGGTTCTGCAGCGTATTCGCCGTAAGGGCGATGAGTTCCTGATTGAGAATGTTGAAGCGGTGCGCTTTGTGCCGCTGGTAAAAGGCGATCTGGCCTGAGTCAGATTAAACCAGGACATTTCTATACAACTGTTCCGTGGCACGCCATCATTGATATTGTTAGTATCTGATTAAATTTGCGCATGCGGGCCTTGCTGCCGTCAGCTATGTTGCGTCTCTGAAGTTAAAGTATTGCCGTAAGTGGGGGATTAATGAGCACGGGAAGCCCAGTATTTAAATTGCGCCGTATTGCGGCCGTTTCATTGGTAGGATTTTGGCTGGCAGGTTGTTCCAGCAGCGATAACACGCAGGCCCCCATCAGCTCCGTTGGCGGAAATGACTCCGGCATGATGAGCAGCAATCCCGCGATGAGCAGCGCATCAGGCGCCAGTTCCGGCGGCAGCAACGGCGGGTTTATTCCCCCGGCTCGCCCTCCGTCTACTGGCGGTATGGTCACCCCTTCTGCCGCCCCTGAGCAGAACGTAACCACTGAAAATGGCCACATCGTCTACAACCGTAGTTATGGGAATATTCCGAAAGGTAGCTACGGCGGCGACAGCTATACCGTGAAACGCGGCGATACTTTGTTCTATATTGCCTGGATTACCGGCAACGATTTCCGCGACCTTGCACAGCGCAACAATATCGCCGCGCCTTACAGCCTCAACGTCGGCCAGCAGCTGCAGGTCGCTAACGGTACTGGTACGCCTATTACCGGCGGCAATGCGGTTACGGCAGCCGATGCGACCGCTGGCGGTGTCAGCACGCCGCCATCCGGTGCGCAAATGACAACCGCAACGGTTGCACACCAGCCGGTAATTACGTATTCTGAGGATTCAGGTACACAAAGTGGAGGCAAAATGCTGCCTTCGTCCGGTAAAACTGCTGCAACGACAACAGTGCCGGTTACCGCCCCGACCGTAAGTAGCACGACGGACAGCGCTACCCCTGTGGGAAGCTGGCGTTGGCCAACAGATGGTAAGATCATTGATAACTTCTCTGCTTCCGAAGGGGGCAACAAAGGTATCGATATCGCGGGATCTCGTGGTCAGTCCGTCGTTTCCACCGCCTCCGGTCGCGTGGTGTACGCCGGTAACGCGCTACGCGGATACGGTAATTTGATTATCATCAAACATAATGATGACTACCTGAGTGCTTATGCCCATAACGATACGATGCTGGTCCGTGAACAACAAGAAGTGAAAGCGGGCCAGAAGATTGCAACCATGGGCAGTACCGGCACAAGCTCGGTTAGATTGCACTTTGAAATTCGTTACAAGGGGAAATCCGTAAATCCGTTGCGTTATTTACCGCAACGTTAATCCGGCAGAACCTTGGTGTTCTGCCCTTGGGATCACGGGTAGGAGCCGCTTATGAGCCAGAATACGCTGAAAGTTAACGATTTAAATGAAGACGCGGAATTCGACGAAAACGGAGCTGAGGTTTTTGATGAGAAGGCTCTCGTCGGAAATGAACCTGGTGATAACGATTTAGCAGAAGAAGAGTTGCTGTCGCAAGGCGCAACACAACGCGTTCTTGATGCTACGCAGCTCTACTTAGGAGAGATTGGTTATTCTCCATTGCTCACGGCAGAAGAAGAAGTTTTCTTTGCCCGCCGTGCACTCCGTGGTGACGTGCCATCGCGTCGCCGCATGATCGAAAGCAACCTGCGTCTGGTGGTGAAGATTGCCCGTCGTTACAGCAATCGTGGTCTGGCGCTGCTGGACCTGATTGAAGAAGGTAACCTCGGCCTG
>Ga0308169_10003105_pt1 | contig 16515 bp, 18 predicted proteins | sample PhyBR1_2_FD_202139 | JGI IMG/M metagenome (GOLD analysis project Ga0308169, IMG submission 202139) | Phyllosphere microbial communities from UC Gill Tract Community Farm, Albany, California, United States - DLSLSB.R1 | ecosystem: Host-associated > Plants > Phyllosphere > Unclassified | place... | reverse complement strand
GGCGGGCGGGATCGGTGGCGCTGGTCATCCCGGAGCCGGATGCCCGGGTCATGATGGACCCGTACTTCGCCGCCGTGGTCACGGGCGTCAACCAGGCCCTGCGCGATACCGATCTGCAACTGGTGCTGTTGATGTCGCGGACAGGGGATGATTCTTCGCGGACCCTTCGCTACCTGCGCGGAGGCCATGTTGACGGGGCCATCGTGGTGTCCCACCACCGCGCGGATGACTGGGTAGAAACCCTCGGTTCCACAGGGGTGCCCACCGTCTTCATCGGCAGGCCGTGGGACAGGAAGTCGGAACTTCCGTTTGTGGACGTGGACAATTTCGAGGGCGGCCGGCTGGCCGCCCGGCACCTTGCCGGCCTCGGCCGCACCCACCTCGGAACGGTTGCCGGCCCCAGCGACATGACGGCCGCCGTCGACCGCCTGGAAGGCTGGAGGCAGGGGCTTAAGGAGGCCGGCCTGCCGCCCGGTCCCGTCGCCTACGGGGACTTCACGACGGCGGGCGGCGCGGACGCGGCGAGGAGCCTCCTGGCCCGGTCACCCGAGCTGGACGGTGTCTTCGCCGCCTCTGACTTGATGGCGCTCGGCGTTGTGGACCTGGTCCGGGGCATGAAGCGGCGGGTGCCGGAGGACGTTGCGGTGGTGGGCTTCGACAACCATGCCATCCTGGCCGCGAACGGCCTGGGGCTCACTACGGTTGCCCACCCGATGACGGACATGGCCGCAGCAGCAGCACAGTTGCTGATCGATGCCATCGGGAACCCCGGGCAGCAGTTGGAGCCGGTGATCTACCCGGCGGAACTGGTGGTTCGCGGAAGCACGGCCGGCTGACCCTCAAGATCCCAGCAGGCCGACCATGCGCAACGGGAGGTGGCTCAGGCGGCCAGGCCGCCCTTTGCCTTGCGGTGCGGCCGGTGCTTTGCCCGCGCCAGGCGTGAATGGAGCCCGGCCAGCACCTCGCTGCCGTCCGGCACCGTGATGTCGGTATCGAGGTGGACGCCATGCTCGATCAGGACGCTGGAGCCGATCCTCGAGTGGCTGCCAATATGCACCCGGTTCCCGATCACCGTGCCCCGGCCGATATGCACGCCGTCGCCAATAACGGTCCGGTCGCCGATGGTGGCATCCCGGTCGATCCAGCTGCCGTGTCCAATCCGGCAGCCTGCGCCCACCTGTGCGCCGTGTTCGATGTAGGTCATGGGGCCGATCCGGGCGCTGTCCGCCACCCTGGCTCCGGGAGCAATGAGGCCGCCGCCGTTGTCATGGCGTGCATACCGGGTGACCTTTCCGGCGTCGTCCTCAACTGACACAAACTTTGCGGTCATACCATCCCTCGTTAAGCGCTGCGGCTATTTACCGCTCAGTAAGTTAACGGGCGGGAGGGCGCAGGGATTCCCGGATGTCAAGAGGGGTCAGGCCACCAGGTTGGCCGCGGCGGTGTCCATGTGCTCCAGGATGGTTTTGCGCGCCAGGGTGGAGTCGCCGGTGTCGATGGCGGCCACGATGTCCTTGTGGCGGTCCACGCTCATGTTGCTGACGCCCTTTTCGAGGCCCGCGAACATGATGGACATGCGAATGGAACCCTCCAGGGATTCCCAGGAGTGCAGGAGGGTTTCGTTGCCGGTGAGGCGGCAGAGGGTGCGGTGGAACTCAAGATCGGATTCAATGCGTTCCTCAAGGGTCCCGCCGGTTGCCTGGGTCATGGCATCGATGGCCTGGTGCAGCGATTCGGTGACGTGCTGCCGGTCCGGGAGCTCGCACAGGGTCCGGGCGGCGAGGGATTCCAGCGCGGCACGCACGGCGTAGATGTCCCGGATTTCCTTTTCGTCCAGGTGCCGGACCGAGAGGCGGCCGCGGGGTCCGGCGGACAGCAGCCCCTCCTGCTCGAGCTGGCGGAGGGCTTCGCGCAGGGTGCCGCGGCTGATCTGGAGCATTTCGGACAGTTCGGTTTCCACCAGGTGCCGGCCGGGTTCGAGTTCGCCGCTGGTGATGGCGGTCCGCAGCGCGGAGAGTGCCTGCTCGCGCAGGCTTTTCTTTTCCAGTCCCAGCAGCGGGGCGGTGAGTCCGGCCATGGCTTCTGTCCTCAATGTCATAAGTCGACTGTTTACAGTCGGTAGTGGTTTCGATGTTACGTCAGAAAGCACGGCTCCGGCTTAGGACCGGTGCCGTGCTTTCTGCATTGGTGCTGCCTTAGCCCAGTTCCGCGAGGACCTTGGCCACGATCCGGTCCACGGCCAGGCCGTAGCGGTCGTGCAGCGTGGGCAGGGCCCCGGCATCGAGGAACTGGTCCGGCAGTGCCACCGGCACCACGCGCTTGCCCACACCGGCGGTGACGACGGCGGACGCCACGGTCTCGAACAGGCCGCCCACCACGGAGTGGTTTTCCAGGGTGACGGCCAGACGGTCGGTGTTGACCTCCTTGAGGACGGTCTCGGCGTCGAACGGCTTGATGGTGGGGGTGTGCACGACGGCGACGTCCACGTTGTGTGCCGCCAGCGCCTTGGCTGCCTGCAGGGCGCGCATGGTCATCAGGCCGGAGGAGATGAAGACAACATCGTTGCCGCCGCGCAGGACCTTGGCCTTGCCGAGTTCGAACGTGTAGTCGTACTCGTCCAGGACCGTGGGCACATTGCCGCGCAGCAGCCGCAGGTAGGTGGGGCCTTCCGATGCGGCAAGCTGCGGGACGGCCTGCTCGATGTCCACCGAGTCGCAGGGGTCCACGATCGTCAGATTCGGCATGCCGCGGAAGATCGCCATGTCCTCGGTGGCTTGGTGGCTGGGGCCGTACCCGGTGGTCAGGCCCGGCAGGCCGCCCACGATGTTGACGTTCAGGTTCGGTTCGGCCGCGTCCAGGCAGAGGAAGTCGTAGGCGCGGCGCGCGGCGAACACCGAGTAGGTGGACGCGAACGGCACCAGCCCGGATTCGGCCAGGCCGGCGGCAGCGCCGAAGAGCAGCTGCTCGGCCATGCCCATCTGGAAGAACCGCTCCGGAAAGGCCTTGGCGAAGATGTGCATGTCCGTGTACTTGCCCAGGTCCGCGGTCAGCCCCACGATCCTGTCGTTCTCCTGCGCTGCCTTGACCAGGGCGTGCCCGAACGGTGCGCTGGAGGTCTTCTGGCCGGGGTCGGCGAAGGATGCGATCATCGCCGAGGTCTTTAGCTTCGGCTTCACAGCGGCGGTGGTGTTAGGGGCCTCGGTGGTGGTGCTCATGCTGAAGCCTTTCCTTCGTAGCCGGCAGTGAGCTGCTCGCGGCAGATCTGCCATTCGTTCTCTTCGATGCGCATGAAGTGCGCCTTTTCGCGGTTTTCCAGCAGCGGAACGCCGCGGCCCACCTTGGTGTCGCACAGGATCACGGAGGGGCGTCCGACGGCGGCGGCCTGGGCGGCTGCGTTGTCGAACGCTGCGAGCAGGGCGGCGACGTCGTTGCCGTCCACGCGCTGGGTGTACCAGCCGAAGGATTCCCACTTTTCGGTCACGGGTTCGGTGCGCAGCACCGTGTCGGTCTTGCCGTCGGCCTGCAGGGCGTTGATGTCCACCATGGCGGTGAGGTTGCCCAGCTGGTGGTGGTGCGCACCCATGGCGGCCTCCCAGGTGGAGCCTTCGTCCAGTTCGCCGTCGGAGAGGAAGTTGAACACCCGGGCGGAGGAGCCCTGGTAGCGCAGGCCCAGTGCCATGCCGACGGCGATGGTCAGGCCGTGCCCCAGCGAACCGCCGGAGATTTCCATGCCGGGGGTGTAGGTGGACATCCCGGACATCGGCAGCCGGGAGTCGTCCGAGCCATACGTTTCCAGTTCCTCCACGGGGACGATCCCGGCTTCGGCGAGGGCCGCGTAGTGGCCGATGGCGTAGTGGCCGGTGGAGAGCAGGAACCGGTCGCGGGCTTCCCAGTGCGGGTCCTCGGGGCGGAAGCGGAGTTGGTCGCCGTAGACGGTGGCGAGCATGTCCGCCGCGCCCAAAGCCTGGCCCACGTAACCCTGGCCCTGCACCTCACCCATCTTCAGGGCGTGGTGCCGGATCCGGTATGCGGCGGCGCTGATCTTCTCCACCCGTTCCGGGCTCACCGCGCTCTGCAGTGTTTGTCCCTGCGGGGCGTCCTGGACGGTATCTGTAGGCATTACATGCTCCGTGTTCGTTGCGTACGTGGCAGTCATTCAGGCGTTGACGGTGTTGGGTGTGCTTTTGGTGGCTTCGTCGGCCAGCTCGCGTTCGCGCTTGCCCCAGGTTTCCCGGGTGGCGATGGCGGCCCAGAGTCCGATCAGTGCGTAGGCGCCGAAGAGCAGTGCCGGGCCCATCCAGCCGAAGCTGACGAACAGCAAGGTGGTGATGAAGGGGGTGAAGCCGGACACCATGGCCGAGATCTGGTAGGCCAGGCTGGCGCCGGAGGCGCGGGTCTTGGCCTGGAAGAGCTCGGGGAACCAGGCGCCCTGCGCACCGGCAAGGGAGTTCTGGCATACGGCGTAGGAGATCACGATGGTGAGGATGATGGCGATGAACAGGCCGGTGTTGACCAGCAGGAACATCGGGATCGCAAACAGGGCGGCAAACGCGGTGGACCAGACGTACAGTGGACGGCGGCCGATGCGGTCCGTCAGGGCGCCCCAGGCCTGGGTGGCGAAGATGCCGATGGCCGATGCGATGCAGAGGGCGATCAGGGTCTGGCTCTTGTCCGCAAGGTGCTGGCTGTTGATGTAGGAAATCATGTAGGTGATGGATACGGCGTAGCCGGCGGTCTCGGCGATGCGGAGGCCAATACCCTTGACGATGTTGCGCCAGTCGGTCTTGATGACCTCCACGATGGGGGCCTTCACGATGGCGCCGCTGTCCTTGACCTCGTCGAAGACCGGGGACTCGGGGACCTTGGAACGGATGATCAGGCCCACGATGACCAGCAGGATGCTGGCGAGGAACGGGATGCGCCAGGCGAGTTCGTTGCCCAGCTGCACGCTGAACAGGAACGTCAGGTTGGCCAGCAGCAGGCCCACGGGGAAGCCGGCCTGGACAATGCCGGTGTACTTGCCCTTGGCCTTCCACGGGGCGTGCTCGTAGCTCATGAGGATGGCTCCGCCCCACTCCGCGCCGAAGGCCAGGCCTTGGACGATGCGAACAAACACCAGCAGTGCGGGGGCCAGCAGGCCGACCGCCGCGTAGGTGGGGAGGAGGCCGATGGCGAAGGTGGCCAGGCCCATCAGGATCAGCGAGGCAACCAGGACGGGCTTGCGGCCCACCTTGTCACCGAGGTGGCCGCCGATGATGCCACCCAAAGGGCGCGCAGCGAAGCCGACGCCGAGGGTGGCGAAGGAAGCGAGGGTGCCCGTAACGGGATCGGTTCCGGGGAAGAAGGCGGTGCCGAAGTACAGTGCGGCAGCGGTGCCGAAGCCGATGAAGTCATACGTCTCAATCACGGCCCCCACGCCGGATCCGATGGCAACTCGCCGGGCGTCCTTGGTGCCGTGGACCGGGCCGCGCATGGTTAGAGCATCTTTGCTCATGGTGGTTCCCTTTCGAAAAGCGGCTGAAGGAAGTCTGCCGCTGTCGACTGTTAACAAATGATACGTCCCAGTGTGACCCACATCATTTCCACTGTCAACAGTCAACTATTGGAGTTGACTGTTGACAGTTAACGAAGCTACTGTGGTGCCCATCACTTAGGCTCGGCACGAATCAGAGGATCAATGATGTTCCATTCCAGACTTGGGTGCTCCTCCATTAGCTTCCGGCACCAGGACCTGGGCACCGCCCTGCGCACCATGAAAGAGCTGGGCTTCGAGGAGATCGACCTGGGCGCCCTGCCCGGCGTATGCGACCACGTTCCCTATGAGCTGGATTCCGTGGCTGTTGAAGCCGTAGCTGCCGGGGTCAACGCTTCCGGCCTCCGCGTGCGCTCCGTGAACGGGGACATCGGGGACCTGAACAAGGAGCTCGACGACGACGGCATGGCAGCCCGGCAGCGCCACCTTGACGCCCTGCTCGCCTTGGCGGCCAAGATCGGCGCCAAGGCGCTCGTCCTGCCCTGCGGCGCTTTGGACCACACCCCGGTCCGAAGTGTCGAGGAGGACCTGGACCTCGTTGCCGCCCAGCTCATAGGTGCCGGACGGCGCGCGGCGGAGTTCGGCGTCGAACTTTGGACCGAATCCCTGCACTTCCTGCGGTTCTGCTGGAACCTGGAGCGCGCAGGTCAGCTCGCGGACCGGCTGGCCGGGTCCGGCGTGGGAATCGTCATGGACTTCAGCCACATCGTGGCTGCCGGCGAGGATATCCAGGCCTACCTGGACCGGCACGCCGGCCGCATCAGCCATGTCCACCTGCGCGACGCTGTCCCGGGCAACATCAACCTCAGCATCGGCAACGGGCAAGCTGACTTCGCCGGCGGCCTCAAGCGGCTCGCCGCGGACGGCTACACCGGCCACTTCTCCCTCGAACTGGAAACCCGGGACGTCACCAACGACGAACGCCCGGCTGCCGCCGCCAAGGCAGCAAGCTTCATCACCGACCTCATCTGACTCGAACCCCCATCGACTGCTGAGTACCTGCCGTTTTGAACGTCCAGAACGACATTTACGGAGCAATCGATAAATAAAAACAATTCAAGGAGCACCACCATGACCACCATCCAGCGCACCGCCGTCCTCACCGGAGCAACCTCGGACCGCGGCATCGGCATCACCACCGCCCGCCGCTACGCCCGCCAAGGCTGGGGCATCGTGATCCTGGACCTCGACGGCGAGAAGTCGGCGAAGGTCGCAGCTGAAATCGGTAACGAGTTCAACGTTCCCGCCTTCGGCCACGAGATCGACGTCGCCAACGAGGCTTCCGTCACCGCTGCACAGGCCGCCGTCGCTGCCGAGGTTGCCGCCGGCAACCTCCCGCCCGTCGGCGCGCTGGCCAACATCGCCGGCATCACCTCCCCCATCCCCTTCCTGGAAACCACCCTTGAGCTGTGGCACAAGGTCATGGACGTCAACGCCACCGGCACCTACCTGGTCACCAAGGCATTCCTGCCGGACATGATCGCCAACGGCTGGGGCCGGATCGTGAACATGTCCTCCGTCTCCGCCCAGCGTGGCGGCGGCGTCTTCGGCAAGGTCCCCTACTCCGCAGCCAAGGCAGCCATCCTCGGCTTCACCAAGGCACTCGCCCGTGAAATCGGCGAAACCGGCGTCACCGTCAACGCCATCACCCCCGGCGCCGTGGACACCAACATCCGAGTGGGCAGCACCGAGGAGCAGGAAGCCGCCATCAACGCCGGCATTCCGCTGGGCCGTAACGCCACCACCGAAGAAGTGGCCTCCGTGATCACCTTCCTGTCCTCCGAGGACTCGGCCTACCTCACCGGTACAACCATCGACATCAACGGCGGCAGCCACATCCACTAGCAGCCACTGACAGTCCCAGCACTGACAGCCCTGCCCTGACAACACCGCAGACGCCGGAGAACCCACCATGACCAAAATCTTCAACGACCCATCAGAGTTCGCCGAGGAGGCCCTGGCAGGCTTCTGCGACGTCCATTCGGACCTGGTCCGCCAGGTTCCCGGCGGCGCGGTCCGCCGCTACCGGCCCGCGCAGCCCAAGGTTGCCGTCCTGACCGGGGGCGGCTCGGGCCACTACCCGGCCTTCGCAGGGCTGATCGGCACCGGCTTCGCGGACGGCGCGGTGGTGGGCAACATCTTCACCTCGCCGTCCGCCCAGCAGGCCTACTCGGTGGCCAAAGCCGCCGAGTCCGGCGCCGGCGTCGTGTTTACGTACGGCAACTACGCAGGTGACGTGATGAACTTCGGGATGGCCAGCGAGCGCCTCGCCGCCGAGGGCATCGCGGTGGAGAACGTCCTGGTGACGGACGACATCGCCAGCGCCCCGCCGTCGGAATCCGCCAAGCGGCGCGGCATCGCCGGTGACTTCACGGTGTTCAAGGTGATGGGTGCTGCCGCCGAGCGCGGTGACGACTTGGCCGAGGTGGTCCGCCTGGGCCGCAAGGCCAACCGCCTGACCCGCACCATCGGGAGCGCCTTTGCCGGCTGCACTTTCCCGGGCGCCGAAGCCCCGCTGTTCACCCTTCCGGAAGGCCAGATGGGCCTGGGCTTGGGAATCCACGGCGAACCGGGCTTGCACGACACGGACCTGCCTTCGGCGAAGGAACTGGGCCAGGAACTGGTGGCCCGCGTGCTCTCCGAAACCCCGGCCGGAGCCGGCAAGCGGATCGCGGTCATCCTGAACGGTCTGGGCTCCACCAAGCACGAGGAGCTCTTCGTGCTGTGGGGTACCGTGGCGCCCCTGCTGCGCGGCGCCGGCTACACGCTGGTGATGCCGGAAGTGGGTGAGCTGGTCACCAGCCTGGACATGGCCGGCGTCTCGCTGACCATCACGTGGCTCGACGAGGAGCTGGAACCGTTGTGGACGGCTCCGGCTGAAACTCCTGCGTACCGCCGAGGTGCCGTGTCCGCCCAGACGGGGACTTCGGCCGGTGAGGAAGCGGCCGACGGCGGCGCCTCCCCAGCGGCGTTCGTCGCCACGGATGCCTCCCGGGGTTACGCCGCGGGCTGCGTTGCGGCCCTCGGGGCAGCACAGGCGACGCTGCATGAGGCCGAGGAACGGCTGGGCCGGATGGATGCCATTGCCGGCGACGGCGATCACGGACGCGGCATGGTCCGCGGCGTGGATGCCGCGGCCGCGGCAGCGTCCGATGCTTTCGGCCAGGGTGCCGGGGCAGGCGATGTGCTCGCAGCAGCGGGGGACGCCTGGGCGGACAAGGCCGGCGGAACCTCCGGGGTGCTGTGGGGCGCCGGGCTGCGGGCCTTCGGTGAGACGGTAGGAAACTCCGCCGTGCCCGAAGCTGCCGTCCTTGCGGCCGCAGTCACCGCGTTTGCTGACCGCATCATCCAGCTGGGCAAGGCCGAAATTGGCGACAAAACCATGGTGGACGCACTGCTGCCCTTCTCATCCACGTTCGGCAGCGCTGCAGCCGGCGGGGCGGACCTGGGGCAAGCCTGGCAGGAGGCCGCACGCGAAGCTGCTGCCGCGGCCGAGGCAACTGCCGATCTGCTGCCCCTGAAGGGCCGCGCCCGCCCGCTGGCCGAGAAGAGCCTGGGCACCCCGGACCCCGGTGCCACCTCCCTGGCCATGGTGTTCGCCGTAATGGGCCCGCACTTCACCACAACCACAACCGCTGCGCAGGCAGGAGCGAAGTAATGACGACGGAAGGAACCACCATGGGGCTGCGGCTCATTGTCGGCGCGGACGAAGCCGGCGTCGACTACAAGGACAAGGTCCTGGCCGACCTGCGCAACGATCCGCGCGTCAGCGAGGTCACCGACATCGGGGTCAACCGGACCGATGCGCCGGATGACTTCACCAGGCCCTACCCCTATGTGGGCATCGCAGCAGGCGAGATGATCCGGGACGGCAAAGCGGACCGGGCCATCCTCTTCTGCGGCACCGGAATCGGGGTGGCCATCGCCGCGAACAAGGTGGAGGGGATCCGCGCCACCGCCGCGCACGACTCCTTCTCCGTGGAGCGGTCCATTCTGTCCAACGACTGCCAGGTGCTGACCATGGGCCAGCGCGTGGTGGGCATCGAACTCGCCCGCCGCCTGGCCAAGGAATGGATCGGGTACACGTTCGATCCGTCGTCGGCCTCCGCTGGCAAGGTGAAGGTCCTTACCGACTTCGAGTCCTGCTAGCCGGAAGCGCCAGGGGAACCGCCATGAAGCCCTACCCCCATCACGCGTGGAACCGGCTGGTCGGCGTTCCTGTGGAGATCCGGAAGGACTCAGAGGTGGTCCGGACCGGCGTGGTGGAAGACGCTATGCCGGTCCCGGCCGCACTGTGGCTCGCCGCCGACGCCTACGGTGGCCGGGCCCTGTTCACCGCCGCCGAAGGCTACGAGGTTTGGATCAGGCCGCAGCCGCTGGGCGGGACGCTGTGCTACAAGATGGCTGCCGACCAGTTGCATGGTGCTCCTACACTGGGACGATGATCACAGTCACCGGAAGTGTGGAAACCAACCTGTCCGCGGAGAAGGCCTTTGCCTTCATGAGCGAGTTTGAGAACACCAGCGAGTGGGACCCCAACACCCCTGTTATGGAAAAGCTCACCCCGGGGCCGGTGGCTGTGGGGCACCGTTACCACGCAGAATCCGAGTTCCGGGGAAAGCGACAGCCCCTGGAATACGAAGTCATCGAACTGACTGCCAACCACATCAAGCTGCGGGGTGAAAACAAGACCGTTACCGCCTTCGATTCAGTGGACGTCAGCCCCAACGGTGCCGGCTCGGTGGTGAAGTACACCGCCGAGTTCAGTATCAAGGGCCCGGCCAAGATCATCCAGCCGCTGCTGAAGCCCGCGTTCATGTCACTGCGGGATCCCGCGCTGAACGGCATCCGGGACAAGCTCAATTCGCTGGCAGCGGCCTGACGCCCTCGAAGAACTCCCGGAGCTCACGGCGCGGATCGTCCTCAAGCCGGGTATCGGCGTCGAGCATCAGGGTGCTGCGCTGTTCCCCGTACTCTGGCCACTCGAGTCCCGGGAAGGCCGGCTGTCCAGTGTGCGCGAAGGCGGCCCAGGCCCTGCTCATGAGGTCGCTCAGTGCCTGTGGCGCCTTGCCCCTGGTGAGGAAGGCCGCTTCCGGCGCATCCAGGTGCCGGAACACGAAGGGGATGTCCAGGGCGTGGCACGCACCGAGCTTTCCGCCCATGGCCGGGCTTCGCCACGTGAACAGGTAGGCGAAGGTGCTTCCGGCCGGGCTGTTTTCGGCATCCGGCCGGCGCGCTGCCAGGAGCCGGTTGCTGGGCTGACGGTAAACGGAATCGGCAATGGCGGCCTCCAGCAGTTCCTTGCCTGATGGCTCCCGGTTGAGCACCTGTGCAAGCGCCGCTGAGTATCCAGGTGCTTCGACGGAGGGGATCCCTGCCCCTGCGAGCACTGCAGCAGCGCGGTCCGGGTAGTCCGGGTCGCCGGCAGCAGGGGGCCGCATCTCCACCGCAAAAGAGCCTTCATTGAGGTTGGTTCCGATCAGCAGGTCCACATTCGTGTTGAGGCCGTTACGGATGCTTTCCAGTGGCGGGGCCGGCAGCGACGGGGTGCCCACCGTGGGCTGGAACGGCAGCGGAACGGCATAGGATTCAGCAGCAACGCGCCGTTCCAGGGCGCCCTGGGCCTCAAGCAGCCGCTCCACCGGGAGGGTGAGTAACTCTTTTGCGGAGGAAGCCCCAAGGCCGCACAGTTCCAGGAACAGGGAACTGACCCGGGCCGAGTCCGACGGGGGGCGGTACCGGTCCGCGGTGCCGCTTTGCATGATGGCCCGGCGGAAGAGCCCTTTCGACGCCGGCATGCCCAGCAGGGTGCCAATAGCTGCGGCGCCGGCGGACTCGCCGAAGATGGTGACGTTGCCCGGGTCGCCCCCGAACGCGCTGATGTTGCGGCGGACCCAGCGCAGGGCCTCCAACTGGTCCAGCAGGGCGAGATTGGACGAGTCTTCATACCCGGGGCCCAGCAGGTCGGCCAGATGCAGGAAACCCAGGGCGCCCAGACGGTAGTTGATCGTCACCAGCACCACGCCCGCCGCAGCGGCGAGTCGCGCGCCGTCGTACATGCCGTCACTGTTGGCGCCCAAAAGGTAGGCGCCGCCGTGGATCCATACCATCACCGGCCTGGCGGCAGCATCAGTTCCCGGCGTCCAGATGTTCAGGTTGAGGCACCCGTCCTCACTCCAGGTGCGTGGTTTGGCGCCCGGGGGCGCGGGCGACTCGGGGTTCTGGGGCGCGGCGGGGCCAGGAGCGGTGCAGTCCAGCACTCCCGTCCACGGCACCACCGGGACCGGCGGCCGCAACCGATTGGTTCCCGTCGGCGGCGATGCGTACGGGATGCCCAGGAACCGCTGCACGGTGGTCCCCTCAGTCTCCAGGAGGCTGCCGCGGACGGAGCCGCTGGGGGTGGAAAGACGCGTCATGGATGCCAGATTACGGCCTCATCACAGGTAGGCTGGCATCACCGTTCGGCAGTGGGCGGCCACGATGCTGTGGAGTTTAACCACTGTCCGGAGGTAAGACCCGTGCTCAACGCCGGCGTCCCTGAACGCGGGGACTTTGCAGACGTTGCCCTGCATCTGCAGGAGTCGTTCCTGCAGAACCCTGAGGTCGAGGCATTCCTCCAGGACCTTGCCGAGTATGCCGCGTCCAGGCTCGGCTCCCCGGGCCATGTATGCTCCTGTGAAATCACGGTGCTGCGGCCCAAGAAACCCGCAGCGACTGCCGGCAGCAGCGCCGATGCAGCGCTGCTGAGCCCGCTGGAGTCCGGCCATGGTGACGGCCCTGGCCTTATGGCGATGCGGACCGGCAGTACCGTGCTGGTGGCAGACCTGCGGCGGGAGCAGCGCTGGCCGGAGTACGTCCGGGCAGTGCGGAGGCAGGGTTTCCTTTCGGTGCTAAGCATCCCCGCAGTGCTGGAGGGGGATGCACGGGGTGTGCTGACGTTCTACTGCACAGAGCCCGTTGACATGACTGACGAAATCCACGTTGCCGAGTCCTTTGTACGGCAGGCGTCCAAGGGGCTCAAGCTCGCGCTGCGCATGCTGAAGCTGGAGGAGACCAGGGACGGCATGAGCGCTGCCATGCAGACGCGGACCGTGATCGACCTGGCCACAGGGGCCATCATGGCGCAAAACAGGTGCAGCCAGGCCACCGCCTTCAAGCTGCTGAAGGACGCATCGAACAGCCGGAACATGAAGCTGCGCGAGGTCGCCGCCTCTGTTGTGGCGTCCGTGGCGGGGGCTGTGGATACCTTTACCTACTTCGACGAGTAAGGGTTCTTCCGCTCCGGGTCCGTTCGTTCCGGCCGGAGCAGGAAGAGGGCGGAGTTGCTTAGGGGCGCCCGCAGCGGCAGGCCCTCGGCGGCGCAGTGCTCGTTGACTGCCTGCGCCAGGGCGTCGCGCTCCTTGGGTGAAAGAGGGGCTTCGCCCGCACAGTAATCCCTGATGACCTGTTCGGAGGCATCTCCGCCGAGTCCAACGAATTCCAGCCACAGTTGCGCGAGGTCCAGCCGGTGCTCCTTGATGACAGCACCGGTCAGGGCCTGCTGGTCCACTGCTTCCATCGTTCCGTCCTAGCTTTTGATTAAACTCCTACGCTTTGTCTTCGGAGCGGGCGGACCGGCAGATGGGTGGCGTGTGATTTTCTTTTTGGATGTCTGCCGGAGGCCGTGGGACCTTTGCCCCTAGGCAGAAAACCCGGCGGCGCAGTCAACTTGAGTGTCTGGAACAGGCGAGTACAACAGGAGGCAGGACCATGGGCGCATGTGATGTCTGCGGCAGCAGCGAGGGCCGCATGTTCACCGTGAGTATGGGGAACCAGACCGGCACGTTCGACAGCTTTGAATGCGCCATCCACATGATGGCTCCCGCCTGCGAGCACTGCGGCTGCCGAATCCTCGGCCATCCGGTGGAGAGCGAAGCAGGCGTCTACTGCTGCCTGCACTGTGCCCGCGAAGCAGGAAATCCGCACCAGGCTGCCAAGCCCGAACATTCCACGGTGGCAGTGCCGCAGGGCTCGACGCCGGCCCAGGGCTAGTCCCGCCAGTTGCAGTAGACAAGGAAAAGGGGAGTCGTGGCCGGTAACGGAAGCTTCAGGATCGTGGTGGGCGTGGACGGTTCCGACCAGTCCAAGGCGGCGATGGACTGGGCGGTGGAGGAATCCAGGCTGCGCAAGGGCGAGGTGCAGGCGTTGACGGCCTGGAGCTTTCCGTACGTCAGCGATGCCATGGGGACGGCGTGGGACTATGAGATCTTCGAGAAGGACGCCCAGGCCATTCTGGAAGCGGAGCTTGAGCGCGTCAAGGACCAGGGCGTGACCGTTACCGGGCGGGTGGTGGAAGGCAATCCGGCATCAGCGCTCATTGATGCTTCGAAGAACGCCGACCTCGTTGCCGTCGGGTCCCGCGGCCACGGCGGGTTCACCGGGATGCTGCTCGGTTCTGTGTCCCACCAGACCATCCATCACGCGCACTGCCCGGTGCTGGTGATCCGGGAACCCGGGACGGATTAGGCGCAAGCGCACTTTGCCTTTCGGTGAATGGAAGGTGCCGTCCCGCGATTCTGCCGGTGCTGCGAGGCTTGCCGAATGGACATGATTCGCATTGAGCCGCGCTGCCGCGTTGTGATCGACAATGACTGGGCGGGTGACCCTGACGGCCTGGTTGCCCTGGCCCACCACGCGATGTCGCCGGCCAACGAAATCATGGCGGTCACCAGTTCGCTCACCAACCCGATGTTCGGACCGCCCGAGGGCATGGCTCAAAGAGGTGCTGCCCTGGCGGGGGATCTTCTGGGGGCATTCAAACTGCCGGGCCTGGCGGGTGTCCAGGCGGGGCCGGACGTTTCCTTCACGGGCCAACCCCGGAACAATCCTGCGGCCCGGGCAATCGTTGAGGCCGCAGCCGCCGCAGGGGGAGAGCTGCCCCTGATCCTCGTGTGTGCCGGCCCGCTCACCAACGTGGCAGACGCGCTCCTGCTGGATCCCGCCGTCGCATCTTTACTCACCCTGGCCTGGGTGGGCGGTGCGGCGGCGAATGCGGACGAGTACAACTACTTCACGGATCCTGCCGCTGCAGACTTTGTGCTGGGCAACGGGGATTTGGCCGTATGGCAGTTTCCGGCGGAAACCTACCGGCAAGTTGTTGCCCCGGTGGCTGAACTCGACCACGCCTTCAGGAACGCCGGTCCGGCCGGCGCTTGGCTGTGGGAACACTTCCACAGCCTTGAGGTGCCGGATTTCGTGAAGTTCGGGCCGCTGTGGTGCCTGGGCGACAGCGCGCCCCTGGTGGTCACCGGGCTCGATGACATCACTTCCACGTACGTTGAAACGTCCGCTGAGCCCCAGCGGCGCACGTATACCTCTGTGGATACCAGGCTCATCATGGCGGATTTCGCCGCGAAGCTTCGCCTGCATCAGTAGGACAAAGCGAATGGTCCGGAGTGCCAGTAGGCAGTCCGGACCATTCTCTGATGCTAGGCCGGCTGCGGTGCCCCGGCCTGGGCGTGCTCGCGGGCCAGGCTGCCCAGCCAGCGTGCGCTCTCCTTCGGGGTCCGCTCCTGGGTGGAACGGTCGACGGCGATCAGGCCGAACTTGGGCCGGTAGCCGAAGATCCACTCGAAGTTGTCGAAAGCCGTCCAGGCGATGTAACCACGCACGTCGATGCCGTCGGCACGGCAGGAGGCAACGCCGTCCACCGCTGTCTTCAGGTAAGCCATCCGCTGGGTGTCGTCTTCCGTGGCCAGCCCGTTTTCCGTGACGATCACGGGGATGCCGGCCACGCGCCAGGCTTCCCGGATGGTTGCCTCCAGGCCTTGCGGGTAGATCTCCTCGCCCATCTGGTTAGTGGCAACGCCCTCCGGATCAGGGGCGTGCCCATCCGGGCCGTAGACAGTCCGGCCGTAAGTCTGGATGCCCACAAAATCATCGCTCCGGGAGGCCTCAAGGAACCGCTCGTTGACGTCACGGCGCACCCGGTCCGCAATTTCCTCGCCACCGGGAAGCGCCTGGATGTCCGAGTTGGCCAGGGTCCATCCCACCTGAAGGTCCGGCCGGTGGGCCTTGATCGTTGCGGTGGCGGCGCGGTGTGCAGCCAGCTTCACGTTGAAGCCCGCCTCGGTGGAGCAGAACTGGAAGGGCGCCACGGTGCTGGCGTCCACGCCAAGACGCTCAGCGGCGGCAGCCCACATGGGGACCTTGCCCCGGTTTTCCGGCGCCTCGCCGCCGATGCCGAAAGATTCCAGCAGCCACGGAAGGTTGGGCTCGTTCAAGGTGCAGGCGACGCCGATCAGGTGGCCCAGGTGCGCCATGACCCGGTCGCAGTACCGCGCAAAGAGCTCCGGCGTGCGCCCGCCCTCCCAGCCGCCCGAACGCAGCAGCCAGAGCGGTGAGGCGAAGTGGTGGAAGGTAACCACCGGGGTGAGGCCGTGCTCCGCGCAGGTCTCCAGCACACGCTTGTAGTGGTCCAGTTCAGCCACGGAGAACTGACCCTCTTCCGGCTCAATCCGGGCCCACTCCAGGGAAAAGCGGTAGGTGGTAAAACCAAGGCCGGCAATCAGGGCGATGTCCTCCCGGTAGCGGTGGTAATGGTCCACGGCGTCCCCTGAAGGCTCGGCAAAGATGGTGCCCGGAAGGTGCTCCAGGAACCAGATATCGCTGTTGACGTTATTGCCTTCCACCTGGTGACCGGCGGTGGCAACGCCCCAAAGGAAGTCGTGCGGAAACGGATTGGTCATAGGGATTCCTCTCATGATGGACGCACACTGGCGTCCCAGGCCTCACTGCCTGCATCCATCCTGTCGAGCCACGTGACCGCCGCCACAATACTTTTTCAATCAATGACATTGTCGTGTTTGGCCCTGCCAGCCCCGCCGGATTCTTGAAGGGAGCCGGAGACCCCCGGTCCCCCGAATTTCCTCCGTTTGTCACCGTCAAGAATGCGAAGGCGCACTAGATGAAACTTATGACCACCACCGCACGCGGCAGCGCTG
>Ga0308169_10003099_pt1 | contig 16549 bp, 30 predicted proteins | sample PhyBR1_2_FD_202139 | JGI IMG/M metagenome (GOLD analysis project Ga0308169, IMG submission 202139) | Phyllosphere microbial communities from UC Gill Tract Community Farm, Albany, California, United States - DLSLSB.R1 | ecosystem: Host-associated > Plants > Phyllosphere > Unclassified | place... | reverse complement strand
CCAAGCATCCACTCTGGTCCGCAGGGCCCGAGCTGACATGTAGCCCGATGCCTCAGATGGGCAACACCATCCCGGATCATCTGCGTGCATCGATTATGCGCCTGGTTCAGTCTCAAGAGGAAGAGGCCGAGGAGCTAGAGCGCGCTCTCAGGGAAGCGCATGGCCCGGCCGACGAGGGCGAAGAGGAAGCCCGCGTTGTCAGAGTCGTTGAGGGCGAGGAGAGCGGGGACGAAGACGGTGACAAGGTCGTGGTGAGTCTCGTCATCGTCAACGTGCCAGATTGTCACTGACAACAGCCCCGCCGAGGAAGCGACACGCAGCTTTACGATGTCGACCAGCAGAGCAAACTCGAACTCGCTTACCTCGCGGACCCGAAAGTGTTTGACCGCGATTCCGGGACGCGCCGAAGCGAGGCGAGGAGAAAGCTCAAGGAGCTGACGAAGATGGACGATGCGCAGCTTGAGGGCTGGCGGGTTATGCTCGAGAGGAATCCGCATAAGGAAGCGATCCTTAGTCGGCATACATTCGCGCCCAAGAAGAACTACCTGGGCGACGATGGGTCTGCGAGCACGGATAAGGGGAAAGCGAAGGCGGACAGGGGAGGAGGTGGACGTGGCGGTGGGGGAGGGGGCCGAGGTGGTAGAGGCGGCGGCGGCAGAGGAGGAGGCCAGGGCGGTGGTGGAAGCGGAGGCGGAGGAGGCGGAGGCGGAGGAGGCGGAGGGTCTGGTGGACGAGGAGGAGGATCTGGAGGCGGACGCGGAGCAAACAAAGGTAGCCGAGGTCATTCTAACGCGGCCAGGACCAGAGGGCACGACAAGAAGATGACTCGTATGGGTCCTGCTTTGTAGGTCAAGCAGCATGCGCCTCGTCTTGACGTGCGATGGTATATTATGCACTGTGCTATGTGCCGTGTGCATAGTGGCAACGGGGGAGAGGGCTGTGCCTGAATGGCGGTATCAGACCTGCGGTGTGGTGGCGTGGAAATACACGTGGCAGTTCCGGCGGAATAGATTTTGTGCGAGGGCGCGGGGTGGACCACTATTATTTTGCTCTGCTCTCGGCAGACGATCAAGATCAAAGTCCTAGTGTATAGGCTTGTCGACCTTTCATCCACCTCGCAACCATGTCGTCTGTCGCTGGCCTCCAGAACATCGCACCCGTGCCTACGTCGGCCGAGTTCATCGATGTCGTCCTCAACGCGACGATGCGAAAGACGCCGACCGTCATCCACAAGAACGTGAGCCCGACCTCGCCGCCGCCCGAGTGTCGAAAAACGCTGATGAGCAGTTCAAGATCTCGCGTATCCGGGACTGTGCGTGCAAGCAAGGATGGAGAGCAGGGCGTCGCGCTGATGGACAGTCTACATGCGAAAGGTCAAGTTCACGCAGGACACGTTCGATGAGAAGATCGGTCGGATCATCTCAGAGTTCCCCATCCTCGACGTGAGTTGAGCAAGTATTCGGCAGGGAGCAATGTTGCTGACGGGCAGAACCTGCACCCTTTCCTGTCCTCGCTCTTGAACGTCCTGTATGACAAGAACCACTACAAGCTCGCCCTCGGCCAGCTCAACACCGCCCGACACCTCATCTCGCAGGTCGCAAAGGACTACGTCCGACTGCTCAAGTTCGGAGACTCGCTGTACCGATGCAAGCAGCTCAAGAAGGCGGCGCTCGGTCGAATGGCGACGATCATGAAGAGGCAGAAGGACCCGCTGGCGTACCTCGAGCAGGTCCGACAGCACATCTCGCGTCTGCCCGCCATCGACCCCAACACCCGTACGCTGTTGATCTGTGGTTACCCCAACGTCGGAAAGAGTAGTTTCGTCAACAAGATCACGCGGGCGGATGTGGATGTCCAGCCGGTGAGTCACCAGCGGATGGATACACTCTCCAGTTGAGGCAGTCCGGCTGACGGGCAGTACGCCTTCACGACGAAATCGCTGTTCGTGGGACACATGGACTACAAGTACCTGCGATGGCAGGTCATCGACACGCCGGGAGTGCTGGACCACCCGCTGGAGGAGATGAACACGATCGAGATGCAGTCGATCACGGCGTTGGCGCACTTGCGCAGTGCCGTCATGTACTTTATGGACCTGTCGGAGCAGTGTGGATACACAATCGAGGCGCAGGTGAGGGACTAGATCAGGATCCGGGCAAGAATCCCGCTCACGAACAGTGCAAGTTGTTCCACTCGATCAAGCCCCTTTTCCTTAACAAACCCGTCATTCTCGTGATCAACAAGATCGACATTGTTCGACTTGCCGACCTCTCACCCGACAACCGGGCTTTTGTGGACACGATCCTCGAGGACAAGACAGTGACGGTCGTCGAGGCGTCGACCTACTCCGAGGAGGGAATCATGAACGTTCGAAATGTGGCTTGTGAGGCGCTGCTCGCTCAGCGAGTCGAGCAGAAGCTCAAGGGAACGAGGATCAACGCGGTCGCGAACAAGATCCACGTCGCTATGCCGGTCAAGCGAGACGACGTTGAGCGAACGCCATTCATTCCTGCCGCGGTTGCAAGCCGACCGAAGTACGACAAGACCGACCCGAACAGGCGAACGCTGGAGCGGGATATGGAGCAGGCGATGGACGGTGTGGATATCTACTCGGTCGACACGAGGAGTGAGCCATTTGCGATATTGACGTGTGCTTGGTGCTGACCAAACAGAAAACTACATCCTCGCCGACGACTCGTGGAAGTACGACAAGATGCCCGAGTTCTACAACGGAAAGAACGTGGCCGACTTCATCGACCCGGACATCGCGGAGAAGCTCGAGGCGCTGGAGCGGGAAGAGGAGGCTCTCGAGGCCCAGGGCTTCTACGCATCCGACCCGGAGGAGATGGTGAGTGACGCCGTGCCTGGAATTCACCGAGTCTGAACTGACGCGCAGATCGACTCGGACGAGGAGGAGTTCCTGGAGGCGGCCGAGCAGGTCCGAAGCAAGAAGGCGTCGATGAAGCTCGTCTCGCAACAGAAGAACCGACTGCAAAACAAGGCCGTTATCCCGCGCAAGAAGAAGCACGTCTCGCTCACGGAGTTCGCCAACGGTATGCGCAAGCACGGCCACGACCCGTCTGTCCTGCAGAAGCGGGCGGCCCGCAAGACCGAGGAGCTGCGAGCCAAGTGGGAGGCCGCCGAGGCGCGGGACCAGGCCGCGACGGCGGCGTCGGGCGATATGGACGTGGATATGGACTCGGGCGCCGCGGAGAGCAGCAGGAACAGCAAGAGCAAGCGGGTTGCGATGCGCGAACCGAGGACGAACAGGCAACTGGCGGGTCTGGCGACGGGTGCGCAGGCCGACAAGGCCAACGAGCTCCGAAACTTTGCCCAGCGAGAACCGAACAGGCTGGCCAAGGCCTCGGAGTCGGACAGGCACGTGCCGATCACGAGACCCAAGTGGATGTTGGCTGGAAAGCGGGGAGGCGGAAAGACGCAGCGACGTTAGAGAGGGCGCGAGCGAGTTGGGATTGGAGAGAACAGGGCAGGGTGTTGCAGGAGAGGAGCAGGGCCGTTCTTTGGCTGCTTTTTTTACGATCTGTTTCGGTTTCTCGGATTCCATGCATGTACTGTATTGTGAAAATGAGAGGCTGTCAGTGGAGTTGCAGCGACTTTGCAAGTCCCGTCCACCAGCATACCGACTTGGACCTGGATGACGTCGAGCAGAGGGGCCGGAAGATCACCGAACTTTCTAGTCCAGCCGGCTACATAATCCGCGTTCAGGCCCGGTGCAGATGTCCACATTCCACTCGTCACCACTCTGCGTCGGAACAACATGCCCTCGCCGCTAGACCAGCCTGAATCACCTACGCCCTCCCAAACGCCAGCGCCCGACAGGTCGGCGGCGCGGCCGCTCGCGATCGAATATGACAAGGCGGCTGCCGCAAAAGACGACAGCGAGGAGATCCATTCGTTAGATGTGGGAGGGGGCAATGTCGTCAAGCTGGACAAGCTCGGCCCGATGATTATCAACTCGGACGGGGTGAGTGGGAACACGACCCGCTACGTGACTGCTTGTCACGCTGGGTTTTCGTCTGGTGGGCGCACAGGGCTGACGAGCAGACAATGTCGAGAATACAGAACTGGCAGGACTTGCACCCCATAGAGCAGGAGAGGACGGTACGGCTGCTGGTCAAGAAACGGAATTTGGTCAGACTGCAGAAGCTGGACGCGGAGAACCAGGACGATGCAAGTGCGGGAGAGGAGAAGCTCAGCGCGTTGAAGGATAGTCAGGCGCCTGAGGGTGAGGGCGAGGCCGAGGCGAAATGAGCGGTTGCACGAAGGGACGCCAAGAGTAATCAAGGGGATGTGCTGGGACGCACAATTGTTGGAACGAAGACGCTGGCACGATACGACAATGAATGGACTGACGACAACTATGCATATACACTGCTACGACTTCGGATGACCATCTATTTGGTCCTGCTCCCCTTCGCCCCGCCTTATTGTTCCCGACTCTATCGCTTGCCCATGATGCCCTCCGGACCGTGTTCCTGCGGATCAGCGCGAGGCCGGTGTATGCTCGTGGGCCAAGCATCACTCGGCGTTCTGCTCACCCTTGCGTAACAATTCCGACACTTTGGTACCCCATCCCGGTCAGACACCTTCGACGGGTCCAGCGTGGTCTTGCACGAGTCGCACTTCAGACAGCCCCTATGCCACCTGGCCAATTAGCTTCCAACCGCCCGGCCAAGGAGGTATGTATGCTCACTTGTGACCAACTGCGAATACCTGTCCGTAAGCTTGTGCAAGCAGATTTCAGCGCCCACGGAACGCACCTGCTCCGCAGCGTAGACTCTCTTCTCGCACCCCCAGCAATTCTCGTCGCCAAGCACTACCTTCTCTCCCACCTTGATCCTCGGACTATCCTCCCGGCGTATCAAACCCCTCGCGTCGAAGCTCTCGCGCTTGCCCGCGTACGGCACAGAGATCGGCCGAGGATCTCGAAAGTTCGGCCTCGTTATCGGTGTGGAGGGATCCCGGTTGAGCGGCAGCTCCGGCGTGAGGGGCAGGGACGACGACAGCTGGGGCGGGGTGTAGAACTCTGTCGGAGGGGGCAGATTGCGCGGTGTGGGCGGCTTGGGGGATATCATACTGGGCGTTGAGTCGTGTACGGGTCGAGAGGGGGTTCGGGATGGAGTGGACGGTGCTGGTGAAGAGGGATGAACGTTGGCGTGTCTCAGATCTGAGGATGATCAGCCATCTGTGACGCTCGAGAAGGGCAATGTGAGATCGCGAATGGGTCTGAGGTCGAAAACTGCTGCTCACCTCTTGTACCGAAGAGCTGGGTATGGCATCTTGCGCAGTACGGCTGGAGTTTTCAGCTGGATGATCGGAATCGCGGCGGAGAGAGGACAGGTACAACTCACCAAGCTATCATGCTCGACCAGGTTTCCGGGATCTAATCGCTTTCCGCACTGCTCACACTTCAGGCATGCTTTGTGATAAATCTGTAGGGCGGTCAGCAGTGGTCGACAGTGCTGGACTACGGTCGCTCGTCAGATGCTGTACGTACCTTTCCCGCTGGGCCTAGAGCTTGCTCGGCGTGATATACCGCGTTCGAGCATCGTGTACACCTCGGTGCTCCGCCGAACACCATTTCGAAGTCGCTGAGATATCACGAGAAACCTCCCAGTGCTGATGTGGCGGTGCTGATGTGAGGTCGTCGCTCAATCGAATCTTCCTCTTGTTCAATATGTAAACAAAGGAGTGTGCTGCGGCGAGGTGTTCCTGAGCGAGTTGGAAAACAGGAGATAGTCAAGCGGAACTAGGTCGGGGAATCGTATGCTGTACGGTCCCAAGGATAGGTCGTGGTCGTGCGTTTGGAGCAAAGCTACCGGAAAGGATAACGGCTAGTGTCACCCTCGTAGAGATTGATGCCTGACGCTGCGGTTCGAACATGTTGGGTGGCAACACTGCACACCGCTTCAACGTGACGTAACTGCGCTGATAGAGCAGTGTACCCCTGAGCCATTTACATGTCTGTCGCATCGCGAACGGACAAGACCTCTCACGCTCCGGGCGCCAAGGTGCGAAACATGCAGTCCTATCCATCCGCTGCCTAACTTGCATGGGATCGATGCATGAACACCGCTCACTGCTGTAGCCGGGGCAAGACGGGTCGAATGGACCCGCCACATCACGTGGTGTCCGTTCTCGACGCGTAATGTTGGAGCGCGACAAAACGCGCGCTCGATTGCAATTGACCGACGCGTTTCGATTCTGAACCACTCGACGGGGTTGACGTTACCGCTGCAACAATCTGTCGTCACACATCATCAACAGCAGCCATGCCAGCTGTCAAGGACAAGTTTGCCGCGCTCAGGGAGGCCAGAGCAAAAGGAGGGAGGCTGCAGCAGTGGAAGGTGAGCTCGGCAAGAGAGAGGCGTATGAGTCGGGTCTGACTCTCAGCCGGAGGCATCAGAGCTTTACGACGAGGTGACGGATGATCAGTATCGGTCGATCGTTGGCGCACGGCTCAATCAGGACGACTTCATCATCGATGATGACGGCAGTGGATACGTCGACAATGGCGAGGACGACTGGGACAACAGGGACGAAGAGGAAGAGAGCGAGGATGAGGACTACTTTGAGGGCGAGGATGAAGAGTTGACCAAGGGTGAGAATGCGCGGATCCCCTTGCGTGCGCGTCAGAGTGCTCAAGTATAGCTCGTCGGCTGAAGAGGGCGAAGCTCAAGGCAAAAGCAAAGGCGACGTCCGGTGCAAGCAGCAAACCGAAAGCTGCGATATCCGATTACGCCCGTCCTGCCCCCGCCGCCAATTCGACATACCGCCCCGCTCCATCTGCCATCCAAGAAGACGACTTCATGGCGTCCCTCCTTGGCTCCGTCACAGCAGCATCGAACGAGGTGTCGCGGAAACGAAAGTCGTCCCCGGAATACCCCAGCTCCGATCCCGCCCCGCCAAGCTCGGATCATAGCTTCTTCAGCAGCTCGGGGCGGAAACGATATGGCGTGGAAGAGGATGATGACCTGTGGGGCATGAAGAAACCGCGTATATCCGACATCACTGCTGTTCCCGACGAGAACTACCCAACCGGCATGGATCTGGATATGGACAGCGGGATGGACGATGTGGTCGTCAAGAGCGAACCCCGAGATTTCGACGATGATGAGGATGACCACGATGGGCTGCAGGTTAAAGAGGCGAGGCCGCTCGTCCCGTCCACAAAGGTCAACCGCAGGGTTGTCAACTCGACGTCGGTCCGACATACGATCCCAAAACCTGAGCCGGTTTCAGTCAAGGCCGAACTGGGGCTCAAGTCTCCTCGACCGCCCCATGCACAACAAGCCAATGGGAAGAGCGCGGTACCTGGCGCGACGCATTGGTCTTCGGTGCAGGATGCACTGGCACCGCAGACGAAGGTGTCTGATCTGGACGAGGTGAAGACTTCGGGGGGACCGATCAAGAAGGAGAATGTGGTCGAGGCGGATGGGAGCTTGCGGATATTCTGGCTGGATCAGATGGAGCAGGATGGTGTGGTACATCTGGTCGGAAAGGTGCTCGACCGCCAATCTGGCAAGTATATCAGTGCCTGCGTGTCTGTGAACGGGATCAAGAGGAACCTCTTCGTCAAGCCGCGGCCCAAGCGATTCTGTGAGTTTTCAATGTCTCTGGCCTGCCAAACGATGGACTGATCGCAGCTGGTGCGCGCGAAACCGACCTCGAAGTTACAAAGACGGACGTGTACCAGGACTTCGACAATGTCCGCCAGAGAGCAGGCATCGAGGAATGGGCGGCCAAATTTGTCCAGCGCAAGTACGCCTTTGAGGATCAAGGTGTCGAGAAGGGGGAGTCGGAGTGGATGAAGGTGGTCTACGGCTTTGACCGTAAGTCGGCGCTGTGCCAGCGGTTCCGGGCTAATGGGCAGAGCCTGAGCTGCCCATGGACACGAAGGGTCCCACCTTCAGCCACGTCTTCGGCACCAACACGTCGGCGTTCGAGCTCCTGGTTGTCAAGCGGAAGATCATGGGCCCATGTTGGTTGGAAATGCAGGGTGTGGAGATCAAGGACAAGTCGGTGGGTTGATGTGTTCGGCGGCAGGCTCGGCGAGTCAGCAGACGGCCAGAGCTAACGCTCAGACAACATGGTGTAAGATCGAGTTTTCCGTTTCCGACCCGAAGCACGTCAACCCAATGGCCGACGGCGAGGCGCCCAAAGATCTCCCGCCTCTGACGATTATGTCTCTGTCGATTAGGACCATCGTGAACCATCGAGAGAACAAGACGGAGCTCCTCTGTGCAACAGCGCGAACATGGGAAGGCTGTAAGTCTTTACATTGGCTACTAGGTACTATCACTAACGGTAGGCAACATCGACGACCCCACGCCGCCCGATAAGCAGCCGTCACAGGTCAACACCATCATTCGCCCGATCGAAAGGTTCCCACCGGGACTGGAAGCGCGCGCAAAGACGGAGCGATCACCATTCCAGACCGTCAAAGCTGAGCGGGCTCTGCTCAACTCGCTCCTGGCGACGATACAGCGACATGATCCGGACGTCATCGTCGGGCACAACTTCCTGGGCAGCAGCTTCGAGGCGCTGCTGTATAGGATGAAGGAGCTCAAGGCGGATCATTGGTCCCGGATTGGCCGGTTCCGAAGGAAGGGGTTCACGATATCCAAGGCGGGAAGCAACGTGCGACTTATGGCTGGACGTCTGGTTGCGGATCTGTCGAGTGATGCTGCCAAGGTGGGTCCAAGTCTGCATGAGCAGCCGAGGGGAGTTGCTGATGTGCAGGGTATGATCTCATCGACGACTTGGTCGCTTACTGAGATGTGTGGGACACATCTCAAAATCCAGCGAGAAGACATCGACCCCGAGGACACGCACTCGTACTTTGACCACACGCTCTCTGGACCGGACAAGCTCATCAAGTTCATACGCCTTTGCGAGGTCGATGCGTACTTCCAGATGGCGATTGCGTCGCGTGTGCAGATGCTGCCACTCACGAAGCAACTCACCAACCTTGCCGGTAACTCCTGGTGAGTGATGTGCGTCTACTCCAGTTGAGGTTGGGCTCATCATCAGGAATCTGACCCTGAACGGAGGACGAGCGGTCCGCAACGAGTTCATCCTGCTGCACGAGTTCCATCGACTGAAGTATGTCTGCCCGGACAAGGTATCATCTTTTCACAAGAAAAAGTCGGGCGGAGACGACGAGGACGGCGAGGACGCGCCCCCCACCAAAGCCCGCGGCAAAGCCAAGTACGCGGGAGGTCTTGTCTTCGAACCAAAGCGTGGTCTGTGGGACACGTACATCATGGTCATGGACTTCAACTCTCTGTACCCGAGTATCATCCAGGAATACAATATCGACTTCACGACCGTCGAGCGCGAGGAGGATGAGGAGGTGAGTGGTGCTCTGGACTAAAGACATAGCTGATTTCAGGCCGAGGAAGAGAAGATCCCGGATGTGCCGCAGTCGGACGTGGCCCAAGGAGTTCTACCGAGGATTATTGCTACGCTCGTGAACCGGCGTAGACAGGTCAAGGGCTTGATGAAGGACAAGTCTGCCACTCCGGCGCAGTTACAACAGGTGCGTGTATATGTAGAAGGCTTGCAGGAGCTCATGATCAGTACGACATCCGACAACAAGCTCTCAAGCTCACTGCCAACTCGATGTACGGTTGTCTTGGTTTCGCGGGATCTCGATTCTCCTCTCGGCCGCTCGCGGCATTGACAACATTCAAGGGACGAGAGATCTTGACGCACACTCGAGAGCTTGCTGAGTCCCTCCAGCTGGACGTGAGTTTCGACACAACGTGCGTGCGAAGGGTGAAACTTATGTGCAGGTCGTGTACGGCGATACAGACTCGGTCTTCGTCAATTCGAACGTTACGACGTATTCTGAGGCTCTGAAGATCGCCAACGACTTCAAGAAGCTCGTCAACGAGCGGTACAAGCTGCTTGAGATCGACTTGGATGCCGTGTTCGAGCGAATCTTGTTGCTCAACAAGAAGAAGTACGCGGCGGTGAAAATTGACGAGGCTGGCGAGCGGACTACCGAGGTGAAGGGTCTTGATATGAAGCGACGAGAGTTCTCAAAGGTGTCGAAGGACTCGTCGAGGTGAGTCTTTGCGCTCACAGGGAGCTCTGCCGATGGCTCACGCCAGCGCCGTGCTCAAGGAGATTCTGTCCGGCGAGGCCACCGAGATCGTCGTGTCGAACATACATGACCTGCTCACTGCGCTGGGCGAGAGGGTGCGAAGTGGATCAGTCCCGCTGGACGATTTCATCATCTTCAAGCGACTAGGAAAGAACCCGGAAGACTACCCCGACAAGAAGTCCCAGCCGCATGTGCAGGTCGCCCTGCGGATGAGGAGCAAGGGCACAGCTGTGAGGGCGCACGATGTCATCCCGTACATTATGTGTGTGGGCGAGGATGGAAAGTCGGCGAGGACGGCACAAGCCGACAAGGCCTTCCACCCCGATGACCTGCGGAGACAGGGCTCCGAACTGAAGATCGGTGAGTCCACCTCTACTGGAGGAGCAGGGACAGTGCTGATCGGCAGATTATGACTTTTACCTGGACACGCAGATCTTGCAGCCGATCTTGCGTCTGTGCGAGTCGATAGAAGGGACGGACCGCAGTCGACTGGCCGAGTGCCTCGGGCTCGATCCGAAAAGGTACTCTGCCAGCGGGTCCAACGAAGTCGCCGAGAAAGAATTCTTCACGTTCGAGAGTCAGATCTCGGATAAAGAACGATTCAAGGACTCGGAGCCGCTCGTCATTCGGTGTATCGCGTGCGAGGGGTCGTTCTCTTTCGAAGGGCTGACGGACGACACGGTGGGTTGAGCGGATCTTCGACATCACGAAGCTGACGTCAAGGCAAATATGATTCAGCCGACGGGTATCACCTGCCCCTCCTGCTCCAGCACTTACCACACCGCGAGCCTGGCGGTGCAATTGGAGAATAGCATACGAGCGCATATCTCCAAGTATTATCTTGGGTACACGGTCTGCGACGACGATGGATGTGGAGCGAGAACACGTATGATGGGCGTATATGGAAAGCGGTGCTTGGGTTTGGTCAAGGACGGATGTAGGGGGACGGTCAAGCTCGAGGTGAGTGTGGCCCCGCGAACGCTGGGCAGTAGCAAGCGTCGAGGCTGATGGCAGTACTCGGATTCGATGCTGTACAACCAGCTCTTGTACTATAGCAGCCTGTTCGACGTGGAGCGAGCTCTGACGAAAGTGAGGGCCACGGCGCGGTACGGTGAGTATGACCTATCAGAGGCTGTAGGAGCGTGCTGATGCGCAGAGGAGATACGGGCTGTTGCGACGGCCAACGCGGCGGCGCTGGGTCAGCTCGCAGCTGTGGCGGACAAGTACCTCGATAAGAACGGCAGGCGGTATGTTGATATGAAGGGACTGTTCGGATTCATGGAGAAGGTGAAGATATAGATCGGCATACGTTCGAGGGACAATCACCTGGTGTAGGGATCTGCTTGTAGTACTATGTTGAATTGCTTCATGCTGCGAGAGGCCTGTCTCGTGATCGGTCATCATGTCGTCAAGTTTACAAGGGTCGGGTACAGAGTGGGTAGTTGTTTTGATCGTCACGCTCGTCACGCTACTCAGCAGGTCCAGTGTTCACGTCTACCGTTGCCTTGACTGCGTCGAGCACTCGTCCGCCCTCGTGCTTTCGATTGTCCTCTGGTTTCTCGGGAGTTGGCGGTAACGAGACGGCCATGACTCCGCTACCGGTGGATGTCGATGAACGGCGAATCGTCTCGTCGGACATGGACGCTTTGCCGGTGCTCGAAGCGTCAGGAAGCGATTCTGGTCCTGGCGGTCGTCTCACTGGTGGTCGAGAAGACTGTGGTGGTAGGCGAGCTGGCCAAGGAGGCAGCAGGTGACCCCGGAAACAAGGTCGCGCCGATCTTCCGGAGTCGTGCTTCGGTCGCGTCTAGGACCGAAGCCTGCGCGAACATCGGTGGAGGTCGCTTCGCGATTGGTTTCTCGCTTTCGGATAGCGGGGAGTAACGGAGATCTTGATCAGCCGAGAATTCGCGCTTGTTCATCCAGTCGCGCACGCGCGATACGAGTGCTGACCTGGGGTCTTTGAGGGCGTCATGCAGCTGGACATGCTGGTCGCGACCCATTCGGTCAGCCATCTGTCGATCAGCGGACTCGGATGGTAAGACTCCGGAGGATACCCGCATCTTGCGCATGGGATTCGAGCCACTGTGACATGATCCTCCCCCATTCTTCCCGAGTGAGAGGCTTCTCGTCATCTTTGACGTGGAGACGACAATTCCAGGCACTGGGTGTCAGTGACAAGAGGGTATCAGTGACCAGACGCGTGGAATCGTCACTGTACACTCGAACGCACATCGTCATCACGAAGTAGCCGAGCTCTCCGATCAAGGTCTCCTCGGCGATGTGGCTGAATTCCATCTCGTTCTAGCATATCAGCCAAGACTATGGAACGGAAGCTGGTCGACCTACCGCAGCTTTCAGCCATTGTATGTGGGATTGGAGGGGACTGGTGAGGACGTTCCGGCGCCGGACGTATCCTGGGGCCGCCCGGATCGCTCTCCCTGCTTGCTTCATAGTCTCACATTCTGCCTGGTACTGCTTCTCGGACTCGGTGTCGGACACGTCGGAAAAGCCACCGCGATCTCCAGAGGGGTTCATTGCAATGCGAGTCAACTTGAGCTGATTTGCGCGTTCAGAAGGATGATGGCCAAACATCAAAGGTGCGACGTGCGACGACCAGGTACGTGGCCTAGATTCCTCAACATGAAACACCCCCTTGCGAATCCCACTATACGGCCCAGCAATGTCGCTATGTTGTATGCATGATGGACTGTATCCTCTGTCATCTACTGCTGACCATGTCTTCGAAGTCTCGAAAGGCCAAGAAGTCGCAGAAGGGCCGGAGACGGACCCAAGACAGCTGGATCCCTCGAGCGCTGCTGGATGGCGAGGTCGCCGATAGTCTCCGCGCGTTCAACGACTTGTCCCATGCCCTCGCTTCGATTCGGTTTCCAGCCATACAATCTACCAGCAACATGACCGCCACCCGACCCAGGGCGGTACTCCAGAAGCTGTTGCGGATCCTTTGACCGCTCGCTGATCGGAAGCTGTCGGTGGAGACGGAGCCCTGTCTCAAACAATCGGTGGACTTAAGCGTCATTAGCCGGCTTCTCGGTTTTCTTCTTGGGAGAGGGTGGAAAACGAGATTAACGTGCCCCTGCGAGGAGATGGAGGCTGCGCTGCAGTACCTCGCCGACGGGGCATGTTGGCTGATCTCCCCCGACAACGGCAGAGCTTTTTCCTCGGCCCAATTGAGTCAATCGACGATCCGGAAGGAGCGAGGAGAGTCAGGAGGAGGGCCCAGATCAATCGAGGGCAAGGAAGCGTGAGATAAGTGCTCCCCTCAATGAGCATGTATTGTGCCACGAGAACATCAGCTGACTCCCCAGTAGCAGGACGCTCAGTATGATTTACAGCTCTGAATGGCCACAAGGGCTTTATGAGCTTGAATGGTGACGCCTGTAACACCCCACATCCAAAGCGTACACCCACTATGACATCGTTAATCACTTACCCGGCTGCGCCGCCTGCCTGCGCCTTCAGAAGCACCCATGGTTACGACCCCTTTCCCTCACTCACCTCCAGCTGTTGTCGTCGCACGCCCTTGCCGAGACTACACTGTGAATCTGCGTCTATGTCTGTGTCTGTTCGTCTGTAGTCCGTCTGTTCTGTAACCCGCACACAGTCACTCCACGTCAGAGTTAGCGAAGCAGCAGGAAGAGCGCGCGACCAGGCAAGTAAGCCGTAATGGTTGCATTCACACCATGTCCCCAAGCTTATTGCGCTTGAACAAGAGCGAGCCGGCTGCCCAGCTCGATCTGGCTGCGAATCAGGCTGGACAGGTACGAAACGGTCAATGTGTCTTGCAGACCGGCCTTCACACCTCCCTCCTCTCCCTCCGAACCGGCCCATCGTCCGAGTCCCTCGAGAAGGTATCGTCCGACCTCGACATCTCCCTGCTTCGAGCCGCTGTTGACAGCCTGGACGTATTGGAGGCATTGGTCGATCAGGCTGGACAACTCGGAGAGGGACGAAGCGAGAGTCGGGAGGGCGGGAGCAGAGGGGCTGGGGGTGGGCTTGGTCGCAAGCAGGTCGACTGTAGGTGAGCTCAACGCAACATGACAAGTCGTGTCTCAGGCCAGGGTAGGTGCGATACTCACGGGCGGCACGCTCAGACTCGTCAAACTTGACCTGCACGGGCACCGGCAAGAACACGCAGTGCTCGGGCTTCGGCGTCGTACCGAGCTGGCTCGACACCCATCCCTTGACGCCCAAACCCTGTCCATCCCGGGTCAGCTCCGTGTCGACCGTGAGGTGCACAGCGGGGAACGGAGAGGTCTCGTTCGTGAAGTAGTTCTGGATCAACGCCGAATAGCTGTTGATGACCGGCGAGGTGGCATACCAGCCGACGATGCTCTCCTTTGCGCCGTTCTTAGACAACAGCTCGACCATGGCCTGATGGAAAGGCATGTCGAGGGCGATCTTCTCGTCGTCCTCGGAGTGCGGGACAGCGAATGACGAGCGGATGGTGATTGATGTGCCGGACTCGGAACGCGTGCCCATCAGGGTACCGATCACGCGGGGTGTGGGCGCATCGGGCCGGCGGGAGTGGTGTGTGAGGATCGAAGCGAGGACGGAGGGGTGGACGTTGACGACGGTGGGGTGTCGGCTGTGGGTCAGCGAGACTTTGCGGGATGGCAGAGGGAGTTACGCACGATTGGGAAGAGGACGTCGGGGGGAGGTTGAGGTGGATGGCCGAGGACGAAGCTTCGATGGACATGCTGGGCGAGGGTTGCCGCGGTGCCTGCGGTGACGAGGAAAAGAGTACGGGTCGGGAGTCTGCGCTGTGGAAGCGCTTTTTGGATGGCAGGAGACGAAGAAGTCAAGGAGAGGTCTGATAATGTTGAATGGGATTGTGGTTGTTCAACCGGGTGAAAATGGCCAGCCTGACATTTTCAATGCAATGAATCGTGTCACGTGTCTTGAATCAGGCTCACCTGTTGACTGGGCATGGGGACTCTGTCCACCGCGTCGCAGTACTGCTACGAGCATAGTCTATGCAACAGCAGGTCATATCACCTCGACACTATAGCCTGCTTTACTTGATTTGACTGCGCTCGTCCAGTGACCTACATCGGTCGCTCTGGGCTTGTAGTGGCCTCTCTTATACCCCCGGCTTCCAGTATGTCCACAGAAGACCGCGATACGCATGTCGAGGCGCTCAAGGTGCAAGAGGTCAGTCCCTCTACAGCCACGCGCATGGCAACTGTCACTGACCTGCAGTCCCGCTTCCAGGGTGAAGGCTCGGACCTGAGCCTTGTCCATTGGCTTCGTCATGCAGAGCTAGCAATTGAGCATCTCTCCAATGTCCGTTCTCACACCGGGAACCCTGGCTACGTCGTGCTGAGCAACAGGATGATCTCTTGCCGAACATACAACCGCTGCACGCCTTCTTCCTCAAAGTTCTCCTCCCTTCTCCTAACGCGACCCTCCCTAAGCCCGGACGACCCATACGGCATCTCATCACCCGCTGCATGGTCAAGCTGCACAAGAAGGTCGAGTCGAGGAGCCTGTTTGACTTCGTGCAGAGCCTGGCCAAGGCCGTCTCGGACGGAGGGAGCAAGAACATGAGCTCGGGAGAGATTGTGGCTCGAGTGTGAGTGTGACATCGTGTTGTATCTGTGCAGGAGGGCTTTGCTGATTGTAAGGGCCTGCTGGTACTGCATAGGGGAGGTGATCAAGGAGCTCGGCACGAATGTGAGTCCTGCTGTGGACATCCTCGGAGATTTCGCGCATCAGCTGATATCAGATGATGTCGTTCATGGCGGAGATCTGTACCGTGTCGATCAAAGTCCTACGCAATACTAACCTCGTAAGCTGGTTCGCCCTGATTGGCCCCAGGCACAGACTAATCTTCTAGTCGGTCCTCCTGCGCACGCATGCGGTCCTAGCGTTCTCAAAGTCGCTTCACTCGGCCGGACGAGCCTTGCCAGACGCCCTGGTCAAGGACACGCTGAAAGCTCTCCGAGCTGGGCTCCAAGACAAAGCCCTCCCGGTCCAACGAGCTTGCGCCGAAACCTTCATCTCGCTGCATTCATACTCTGCCGCATGTCCTCTCCAACCCACGCTCGACTCGGTAGCCCCCCTCGCTTTCAAGAGTCTCGAAACGGCCGACTACCTAACTCGACGAGCGCTCAGCCGGTTGCTCGCTCACCTGCTCGCGGCCACGCAACAGCCTGGATCGGGGGTTATCCCTCCGGATCCGAGGCAGAAGGCCCCGAAGAAGGAGGGAGAAGACGGCGGCTCGGAACCGAACATTATGACATCGGCGAACCAGGATCGATCTGGCAAGACCCTGTTCACCACGGAGGAGATGCTCAAGTATCTTTCGGTGCCGTACAACCGGCCCGCTTCGCCCAGATCGCTGCGAAACGCCATCATCGACGTGTATGTTACGTTGTTCTCGGCACTCGGCGCGAC
>Ga0308169_10003097_pt1 | contig 16551 bp, 16 predicted proteins | sample PhyBR1_2_FD_202139 | JGI IMG/M metagenome (GOLD analysis project Ga0308169, IMG submission 202139) | Phyllosphere microbial communities from UC Gill Tract Community Farm, Albany, California, United States - DLSLSB.R1 | ecosystem: Host-associated > Plants > Phyllosphere > Unclassified | place... | reverse complement strand
AACCATGCCCCGCCAAGGCACTGCAACTGCACCTTATATACCAGTAACGATCTCGGACGCTGGTGGATGCCCGAGAAACGCAGTCGGGCTGGCGCTCGCACCGTAGGCGCCGGCCATGAAGATCGCGATGAGGTCACCGACATGGATAGGTGGCAGCGCCACCTTGTCGCCGAGCCGGTCGAGCGGGGTGCAGAGCGGACCGACGACGGAGACGGTTTCGGTCGGGGCGTGACCGATCCGCGCGGCGACCGCGATCGGGTAGTTGCGGCGGACGACGGTGCCGAAATTGCCACTCGCGGCGAGCTGGTGGTTGAGGCCGCCGTCGACGACGACGAAGGTCTCGCCCTGGCTTTGCTTTATGTCGATGACGCGGGTGAGGTAGACGCCAGCTTCGGCCACGAGCCAGCGGCCGAGTTCGATCGCGAATCGGGTTTCGGCAAGGATCGCGGGGCGGGATGCGAGCGCTTCGGCCAGCGCCTCGCCGACACGCTCGACGTCGAGCGCCGCGTCGCCGGCGAAGTAGGGGACGCCGAAACCGCCGCCGAGATTGACGAGCGGTGGAGCGACGCCGGCCTCCTCGGCTAGCCGTGCCGCGAGTGCGATCGTCGCGGCCTGCGTCTCGATGATCGCACTGGCATCGAGTGCCTGGCTGCCGGCGTAGATATGAAATCCGCGCCAGTCCGCGCCCGCTGCGACGATCGCCTTGACGAGCGCGGCGGCGCGCACCGCATCGACCCCGAACGGCGACGCGCGACCGCCCATCCGCATGCCCGAGCCGCGGAGCTCGATGTCGGGGTTCACGCGGACCGCCATGCGCGGTGTGTGGCCGAGCCGCTCGCCGATCGCGAACGCCCGTGCCGCCTCGCCTTCCGATTCGACGTTGAGCGTGGCGCCGGCGGTGATCGCGGCGGCGAGTTCGTCGTCACGCTTGCCGGGGCCCGCGAAACTGATCGAGGCGGCCGGTTTGACGATCATAGCCTTCGCGAGTTCGCCCGAGGACGCGACGTCGAGCCCGTCTACCAGCGGCGCGATGGCGGTCAGCAGGTCGGCGTGCGGATTGGCCTTGATGGCGTAATGGAGGTCGATCGCCGGCATCGCTGCTCTGAAGCGTGCGATGCGGGCAGCGACGATCGCCATGTCGTAGACGAACAGCGGTGTGTCGCCGGCCTCTACAGCCCAACCATCGGCAGGCCGACCGCCGATCGTTAGCGCGCCCGACTGCGCAACAAACTCAGGAGGAAGAGCACCCATCGGTTTCATGACGCGCTCCCTTCCGTGTTCCCCCGCGAAGGCGGGGGCCCAGACTGGACTCCCGCCTTCGCGGGAGAACAAGCTTTTACCTCCGACGCGATGGCAGATCTGTCCAACTTCCCATTGGCATTACGCGGTAATTCATCCCGCCATAGATACACACCCGGCTGCATGAAGCTCGGCAGAGCCGTCCGCAATCGCGCCCGCAACGCCGGCTCCTCACCCGCATCCCCGGCCAGCATCACGACGATCGCCTGCCCCAACCGCTCGTCCGGCACACCGACTGCGACTGCCTCGCGCGCTTCGCCGCCTGCCAGCACCGCCTCCTCGACTTCCAGCGGGCTGATCCGGTTGCCTGCGCTCTTGATCATCTCGTCGTCGCGACCGACGAATCGGAGCAGGCCGTCCTCGCCCTCGACGACGGTATCTCCCGACCACACCGCTATGCCGTTGCCATCAGGCGCCGGCCGAAACCGCTGCGCCGTCCGCTCCGCATCCTGCCAATAGCCTTGCGCGACGAGCGGGCCGGCATGCACTAGTTCCCCCGCCTCTCCCGGCGCAGCCCGCGTGCCGTCGGGTTTTACCACCGAAACCTCGGCAAACGGGATCGCCCGCCCCATCGCATCGGGATGCGTATCGATCAGTGCCGGGTCGAGATAGGTCGACCGGAACGCCTCGGTCAGGCCGTACATCGCGTACACTTCCGCCGTCGGGAACCGCTCGCGCAGGCCTCGCACGAGTCGCGGCGTCAGCGCGCCGCCCGAGTTGGTCAGGCGCTTCAGCCGCGCGGCGGTTTCCACCGGCCACTCCGCTTCCAGCAATTGGACCCACAGAGGTGGCACACCCGCAAGCGTCGTAGCCCTGACCCGCTCGACCGCCTTCACCACGTCGCGTGCGACCAGATAGTCGAGCGGCGCTACCGACGCGCCGGCTGCCCATGTGGAGAATAGCTGGTTTTGGCCGTAGTCGAACGACAAGGGCAGTACGCCGAGTACGCGGTCTTCAGGCTCCAGCTTCAGATAATGCGCGACGGAGATCGCTCCGAGCCACAGGTTGGCATGGCTCAGCATCACGCCTTTCGGCCGGCCGGTGGAGCCGGACGTGTAGAGGATCGCGGCCAGGGTATCGGGGTCGGCGTTCGAGGGGCCCAACATTCCGTTCCCCCGCGAAGGCAGGGGCCCAGGGTTACAAAGCGCAACGTTTGGGATTCCTGGACCCCCGCGTTCGCGTGGGAACGAAAGTAGCTCCGTCTCGTCCACGATCGCGCAGCCATCCGGCACGTCGCCATCGTCCAGCGTCCCAGCCCGCGCGATTTGCGTCACGAGCAACCGAGCGGCGCTATCTGCGAGAATATGCGCGACCTGCGCTCGCCGGAGAAGTGGGTTGACCGGGACATGCACCAGCCCCGCTCGCGCCACCGCGAGCGGCATCAGGCAGGCGACGCGCGTCTTCGGTAGCCACGTCGCGACGCGGTCGCCCGCCGACAGCCCTCGGCCAGCGAGCCACCCCGCCAATGCACCGACCCTTGCCTCGAGCTCGGCAAAGGTCATCGCGCCCGCCTTGTCGACTAGCGCAACGGCACCCGGCGCACCACGCAGCGCGATGTGGTCGATAGGGTACGGCTTGGGGTCGAGCGCGATCATGACGCCCTAATAGCGCCAACCCGTTGCCGAATTCACCCCCACACGCTAGCGGGACCGGGTTCCTAACCGTTCAGGCGATGCTCGTGATCTTCGAAGGCACTTCCCAAGTCGAAACGACGGTACGCGCCGTCCTCGCCGATATCCTCGGCCTCAGCGCCGACCGCGTCGCCGCGTTCACCGCCGACACACCGCTGTTCGGCGCGCTGCCAGAACTCGATTCGATGGCGGTGGCAAGCGTGCTGACCGAACTCGAAGACCGGCTCGGCATCCTGATCGAGGACGACGAGATCGATGGCGAGATGCTCGAGACGTTCGGCGCGCTGGTCCAGTTTGCAGCGAGCAAAGCGCTGGTCTAGCCTTAACGGGGGGTCTAGCCTCACCCGGGATGACCGCCCTGCGCTTCGATACCTATGACTGGAGCGGCGGCCGCGAAGCGATGCTGCGGTTCGGCCCGGATGCCGGCCCGATCGTCATCGCCGCCCTCCCGCTGTTCGAGGAAGCGAACCGGACCCGCCAGTTCCTCGTCACAATTTTACGCGCACTCGCGGTTCTTGGGATCGGCAGCGTGCTCCCCGATCTCCCCGGCATCGGCGAGAGCATCGTCGTCACAGGCGAAGTGCGACTCCGCGACCAGCGGTCAGCGTATATCGAGCTTGCTCAGCAACTTGGCCGGAATACTTACGGTATTTCGATAAGAAGCGGCGCGCTCTTCGATACCGACGCGGCCCTCGCCGGACGATGGCAGCTGTCTCCGCAAACGGGCGAAGACGTGTTGCGTGAGTTGGACCGCGTGCGAGTGGCCTCCCGCTCCGCTCGAGCTAGCGACACAGACTATGCGGGCAACACGCTGTCCCGCGAAATGTTGGCCGACCTACGCGACGCCGCGCCCTATGCGGGAACGGGCCCCTTGCGAGGTGCCAGGCTCGAATCCGATCCGCGCGACGCAGACGTGAAATATGCGGCATCGCCCCTGTGGCGCCGGTCAGAGCCGGATAATGATATAGCATTGGCTCAGATACTTGCCGGCGACATCTCGAACTGGATCGCATCATGCGAACGCTGATCGCGTTCGCTTGCGAAGGCGAAAGCCTTGCCGCGACGCTGGACGAGGCAGACGGGTCTACAGGATTGCTCATCGTGTCCGGCGGCAATGAAATCCGCAGCGGCGCGCATCGCGGGATGGCGATGCTGGCCCATCGGCTGGCCGCCGCTGGCACACCCGTATTCCGATACGACCGCCGCGGCGTGGGAGACTCGACGGGCGACAATAAGGGCTTCCTCAGTGCCGAACCTGATTTGATCGCAGCCGTCGCCGCGTTCCGGCGCGCGGCACCGAAGGTCAGCCAGTTGGTCGGCTTCGGCAATTGCGACGCGGCCAGCACGCTTGCGCTGTTCGGACGATCGGCGGGGATCGACCGAATCATCGTTGCCAACCCCTGGGTCGTGCAACCGATCGACGACCTCCCCCCCGCCGCCGCGATACGTGCCCGCTATCACAGCGCGCTACGCGACCCCGCAACCTGGGCGCGCGCGCTGAAAGGAAAGGTCAGTTTTACCAAGCTCCTCAGAGGCTTGAAAAGGGTTGTGCTCGCCAAGACTGAAGAGCGTGCTTCACTAGCGACCAACGTCCTGGCCGCACTTGACGGCTGGCACGACGACGCCACCATCGTCCTTGCGACGGGCGACGCGACCGCGATCGCCTTTGCCGCACGGTACCGCGGTGGCGCGCAAGTGAAGCGGTTCGACACGGCGTCCCATAGCTTTGCCGGGGCGGAGAACGCCGCAGCGCTCCACGCCGCGATCGTTGACGGGATGGCGCAGGAGTAGCTGCTCTGGTCCTGATGAACGCAGGACCAGAGCCATAACTGCTATCGTTTGGAAACCTGGGTTTCGACTGTCGTCAGGATGACGATGACGAAGGCCACGGGCATTATTCCGCGGCTTCGGCCAACTCTGCAAACTCGGCTGCCGCCAGGAAGCGCTCGGCGTCCAGCGCCGCCATGCAGCCCGTCCCCGCCGCGGTCACCGCCTGCCGATACACCTTGTCCGCGACGTCGCCGCACGCGAACACGCCCTCGACGCTGGTCCGCGTCGAACCGGTCTCGACCGAGATATACCCATCCGAATCGAGATCGATATGGCCGCGGAACAGCTCGGTCGCCGGGTGATGCCCTATCGCCACGAACCCGCCATCGACCGCGAGCCGCGAGCGCTCGCCGGTCACCGTGTCCTCGAGCTCAAGCGCGACCAGACCCGCATTGCCGCCGCCGTCGACGAACTCGCGAACCTCCTTGTTCCAGAGCACCGTCACGCCCTTGTGGGCGAACAGCCGTTCCTGGAGGATCTTCTCCGACCGCAGCGAATCGCGGCGGTGGATCAGGGTCACGTCGGGCGAATGGTTGGTGAGGTACAGCGCCTCCTCGACCGCGGTGTTGCCGCCGCCGATGACAGCAACCTTCTTGCCGCGGTAGAAGAACCCGTCGCAGGTCGCGCAGGCGCTGACGCCCTTGCCCTTCATCGGCTCCTCGCTGTCGATCCCGAGCCACTTCGCCTGCGCACCGGTCGCGATCACCAGCGTGTCGCCCTCGTACACGTCGCCGCTGTCGCCGATCAGGCGGAACGGGCGGCTGGTCAGGTCGACCTGCACGATCGTGTCCCACATCATCCGCGTGCCGACATGCTCGGCCTGTGCCTGCATCTGCTCCATCAGCCACGGGCCCTGGATCACGTCCTTGAAGCCGGGATAGTTCTCGACGTCGGTGGTGGTGGTCAACTGGCCGCCGGGCTGGATGCCCTGCACGACGATCGGCGCCATCCCGGCACGCGCGCCATAGATCGCGGCGGAGAGCCCGGCGGGGCCCGAGCCGAGGATAAGCATGCGTGTGGTATGGGTAGTCATTGCAGTTCCTTGGAGATTCGAGACTGCATCTAGGGGATGCGCGGCCGGATTTGAACCGCCGGTAAATCTGTGATGCCTGCATCGAAAGCTTTGCCACTGCGTTGGACGATAAAATCGGAGATGAGCATGAGCGACGACCGGACCGTAGAGATCGAGGATTACACCGCACCAGCAGGCGGCTGGGGCTCTATGAAGTCGCTTGTCGAGATTTCCGCGCGCGAGAAGGTCGGGCCGGAAGTGATCCGCGAACTGGCCCGGCAGAACAAGCCAGATGGCTTTGCGTGCGTCAGTTGCGCGTGGGGCAAGCCCGCGCATCCACATGTCGCGGAGTTCTGCGAAAATGGCGCTAAGGCGACGGCTTGGGAGCTGACCTCGTTCCGGGTGACGCCTGCGTTCTTCGAGCAGCATACGGTCAGCGAGCTGATCAGCTGGAAGGATTACGATCTCGAACAGGCCGGGCGGCTCACGCATCCGCTGAAGTATGATGCCGCGACCGACAAGTATGCGGCGTGCAGCTGGGACGAGGCGTTCGCGGGCATCGGCGCAAAGCTGAAGACGTATGATCCGACCAAGGTCATCTTCTACGCGTCGGGCCGCGCCAGCCTTGAGACGTCGTACATGTATAGCCTGCTCGCACGGATGTATGGCAGCCAGAACCTGCCGGACAGCTCGAACATGTGCCACGAGACGACCTCGGTCGGGTTGAAGTCGGCGATCGGCTCCGCGGTCGGCACGATCCACCTGTCGGACTATGAAAAGTGCGACGCGATCTTCTATTTCGGCCAGAACCCCGGTGTGAACAGCCCGCGGTTCCTGCATCCGCTGCGCGATTGTGCGAAGCGCGGCGTCGAGATCGTCGTGTTCAATCCGCTCAAGGAGCGCGGGCTGGAGAAATTCCAGGACCCGCAGAACCCGATCGAGATGGTGACGGGCAAGTCGACGCCGATCGCCTCGCAGTACCACCAGCTCAAGACCGGCGGCGACGTCGGCGCGATCATGGGGATGTGCAAATATTTGATCGAGGCCGACGACAACGCCAAGCGGATCAACGGTCTGCCCGTGCTCGACCATGCGTTCCTCGCCGAGCACACGACCGGGTTCGAGGCGTTCGCCGACGTCGCGCGCGCGACCGAGTGGGCGACGATCGAGCATGAAAGCGGCCTGCCCCGCACCGAGATCGAGGCGGCGGCGAAGGTCTATGCCAAGTCGAAGGCAGTCATCGCGGTGTACGGCATGGGCCTGACGCAGCATGTCGGGGGGATCGACAACGTCCACATGCTCGTCAATCTGATGCTGCTCCGCGGCAACATCGGCAAGCCGGGTGCAGGCATGGGTCCGGTTCGTGGTCACTCGAACGTGCAGGGCCAGCGCACCGTCGGCATCACCGAGAAGCCCGAGCTAGCGCCGCTCGACAAGCTTGCCGAGCAATATGGGTTCGAACCGCCGCGCGAGAAGGGGTGGGATACGGTCGAGGCGTGTGAGGCGGTGCTCGATGGCAGCGCGCAGGCATTCGTCGGGCTTGGTGGCAATTTCTTGCGCGCGATCCCGGATCATGCGCGGATGGAGCCGAAATGGCGCGCGCTCGACCTGACCGTGCATATCGCGACCAAGCTCAATCGCTCGCACCTGTTGCCGGGTGAGACGTCGTACCTGCTCCCTTGTTTGGGTCGGATCGAGACCGACATGCAGGGCACCGGGCCGCAGAGCGTGTCGATCGAGGATTCGTTCAGCCAGATCTATGGGTCGAAGGGCAAGGCGACGCCGGCTTCCGAGACGTTGCTGTCCGAGCCTGCGATCGTCGCGGGAATCGCCAAGGCGACGCTCGCGCCCAATCCGAAGCTCGATTGGGATGCGTGGGTGCGTGACTATGCGCGGGTGCGCGATGCGATCGAGGTGACGTATCCGGACCTGTTCAAGAACTTCAACGACCAGATGTTCACGCCCGGCGGGTTCTGGAAGGGCGTCCCCGCGGCACACCGCGAGTGGAAGACGAAGAGCGGCAAGGCGGAGATCAACGTCCCGCAGGCGCTGAACGTCACGGGGTTCGAGGAGGCGGAGGGCCGTTTTCGATTGATGACGCTGCGGTCGAACGACCAGTTCAACACGACCGTCTACGGCTATCACGATCGATTCCGCGGCGTGAAGGGTACGCGCGACATCGTGTTCATGAACCGCAGCGACATGATCCGGATGGGGATCACCGATGGCGACGACGTCGATCTGGTGGGCGACGCAGGCGATAATTCGGAGCGCCGCCTGAACAAGCTGCGCGTCGTCGAATATGCGATCCCCGAGGGCTGCCTCGGCGCCTATTACCCGGAATGCAACTTGCTCATACCGGTTGCTCACCATGCCCGCGAAAGCCATGTTCCGGCAGCAAAATCGGTGCCGGTGCGGATCGAGAAGACGCGCTGACCGAGCAGCGCATTCTCGGCGTCGTGCTGGCGGGCGGGCGGTCGTCTCGCTTCGGGTCCGACAAGGCGATGGCAGTGTTGGACGGGCGCGTGCTGGCCGAGCATGCGCGGGCGTTGCTGTCGCCTCATGTCGAGACCGCGATGGTTGCGGGGCGCGATGGGGCGATCCCTGACCTGCCAAGCGCGGATATCGGGCCATTGGGGGGTATCGCAGGCGCGCTTGGGTATGCGGCCTTACACGGCTTCACGTCGGTGTTGACGATCGCGTGCGACATGCCGTGGTTGCCGGACGGGTTGCTGACGGCGCTGTCCCGACGTGCCTCCGCCTATTGCCCCGACGCCCCGGTGCTCGGGCATTGGGAGACGGGTTTGCTCGGCAATTTGCTGACCCACATCGAGACCGTGCCACGGCGATCGGTGCGCGGTTGGGCGGAGGCGATCGGGGCTATCCCGATCCCGGCGGGTGCGCCTATCCCGAACGTCAACACGCCGCAGGACCTCGATACCTTATGACCACGTCGCGCAACGAAGCGATCAAGATCCTGCGGCCTGATTCGATTGCCGCGGGCGAGCGCGCCATTGCCGTCGAAGTTCCGGTCGCGATCGAGATCGACGGGCTCGGCTATGCAGTGATGATGATGACGCCGGCAGACCTGGCCGAGTTCACGACCGGCTTCCTGCTGACCGAGCGACTCGCGGACAGCGCGGACGACGTGCGCGACATCGATATCTTCGAGGCGGAGGCAGGCTGGATCGTCCGTGTTGGGCTGTCCGATCGCTGCAAGGGCCGCATCCACGACCGCGTCCGCCATCGGACCAGCGACACGAGTTGCGGGCTGTGCGGGATCTCCGGGCTCGAACAGCTCCGCAAACCGGTCTCGAGGACGCCGCCCAAGCCCGACACGGCTGTCGAGGCGCTGTTCGCCGCGTTGGGCGGGTTGCGCGCTTACCAGCCTTTGAACGCAGCTACGGGCGCGATCCATGCCGCCGCCGCCTGCGACCGCGAGGGTCGGATCGTTGCGGCGTATGAAGACGTCGGCCGTCACAATGCGCTCGACAAGCTCGTCGGCGGCATCGCGATCACGGGGCAACCGATCGACGGCTTCATCCTCGTCACGTCGCGGATCAGTTTCGAGATGGTCGACAAGGCGCTGATCGCCGGTGCGCCGATGCTGGTGGGGATCTCGGCGCCCACTAGCTTGGCGATCGATCATGCGCGCGAGCACGGCCTGACACTGCTCGCGCTCGCCCGCAGCGACGCGATCCTGGTGGTCAACGATCCTTGGGACGTGTTCGCGTAGCAGCAGACCCGCTGCTGCTACGCGACACCGCTGTTACTTGGCGGCCTGTACCGCGTCCGTCTTCGACGCGACCAGATAGCCGCCGACGACGAAGACCAACGCACCGATCGTGTTGCCGACGGTGACGATCGCAAGATTGCGGATCATGCCGGCGAGGTCGATCGACGAGTTGGGCACCAGCAGGCCGAGCGTCAGCGCGGTCATGTTGGCGACCGAATGCTCGAACCCGGCGGCGACGAACGCGAGCAGGATCCAGGCCATCGCGATGCACTTGGCGGTGTCGCCGGTCATCCGTGCCGCGGTCCAGATCGCGAGGCAGACGAGCCAGTTGCACAGGATCGCACGGGCCATCAGCGCGGTCGCGTCGACCGACACCTTGTGCAGGACGTACGCGTGGAACATCGTATCGGCGTTGGCGAAGATCGCGCCGCCGCCGCCCGCCGCGAACACCAGCGACAGCACGACGCCACCGACGAGGTTGCCGATCCACACGACGACGGCGAGCTTGAGCGCGTCTCCGATCGTGATGGTCCGGCGCGCGAGGCCGAAGCCGAGATACATCACGTAGCCGGTGAACAGCTCAGCGCCTGCGAACACGGTCAGGATCAACCCGAGCCCGAAGGTCGCGCCCATCACCAACGGTCGCACGCCGGGTTCGAGGCCCGAGCCCGTGCTGAGCGCAAGGATCATCGCGATGCCGATATACGTGCCCGCGAGGATCGCGCCTGCGAAGAACCCCGCGGGAGAACGCCGCAGCGCCTCCGCCTTGGTCGCCGCGAGGGTCGCGTAGGTGTCGATCGTCGACGAATAGCCGGTGCTCATGCGTGTACTTTACTCTCGTGCCCGACGATCCCCGCGCGCACCACGCCGCGATCCGAACCCATGTCGGCAGCGGCGGGACGGACGGTCACCGGGATGGATTTGTAGGAAGGGGTGAAGCTCTGCGGATCGTGATCCTCGAGCGCGATCAGTGGCTGCGTCTCGGGATAGTAGGAGGCGACGCAACCATCGGGCAGCGCGTAGCGGACCAGCATCAGCTTCTGCACGACACGATCGGGCCGCGCGAATTGGAGCGCGGTGGCGATGTCGACGACGTCGCCCTCCTTATGCCCGAGCCGTGCCATGTCGCGCTCGTTCATGAACAGGATGTCGCGGCGCCCGAACACGCCACGATAGCGATCGTCGAGGCTGTAGACAGTGGTGTTGTACTGATCGTGCGCGCGCAGCGTGGTGAGCCGCAGCACGGTCGGATCGCCTGCGGTCTCGTCCTCCTCGACACCCTTGGCGACGATGAAGTTCGCCTTGCCGCTGTCCGTCTTCCACTCGCGCATCGCTGCCGAGTTCGGCAGGTGAAAGCCGCCCGGCTTGCGGATACGTGCGTTGTAGTCGGCGAACGCTGGGAACACCGCCTCGATCTTGTCGCGGATCAGGCTGTAGTCGCCGACATAGGCGTCCCAGTCGATCTCGACCGGCGCGCGGCCCTTGGCGGCAAAGGTCGCTTTGGCGATCTCGCCGACGATCCAGATCTCCGACTTAACGTTCTCACCCGGCGGCATCAGGAAGCCGCGCGAGGCGTGGACCATCGACATCGAATCCTCGACCGTCACCGATTGCTGGCCAGTCGCCTGCATGTCGAGTTCGGTCCGGCCGAGGCACGGCAGGACGTACGTGGCCTTCGCCATCAGCAACTGCGTGCGGTTGAGCTTCGTGGTGATGTGGACCGCGAGGTCGAGGTTGCGGAAGCCCTCCGCACACGCCTGCGGATCGGACGAGGCGATCGCGAGGTTGCCGCCGAGGCAGACGATCGCCTTGGCATGGCCGTCGCGCATCGAGGCGATGCTCTCGACCACCGAATGACCGTGATCGCGTGGCGGCTCGAACCCGAACACGTCGCGCATGTTGTCGAGCAGCAGAGGCATTGGCCGCTCGGTGATGCCGACGGTGCGGTCGCCCTGAACGTTGCTGTGGCCCCGCAGCGGGCAGATGCCTGCGCCTGGCCGGCCCATGTTGCCGCGCAGGAGAAGCAGGTTCGCGATCTGCTGGACGTTGGTCGTGCCCGTGCGGTGCTGCGTGACGCCCATGCCGTAGCAGCAGATCGTCGACTTCGAATACGAATACGCCAGCGCGACCTCTTCGAGGTCCTTACGCGAAAGCCCGCTGGAGCGCTCGATATCCGCCCATTCCGTCGTCGCGAGATCGGCGATATACTCGTCGAGGCCCGCGGTATGCTCGGCGATGAACGCGTGATCGAGCGCGGGCTCGGTGCCGGAGACCTTGGCAGCTTCGTCGAGCGCGACGAGCGCCTTAGCAATTCCCTTCAGCGCGGCTGCGTCGCCGCCGACCTTCACCTGATAATAGCTGCTCGCGATCGGGGTGGCCGACATCGTCGCCATCTCGACCACCGACTGCGGCGATTCGAAGCGTTCGAGCGAGCGTTCCTTGAGTGGGTTGAAGACGATGATCTTGCCGCCGCGCTTCGATACTTCACGCAGCGTCGCCATCATTCGCGGGTGGTTGGTGCCGGGGTTGTGGCCGATCGACAGGATCAGGTCGGCGTGGTCGAAATCCTCGAGGCTGACGGTGCCCTTGCCGATGCCGATCGACTTCGGCAGCCCGACCGACGTCGCCTCGTGGCACATGTTCGAGCAGTCGGGGAAGTTGTTGGTGCCGTAGAGCCGCACGAACAGCTGGAACAGGAACGCCGCCTCGTTCGAGCAGCGGCCCGAGGTGTAGAACTCCGCCTGATTGGGATCGGGGACGGCGGCGAGGCCTGCGCCGATCTCGCGCATCGCATCCGCCCAGCTCACGACCTCATAGTGATCGGTGGCGGCATTGTAGCGGAGCGGCTCTGTGACGCGGCCCTGGTCCTCGATCCAGTGATCGCTCTGCTTCCAGATGTCGGACACGCTGTGCGTGGCGAAGAACTCGGCGCCGATCGTCTTGGCAGTGGATTCCCACGCGACGGCCTTGGCGCCGTTCTCGCAGAATTCGAACGAGGAGGTATGTTTCGGGTCGGGCCATGCGCAGCTCGGGCAATCGAAGCCGTCGGGCTGGTTCGACTTGAGCAGCGTCTGACCGCCGCGCACGACGATCTGCTGCGCCTTGAGCGAGACGGCAACCGCCTTCAGCGCGCCCCAGCCACCAGCCGGACCCGTGTAATCGGCGATCCCATCAGGGCGTTTGTCGCGCATACTCGTATCTCCCGAACGACGGGGCCGGCGCATGCGCCCGAGATGCGGCACACTGGCTGACCATTAACCCAAGGCAATAGAAGCGCATTTTGCGATTGCGAAGACGAGTTTCCCGCAGTTGGTGATCGCCTGCGTCGGTCTGCGGGGATGTGCTGGCGGCGCCGCGCGCCAGGTCCGAAATGGTAGCGAAGGAGACTACCATACAAGCCGCTAAGTAGCGTTGTAATCCCTAGACAATTTCCGTCGACTTCCGGACTGTACCATGGATCGTACCATGGAAAAATATTTTACCTCAGCGGTGACTAGATTGCGGCCGACTGGGCCGAACCATTCTCGCCGAGACTGGATACCACATTGGCGTCCATTGAGGTATGGCCGCCGACCGCGGGTCAGAACCTCCCGGCTATATGGAAGAGTTTTGTCCACTGCTTGCGCCGCAGCGCCGCCTCTCTGATCGTCAGTCCGAAGGGGAAAAACTCAGTCATATACGGGACCGTTGTGTCGACTGCGCGGTCGGCCTCCATCTGCTGAACGTCCTGAACCAAACGGTCCAAGACGCGGTACACTGGCCTCAGCAGTTCGATGAGCGCCCACACCAAGTGCCCGGTCGTCAGCCTCGCGATCTCCAACTGATATGTGATGTCGATCGTTAGGTCGTATCGGCCCATCGGCCCCATCTCGTAACCGAATAGTTTCAGCCGTTCGCAATGCTGGCGAGCGCGGTTCATGACCGCTTCTCGGCGGCGGTATGAAAGGCTTTCATCCGCAACGCTACTGTGTACCTGAAACCAGCGCAGCAGCGGGTCGGCGTTCTGAAAGCCGCCAACCATCTGATCTAAATTGTGATACCGCGAGCCTTTGGCGAACTCGGTCAGAACCGACAGCAGCTGGCGGTGGTGGCTCTGCTCAGCGGGCCAGCCATCAACGATACCCCTCTCCTCGCCTTCGGCCTGGCAAGCGTGATAGAGTGCGTCGATCGAATGGCTTAAACCCTTGAGCTTCTTATCGGTCGGAAACTTCAGGTCGTTTTTGAACCGATATTCTAGGATCACGATGATCTTGAGCAGCCGCTCAAACCCGGTCGCCAGATTGAACATGGTGGAATAAACCGAGCCGGGCTTATCGTAATCGATATTACGGACGCCCTCGAACCCCGAAAGCAAGGCCGTGCTAGCAAGATGGCCCTCTTGCGCCATCATTCTGAATTGTGCGTTCGCAATCATCAGCGCCCCTTGAACCCGGCATCGGGCCCTCGGGACTGTACTGCCGCTCGATAAATGCTCAACGGCAAGCGCGCCCACGGGATGGTTGATTGATCGGGATTGATCGGGATCAGCTAGGGGCAGTGAGGGTGCCCGCCTCAACATCGCCATTTAATGGCGGAAATACGGGGTTCGTGTGCAGGTCGCCGAGGGCTGTACCCCTACATATACCCCACGGCTGTTTATTTGGGGTATCGGGCTGGTCGGTGGTCGGCGGCGTCGATCGGTGCCGCCGCTGAGCGTCCGCCCCAATCCTGTAACAGATGATTCGCAGGGATCAGGCCCCTGCCCACTCGTCGTACGTGGCCGCGGCCTTCGCCTTCAGGCTGCGCGTGATCGCCTCGTGTAGCTCCGGCTCTTCACCGTCCATGTTCAGCCGCAGGATCAGCCCCAGCTCTGAACCCTCCAAGCCGACCCCGCGTATGCGCTCGATGATCGCAGACACCGGATGGCCGCGGTCCATCTTGCTCCCGATCCATTGCGCCTTCACGCGCCCGAGATACCCGACGCACGTGCCGCTGCTCGTGAATAGAGCGACAGCCATGTGGTCGTGAGGGTTATCCGGTTGCCGCACTAGCTCGATCAGATCGCCGGGTCGGCACTCCGCGATCTCCAGCTGCCGGCTCGATCCATCCTCGTTGTCGTAGCGCTCGCCGACGGCCGGGAGGCTGAAGTCGTTCCATCCCACGATACGCAGACTCCGATTGAGAACAGACCGGGAACGTCCTATTTGGGTTTGGAGTGAGTCGGCAAGAGGATTTAACGATGGTGGACATGCCAGAAAGAGACGGTGCGGCGGGCGCGGAGGTGGCGAAGCTCACGCGCGCGGGGTTCGTAATCCGCTCGCATCATTGCCGCGAGCCGGGCGACCTGGACCGGTCGATCTGCCTGCTCGACAAGGGACACGAAGGCGAGCACGTCTTCTGCCGGTGGGAGGGAATGCGGGTTCCCTCCCCGTTCGGTGACGGCGGCACGCTCGGCTTTGGGGGATTCGCGCGATGATCGCTCGCACGGCGCGGCTGAAGGCTGGCCCGGTCGATCCGCGCGAGGCGGTGGCCGCCGCAGCCCGGGAGCGCGGGGACAGCCTCGCTGCGCTGTCGAGGATGCTGGACCGGCGGCCGAGCTACCTCAGCGCCTTTGTGCGCGAGGGCGTCCCCAAGGCGCTCACGCCGCGGGATCATGGCCTGTTAGTCGCATACTTTGGACGCGAACTTGGTATGCGCGATCTTTGGGACTGCCATCAGTCCGCAACGATCGGCGCAGGGCCGAAGCCAGCCAAACCCATCCACTCGGTCAGTATACGTTAGATTGAAACGCAGAAAACTTGACGGTTTAACAGAAACAGTGAATTGTGCGTCACGGGCAAAACGTACAAAGGGTCGAATCGATGGACGGGCATGAACGAGTACGAAGCGCCTTTCTGTCGACAGCGGTTCGAGACATCGCGCAAGGTTTTTGGGAAGAAACGGTACGCCAAGGACGCGTAGTCTATATGGACGCGTACCACGAGATAGCGGCAGACGCGGGTTACCTGGCGGAACAGCGGAAGGACGCCCTGTTGCAAATGCGTCATTTCAGAATGGAGCGCTTGTTAATCTCTCTTGCCGAGAAATACGGTTTGGCACGGTCGCCTACCGTCCTAGCCGAAAATGCTCGATCGATCGCCTATGTCACCGGCGGCGATGTTGGGATGACGCAAGCCTATGTCGCCGATATTGGAGCGATGCCAAAGCCGGCTCGCTTCCGTGAGCGATTTGCCGAGCGGATGGCGCTACCGCGCCTCGATCTCGGCGATGAGCCGCCGGAGGTTATGATCGGCAAATCATTCTATGGCCTTCTCGCACACAACCCAGTAGGGCGCCGCTTCCGCGAGGAAGACCAGAAGCTTGGGACGATGCAGTTTTGCCTACCGGCAAGCGACTGCAAGGCATGGGCCGTTGAGCTCACGATCCCGGAAATCTTGATGGCATATGAAGCTGCTAAGCCGGCGGCCAAGCCAGATCGTAGTCTCCCTTGGAAGATTGAACGTCGTAAGGAGCAGGGCGGAGAAAAATGAACACATCTCCGGGGTTTGTAGGAGAGCGCCTCACAGAGGCGCGGCGTGCGCGCGGCATCAGCGCAACTGATTTATCTGGGCTGGTTGGCGTAAGTTCGCAGTCGCTTTCTAAATACGAAAATGGTCATCAGGCGCCAAGGCTTGAAGTGCTGGATGCGATCGCCGCGGCCTTGAACATGCCGCGAGCGTTTTTCATGCGCCCGCCGCGTCCTGTGGATGACCACCCCGTATTTTGGCGCGCAAGGCTGTCGGCACCTCCGGTCATGCGTGATCGGGCTGCGGTTCGATTGGAATGGATGAAAGACGTCGTCGACTATATCGCCGGCTTTTTTGATTTTCCGGAGTTGTCTCTTCCTGAGATTTCGCCGCCTGATGTGGAGCGGCTCGATGTCAGTGACTTGGAGGCAATTGCGGCTGAGGTCCGCGAAAAATGGGGCGTGCGCCCTGGACCAATGCCGGACGTCGTAGAAAAGCTTGAAGCTAGTGGTGTGCCCGTAGCGCGCATTCATGTTGGCGCGGAAAAGCTTAACGCAT
>Ga0308169_10003096_pt1 | contig 16556 bp, 29 predicted proteins | sample PhyBR1_2_FD_202139 | JGI IMG/M metagenome (GOLD analysis project Ga0308169, IMG submission 202139) | Phyllosphere microbial communities from UC Gill Tract Community Farm, Albany, California, United States - DLSLSB.R1 | ecosystem: Host-associated > Plants > Phyllosphere > Unclassified | place... | reverse complement strand
GACCGGGACCGCAGGAGGATGATGTGGAAGAGGCGTTTGCTTTGTATCGGAAGGCGCAGAAGATTATGCAGCTTGGCACTGCCTTCTCCAAGTGAGCAGTTCACGTCGTCAGCCAACACCACCGCTGATGGTCAGCGACCCGATACCTTTCTCTTTGGCGCCGGTCTTTGAGTCTGTCGTCACGATATGGCTGGATCAAACTGCGAAGAAGACCCGGCAGTGGGCTGATCAGGTGGGTCTGGCCGTTTGTATTTGATGGACTGCGCTCATGATCAGGCACTGGCTGTAGACAACGTGAGGGATTACCTATAATGCACGTGCATGAGCTGATCATGAAGTTCGAGCCCACTTCTGAGAATGGCCCGTCATCTTCGGTTACAGACCTGTTCACGTCTTTCCGGAGCGCAAGTCGGTTCATCATGGAGTTGGACTGGCCGGACGAGCAACAGCTTGCTCACTTTGCGACACGGCTGGCCAAGGTGAGTGCAGCATGTATTGCGACCTGTTTGTGGGCTGAGACCAGATCTTCGCCATGTCGATAAACGATTACTGTGTGAAGATGGAGCAACTGTTTGCCGAAGACATGCGGAAAGACGACGAAGTACAGCCTGCACAGACGGCAGCCAAGCAAAAAGCTTGGGTGGAGAAGGCGAAGTCTACGCTTGCCAGCTTGCAGGGCGAGAAGAAGATTCAGGCCTTCTTCAACTTCACGCCGGCGGTGAGTAAGCTGCCACTTTCGGTGCGGTATGGCTAACCCGCAGTCCTGCGTCAAGCTGAACAACATCGAGGCAGCCCGCCAACAGCTTGATCAGCTTTACCAAGAAATGCGCGTTGACGACCTGGCAGCATACGACCCGATCGAGCCCATTCCAGATCCAGCACATCAGGTCTACCTCTTCACGATCAAGATCGTGCTTGCGGAAGGGCTCGTTCTCGACGGCTCGAACAAGCTACCCGACTCGTTCGTTATCATTTCCGATGAGCACGGAAACCGATACGCAAAGACGCGGACGATATACGACGATGCCGATCCGAGGTGGGACGAGACGGTCGATATACCTGTTAGAGGCACTGCTTGGTTTATGGCGACGATACGGCATCGAGTGCTGGCCGGCAAGCATGATCTACTTGGAAGGGCGTACCTCAAGCTCGATCCGAGCCAATTCCAGGATTTGATTTCGAGGGATATACTTTTACCCCTCGACTCGAGAGGACACATCCTCCTGCGGGTCAGTATGGAAGGCGAGAGGGACGACATCCAGTTCCACTTTGGCCGGGCATTCAGGTGGTTGAAACGGACCGAGTCGGATATGATCCGCACGTTTGTGGACAAGGTGGGTGAAGGCAACGTTAGGTCCAGGCCAGCACTGACAAACAGATGACACCGGTTTTGCGGCATACCCTTTCCCGCAGCTCGATAAAATCGGTGCTGAAGCCGAGTTCAAACGCCCTAGGCACTTCACTCGATTACAACGAGGCGCTTGGCAAGATCTCAGCCGTGTACCGATCTGTCGACTACAATGAGGCTCTGGGCAAGCTCACATCGGTGTACAAGAACGCCATGGGCACGCCGGAGTACTCCATCCCTCTCCCTCCAGGCGAAGAACGCGCAGTGCCGACCGCCGCGACCGACTCATCTGTCGTTCCCATCTCGTCCGGCCCTAAGCGCAAACCACCTTCTGATGCTGAGATTGAATCGGCCATTCACCCGTTGTTCGACTACCTGGACGCGAACAATCACACGCTGGCATCGACCCTATCGCGCGACGCCATGCAATCGGTCATGTCCAAGCTGTGGAAGCAGATCCTGATGACGATCGAGGCGCTCATCGTCCCGCCATTATCGGACAAGCCGTCGAATATGCGCGCGCTGACCGATGGCGAGCTCGACGTCGCGCTCAAGTGGCTCAAGTTCTTGCGTGACTTCTTCTACGTCGGAGGGGATGAGAGTGGCGTGCCGCTCAGCGTGTTGCAGAATGCGAAGTTCAACGAGATCCTCAGCGTGCGGATATTCTACGACTGGCGGACAGATGATCTCATGGAGGTGAGCGGGGTCGCGTTCTGGAGGTGATATGGCTAACGCGCAGGAATGCATTCGGGGGTTCCAGAGCACGCTCAAGTTCAAAGCGACAAGACCCTCCAAGTCGATGTTGTCTCAGCGGAATCTGGGGACAATACGAGCGAGGAAGTCTGCCAAGCGGAATACCACGACAGGTGGGGGTAACACGGAGATGATCATGCGGATCTTGCGGATGAGGTGGGTTCAGGCGGTCGTATGTGCGCACCAGATCTGGCTGACGGGCAGACAAGGAACGCAAGAGTTCCTGGCGCAGCAGATACAAACGATATCGGTCATCAAGCTGGAGAACCCGAAGAAGGGGAAAAGCCTGATCGCCCGGAGATGACGAGCGCGACGAGTCCGACGGCTGTGATATAGACGGAGGGGGATATACTAGGTGTATATAATGGTTATGGACGGCGAAGGGGGTTTCTTGCGCAGGGTCGACAGGCAGAGATGTGTGCGTGTGTGCAGGCGAGGAGCCATGATGTATATCTGTAGAGTGCGTCGAATGGCAAGTGGAGACAGCATCTGCTGTTTCGACGCGTCTGTGCATCTGGATTCGAGTTTCAGGGTCAAACGCGAGCGTTGGATGCCGGCATGAGCGAGCGAGGACGGGATATGCATCCCAGCACAGTGGGGCCAGAGCGTCTGATCACCGCTCACTTCGGACGCACACACGACTTGTACAGTACCTTTGAGACGCCTGGGATCACATACCCCTCCGACAGAGAGAGACACCCCACTGGCACCACCGCTTCCGCTCGACGTGTACGACCCAAACACGACGCGTCTTCAGCGACCCAGGCCAGACCGTTAGCGTTCACCTGCCCATCGCCTGAACACCCCTCGCCCCGGGGCCGCCCATCAAGCCCGCGTCCACGCGAGCACGGCCACATCACGCATCACGATCCATCACCCTTTGTCACATCGTCCTGATCATTCGCACCATCCTATCCCCCGACATCCCCCCTCCACCTTCATATAGCCGTCATGGCGTATAACATCTCTTCGCTCACGCCCTCACGACCAGCCCCGACACCACCTCTCCGCCCGGGCGCAGGATCCAACAATGGCACACCGCGTTCCGGCTCGTCCAGCTCGATACCGCGCGGGCCATCATCTCACCCTATCAATTCGGGGTATGGGCCGTCCTTCCCCATACTCAACCCATCTTCGGCGCTAGGACCCCAGCCCCTGTCGACATCGAAGAACACGGTCGTGCGGACGGGACAGGCGAGCGTCAAGGAAGAGGGGCTGAGGAGCTTCATGTGGAGTAAGAGGTGGTTGGTGCTCGGCGGGCTGGACCTGCAGATCTTCAAGAACGAGGTGGGTCGGGCGATGACGAGAGACTCATCAGTGGAGTGCTGACTGCCTTCCAGCAATCCTCGTCGCCGGTGTACACGTGCTCGCTGGGCGAGGTGGTGGACGTTCAACGAGTAGACCTCAAGCCGTTCTGCATCGAGCTCGAAGTCAAGGACAAGCTGCTATACTTCGCGTTCCGGTCAGACGAGGAGGTGTACGGATGGATGGAGGACATATACTCGCGTTCGCCTTTGATGGGCGTCTCGCAACCAACCAACTTCGTACATCAGGTACACGTCGGGTTCGACCCGATCTCAGGCGGATTCACGGTGAGTGAACAATGCGAGCAACGACGAGAGAGTAATGGCAGGGGCTGCCGCCGCAATGGTCCAAGCTGTTGACGTCCTCGGCCATCACGAAGGAAGAGGCGGCGCGACATCCAGAGGCGGTCCTTGACGTATTGCAGTTTTACACGCAGCAGCAGATGGGGCAGGGAGGGGGCGACTATCAGCAGGCGCCGATACCGACCATGCCGTCGCAGGGACGCTCGACCAGCTCGTCAGCGACTAGGTTCGAGGGTGTTGGTCTGGGTGGACAGCAACAAAGCCAACTACAACAACAGCAACAACAACAACGCGAGCGCGACATGCAGCGAGAAAGGGAGAAGGAGCGAGAACGGGAGAGGGAAGCGGAAAGAGCGAAAGAGAGGGAGAGGGAACGGGCGAGAGAAGCGGAGAGAGTGAGGGAGAGGGAAAGACAAGCTGCCACTGCTGCTGCTTCGTCCAGGCATCAACCTAGACAGGCTAGCGAGCCTCGAGCCGATGTAAGTGTGACCGGACCATTCCAATAACAAGCGCTGATATCCAGCTTGTGACGGACAGGTCGAGGCAGCTCGTAGCCGAGCGGAAAGCCCCACCGCCACCCCGTCCACCAGGACCTTCCGCTCCAGCACCATCTCAACCCAAAGCGGAGACGCGACCTGCGCCGAAACCGGAAGCAGCTGCTCCGCCTGCAGCTTCGACTGCTCGGCCGGCCGAGAGGAGGATAAGCACGATGAACGAGGCGCAGATTATGGAGAAGCTGCGGAGTGTTGTCAGCTCCGAAGACCCATCTCAGCTGTACTCCAAGATCAAGAAGGTCGGCCAGGGGTGAGTGGTGTTCCAATCGATGCGTGTGAGCACGACGCTTATCCCAGCGCGTCGGGTCTCGTCTTCGTTGCCAAAACGCTCGCCACAGGCAAAAAGGTCGCCATCAAGCAGATGGACCTAGCGCAACAACCTCGGAAGGAGCTTATCGTCAACGAGATCATCGTCATGAAGGAGTCGCATCACCCCAACGTCGTCAACTACATGGAGGCGTTCTTGGTCCGCTCATCGGAGCTTTGGGTCGTCATGGAGTACATGGAGGGCGGAGCGTTGACCGACGTCATCGAGAACAACAAGCTGGCAGAGGACCAAATCGCTGCCATCTGTCTCGAGGTGGGTTCCGTTCGACGACTCCGACAGGGGCGTACCCGACGTGGCTGACCGAGTAGACCTGTCGTGGACTGCAACACCTCCACTCCCGATCGATCATCCACCGAGATATCAAATCGGACAACCTGTTGATGAACGTCGCCGGCGAGGTCAAGATCAGTGCGTCTTGCTCAATGTCCGTCGTTCCTACCACGGCTCACCTACAGCGGACTTTGGTTTCTGCGCGAAACTCACCGACCAAAAATCAAAACGGGCTACGATGGTTGGCACCCCATACTGGATGGCCCCCGAGGTGGTCAAGCAGAAGGAGTACGGCGCCAAGGTCGACATATGGTCGCTGGGCATCATGGCCATCGAAATGATCGAGAACGAGCCGCCGTACCTGGATGAAGAGCCGCTCAAGGCGTTGTACTTGATCGCCACGAACGGGACGCCGACGTTGAAGTCCCCGGAGAAGCTATCGCAGGGTCTCAAGCACTTCCTCAGCGTATGCCTCTGCGTGGATGTCGCGTTCAGAGCAACGTCAACGGAGCTGTTGAAGGTGAGTCTCTGACTTGCTCCGAGCTCTGGATGGGTACGCGATCGCGAGGTCGGACCGACAGCGGGAGTGTAAGGTCTTCTGCCCGGGTACGGCGAGTTCTGGGACCACAGAAGCTTGAGGGCGCAGGATGTAAGGCTATGGGCTGGTGAATGAGGCGCGAGGTGGAGCAAGTGGACGAAGTGCAATGTCTGGGCTCAAGATAGCGGCGCTTACGAACAGCACGAGTTCCTGCAGATTGCCTGTCCTGTTCGCGACCTTGCCCCATTACTGAGGTTCAAACAATCTGCGAACAACACGGCATAACGGTCACGTCAGATCCAGAAAATCTAGCTATTGGACGGATAAGATGTATGCAAGGCATTTGACAACCGATGGCTTGCTCAAGGATGGATTCGCCTTGGACCTCCTCATCGATTGCGAGATGGTCGCTGATTCTTGGCTTGGCGCTGGCGTCAGCCTGATCCCTGAAAGAATCGCACTCACTTTAGCCTTGAGTTGTCGTTGACCCATGATCTGCGAAGTTGTTTTGATCTCAGAGCGAGCGGCGTTCGCCGATCTGTGTTGCGCAGCATGCCGGCTCTGCGGCAAATCAGCCTGGCGTCGACGAGTATGGCTGTAGCTTACATTGGCATGGAAGCGAGTAGGACGTGCTTCGCGCTCTTCCGCCCGGCCATCTATGCCAGCATGCTTCCGCTTTTTACGCCACTCTTCGAACCGCCCACTCTTGTAACTTGCCGGCAAAAGCGCTCCGCTCTCACTTCGGATCATCTTCTTGTTATCTGCTCCAACCTGACCCGTCGACACCATCTTCTTCTTTTTGCGGTCCCACTTAAGCTGACTCGGCCGATTCGCTCGCAGGACTCCGCCGTCATCGTTGTTCACATCGAAAGTCGCCCTGCCGACTTGTTCGGTGAAGTTCGGAGCGTCGATGCGATATCTACAATTTCAGTGAGCTTCTTCGCGGACAAACGAAACCCGCATACCCAGTATCGTCTTCCGCGCCTGCGCGAGAATGATCGATGTAATGCTCGGCATCTCGATAATCGATGGTCTCGGCGTCAGTCTAATCGTGCGAGAACTGATTCTGACTCACCACGTCGTACTTCTGTCTTGTATCGTCTGAGACTGGCTGCGCTACCTCGGCCGGCTGAGTGGTCTTTTGTTTCTTGGCATTGCGCTCCGCCGCGACGGAACGTCTCGCCGCCATGAGTCCCGCGTTCCCCGTTCGACCGCGCTGACCGACTTCCAGAATGGTCTCGGACGGTGTGAAGGAACTCAAAGTGGCCAAGAGCTTCGACTGCGCTTGCCTTTGCGTGTCAAGCGTGTCAACCGCGTCCGTCGCGAACGCTGGATGCAACGGCATGACGGCAGAGCGGCGCTCTTTGGCGGACTTGTGTGCGCGTGCGCTGGCCTTCGGCCGCGACCGTTCGAACATGCTGCGTCCTCTCTCCATTACTGATCGTAATGTTGGCAGTTCAGGTGAGATTTCGTCGAGTACGCCGACCTGCTCCAAATTCTTGTCGATAACCGCTTGAGGGAGTGACCAATACTTGTTGGCGGCCTCATCCGCAAAGTCTATCCGCAGGAAGGCTTCGAGATCGATGGCGTATGGGAGATCATCTCGAGTGATGAAAGACCAAGCGGTGCCTTTCCGTCCTGCTCGAGCTGTTCGTCCCACTCGATGAATAAAACTCTTGACTCCGGTCGGGAAATCATAGTTGATGACGTTGTCCATTACGGGGATGTCGATTCCGCGAGCTGCCACATCCGTGACGATCAACAGATCCGCCTGTCCAGCTCGAAATCCAGCAAGTTGCCGCTGTCGGGCAACTTGGTCAAGTGACCCGTAGATGTGATTCGTCCTGTAGCCGGCAGCGGAAAGGAGCGTTGTTAGGTATTCGACGTGATGCTTGGTCGATACAAAGATGATGGCTTGATTCGACGTCGTCTCCTCTTTCTGATTGGGAACGATGTGTAAGACCCCGTCCAAGATCGCCAATAAAGATGCGTCCTTCATGTCTCGCTTGACGTCGAAGAAACACAGCTGCAGGTCCTCGCTGATTTTCTGCTCGGAGTCGAGGCGATGCAGCAAGGGATTGGTCAGACCTGCTTTGGCAAATTCGGCGACGGCGGAGGGTAGCGTGGCCGAGAAGAGTAGATTTTGGCGATGTGATGGTAGACGATGTAGAATCTCATGTAGCTGCACCTCAAAGCCCATCTCGAACAAGCTAACAATTAGCTGAATACAAATGGTGTACTGACCGATCAGCTTCGTCGTAAATGACCATTTCGATGCTCCGCATGTCATAGTTCATTTCAACAACTAGGTGTAGCAAACGTCCGGGTGTGGCGATGATACTGTGGTGAGCACCGGAACTGAAGTAAAACGCCACTCACACGTCGGGCTGGTTGCAAAGCATCTCAAACTGAGCATCGAGCGAGTCACCCCCCATGATAAGCGCCCACTTGATCGAAGAGGCTGCCCCTTCCTTCCCTTTGCCACGCCCGAGGTCTTTGCCGACTCGTAGAATCTGCAGCGCCAATTCTCGAGTTGGACACAATATCAGGGCTTTGGGTCCAATGGCTGTCGACGTGCTGGTCGCGAGTCGTTGGAGGAGCGGAATAATATAGGCCAGCGTTTTACCGGAACCCGTACGCGCCATCCCTAGCACATCACGAGGTGGTGTTGCTAAAGTGGAGGGCAGAGTCGTGCGCTGGATGGGGGTCGGTATTTTGAATCCTCTCAATACGAGTGCTCGGGATAGCGAAGCAGACACCCCTGGCAATGAGTCTTGGAGGCTTGACAGAGATGTAGGACATACCTAGGCCAGGCCATGATCCTGATGAGGCTTGCTTCGATTTGACCGGGACAGCGGCCTTGGAGGAGCCAGTGGACGACGAGGCCGGTATGATTGACGGCTGTTTGGCCCAAGAGGGCTGGGCGATTGATGTCGACATCCTACTCGAACGATACGTACGAGGCTGAGAGTGACGTGAAGTGTATGTGCTGCGACAAGAAATCATACTGAGCTGGCTCAAAAACACGAGTCACGTGACACTGTTTCCACCCCCCTCGCCACCGTACCGACGTCAATGAGGATTTGACTTCTGGCTCCATTGCTCGATTATTCTTCTTTGTCATCCTCGTACTTGCTCAGTTCCGCTCCTTGCAATCATCATCCGCCCAGCATGTTCACCTGTATATCGTGTAGAGTCGCCTTCGAAACTGCTGCGGAGCAGCGCAATCACTTTTCCACCGACTGGCACCGTTACAACATGAAAAGGCGTGTCGCAAATCTTCCGCCTGTACCCGCTTCAGCCTTCAACGAAAAAGTCATCGAACGGAGAGAGCAGAACGCCGTGCGGATCGACCCGAGAGACCTATTTTGTGCCGCTTGCAGGTGAGTGATTGCGCATACGGATCGTACACACAACATGCGACTGATTGCAAGCAAGTCCTTCTCCACAGACAATGCCTACAAGTCGCATTTGCAATCCAAGAAGCATCGCGAGAAAGCAGCTTCACAGGCCCTTTTGTCTTCGACCACCGAGACTGCCGGACCATCAAGTACGGGCGTTATGGTAGAGGCCTCGATTGAGGCTTCGGCTTCCGACGTTGAAGACGAGGATTCTGGCGACGAAGACGAACTTGAGATCGAACAACGCCTCGCCTCGGCTCGTCGTCGGATCCAGCCTTCGGACTGCTTGTTTTGTCCGATACGATCTGCCAACGTGCCGGACAACTTGGATCATATGAAGAGCAAGCACAGCTTCTACATCCCCGATCGAGAACTCTTGGTCGACCTCCCGGGCTTGCTGTCGTATCTCGGAGAGAAGGTCGTTCTCGCCAACCTTTGCTTGTACTGTCCGAACGGTGGGAGGGAGTTCGGAGATCTTACGGCCGTGCGAAAGCATATGGTCGACAAATCTCATTGCAAGATGGCTTACGAAACGGACGAGGACCGCGCCGAACTCGCCGATTTCTACGACTTTAAAGGAGACAGCGACAACGGATCGGAATGGGAAGAAGTCGATGACGAGGAGGGCATGGAGTCAGAGGACATTGTTGATGTGCGTGTATGCCGTGATGTGCATAATTCGCGTGCATTGCTTACAGTCAGGCCTCAGGTATTAGTTTGGCGCCGGATGGTCTTTCCCTGGTGTTGCCGTCCGGGCGTACTCTCGGCCATCGTTCTTTGAAGACATACTATGCCCAACGCCTTCGTCCATCCAGCACCTCCGACACCCGAGATGATGCGGTAGCGGCCAAAGTGCGTCAGGTTCGTCTTAACCTAGCGGACCCTACACAGGCCCTCGTACCCGTAGCAGGAGGGCATGGTGCGTATGGTCGAGGCTTGCAGGTTATGAAGGCTCGGAATGCTGGCGAGGCAAAATGGGCAAAGCGCCAAGCTAGATCGCACATCGATCAGCGCAAGCGAGAGGCTCACAAGACACGAGTTGGATACGTTCACAACAATCAGAAACGTGAGTTCAAGGCTGCGAACTCACGATCATTCATTGACCTTGCAGATTTCCGTGACCCACTGCGTGAGCATTCCTGCTGGAAAGCGATTCGGCTGACCTGTAGTTCAGTGAATGTGGCTGGTAACCGATACCGCTTCTTGTCGGATGCGATTTTCATTCCTCAGCATTCGTGGCAATCCATCTACATAGCCGAGGTCCGTTCCATTGAAGATCCCCGTAGATGCATACATACGGCTGCGACCGTCGTCCGCCTTATCGCTCTGGCGGTTTCAACGGCATACTGCAAATTCTTGTAGACAATTCTTGGTGATCCCACGATCAATAGCTCAAATGACTTGACCTGGGCTATGAGGTTACACTGATTTTCCGAAGATTACCCAGAGCTCGGCTCAACATGTACTTGATATGCGGGCTCAAGAGAAGGTCCTGTCACTGCTGTACCCGAACGATGGTAGTACGATAGACTCCTTCATTCTGCTATTCATGCCCGATTCTCGATCACGACCGCGTGAGTACGAGCGAGAATCCGAGCCCGCCAGCTCTTCAGCGCCTGGAACAATCGACGCGCTTCTCGCCATGCCGTTCCGTGCTCGAGCCCTACGAGACTCTGCAAGTGCGGCCGTCAGCGCCGCTTCAGCCAGATTGGCGAGAACGGACGGGTCCCACATCAGCGGGACTTTGAAAGGACTGTGGTCTGCTCTTGCAGGTCACGAGGAGCAGGAGTCATCGTCGGAAAGATATGTTTTGCTTCAACCTGGATGGGCTGTTAAACGATTCGTTCGGCATCGAGAGAACAGTGAGTGTCTCGTCTCCCACGTCGCTCACGTCACAGACGGATCTGATTTCGGTATCGCAGTGTTCGTGCAGGGCGCCTGCGTGGTGCGGAAGGATCAGAATTCCGCATCTAGAACACAGAGGGCGTTCGTGTCCTTGGCTCGCCGTAAGCTCGAAGCCCCTGCTTGCGTTATGCTCACGGCAGGTTTCGCTTCGCTTCCGCCGATGACTCAACTCAGTGGTCAAGTCAGCGGTGAAGATTGTGAGACCGCTTCTCGTTCCACAGACAGCGCGGACTCTGCGCGAATGTCGTTGAACCACCCAACATCCATCTCTCGCGCACACCATAACCTTGACGCTCGCTTGCGACCATTCTGGTCATCTCTGGTCCCCAATCATCCGGTGATCATTCGGATCAGCATATGTCCTTCATGGGAGCGAATTGATCGAGCAACGTACTCGGAAAGTGTTGTAATTACCACCGACACACAGGGATACTTTCAGCAGCAAATCGAAATCCCTTCCAATCGCGTACAGGCAGCACTTGGTTCCTTATCGGGATTCGGAGCCGCTACAGATCCCGTTGGAGACAGGAAGGAGCTGCAGCTCAACCTTGCCATTACTGCCGATGTGATCCTTGAAACCCCGAACGATGTCGGCGGAAACGCACAGGCCCCACTAGCTTCGCGATCAGTGCCTAAACATACCACCTCGGACCACAGCCACGGCGGGCAATCTGTCGACACCGCTGATGCCCGCAACATCACTTCCAACACCGCTATCATGCGAGTGTCAGACCCAGGGGGTGTACGAATCCTGTCGGACATCGTAAGCCGCCGACTACCCATCCTGTTGCTTTTTCTGACTCTTACAGGATGACACCATCAAGCACAGCGACATCCTCGGTGGAGTGCGGGAAGTATTTCGGTCAGCAGTACAAGTTTGAGCTTATTCTGTGATTCTGACGAGTGCAGCAACGTGTTCTGCAGGGACACGGAGGAAATGGCAGTGGCCGGGATGAGCCGCTTGTTCAGCGAAATGGCTTCTGCTGGCGCCCGAGGATTCCACTACGTTGTATGCCATCCATTATCCTACCTGGGACTGCTAGACTCCGTATGTGCTCACCGCAGTCGAATTCACCGATAGAACTGGCAGCATCCATAATCGAGTTCCTCCACTTCCACTCGTTCCCAACTCATTTCTCCCTCACTGTGCGTCGACGGGGTCTTTGGAGTCCTTATTGATGGCAGCTCAAGGCATATGGAGGTCGCTCCCTGATCACTAGTCTCTTCGAGCAACCCATGGAACGCAAACGGCAGTCGGCCCTGCGCTTGCTCGACGCCTTTCCGGAAGCCAAGTTCATGCTGTTCGGCGACTCCGGTGAACAGGACCTCGAGCTTTACACCTCTGTATCCCAATCAAGGCCACATCAGATCATTGGGATATTCATTCGGGACATTACATCTCGCCGAGCGGCAGAGATCAGAAAGCTGTCGGTTTTGCGTCGGCCAACTTTGCCAGGCAGCCGCTCGTCGGAGAGTTTGGCCGGACTTGACTCGCTGCCTGTTTCGCCGGACGGCAATGTCTACGATGAGCCTGAGTCTTACGACTCAGACACCGACAGCAGAGGACGGCACCGAAGGACGTTCGACATCGCGGAAGAATTGACGAGCGCGCAGCAAAAGCTGCTCAGAAGAGCTACCATGTGGGACGAGCGTGTCACAGCAGCACGCACCGCACTCCCTTCGCATATATCACTCTCCCTGTTCGCGGAACCAGAGGATATCGCCGATCATGCTGTACAATTGATTCGTCAACATGGGGATGGCGTGTAGGTTGTAGAACGGTGCATGTATGTGCAGTGGGGGCCAGAGGCTTTACGTGCGGTACTCGCACGTGATATACTGCTGATCGGTGATCACCGACCGACTGTATGAACGCGTATCGCTGTAATCGTTGGCGCAGCTGGGATTTCGGCGCTGCTGTTTCGTCATCAATATCCAGTCCCAGCCTTCACTCGTACACATCACTTTCAGTCGATACGATATGACGGACGCGATCACAGGTAAGCACGAGGCATCGCCTGTGCGCAGCGTTCACGATCCCAGTATCCGCCAAACACGCGGGCAAGACGCATCCAATCATAGTCAATGCAAGCGATACTGGCCTCGCTTTCAAGCAGGCGGTATACAGCTGCACCGGTGTCCCTCCAGGTGAGTTTGACCTGTATGTGTCATACACTGCTGATCTCTTCAGAGAGAATGAAAGTCATGGTCAAAGGTGGCATGTTGAAGGTAGGCCTTACATGTGTTGTCGGAGGCTGAACACCCAGGATAACGCCGTCATCGCTGAGCTCGGGTTGAAAGAGGTACGTGATGCCTTCCCGTGAGAGAAACGTGGTTCATTGTTCAGGGTCAAATCATTACTGTGAGTCTGAGTGGCCAGGTCTTTGATCTCGTGCCAATCGCAGGTCATTGGAACAGCCGGCCCGCTTCCCTCGGGACCAGCCAAGCAGACTATCTTCTGTGAGCGCTTCGAGTCTAGCTTGCCGGACGCGCTGAAGTTCAGTGGAAGACATGGATGCGAAGGAGGTCGCTCTCGCTGTAAGTTTCTCCGGATTTCGCTGCTTTAACTTCCGCTGAAGTCGCAGTCCAGCGATCCGCCCGGCCTAATCAACCTCGGCCAAACCTGCTATTTGAACTCGAGTTTACAGGTCTTGCGTGCCATGCCGCAACTTCGAGAGGCTCTCACGGAGTGAGCAAACAAAGGTGACAGTTGCCGGTATTCGTGTTGATCATCAGGCATAGAGCGGCAAGTTCTGCGGCGGACGCTGGTTTGACACATTCTGTACAGCGCCTGTTCACCGACATGACCCAGACCACCGAACCTATCGCGCCCTTTTTGCTGCTCAATAGCCTGCGGAGGGTGGCTCCTCAATTCGCGGAGCAAGATCGAAGCGGAGGTTTCGCGCAACAAGGTCAGTCACAGCTCGGGCCCAGGGCTGATCGCTCAGATGCCGACGAAGCGTGGACGCAGCTTGTTTCCGCGCTACGTTCTACCCTTTCTTCAGACGGTTCCAGCTCTCGCATCGATCAGCTCATGTCCATTGGACTGCACAAGACGTAGGCAACTCCGGGCTAAACTCGCTAACGCGATCAGTCTGACAAACACGGAAAATGAGCAAGAACAGCCTTCGACGAGCACAGAGAGCGTTCTCAAGCTTGAGTGCAACATTTCCGGGACTACAAACTTCCTCGCCTCCGGCATTCTAGACGTAAGTCATCAGCATAGCCAGCGCGCTGACAAATAGAACCTAGACCAGCAGATCGAGAAAACAAGCCCAACTCTGGGTCGAGTCGCTGTTTATAAACAGTACGGCGCTTACGTCCTGCCAAGCTGAGTTCAGAAAGACGCGCATCTCACGCCTGCCGGCCTACCTTGCTATACACATGGTATGTTGTGCAGCCGGAACACCAGCTCATGGCAGGTACGCTTCTACTGGAGGCGCGATATCCAGTGAGTTCACTCCTTGACACTCCTTGGGGCCTTTGGGCTGATGGTGCAGGAAGAAGGCAAAAATCATGCGCAAAGTCAAATTCCCCCTGCAGCTGGATGTGCTGGACATGGCATGTGTTTTGATTTGCCTGGCAGCCATGTCTGACTGAATTCAGGTCGATGATGACTTGCGACTGAAGGTGCATTCGGCCAACACCTCTGCCAGACAGATTCTGAAAGAACGGGATGATCGTGCCAAGATTGCGAAGAGAAACAAGGGTAAATTGGTGGAAGGAGAGGACGAATTGGCAATTCGCGAGCGGGAGAGGGCTTCGATCGAGGCTCTTGCCGCGGGTCCGGACCATGAAGTCGGGACCAACCCCACGGCGTTGTACGAGCTTTGCGGTAAGGACCGCGATTTGTCGTCTATTGAGTCACTAACGGGTAGCGATGGTCACGCACAAAGGAGCATCAGCCGATTCAGGTAAGCTCGTCCCCCGGTATCGTGCTCACTTCCAGGACACTACATCGGCTGGACTCGTAAGGAGGATTCGCTGGCGCCATCTGGAGAGGAGGAGTGGTATAAGTTTGACGGTAGGTGCAAGTCAGGTGGCCACTCTGATCATTAGATGACAAAGTGACAACGGTGACAGCGTAGGTCCGCAGCATGCCAACCGCGACAGTGCTGACCCATAGTGACAAGATCCTCAATATGGATGGAGGTGGAGAGGACAGCGTGGCATACATATTGCTGTATAGGCGAGTCAACCCTTGCAGCTGTTGGCGACATCTAACGAGCAGGCCTGCTATAGTCTAAGCTCGGGTCACGGCATGCGAGAACTTTCGCTTTGCATCACATGCATCACTGTAACTCTTTGCGTCTCTTGAGAATCCCTATGCTCCTCCGACCATCTGCAATCCGGGTCTGCAATCCGGGGTGCCATGAATTCGGCTCCAAGCACCCGCCGCAGGAGACTGCGAAGCAATCGCGCTGCCACCGAGCATGCGTTGCCGTGAAAGATCCCATTGATGTACATGTGTGTCACAACGATGTACGGCGGAGGCGTTGCCTATGAGGCACACGCGGGTGCGGGCACTAGTCATCCCGGCTCGCATTCATTGACCAGCATCATGCGGTCACCGAGAGCGAAGGTCTGCTACGGTTTTTGTGATAGCCGCAAATGTGAGCCTCTCAATCGGTAATGCCCTCCTTGAAGGAAGAAAAAAGAGGTGTGATTAAGCCCAAAGACTGGTGGTGTCTGTGCACCGCACACACCGTGCAATTCGTTTCGCCCCAGACTTGCTTACGATCTCCCGTGCACACTCTACGTCACGCGAGAAAAATGCATCTGGATCTGTCTAGGGTTTTATATGCCATCATGGTGTCGGGGCTAGAAATGCTAAGATGAGCACTCTCATCTCCCTGTCATGATGTTGCACTATGAGACGACACCACGGTGGAGGTGGCCATTCGCGGACTGGACATCAAGTTGTCGCGAGCTTCTGATGCGAGCAGAGTGAAGGTTTAGCCGGGTCATGTGACCGCGAAGGACAGTCATGGTCGTATATTCATCATGCCCCATGAACGAGGGAAGCGAAAGAGGCACGCGAAAGAGCAAAGCAAAGAGAGGGCAGGAGACATTTCCATGCAAGAAAAACGCAGACTTGTTCTTCAACAAACAAGCACCATTCGGGTTGAGAGGATGGCATGGCATCTCTTGCGAGTTCTTTCAAGCTATAAGCATGCTCAATGCTCCTTTGGAGGGACGACGATCTAGTGCAGTCCCTGCCAGGCGTCGGCCGAATGGAACAGTTTCATGCGTTCTGGCGATTCAGAACCACCTCGTCAGTAGCGACTGCCCTTCTTGGCCGAAGCTGTTCTGGTGCACCACCGCGCCATAGTGGATTAGCTGGTGCTCCCACCATGCCAGACGCTGCTCGGCATCTGACGTTCTTGGGCCTCAACGAGCGTACAATAGGTTCAAGTGAAACGGGCGGTTACCGATAAACGCCACAGTGGGCATAACCGAAGGCTGAGACGAGGCGGCGGGACCCGGGGGGTTATTGTATTGCGGTGCTGTCTTTTGCTTTGGTTCAGCATCGTGTGGACTGCCTTGTATCCTCTGACCGAGCGCTGACCATGCTCTCTTTGTTTGCCCGCGCCACTGCACAAACCCATGCAATAAGTGGCTGAGGCGTTGATCAAGGTATCACGACCCCTTTTGTGGGCGCCGACAGATCTTTTTGTTATGTCTCGTGCCTGGCTTCTGGGTACTCGGGACCGGTGAAATCCACGCTCGACGTTATTGTTCTCCTCAGTGCGTCGCCTTTTGTTCAAAGCAAACTATTGTGGTCCTGGGCCAACGCCCAGGCACTCGTTCGTAAGGTCATCTCTTGTTCGACGCACTCTATTGTGTGCCTG
>Ga0308169_10003095_pt1 | contig 16558 bp, 31 predicted proteins | sample PhyBR1_2_FD_202139 | JGI IMG/M metagenome (GOLD analysis project Ga0308169, IMG submission 202139) | Phyllosphere microbial communities from UC Gill Tract Community Farm, Albany, California, United States - DLSLSB.R1 | ecosystem: Host-associated > Plants > Phyllosphere > Unclassified | place... | reverse complement strand
GAAGGCCATCAGGTCCTGCCCGTCAGCTCGCGCCCACACTCACCGATGCACCCGCCCCGCCGCCAATGTTTCGACTGAACAGCCGGCGAGTCCATACTTACATGCGGTAACAGCGCCCTCAGCCCGTCATACACCGCCGTCGGGTTCTGGTCCTTTTTCGGGTAGATGTAAGTCTGCTCCCCCTCAGACGAGGCGATATGCTTCGTGACGAACGGCTCGGGCGTGGGGTCGTGGTTCCTGTTAGTGAGCCTTGCAACTTCCATTCCCCCGATCTGCACCGGACGGTGCACCCGACAATTCACCAGATCCCCCCAACATCGTCCCGCGTTTCGAACCCGACCATCTCCAACCGCTTCTGGTCCTTCACATCATCCCTCGCATAAGCATCCTTGAGCTGCTTGAGCTGCCCCAGCCCGGCACTGCCTATCCCTATGACCGCTACGCGCACGACCTGGCGCTTATCTTCATCCTGATCGATGCTCATGCTTTCGTCGTCGTTCTGCCAAGTCTGGGTGGATGTACGATATTGTTCCGGTCCATATCCCAGTCGGCTTCTTGGTCTTTACATGCATGGGTCCCAAATTTGGCCATCGCCGACTCTTGGTGGGGACTATGGCGTGATGGAGCCGACTGATGGCGCAAGCGTAGTACGTCGTGCGGTTGTTCGCTTATGACAATTCGCCGGGCAACCTCGCCACCGGCATCCTCGGCTATGTCCGTCCGACGTGTCCCAGGCGATATGACTGCCTGCCTCACCCGTCAATCGCACACTCTACATTCTAGCGTACTGTATACATCTACGGTCTCAGGGTATAACAGCTCACAAAAAGTCTCACTACCCCTACTCGCCCCGCGAGTCATGCCAGCTGTCTTCCCGCCTAACCTCTTCCACCTCGCCCTTCCCCTTTCCCTTCCCACGCGCCTTCTTCTCCTTCTCCTCCTTCGCCGCGGCTTCCCGCTCCTCCGCCATCTCCTTCAACTCGTCATCCAGCCCAATGGCCGTATCCAAGTCCTCCATCTCGTCGTTCCGGCGTTCCAGCAGGGGCTTAATGAGTCTGTCAAAGTATGGGTGCACCTTGGGCGTCGGGTTCGAGGCTTGCACCTGGGCAAAGTACGACTCGTACACCGATCCGTCCCACTTGCCCAGCGGGGAGTTGATGATATGGTCCGAGAGGGCGAACGAATCGACCAGCGGAACTGCCGTTAGCTTCATCTTCCCAAGATCTGGTAGCTCACCTGCAACCTGTCGCACCTCGAGACAGAGCGCATCAACCGATTCCTGCACCTTGTCCATCTGTTCAGCGGAGAAGTAGCCGTCTATCGTCAGCTCCTAATCAAAGTTGCGGAGGAGGTAGCTCACACTTCAAGAAGTAGCCTTGCTGCTCCTCAATCTGCCACAGCCCATACAACCTACACACGCTCTCCAGGACTTTCCTCTCCTCGCCCTGCGGCATCTCCTCGAGCGCCTCGCGGAACATGTTGAAGATGTAGCCGAGGGTATGCAGCTTGGCAGCGATGAAACGGCTCTGCGAGGTCTTCTCCATGGCGACGTCCTTTGCTTTGCCCGCCCTCAGGTGAGTGAGGTACTCCTCATTGGCCTTCTTGATCACGTTCGCCGCGACGCAGGACCAGGCGGTCTGAATGTCTTTGAGAGAGAGCGAGCCATCTGACTTGAGCTGAAGGACGCCGGGAAGGCCCAGGTAGGCGACTCCGGGGGCGAGGCGGCGCTTCTTGATGGCGGCTACGTGTGAGCTATGACTTTGAGCCACTTGTTTCAGCTCACCTCCCCAGGCGCCGATGAGCGCTCGACCGGCTTGAAGACTCAGGATGGTGTTGTCGCCTTCCCAGGTGCTAGTCGTCAGCTCGGGTCAAAGACAAGATGACCTCAACTTTACCACTGACAATTAGCGATGACCCTGTCAACAACGATCAATAGCACTCACTTGTACCGCAAAGTCGGCGTACATGCCCGGGAAATTAGAATAGCTGCGCATAAGCTTGGATACACATAATGCTTCGGCAGCGTACGCAGAGTATCCGTGTCCACCACAGGTTTGGCGGCACTTGTCAATGGTGTCCAGACAAGCCCAGGTGCAGAACGCCTTGAGACCCGCCGAGGTCGCATGTGTCTCCTTCAGCTTGTCAAGGATATCCTCGAGGTTGGGCTACGCATAAGCGGAATGCGTGCGACCAGCGCCAGAAAGCTCACGTCTGAGGGCTCGAGTCGGTCAAGTGCAGCAGTCATATCCTACCCGTCAGCTGATGCGCCGTGGACTGAACAAGCCAGCTGACCTCGTACATCGTCTGGAGTCGCAGACCGGTGAAGCCCATAGCGACCGCCTGAGCGACCAAAGGCTGCACGTGAGCTTCCGTGAATCCAAGGCTGAGAATAGCTTACCATGAGACGCCGCTGGTGGATCGGGTAGTCGATCAACTGGGTCTCGAGCTACACGTCAGCTAGTCAAAAGCAACGTCTCGAACAACTGACCTCGTTCTTCCCGCTGGCGAACTGCCTTCGGACAGCAGCATACCGCACAGCGATGGTCAGCGCCTACAGGTCAGCTCAGATGTTCCATGCGGACGTGACAGCTGACCTTCTTGGCTGAATTGCTCGAATCAGCAACCATCGATGTTCGTCCTCCAAGCAGAGCTCCGTATGTGAGCTGGGCAAGGGGCTGCCCGTCAGCTTTGATTCAGACCAGTACCGAGCTGCTGACCGGTTCCGTCACCTCGCCATCCCTCGACACCTGCGTGTGCTTCATGAGCATATGTGCCCGCGGCACGCGGACGTAGGTGAACTGGATGTATCCGTTGTCTGCCGTCAGCTTGCTGCCCTCCCGAATTGCGCGAGTGTCAGCTCACCAATGCCGTCCCTCCCCATCTTCTTTCCGATGTCACCGATCGTGATACCCGGCAAGAGGGTGAACGTCCTACTCGTGAGCCGAAATTCCTTGTCATCTTCCTCATCTGAGGCGGGATGTATTGTGAGGCGAGGCAACACACTTGGTATCCCTCAACTGGGTCACAAACGTCTTCACACCCCTCTTCTTACCGCCAACGATCATCTGCGCAAATACAGCAGCGTGCGTGGCTGTACTAGCCGCTCCGCCGATCCACCACTTCGTCGCGCCCAGGTGCGGCGTGTGAATGACGAATTCGTCCGTGGCCGGGTCGAAGGTTGCGGTGGTTTCGAGTCCGGCGACGTTGGATCCGTGCGCTAGCTCGGTCATTGCGAAGCAGCCAATCACGCCGTTGAGGCCAAGCACGCCTTTGTCGATCCAGTAGCCTGTGGTATCAATGCGTCATGGTACAGGGAAGGGAGAAAGAAGGAAGAAGAGAGGGTTGAACGAAATGGAGTCGAGGGCGAGGAGCGAACGAGGGAACGTTGAGCAGGGCGGAAGGTCGGTGCAGAGTGTACAGGGATAATGGAGAGTCAGAACGAGGGCGAGGGCGGACGGGCGGACAGGGCGCAGCACGGCGTGAGAGGACGTCGTGTGTGTATCAAAGCAAGCAGCGAGCGAGGCAGTCGGGCAGCAAGAAAGAGCGATCAGCACGGCTCTATCCGAGCAAAACACCCGACTCACTCATCTGATTAGGCGTCGCCCCACTCCGCAAAGCGCCCAAGAACAGCCCATAAGACACACCGAACCGCGTCCAGAAGGACGGGTCGGCTATGCCGATGAGCTGCATCCGGAGCGAGAACGTCTCGAGCGACTCGGTCGTCACGAAGTAGACCATCGACGCGAACTGCCGTCAGCCTCATCGTGCATCACAGACGCCCGCTCAACCACGAAGAACGAGGTCGTGGGCGCCGCTGATCGACCGACTCACCTTCTCCATCGTCCGCTCCCGGATCTCGTCCTTCGACAGGTCGTGGATATCGCTCAGCTTGAACGCGGGATGTCGGGCGATCTGGCGTCAGCATTCCGTCGAACGCAGTATCGCGCCTGGACAGATCATCCATCCTCCCATCGGCCTCGGTGCGGTTTGGCGGGCATCTGTTATCCCAACGGAGGCACAACCCTGACACGCCTCTGCGCTCACCTCGGCCATGAACTTCTCCTTGAGCACCAAAGCTTTCTCTGAGCCATGCATCAGCACGCTCATCTGGCGGACGTTGAACGACGGGTTGGCGCGTTCCTGCTATCAGCGCGGGGTCTGCGGCCGCATCGGGGCGGGGACAGTGTCTGGAAGTCCGATGAAACATGTGCCTTGGTTTCGCAACGGCAGGACGCCGACCTCTTCGACCCCACTCTGTCCCCTGAGGATGGCACGCTGGTGCGAAGGATGGGATCGGGGTAGATACGCACCATCGCCATCGTCTCCATCTGAATCATCAGCGCAGCCCCGCCCGCGCGATCGAGACTCACCGTCGTGGGCTTGGGTCGGGGGAAGGCCATTCTGATTCTGCGGTACTCTCTGAATAATTGCCTGCTGTGTCTGTTGGTGCTGCTGTTGTGCAGCTCGCTGTTATGTATGTATGAAGGAGTCAAAGTACAAACACACAAAGCGATGAACCCACCCCGTCTGCAGCAGCCCACTTTGTTCTAGTTTTCCTCGAACCGGCAACTTGGACCCAAATCATAACCGGTCACCACTGACGCATCCCCCGCCCACTCCTACCCTTCCCTCCTCCACGCCAGGCAGGCTGTCGGCCCAGCATGCACCGAGTACAGCTCCATGACCGCGAGCGAGACACCCCGTCTGCCGGAAGAGCATGACTGCATAGGTGTACTGATAACAACAAGCCCGCCTTCGTGCCGGACCGAACCAGCACCAAAAGCCGGGACCAGACTTCGTCCGCCTCATGGTCAAACCGTACTACCTACCCGATGTACTCATCATCGTCCTCGCCCTCGGCATCCTCCTCCTCCCCTTCCGCATCTTCGTCCTCGCCCACCCACTCCCCATCCGCATCATCATCATCATCCTTCATCTCCACATCCTCCACCTCCTCTTCCTCCTCCTCCCCCTCGGCATCTTCGTCCTCCCCCTCGGCGTCCGCGTCTGCGTCCTCGTCGCCGCGCAGCACCGCACTCAGCAGCTCATGTTGCCGTCGCGCGCCCTCTCCACCCTTCCCTTGCTCCTCCTGCTCCTGTCGATGCCCATTCTGGGCGCTTGATCCATTACCCGCCTCGCCCGCAACCTTGCTACTCGGCGTGTACATTAACAGCGGATCATCGCTGTTGTCGCTCTCCTCACCGTCCGCCTCCATCTCACCATACCCCACCCCTCCCAGGCTCTTCGTCGCGCGCATGCTCCGCCGACTAGCCCGCGGCGTGGCCGTCGTATCCGCCCGCCGTCTCTCCCTCAACCCCGTGCGGACTTCCGAAGTCGTCCCAACACGATGTCGTCTGCCGGAGCGCGGCTTCGAGATCGAGTTAGGCGCAGAGGTGAGCGCCTCGCTATCGGTCCTGGTACGCAGGCTCCGTGCGGGGCTCTCCTCCTCCGCCGCAAGCGCCTTGACCAGATCGAGCGTGGCTTGGTCTTCTCCATGCAGCACTTGTTCTTGGACCGGTACCGATGTCGTCCCGGGCGCGGGCGTACCGTTCACGCTTTCCAGATCGTCCACGGCCTGACCATGCGTCCCATTCGCGGAGAACGCATTTCCCTTGCCGCCCTTCGTAGCTGGCCCGTTCGTCCCGTTGCTGTTCGACGACGGATCATGGTTGCTGCGCGCAGCAACCGCCTGAGGGTTGTTCGCCATAAGCGTCGCCCTCGCAATGACGCCCGGCGGCTTGGCCGGGTCACGCGTGACCAAGAACGGGTGGTACTTGAGCCGCTCGGGCGCAAGCTCGAGGTATCCTTTACTATCGTGCTTGGTGAGCACCGCCTCGACATACGCCCTGTCCCAGGTGATGATGTACTGCTCCGGAATGGTGATCTTTTCCTTGCCGGCTTCGTCGTCTTCCGATTCAGGTTGCGCCTTCTCGCGGGGGGTGCGGCGCGAAGCAGTGAGGCGGGGACGTCCGCGACCGCGGGCCTTGCGTGTGAATGAGGGAGTGTGTTGGAGTGGGGGCGGGACGTGCAGCTCTCGGATGAAGTCTTGGTCTTTGAGCGTGACGTAGACGTCTTCCGGGGTCATGCTCGTTGCTTGCGCGATGTCTGCGATCAGCCCCGTCCTACCCAGTTTCGCCTTCTGCCAAAAAGATCATCGCCGCAGCGCAGTCCGATCTCAGATCGCTCTACTCACCCTCGATGGTCGGATTGTCCGGCGCGTTGCGGAGGTACCGAAACAGCGTGATACTCCAGTAACGCTTGTAGGTCACCTCGCCCAAACCCGAGAGCGGCCTCTCAGGCCCGCCAACCCGTCCTTCCTTCTTCGATAGGAGATAGCCTGCGGTCAGCTCCACGGGCCGCTTCCAGCTTCCCACCGCTGCGCAGGGACAACTCACTGAAATCGATCAAAAGCTGGCCCCACCCCTTTCGCTGCCGCACAGGAAGCGTCATGATACAGCTGACGTTGTTTTCGGGGCTTCTCTTCTCCTTCGAAAAGTATCCGACGAACCGCGCGCCCATCTCATCCACCTCCGTCATGACGTAGAACAGGAACGGCTCGACGTCGTAATATAGCGTCTTATGGTCGAGGAACATCTTGGCGAGCAGGCATAGGTTTTGGCAGTATATCTGCGGTTAGCGGCGCCTTCCCGTCAAACACGTCACGATGTCCATGCTCGTCCTCACCACCCACCTTATTCTTCCTGCCGTCGACCTCGAACACCGATACATTCTCTTTGCGATAGACCTCGTCTCCCGGCGGATGTCGCGCCTTACATTTGATCTGCCATCAGCTACCAAACTTTACCGTACCCTTGACTACGGCCAACCTCGCCAACCCGCACAACTCACCCGGTGTCGACTGGCCACGAAACCACTCTTCATGTATTTGAGACAAAACTCGCACAACCACAACCTTCCGTCGGGCACACACTGGTACTCCTCCGGGTACGGCGCAGAGTACCAGGTATCGATATCGTACACGCCAAAGCGGATCTTCTTGATCTTCTGTGCCCCCGCGCCGGTCGCCCTCGCCGCGGACGGTATACCCGGCGTACCCGGCGTTCCTGGCGTGCTTGCTCCGAAGACTGAATCGTACGGTCCGGGCGTTCCGCCGTTTATCGTATTCTGCAGGACTCGATCCCGGAGTGGGCGGTACGGATTCAGCGGCGTCTTCGACGGCGTGCCATGCAGGGCGTGCCCGTTGACCACCGACGGCGCGGGCGACAGGGCTTGCACGACCGTGCTCACCCCCGCTGAGCCAAACGCACCCGCAGCGGAACCTGCACCAGAGCCGGAGACGGACACGGCAGCGGCTCCAAGCTTGGCCTCGCCGGCTTGCCGCGCCTTCTCAAAGTTCTCCTTGTCCCGCTCGGTGATTGTCGTCCGCGTCGTATCGGCATCACGTCCCGTGATGACCCCACCGTACGGCACCTTCTCCTCCTCGCTCTCCAGCTCGACCGTCTTCCTTGCGCTCGTTATGCGCAGCTTGATTCGTGGTCGCGGGGCGGGAATGATCTCCTCATCATCCAGTCCGAACGTGTCGTCGTCGTCATCGTCGCCGAAAGCAAGTGACGATCGCTTGCGCTTGCGTGCGGCGGATGTTCCAGCTGACGTCTTGATCTTGATGCGTGGTGTGTCGGCGAACGTCTCCTCAGGGAGGGGATGTTTCCGCGGCCGTCCAATCTTCTTCTTCATGGGCGGGAATGCAGATTGCCCATCTGGCGTGGCGTACGATGGGGCGTGTAAACGGATCTTGGAGCTGCTGGAGGGTTGAGGAGTCGAGGATGATGTGTGAGGATGTCGCGGCGGGGCGGGATGGACGGCGAGCGAGGACGAGGAGGCGGATGAAGGCGGTGGATGGGACGAGGCGCTGCGGCATTTGGGACATCTCCAGGATGCTGTTCGTCAGCGCCCATAAAATTCCCAACTCAAACGCTCTGTCTAGCTCACACTTGGGTATCCCCTTGAGAGGCCTGCCATCAGCTGCGTCACAGGCAAGCAAGGACAAGCACTCACGGATCAAGGCAGTAGCTATGCCAACCTCGATCACAGCCGTCACAGAACAGTATCCTCGCCTGCAGATCAGCCATGCGTCCCCATCCCAGTCGAGCCAGATCCAGGGCAGGCTCCAGCCCGGGACTCTCGTCCCCGCACGCCCACTCACATCGTCGCCCTTCGCCGAGCAGATCTCGCACACCTTGCACTCATTGCACGTCCACTCATACGTAAACACCATCCGCCTGAGCCGCGCCGTCTTCATATTCAGGCAGCTCGGGTGCCCGCTGCGCCCGCAGAGATGACACGAGACCATCCGTTCCGGCTCGCCCGCCTTGTTCCTCTCGGCCGTCTGGAGGCAGAACGAGCAGTTCGTATCTGCCTTCTGCTTCCGCGGGCGACCCGGTCCTCCGCCTTTGCCCTTTCCAGATCCGAATCCCTTGCCCAGCCCCGGATATAACCCGCCGTGCCCGTTTGCGGTATACGGCGAACCGGGTTCGAGCGATGAAGGGGAGGGACGGTGCTTTGGCGGACGACCCCGTTTCTTCACAGCGGGCGAGGAGGTTCCGCCCCCGTTGGCGTGACCTGGACCATAGCCACCGCCGACACCGGCCCCCATGAATGACCCGCCCTCGACATCCAGGTATGTCGAACGAGACGCGGACCGGGCTGCCCGAGGCATCGACGTCGAGCCCGATGCAGACATGGACGCAGAGGCAGAGGCCGGGTAAGCCAACACCGTCGGGTCGTAGTAGTCCAAGACGGGCGGCTCAGCCTGGTCGTCAGCCGTCTGACCTATCTTGCGTAGTCCTGCCGGTCCCCATGGCGTACCAACGCCGGGCCGAGCTTCATGCCGATGCCAACCACGGCAACTCACGTGGATCACGTCAAACTCCTCTTGCGCATAATCGTCCTCCATCGGCTGATCGACGAGCTCGCCCTCGGCATCCTCGAGATCATTGTCCGTCGCGAGGTGCTCCTCCTCGAGCAGCAGCGCCGGGTCAATAGGGATCTCAAGCGACGGGTTCATGTTCGCCGCGCGCGTAGACCGGGACGGAGGCGTCGAGTGTTGAGTGCTCTTGACGGTCGGCGATTTTACGCGTTTTTCCCGCGTCTTCGATGGGTTGAACTGATGGGCGCCATATAGCCTGGCCCCGCGGCAAGGACAGGATGAGCGTGAGAGGATATGAAGGAGGGTGGGGCTATACGGCCATCGGGGTCATATGCGCTGTGGGTAGACGGACGGGCGGGAGGTCAGCCGAGAGTCAACACACGCGTCGGGCGATACTTTTGCTTCCGCGCCACGTCACCTCGTTGACCTCGTCCGTACGGGCTTGAATCTCGCTCAATCAACCTCGCACAAAGTGACCTCCTCGCCGTCTTCATACCGCATTAACACATACAGAGACATCTTCGGGCGGGCCAAAAAGATCCAAAGCAGGGAGGACTACCCCCCGGCGCACATCGATTGTCTACCCCTCACCGACAAAAGACTGGACGTAACCGCAACAACCCGCTCACCAAAACACGCCTCACCCTCTGCATCATGTCCATCCGCAAATCCCCTCCACCTGCTGGACCCGGCCTGGCCCTCGCGAAACGCGCCCGCGTAGACGACGACGAAGAGGACCCGTCCACCCAGACACTGACTGTGGCGAGCTCAGGAGAGGGACAGAGGAAGAATGCTCTGGTGCGGACAATAAAACGGACGAGTGGGCTCGAGGCGCCGATCGTGTCCTTGACGGGCGCGCACGGAGTGAGTGGGCATGTGTCGCTTGTACCGGCGTTTCCAATCGGGCAGGACATAGCTGACTCCAGTCCGAGATAACGGCGTGCAAGTTTGATCCCACGGGGCGACGGTTAGCGGCTTGTTCTGCCGATAGGAGTATATGTGAGTTTACGGGATTGGCGCGGGGCGAGCGAGGCGATCAGGCGGGGAGCGAAGAGGCAGGTGGTGCATGGGGACAGGATGCAGGTCTGGAAGAGATGGCGCAGCAGACCAAGGGGAAGGAGGCCTGGCCGTGTACGTTGCTGACTCGCAGCACTGTGGAACACCTTTCCCCCACACGACAACTACGGTGTTCTGCCAAACGTGCACAAGCAAGCAGTACTGGATATCGCATACTCGCTTGACTCTGAGGTGATCTACTCGGTAAGTCGGGCCTCCTGGCCTCATGGGTCGCTCTGTCCTCCTGCCCGATCCTCGCCATGCTCTCCCGCTTGTGCTCGCTAGCCGCGGGATCTGCGCAGACCGACCCGCCCGTCCTTTCTCATTGCTCTGCCTTCTCGAACCCAGCTCACCCCAGGGCGGCGCAGACGGCATGCTCATAGCGACGGACCTGAAGACCGGCGACCGTATCACGCGCATCCCAGCACATTACGGCCCGCTCAACTCCCTTGCGGTGACCATATCGGGCGGACGAGAGCTGGTGCTCACGGGGGGCGACGACGGCCTCGCGAGAGTGTTTGACCTGTCATTGGATACAAAGGAGCCCGTGGCGGAGTTTGACGATGGGCGGGACTGCCCCGTGACGGCTGTGGAGTGGAGCGCGGACGGCAACCAGTGTTTCGTCGGTGGAGTGGACAACGAAGTCAAGGTGGGTTACTGCGACGTTGTGTCTTGGAGAAGCTGACATGTCAGGTGTGGGACCTGCGGACGAACAAGGTGTTGTACTCGCTCATGGGCCACACGGATACGGTGAGTCGAAGTTGGGCCCACCCTGCTCCGCCCTTTCGCCTTCCTGACGCCAGATCGCCTCGCTCGCCCTCAGCCCCTCGGGCCACTACCTCGCGACGTACTCGCTCGACTCCGCCCTGATCATATACGACGTCCGTCCCTTCTCGTCCGACCCCATGCGGGTGTACCGGTCGCTCAGCGGCGCGCCGGCCGGGTTCGAGCAGGCCCTGATTCGCGTGGCGTGGAGCCGGCACGACAACGGTCAGAAGATTGCGGTGGGCGGAGGCGACAGGACGGTGACGGTCTGGGAGGTCGAGACGGGCAAGATCCAGTACAAGCTTCCGGGGCACAAGGGGAGTGTTGTGGGCGTGGCGTTCCATCCGAGGTGAGTTTGTCACGGGTTCGAGTCGATCGGGACATGGGATTCGCGGGCGGGGAGAAGATGCTTCGGCAACGGGCAGCAGGAACGATTGAACAGAGACCGAGACAGAGGGATTGTCAGATCAGCATATGGCTGTCGAGGAGAACGGATCTGGAGAGTAGGAGCGCACCTGGCGATTGGCGAACCAGCTGGGAAGAGCCGTTTGAGCTGGAAAAGAGGAGCACTTCTTCGAGCACGCACTGACACCGCAGAGAACCGATCATCCTGACCGGATCAAAAGACACAAACATGTTGCTGGGCGAGCTGGACGCGACGGATTATCAGTAGAGCGCAACGCGTTCGATCGCGACATGCATCATTACAGTCATGCAACTCGGGTCCAGCGAGATCTATGATCTATCAGTATATACGGCAATCGCGTCGTGGTGCTGTTTCCACGACGTCGCTCATGCCCCCTCCACCTTGATTCCGCGCCGTTTGCGCCACAGAGCCAGACCATCCTTGAACAGCTTGCGGTCGGTACCAGATGGCGGGACGAGCTGCATCGTGACGCCCAGCGACTCCGTTTCGAAGTTTCGGTGCTCGTCGTCGAAGAACAGCTGCGGGTCAGCGTCGTATGGCGATTGACGTGAGCGAGCAGGCGGGGCAGTGTGCACAGCGTAGGACGGACCAGGACGGACTGCGTGTGGGATGGAGAAGGCAAGGGGAAGGGACAGCGCAAGGAGGGCAGCTGTGAAGATGCCGGCGACCAGCGACTCACCATCTGGTCGTACGGTATACCTGTTTTCCGGTGGAGCTTCTCAAAGTGTCGCAGCTTGGACCCTGGCGTCAGTCGGACGCAACAAACTCTCACGCTCGACGAGAGAACCATCCACGGAGACAGGGCGACCCACCAGGATAGATCTCCATCTGCCGTCAGCTCCGCCCGGAAGTGTTAGTGCTGAGCTCACAGTGTTGAAGTAGGTCACGGCTCGTATCGGCTTCCCGCCCTCTTCGTCCGGCAGCAGCAGCAGACCCAACGCTTCCCTCGCCCTGCCGGTCAGCCCTGATAGCGCGAGGGATGCTGAAGATAGGCCGTCCTGCTTGGACGCGAGCTGGGGTTGGTGTCGGTGTCGGCTGGGGGATACATTCGTTGGACGGTCAAGACGTCAAAGCGCGACTTACAACTCCGGCGCAGACGTCCTCGAGGCCGCTGCGATATGTATCGTCCGCCGCTTCAGCTCGGCAAGAATGCCCGGTACCTCTCGGTAGAACTCTATCGGCTGTCCCCGTCTGCACATCAGCTACAACTGACCGTACTGCCAAGCCAGGTGCCGGCCTCGCACGCACCTGTCCACCAGGCGATTGATTTCGCTCCCGTTCCGCTTCACCGGCGGCGTGACGTGCGTCTGTGCGTCAGCTCAGAGGGTGGGCGAATCGTGGAGCTGACGTCGATCCACAAATCCCAGAGGGTGTAGCTGGCGTGAGCTACGTTCGCTGGTAAGGCGCGCAAAAGCTCACTCGAGGTCAAACGCAACGAGCAGGGGCCACGCGTCCGGGTCGTCGTGCTCGAGCACGCGCCATCCGCCCGGCGGGGTCGATGGCTCCTCCACTTCTTGCTGGTTTCTCCGTCGGGGCATCCTTGACTGCTCTATGTACCGTTCGATGGTCCGTGTTGCAAGCGCAGGAGAGTCAACTCCAAGTCGCTCCCCGACTTTTCCAGGCGCCTCACCCGGCGCACACACGTCACTTGGCACCACCGACTCCGACCGATCCACCGGAGATCGGGTCACATCTCCGCGCTTGTTTGTGTCCCCCGCTTCTTCTCCGCTCCTGAGCCTTCGGGTAACATGAACCCGCCACGGGTAACGTTATATAACCAACCCATCCCGTGTACACCTCGATCCCAGTCACCGGGCCCTTCATCGACCACTCACCCTTGTCTACACGTCTGACCACCCGCAGCATGACCACCAAGCCTGAAGAACGTGAGTCGAGCCCGGGCTCTACGTCACACGCGCTCACCGCAGCCGTGCCCGTTGTCGGCGAGGAAGAGGAGGAAGACGACGATTACTCCGTGGATGACGACGAGGAGTTCGACGACGAAGACGGCGAGGGGGGCGAGGGCTACGATGATGACGAGTATGACGACGAGGACGACGAGGAGGACGAGGAGGGAGGAAACGGGGGAAAGACCAACGCGCAGGTCTTGAGCGAGTTCTACAACGTGCGTGCGCGTTCTGTCATCCTCACACCACCCCATCGGCCGGGGCGTCCCTAGCCTGCCTCGTGCGGACTCTTGTGGCGGAACGCTCCGTGAGGACGACAGGACACAGGGTCTCGCTGCTACAAGTCTGGCGCGTCCCCTTTGTTGACGCCAGACCGAGCAAGTCGACGACGACGAAGACGGCGACGCTGTGCCCGACGGCCCCGACGGAGAAGAGTTCGTCCCGCCCGGCGAGAAGTCCACCGAGGCCGAGGCGCCCGCGCCGGCAAAGGACGAGGCGAAGGACGCGCCCCAGGCCGAGGACAAAAAGGAAGACGCGGAAGTCGGGCAGAAACGAAAGGCCCAGGAAGCGGCGGCTGACGAGGTGGAGGCGAGCGAGGGAGGAGAGGACGCGAAGAAGGCCAAGACGGCTTAGGCGGCGCGTCGTCAAAGCCGTCCGGCCGCGCGGGGATGTGGTCGCGCAGATATTGAGTGGGTGCGTGTTGGACCGCTAGAAGCCTCCACAGAGGGAAGATTCGTCCTCGACCCAAAGGTCAAAAGATTTATACTTCATCGCTGTTCAAAATTAAGAAAGCTATCGAACAAGACAATGAAGCAAATGGAACATCTGCACTGGACCTAGTGTTGCGCCCGTGTACAGTCGTGAGGGTTCGTCACATTTCGTCATGCTCTACGTAGATATGACGCGAGGACGAGCAGGGCGAGCGTGTTCCCAATGCCTCCAGCTGTTCGATAACCTGTCATACTTGCCCGGCCGCCCTGAACTCTCATGATTTCGAACGCTTCATCACCTCCACTTCTTCCACCGTGGCCCGAACAGCTGGCAACAGATCCCACTCCGGCAGGAGCCTGTACCGCGCCACGACCTCGTTGACCCATTCATCCCGCATGTTAACGGGGGGAGAGAGTGCCTCATCCGCAGGCGGGGCCTGGCATCAGCCGATCTGACACTCAAATCTCGAACCAGCACCCGCGGCGCACACTCACGCGCAGGTTCGCCAGAACCGTCTCCCAGAACCCTTTCCACCCCCACCCAGCATCCATCTCCAGCAGCTTCTGTACCTCCTCCGCCCACTCGACCTCCCACGGCCCGTCCACCCCTACGCGGTCCCGTATCATCTCTTTCACGTCCGCTATGCTCTCTGCGACCCGGGCCTGGGCGTCTTGCAAGGCCGTCATGACGCGAGGAAGCGTTGGCGAAGCGAAGAAGTTGTGGTTGATCGAGATGCACTGCGGTCAGGCGTGCAGTTCGGGACCACCATCCGAGGAACGCTTGATCAGTAGCGTAATGATGACGAGACACCCACGAAGTCGAGATTCAGGACCTGGTGGTGCCAGCCTGACGGGACGAAGATGACTTCCCCTTCCTGCCTATCAGCGACATCCGCAGCAGAGGCCCCTGGCAAGGCAACACACGCACCTGCTGAAGTACCTTGATCGCCCCGCCCTCGTCCGCCAGCTGCCTCACATCGAACACCAAGTCTCCATTGCCATCCTTCACCCGGTCAAGCCGGTCAGGCGGGAAGAACCACCACATCTTGCGCCCGACCACGTTGGCAGACCACGAATACGAGGCGTAGACGTCCCGGTGGAGAGGGGTGAACGTGCCTGCGGGACCGAGGTAACAGAAGCGGAAGTCGCTGCATGTGTCGGCCGGCTTGTTGGGCGAGGCCTCGCTGTCGCGCCGGGGTAAGGGGGTATAAGGGGGGTTTAGCCAGTCATCTACTGTCAGCTAAAAGCCGGAAGACTGTGCGAAGACCGCACCGGAAGCTGCAGAAGCGGGTGTACGTTGTCAAAGATTACAACTCACCACGAAAGCATTCGGGAACTTGGTACACGCTTCGCACCCCCTCGCCGCGACCCTCCAGTCCAGCGAACAGGTGCCAGTCCTGCAAGTCAGCCGCGTACTTCTGAGCTCAAGCAGGTAGGGCTGCACTTACCTTGACGTACAGGCCTTCGCCCCGGCCCGCTTGCCACAGGTCCAGCACCTCGCCAAGAGGCCTTTCCGTCCTGCTGAACTCGGAAAACTCGCGCTGGAGCGTGTTTGCGACGGGCACGACTTCGTCTCTGAACCGTCTCAGCGCCTCGAGATTGGGTTCGGAAGGTCCGTCACAAGATATCCACTTTTCCGCCCGAGGCGAACGCCATGATGTACATGCCCATTGGACGGTGCTCTTGGCGGACAGCAAGAAAGGCGTGTTGGGCAGCAGGTGGTGGTTCTGCTTCGTCAGCTCATGCAGGTTCACGAGCTCGGCGCGACCGACCAAGAAGTCCTGATACGATAGGTGGTCGAATTTCGGGAACGGCTGATCGACTTGATGCAGACCATCGTGTCGGTCTTCAGGCATGAGTCCGCGCACAGAGAGGGAACGGTGGAGATGAAGACAAAGTCATAACGACCGCTGGCCGAAATTCGCCGGGTGCGTCATCCGATACCGGCTGAACTGCATGTTTCACCGGGTCAAGCTCACCTCGGCGCACAATGCCGTGCCATGCAGAGAGCGTCTCTATCAAGACCTGCGGTCACCGTCTGCTTTGGTCTTTTGATGCTTTAGCCCAGGCCGATCCGCTTAGAGCGTAGAAGGACGAAATGAGAGATGTCGGACAGCTGCCAGACCCCTTCCACAGCAAAAGCAAAAGCATGGAGAAGCAGGGAATTGAACCCTGGACCTCAACTATGCTAAAGTTGCGCTATACCACTTAGCTACTTCCCCATCTTGCACATGTTAACCTCGTTCCGCAATCGACTATGTACGGTATCACCAGCCCTTGTCAACATTGGGCGTCTCCTTGCCTCCCGCTCCCCTCCTCCCACCTTGCTCCTAACCCCCCTCCTTTTCCGCAAGGGCATATCAGATCTCGACTTGGTACATGTACAGCAGCAACGTTGAGTGTGTTGAAACAGCTGAACCCACCCCGGCCTCCATCTCCAGTCACGAGAACCAGCAGTTGATCCGACCGCCATACATTAGGCACGGCTGAACCCACTACTGGCGCCCCGGCCCTCCACCGGCCCAGCTGACAGTAATCGATCCGGGCCCGAGTCATCCATCTGATCCTTTTGCGAACCAATGATCGCGCACCTGACAGTCAGGTAGGCGTCATATCTACACCCAATGACGCTTGTCCGCTTACATGCTGACCGGTCGCTCGAAGCTCATTGGTGCAGATGTATCGCCATATGACCCGATTCAACCTTGGTCAGTTTAGGCTCCCGTTGCCCACCACGCCGTTTCATCGCCCTCACCGTCACCCCAGCGATTCTTGCATCATGGTCCTAGCTCGTGTCACCAGCCCC
>Ga0308169_10003094_pt1 | contig 16560 bp, 5 predicted proteins | sample PhyBR1_2_FD_202139 | JGI IMG/M metagenome (GOLD analysis project Ga0308169, IMG submission 202139) | Phyllosphere microbial communities from UC Gill Tract Community Farm, Albany, California, United States - DLSLSB.R1 | ecosystem: Host-associated > Plants > Phyllosphere > Unclassified | place... | reverse complement strand
CGAACATCCGCCGCTCCGAGGCGGAGACCGCGTCCTCCGTCATCACCGTCAACCGCGCCGACATCGAGCGCTCCGGCAAGGCCACCGTGGCCGAGCTGCTGCAGACCCTGGCGGTCGACAACCAGGGTTCGGTGCCGGTCAGCTTCGGCAACGGCTTCGCCGCCGGCGCCTCCGGCATCTCCCTGCGCGGCCTGGGCGCGGCCTCGACCCTGGTGCTGCTGAACGGCCGCCGCATCGCGCCCTACGGCCTGGCGGACGACGGCCAGAAGCAGTTCGCCGACCTCAACATCATTCCGAGCGACGCCGTCGAGCGCATCGAGGTGCTGAAGGACGGCGCCTCGGCCATCTACGGCTCCGACGCCATCGCCGGCGTGGTCAACGTCATCCTGCGCAAGGACTACCAGGGCAACACGGTGCGCGTATCGCGCGCCTTCACCCAGGACTGGGACGGCAAGCAGACCAATATCGCCTTCACCAAGGGCGTCGGCAACCTCGACACCGACCGCTACAACTTCCTGTTCAGCATCGAATACAAGAAATTCGACGAGATCTGGTACCGCGACCGCGCCGACCGCGACTGGATCGGCCGGGTCGACCTGCGGCCCTGGGGCTATTCGTCCGAACAGGCCCTGGGCGGCACCGGCGCCATCGTTCCCGGCAGCGGCACCGCCGGCAGCGCCATCAACGGCAACGTGCGCCCGGTGGGCTCGACCGGCGACTACGTCAACCGCGGCACCCTGATCCCGGCCGCGGCCTGCTCGAACTTCACCAGCCACCCGCAGGGCGACCCCGGCGGCGGCTGCCTGATCGATGCGACCCAGCTCTACAACCAGCTGATCCCGAAACAGGAAAACCTGAGCTTCTTCGCGCGCGGCACCTTCCAGGTCACGCCGGACATCCAGGCTTACAGCGAGCTCAACTACTACACCAGCCAGACCAGCACCTCGACCACGCCGTCCACGGTCAGCGGTTCGGTCGGTTTCCCGGGCGGCCCGGTCAACAACGGCATCGTCCGCCTCGGCCCCACCCATCCGGACAACCCCTTCCCCGGCACGCCCGCCACCCTGCGCTACCTGGCCGCCGACGTCGGGCCCCGCACCGCACGCCTCGACGGCAACTTCATCCGCTGGATCGGCGGCGCCAAGGGCAGCAACTACGGCTGGGACTGGGACGCGGCGATCCTGTTCTCGCACAACCACGTCAACAACACCCAGAACGGCTTCCTGCAGCGCGACGTCGCCTTCGCCCTGCTCGATCCGAGCGCGGCGAATGTCGTCGCCGCCCGCGCCGGCAGCCCGGCCTATGCGGCCCTGCCGCCGGGCACCGTCTGGCGCATCGGCGAGAACGCCCGCCTCAACTCGCCGGCGCTGTATGCGGCGCTGTCGCCGACGATCGGCAACCGCGCGAACACCAAGATGGTGCAGGGCGACGTCAAGGCCACGCGCGAATTCGAGGGCATTCCCTACCTGGCGGGCAAGCTGGGCCTGGCGCTGGGCGCCGAGTGGCGCCACGAGGCGACCGAGCTGCAGCCGACCAGCGGCACCGAGCGCGGCAACATCATCGGCCTCGGTTATTCGGCCTACGAGGGTGCGCGCAACGTGTTCGCCCTCTACGGCGAGGCGCTGGTGCCCCTGCCCTACAAGGTGGAAGCCTCGCTGGCCCTGCGCTGGGACCACTTCACCGACGTCGGCAACTCCTACACGCCGAAGGCCGGCCTGAAGTGGACGCCGGTGCGCGAGTTCGCCCTGCGCGGCACCTTCGCCCGCGGCTTCCGTGCGCCGAGCTTCGCCGAGAACGGGCGCGGCGGCCTGGCCGCGTACTCGACCGCCGCCGACCCGGTGCGCTGCGCACTGGGCATCACCAGCGCCTGCAACCCGGCTTCGGTCGCCCTGATCACCTCGCCCAACCCCAAGCTGTCGCCCGAGCGCTCGCGCAACTACTCGCTGGGCGTGATCTGGGATCCGCTGCCGCGCACCAGCATCTCGGTCGACTACTGGAAGATCAAGCGCAAGAACGAGATCAACCAGGAACAGGTCGCCTCCGCCATCGCCGCCGGCAGCGTGGCGCGCGACCCCACCAACGTCAGCGCCATTCCCGGCGACCCCGGCCCGATCACCGCGGTGCTGACGCGCTACGTGAACTCGAACCAGACCAAGGTGCGCGGCCTCGACGTCGATGCGCGCTACGCCCACCGCCTGCCGGACGACTACGGGATGGCGACCGTCGACGTCAAGTACACCCGCCTGTTCGAATGGCTGCGCACCGAGCAGGACGGCACCAAGACCGAGTACGCCGGCACCCACGGCAACTGCGACGTGACCAACTGCACCGGCACGCCGGACAACAAGATGAACCTGCGTTTCGGCTGGGAGCGCAACGACTGGCGGGTCTCGCTCAACGCCAACTTCCGCGGCCGGATCCAGAACACCCTGTTCCGCGGCGACGCCTGCGCAGTGACCTTCGACAGCGGCGCCAATGCACCCAACGGCAGCTGCGAACTGCCCTCGTTCACGAGCTGGGACCTGGTGGCGCGCTGGAAGCCGCTGAAGGATTGGGAGGTGTTCGGTTCGATCCAGAACCTGTTCGACAAGGTCGCGCCGCTCGACCCGCTGACCTACGGTGCCCAGTCGTACAACCCGCTCGACTTCGAAGGCGCGCGGGGGCGCTTGTTCACGCTGGGGGCGCGCTATACCTTCCAGTAATCGAACGCAAAGACGTCGCGCCGCGTCCCAGAAACGTCGTTCCCGCGTCCCAAAAACCTCATCCCCGCGAAGGCGGGAATAGTGCCACTGGCACTATTCCCGCCCGCGCGGGGATGACGTTCAGAAGCTAGCTGACTATCAGGCCGTACCACCCACCGTCACGCCATCGATGCGCAGGGTCGGCTGGCCCACGCCCACCGGGACGCTCTGGCCTTCCTTGCCGCACACGCCCACGCCGGAGTCCAGGCGCATGTCGTTGCCGATCATCGAGATGCGGTTCATCACGTCCGGGCCGTTGCCGATCAGGGTCGCGCCCTTCACCGGGTAGGTCACCTTGCCGTTCTCGATCATATAGGCTTCGCTGGCCGAGAACACGAACTTGCCGTTGGTGATGTCGACCTGGCCGCCGCCGAAGTTGACCGCGTAGATGCCGTTCTTGACCGAAGCCAGGATCTCCTGCGGATCCTTGTCGCCGGCCAGCATATAGGTGTTGGTCATGCGCGGCATCGGCAGGTGGGCGAAGGATTCGCGGCGCGCGTTGCCGGTGACCGGCATCTTCATCAGGCGCGCGTTCATCGTGTCCTGGATATAGCCCTTCAGGATGCCGTCCTCGATCAGCGTGGTGCACTGGGTCGGGTTGCCTTCGTCGTCCATGTTGAGCGAGCCGCGGCGGTCCTGCAAGGTGCCGTCGTCGACCACGGTCACGCCCTTGGCGGCGACGCGCTGGCCGATCATGCCCGAATACGAGGACGAGCCCTTGCGGTTGAAGTCGCCTTCCAGGCCGTGGCCGACCGCTTCGTGCAGCAGCACGCCGGGCCAGCCCGGGCCGAGCACGACGGTCATGGGACCGGCCGGGGCCGGACGCGCCTCGAGGTTGACCAGGGCCGCCTGCACGGCTTCGTCGGCATATTTGTCCAGCAGCTCGTCGCTGAAATAGCTGTAGTCGTAGCGGCCGCCGCCGCCGGACGAGCCCATCTCGCGGCGGCCGTCCTGCTCGGCGATGACGGTGACGGACACGCGCACCAGCGGGCGGATGTCGGCCGCCAGCACGCCGTCGCTGCGTACCACCAGCACCACGTCGTATTCACCGGCCAGGCCAGCCATCACCTGCACCACGCGCGGATCCTTGGCGCGCGCGATCTTCTCGACGCGCTCGAGCAGTTTCACTTTGGCGGTGGCGTCGAGGGAATTCAGCGGATCGTGCGGCAGGTAGAGCGAGCGGCCGCCGCTCTGCTGGATGCCGGAGGCGACCTTCACGCGGCCGGCGCCGGCACGGGCGATGGTGCGGGTGGCCGCGGCGGCGTCGAGCAGCGCGGCCTGCGAGATCTCGTCGGAATAGGAAAAGGCGGTCTTGTCGCCGGACACGGCACGCACGCCGACACCCTGGTCGATCGAGAAGCTGCCGCTCTTGACGATGCCCTCTTCCAGGCTCCAGCCTTCGCTCTTGGTGAACTGGAAGTACAGGTCGGCATAGTCGACCTTGTGCGTAAACATCGTTCCGAGCGTGGTGATGAGCTTGCCTTCGTCGAGCCCGAACGGCGTCAGCAGCACGTCGCGCGCGACGGCGAGGGAGGAAAGATTCGGTTCGAATGGCTTCATGTTCAGGTCTTTCTGGTAAGGATAGAGGCATTTTGCCATATCGCGCCGGCGTTCGCGTTTGGCTGCGTTCGGGTGGGCACCCGTGCCCACGCATGACCCTAAAGTTTGCGGTGCTTCAGCGCCGGCAGGCTCTGGCGCACCTCGGCCAGGACATTCGTATCGATCTCGCCGACAACCACGCCTTCGCCCTCAGGCAGCTGGCCGATCACCTCGCCCCAGGGGCCGATCAGCATGCTGTGGCCGAAGGTGCGGCGGCCGTTGCGGTGGGTGCCGCCCTGGGCCGAGGCCAGCACATAGCACTGGTTTTCGATGGCGCGGGCGCGCAGCAGCACTTCCCAGTGGGCCATGCCGGTGGTGTGGGTGAAGGCGGCCGGCACCACGATCAGGGCGACGTCGCCCATCGCCCGGTACAGTTCCGGGAAGCGCAGGTCGTAGCAGACCGACAGGCCGACCTTGCCGAACGGCGCCTCGAAGCTGCCGACGGCTTCGCCGGGCACGATGGTGCGCGCCTCGTCGTAGCTTTCCTCGCCGCGGGTGAAACCGAACAGGTGGATCTTGTCGTAGCGGCTGGCCGGCTTGCCTTCCGGATCGTAGACCAGGGTGGTATTCAGCACGCGTCCCGCTTCCGGCGACACCAGCGGCAGGGTGCCGCCGATCAGCCAGAAGCCGTGCTCGCGCGCCTGCGCCGCCATGAATTCCTGGATCGGGCCCTGGCCCGGCTGCTCGGCGTGGCCGACCTTGTCGGAGTCCGACATGCCCATGATCGGCCAGTACTCCGGCAGGGTCACCAGCTTGGCGCCCTTGCCGGCGGCCTCCGCCAGCAGGCGGCGCGCGGTTTCCAGGTTTTCTTCGACGTCCGGCGAGGACACCATCTGCACTGCTGCGACTGTCGTCTTGCTCATCATTGGCCTTTCTTCTTCGCTGATTGTGCGGGCGACTGCGCAGGCGGCGCCGGATTGCCCGCCGCGGCGCTGGCCGCCGCATTCGCCGCCTGGTTGTCGAGCTTGATCACATTGGGCGACTTCCACGGACCGGTCACCTGCATGTGGTAGGTCAGCGCCTTCATCACCGGCGCCCTCAGGAAGAGCTGGGCCAGGTAGCTGCCCAGGCCGATGACCGGGTTGACCGCCAGCGCATACACCAGCGGCCCGGTGCCCAGGTTGAATTCCGGGATCACCACCACGTGCAGGTTGGTCGATTCGTTGGCGATGTCGGCGCTGCCGTCCATCAGCACCGTGGCCGCCACCCCGTGCATTTTAAGGTTATCCGTGTGCACCACCCCGCGCGCGATCATGGCGTTGGCGGTGATGCCGTCGAAGGCCAGGCCTTCCGAGAACACGTCGTGGAAATCGAGCTTGAGCATGCGCGGCAGCATCTGCAGGCTCAGCACGCCGAGCAGCTTGGCCGCGCCCGGATCCTTCTTGAGGAACTGGCCGTCCTCGACGTTCATCTGCAGCTGGCCGGACAGGCTCGGGATGTCCAGCGAATACGGCAGCCCGGCCCAGGAGATGTCGCCCGACAGCGAGCCCTTGCCGCGGCGCAGGGTGCCGGGGAAGCCGAGGCGGTCCAGCAGGCGGCCGGCGTCGCTGATATCGAGGTTGAAGTTGAGCGCGGTATTGCTCTTGCCGTCGCGCGTCAGCCAGCGCCCGTTGGCCTTCAGCTGGCCGTCCGGATTGGTGATGGCGAGGCGCTCGATGCGCCATTCGCGCCCGGCCAGGGCCTGGGCATTGCTGGCCACCAGTTCCAGGCGGCCGAACTGCTTGTCGAACAGCTCGAAGCGCTCGGCGACGATGTCCAGGCCCGGGATGTTGGCGCCCGGGTCCTTGCCCGCTTCCAGCAGGTCCTTGACTTCCCTGGCCGAGGATTCGGGGATGTCCAGCGAGGCCAGGCGCGCCGTCACCTTGCCCCCGACTTTGCCCGACAGTTGGCCGTTCTGGGCTTCATCCCAGGTGACCCAGCCGGTGATCTGGCGCGAATCGACGCTGGCCTGCCATACGCCCGGCTGGTGCGACACGCCCAGCACCACGTCGTGCAGCGAGCGCTCGCCGATCACCAGCTCGCCGGCGCGCGCGCCGATCAGGTCCGGCACCACGTACTGGGCCATGCCGCCGACCTGCCCGGCGTCCGCCGATGCCTGGCCGGATGCCTCGGCAGGCCCGGCGATGCCCGACGCCGCCGCCAGCCAGCGGTCGACGTTCACCGACTTCATGTCCACGTTGATCATCATGCCGCTGTCCGGCTCCGGCGCCGGCACGTTCACGCCGATGCCGCCACGCTTGACGATCCAGGGACCGTGGGGCTGGCGCTCGCGCACGTAGCGCGCCGCCATCGTGCTGCCGAGGGCGACCCGGATCTCGTCGTGGGCCACGCCGTTTTCCGCCGTCGGCTGGCCGGTCAGGGTGAAGTGCAGCGGCAGCGCGTCGGCGGCCGGCTTGTTCAGCGGGGCCGGCAGTTCGACGCCGAGGCCGGCCAGGTTGGAGTCGAGCACGATCTGGGTCTGGCGGTCCCTGACCGTCACCGAGCCGCCGAAGCGGGCGCCGCCGGACAGCTTGCCGGCCAGGCGCTGCAGGGCCGGCAGCGAGCTCGTCGCGCGCATGCCGTCGGCGGTGGCGGTGCCGGCCATGCGGATCACGATGGCGCCGTCGCGCTGGGTGCCGCCCGACAGCTGCAACGGCCCGCCCAGGAAGCTGGCGCCGATGCCGTTCAGGTTCACGCCGTGTTCGGTGAATTCGACCTTGCCGAGCGCGGCCTGGACCGGCGGCAGCTCCGGGAACAGCGTGATGTCGTTGTTCTGCAGCTGCAGCGCGCCCTGCACCTTGGTCTCGTGCAGGTCCGCCAGCGGCAGGTGCAGCTTCAGGCCCAGGCGCGCGCTGCCGGTGCCCCTGGTGTCTTCCGTGAAGTGGCCGATCCATTCCAGCACCGGGCTGGTCGCCACGTAGCGCAGGAATTCCTGCAGCTGGCCGGCGGCGGTGCCGTCGATGTCGAGCATCGATTCGTGGGCGCCCAGTTCGGGGATCACGGCGCGCACGTTGCTCAGGTTCAGGCCGAGGGTGCGGGCGTTCTCGGCATGGATTTCCATGCGCGCGCGGTCGAACACGATGGAGCCGTTGATGTTCTCGGCAAGCGGCCACAGCGGGGTCTTGCCGTCGGCCGCGCGATGCGTCGGCGCGTACTCGAGCTTGCCGTTGTCGATGCGGCCGCTGACGCGGAATTCGCCGCGCGCGCGCTCGGCCGCGGTGTCGCCATGGAAGGGGAAGTGGGCAAGTTCGCCGCGCAGGCGCACCCGGGCGTCGCGCAGGGTGCCGCCCTGCAGCGCGCCGGTCAGCCATTCGCGCAGGCCTTCGTGGGTGACCAGCGGCAGCCAGCGGCCGATGGTGGCGATGTCGAAACCGTCCACGGTGCCGGAAAAGTCGGCGTTGCCCGGGCCCTTGAGGCCGTCCCGGTGTTCGTTCAGCGGCAGCAGGTGGCGGCCCGACAGCGTGCCCTTCAGGCTGCCCTGGGTGAAATTGAAGCCGTCGACCTCGACCAGCAACTGGTCGCCCTGCGGGTAGGACCAGCGCGCACGCAGGCCCAGTTCGTCGAACGGCAGGTCGGCTTGCGCGAACCAGGCCGGCAGCGCCAGCGCCATCTTTTCGGAGGCGATGTTGAGGCTGCCGCCGCGGTCGCTGGCGTCGATGCTGCCGCTCAGGTTGCGTACGCCCGGCAGCGCCGCGCGCGCGGGGCGCGCCGGGTTGGCGCCTTCGGCCGGCTGGGCCGGACGCGCCGCCAGCGCCTCGATGCCGAAGCCCTCGACCTGGCCGCGCAGGCGCCAGGCGGCCGGCCGCGGCAGGCTGCCATCCCATTCGGCGTCGACGTCGGTCAGGCGGCCGCGCGGCGCCAGCGCGGCCAGCAGCTCGCGCTGCTGCGGCGCCAGCGGCATCTGGGCCGCCAGCGTGGCCAGGGCGCCGAGGTCGACCTGGTCGGCACGCACCTCGAAGCGCTCCGGCTTGCCGTGCGCGGCCGGACGCCAGGTCTCGCTCAGCGTGGCCGGGGGCAGCACCACGCCGTCGCGGGTGACGACCGCGAAATTCTCGACCCCGATGCTGTGGCCGAGCGCGCCGAAGGTCGGCTTGCCTTCCTGGACGCCGTGCTTGATCTCCTCGCGCGCCGACAGCCGTCCGGAGACCCGCGCCAGCTGCAGCGGCGGCGCATCGGCCGCCAGGCGGGCGCTGACCCCGGCCAGGGCGAGGTCGGCGGTAAAGCCGGCCAGGCGGGCCTGGTCGAAGTCGAGCCAGGCGCGAACGGAACCGCGGCCGGTATCGACGTTGAAGGGATAGCTGATGTACTGCTTCCAGCTGGCCAGGTCGGTGTTGCGCAGGTCGGCGTAGAGCTCGCCCTTCCAGCGGCTGGCGTCGGCAGCCCTGGCGCCGAACGCCGGGTGGGTGAAGCGGGCGCGCACGTCGAGCGGATCGGAGAGCCCGGCGGGCGGCGTGGCGCGCAGGGCGAAGCGGTGCGCGGTCCAGCGGTTCTCCAGCACCATGGCGAGGTTCGACAGCTGCAGCACGGGCGCACCGCGCAGCTCGTCGGTCCAGGACAGGCGGCCCTCGCGCACCACGATCTCGTGCTGGCGCAGCAGCCAGTCGGCGCCGCCGCCGCCCTCTTCCTTCTTCTGGTTCGGATCGATGCGCACGCCGGCCACCCAGAACACGCCGTCCGCGGTGCGGCGCACGTCGAGCTCTGGGCGGTTGATTTCCAGGCTCTCGAAACGCGGCTCGGCGGCCACCACCGACCACCAGGACAGGGTCGCCGACACCGAAGGCAGCGCCAGCAGCTGGCGTCCTTCGCGGTCGCGCAGGTGGACGTCGCCGAGGAAGAGGCTGGGATGCAGTCCGCGCCAGGAGGCGTAGACGCGGGCGATCGTGACCTGGTTGCCGAGCACGCGGCTGGCGGCGCGCTCGATGTCGGGCTTGTACAGGTCGATGTTCGGCAGCACCGCCCAGCGCAGCGCCAGGAACAGCAGCATGAAGGTGAAATAGGCGAGCAGGACCGCCTTCACCGTGAAGCCGAGCACATGGTGCGAAGCCAGGTTGGCATAGCGGTAGGCGGCCTGCAGGCGGTGCCAGCGCTCGGACAGCGGCAGGTGCGCGTGGGCCGCAGGCGGATCGGATGCGGGGCCGGATGCGGGTTCGGAAGGCGCAGGCGCATCCGCGACACGGGCGTCTGCCGCGTGCCGGTCCTCGTCCTCTCGTCCGCCCTGCTGTTCCGGGTTGTGCATCAGGATGCTCAAATAAAGGCTTCGCCGTAAATATTTCGTCAATAAGAGAAGCGCTTGCAACAATCGCGGCGTCTACCTTACCATCACGCTGACCCAGGGCAGCATGGCGGGCAATTTTACCGCATAGCACGCCTCCCGGAACGTAGAAACTCGTCTGGATCCGCCCTATGAATTCCCCCGCAAGCGCATCACGCTTCTTTCAACGCTGGCTCGGCGCCGACGCCACACGGGCCGAACGGCTTGCGGCCGTGGCTGAATTATCCCTGTCCTCCCTCGATTTCGGCGCAGCACTGGAGCGTGAAGCCAGCGCCGGCCCGAGTGGAGCGAGGCTGCCGCTGGGCCGGGCGATGCGCCGCCTGCGCAATCTTTTGATCTGCGCCATTATCGAGCGCGACCTCGACGGCAGGGCCGACCTCGACGAAGTCCTTACCGCCATGAGCCGCTTCGCCGACTTCGCCGTGCAATCCCACCTGGCCGAGCTGATGGACGAGATGACCGCCGCCCACGGCGTCCCGGTCGGGGCCGAATCGGGCCGTCCCCAGCAGATGATGGTGCTGGCGATGGGCAAGCACGGCGGCGGCGAGCTCAACGTCTCGTCCGACATCGACCTGATCTTCGTCTACCCGGAAGACGGCGACACCCAGGCCGGGCCGGGCCAGCGCTCGCTGTCGAACCACGAGTTCTTCATCCGCCTCGGTAAAAAGCTGATCGCCGCGATGTCGGAAATCACGGAAGACGGCTTCACCTTCCGGGTCGACATGGCGCTGCGCCCGAACGGCAAGTCGGGCCCGCTGGCGGCCAGCCTGAACATGGTCGAGGATTACCTGATCGTCCAGGGCCGCGAATGGGAGCGCTACGCCTGGGTCAAGGCGCGCGCCGTCACCGGCGACCCGCTGGATATCGCGGCATTGGACGCCATCGTCCGCCCCTTCGTGTTCCGGCGCTATCTCGACTTCGGCGTGATCGATGCGATCCGCACCATGCACGCCCAGATCCGCGCCGAGGTCAACCGCCAGGAGCGCCTGCACCCGGAACGCAGCGACAACGTCAAGCTGGGCCGCGGCGGCATCCGCGAGATCGAATTCCTGGCCCAGGTGTTCCAGCTGATCCGCGGCGGGCGCGACCCGGCGCTGCGCGAACGTTCGACCCGCAAGACCCTGCGCCTGCTGGCCGAGCGCGAACTGCTGCCGCCGGACACCGCCCTGCGCCTGCTGGACGCCTATACCTTCCTGCGCAACCTCGAACACCGCCTGCAATACCTGGAAGACGCCCAGACCCATACCCTGCCGGTCTCGCCTGCCGACCGGCTGACGGTGGCGCGCATGATGGGCTTGCCTGACGAAGCCACCCTGCTGGCGCGCCTGAACGAGCAGCGCGCCTATGTGGCGGCCCAGTTCGACGCCATCTTCGCCGACAAGGCCGCGGGCGCCGAGCCGGCCGACCCGGCCACCTCCTTCGGCCCCGCCATGGGCGACCCGGAGAACGGCGAGGCGATCGCCCAGCAGCTGGCCGCCCTCGGCTTCGACCGGCCGGAAGAAGCGGCCGCCCGCCTGGTCGCGACCTGGCATGCGCCGCGCCTGCAGACCCTGCCGGAAGCCAGCCGCAACAAGCTGGCGGCGCTGGTCAACACGGCCCTGCCGCAGATCGCCGCCGTGGTGCGCGAAGCCGGCCTCGGCAGCCATGCCGCCACCCTCGGCCGCCTGCTCGACTTCTTCGAGGCGATCGCGCGCCGCGCGGCCTACCTGTCGCTGCTGATCGAGTATCCGCACACGCTGGACCGCGTGATCCGCATGATCAACGCCAGCGGCTGGGCCGCAACCTTCCTGACCCAGCACCCGATCCTGCTCGACGAGCTGCTGGACGACCGCGGCACGAGCGCCAACTGGGCCGACGAGCTCGCCGCCCTGGCCGCCAGCCTGGCCGCCCAGCTCGACGCCGCTCCAGGGGACACCGAGCGCCAGCTCGACATCCTGCGCGAAGCCCATCACGCCCAGCTGTTCCGCCTGCTGGCGCTGGACCTGGCCGGCGAGCTCTCGGTCGAGCGCCTGGCCGACCACCTGTCGGCGCTGGCCGACCTGATCGTGGCCGAGGTCGTCAAGCGCGCCTGGCTCACCCTGCCCCGCCGCCACCGCGAGGTGCCGCGCTTCGCCGTGATCGCCTACGGCAAGCTGGGCGGCAAGGAGCTCGGCTATGTGTCCGACCTCGACGTGATCTTCCTGTTCGACGACGACGACCAGGACGCGCCCGGCAACTACGCCAAGCTGGCCCAGCGCTTCATCACCTGGATGACGACGCACACCCCGGCCGGCATCCTGTTCGACATCGACACCGCCCTGCGCCCGGACGGCGCCAGCGGCATGCTGGTCTCGACCGTCTCCGCCTTCGAACGCTACCAGCGCAGCTCGGCCTGGATCTGGGAGCACCAGGCCCTTACCCGGGCCCGCTTCTGCGCCGGCGATACCGATATCGGCGCCCGCTTCGAAGCCGTGCGCGAGGAAGTGCTGCGCCAGGACCGCAGCACGCGCGAAGCCGAGCTGCGCGACGAAGTGGTCAACATGCGCAAGCGCATGCACGACGCCCACCCCAGCCGCAGTGACAGTTTTGACCTGAAGCAGGACGATGGCGGCATGATCGACATCGAATTCATCGTCCAGTACCTGGTCCTGCGCCATTCCCACGCCCATCCCCAGCTGACCGCCAACAGGGGCAACATCGCCCTGCTCCGCATGTGCGGCGAACTCGGCCTCATCGATCCCGCCCTGGCACAAGGCGCCGCCGACGCCTACCGCGTCATGCGCCGGCTCCAGCACCAGGTGCGCCTGCAGGGCCAGGAACAGGCCCGCGTCGACCCTTCCCTCGTGGCGGCCCACGCCGACGTGGTTTTGCGCCTGTGGCGCGCCTGCTTCGGCTGACATCCTGCGAAATTCCGCCCGTTTATGCACGCTGCATAAACAATCGACGGCAATCTTGATATTTCCACAAGACAAATAGTCAAGGTTGAACGTTGCGCAAAAGTGACAAAGCGCTAAGAAATTGCGCTGTCATGAGGCATTTCTATTGTGCCAGCTTTGCAAAGCATAAACCCGATGACACACTGCACAGGCTGGTTTCCGGCTGTTTGGAAACAATTCTTACGCGCAATTTTTCGTGAGAATTTGGCTATTTGCTAAATGTGAAATGTTTCAAAAGAACGTTAGTATTTACGCAAATTTGCAACAAAATTATTTATACCCCGGAAACGATTGACATCCGGTTCTGCAAGATGATTTTATTGCTGTTTTGGAATGTATGTACTCTGCACATCGTTTCAAATAAGCCGCGACAACGACGGCATTCTTCACGGTTTGCTTGATCAGTCCACCGTGCCCTAACCCTAGGAGTTTTGCAATGATGATGGAAAAAGTCTTATCCCGGTCGATCCGCCTGATCTGTCTGGGTGGCGTTGCCTTCACTGTGAACGCCACGTATGCGCAGGAAATGCAGACGCAGCAGGGACAGAACCAGAGCGGTGCCGCCCAGCAGCAGGCTGCCGCGACGCCCCAGGCGCAGGCGCAAGCCCCGGCGGCGATCCAGCGTGTGGAAGTGACCGGTTCGCGCATCGCTTCGCCGAACGCCGATTCGCCGTCGCCGCTGCAGGTGCTGTCGGCAGCCGACATCGCCGCCTCCGGCGCCGCCAACCTGCAGCAGGTGCTGCTGGAAAACCCGACCATGGGCTCGCCGGCGATCAGCCGTACAAACTCGGCCTTCCAGACCGCCAGCGTGGGCGTATCCACCGTCGACCTGCGTAACCTGGGCATCTCGCGTACCCTGGTGCTGGTCAACGGCCGCCGCTTCGTTTCCGGTATCCCGGGCGAATCCGCGGTCGACCTGAACTCCATCCCGACCGACTTCATCGAGCGCGTCGAGCTCCTGACCGGCGGCGCCTCGGCAGCCTACGGCTCCGACGCCGTGGCCGGTGTGGTCAACATCATCACCAAGCGCAACTTCAACGGCCTGATGCTGGACGCCCAGGGCGGCCAGAGCACCAAGCACGACGACCTGAAGCGCAAGTTCTCGCTGACCTTCGGCACCAGCAACGACGACGGCTTCCTGATGGGCCACCTGGGCTTCACGCGCCAGGGCCAGGTCTGGTCGCGCGATCGCGAAGCCTCGGCGGTCGACCAGAACTCGAAAATGATCAGCACCGGCAATCCGGCCGACGCTTTCACGCCGATCCGCCCGTTCTACTCGAGCTACGCGCCGCAGGGCCGCTTCTTCCATGACACCGGCAGCTATACTTACGATGCGCAGGGCAACGTCATTCCGTGGAACCAGAACGGCACCAACGGCGTCGGCGCGACCGGTTTCAACCGCTCCTTCTACCGCTCGATCGCCGTGCCGGTCGACCGCTACCTGTTCGCCACCAACGGCGAGCTGAAGATCAGCGAGCGCACCCGCGCCTTCATGGAAGGCACCTATGCCTCCAGCCGCGTGTCCTCGACCATCGAACCGTTCGCACTGGGCGCGGAAAATATCTTCCCGACCACCGGCCAGGTCCCGGCCGCCTCGATGGTCAACGGCAAGCTGGTGAAGAACCCGCTGGTGCCGCAGTACCTGTACGACCGCATCAGCGACACCGACGGCGACGGTATCCCGGATTACTACTTCACCCGCCGCCTGTCCGAAGTCGGCACCCGCAGCAGCACCGCGGACCGCGATACCTTCCGCTTCGTCACCGGCCTCAAGGGCGACTTCGATGCGTGGAAGACCTGGAACTACGAAGTGTACGGCGCCTACGGCCAGACCAAGGAAGCCCAGCAGTCGACCGGCCAGGTCAATGTCCTGAACTTCGCCAACGCACTGCAGGCGATTCCGGGCGAGAACGGCGGTCCGCCGGTCTGCGCCAGCGCCGATGCGCGCGCCCAGGGTTGCGTGCCGATCAATGTGTTCGGCTACAACAGCATTTCGCCGGCCGCGCTGGCCTACGTCACCGCACCGGGTTCGCTGATCACCCGCACCACCCAGAAGCTGGTGGGCGGCCAGATCAACAGCGAAATCTGGGACCTGCCGGCCGGCCCGCTGGGCATTGCCGCCGGTTTCGAGTGGCGCAAGGAACATTCGGAAGCCGTTCCGGACGCCCTGACCCAGGCCGGCCTGAACGCCGGTAACGCGACCCCGCCGACCTCGGGCGACTTCAGCGTCAAGGAAGTCTTCGTCGAAACCCGCGTGCCGCTGCTGAAGGGCCTGCCTTTCGTCAAGGAACTGAACTTCCTGGGCGCCTTCCGCCACGGCGACTACTCGTCGGTGGGCAGCACCAACAGCTGGAACGCCGGCTTCGAATGGACGGTGATCGACGACGTCAAGCTGCGCGGTACCCGTTCGCTGTCGACCCGCGCGCCGAACATCAACGAGCTGTACCAGGCCCCGAGCCAGGACTTCCCGTCCGGCATTGTCGACCCCTGCCTGGGCGTGACCGCGACCTCGAACGCAACACCGTATGACGCATTGTGCCGCGCCGCGCCGGGCGTCTCGGCGAACATCGCCGCCAATGGCAGTTTCACGCAGAACCAGGCCGACCTGCAGGGTATCAGCGGCTTCAACCGGGGCAACCCGAGCCTAAAGGCGGAAAAAGGCCGGTCGACCACCGTCGGCGTGGTCTGGACCCCGCGTTCGATCGAGGCGCTGAAGCGTTTCACCTTCACGGCTGACTACTTCAACATCAAGATCGCCGATGCGATCGTGAGCACCGATCGTGCGTTCATCCTGACGAGCTGCTACAGCGGTTCGAACCCATCGTTCTGCCAATTCATTACTCGCCGCCCGGCAGCCACCGGCAACAACAGCGCCGGCTCGCTGCAATACATCGACACCGCCGTGTCGAACAGCGGTACGCTCGGCACCGAGGGTATCGACCTGACCGCTAGCTGGAACGACCGCGTCGGCCCTGGCCGTCTGTCGACCAAGCTGGCGTACACCTATGTGAAGCAGGGCTACACCACGCCGCAACCGGACTCCGACCGCAATCAGTTTGCCGGTGAACTGGGCGCGCCGAAGAACAAGGCGCTGTTCGACATCGGCTACAAGTGGAACCAGCTCAGCGTGAGCGCGACCATGACCTACCTCGGCCGTTCCTCGCTGGATGATCAGTTCCTGGCTGGCTTCAAGCTGCCGGCGAACTCGATCAAGGTCGGCTCGCGCACCTACACCGACCTGCAGGCATCGTGGGCCCTGATGAAGTCGACCGAGCTGTACTTCGGCATGAACAATGCGTTCAACCAGAAGGCGCCGCCGATCATCAGCGGCCTGCCGGGCGACAGCACCGGTACCGAAACGGATGCCAGCACCTACGACCCGATCGGTCGCCGCTACTACGCCGGTATCCGCGTGAAGCTCTGATCGCTTCCCTTCGGGGATGCTCCAGGAACGCCGGGTTCGCCCGGCGTTTTTTTATTCGCGGTTATCATAGAGGGATGCCGGCGCAGGGCCGGCCATCACACTCTATATACATGGTCATCAAACTCAAGAACGACAAGGACATCGCCAAGATGCGCGTCGCCGGCCGCCTGGCCGCCGAGGTGCTCGACATGATCTCCGAACACGTGGTGCCCGGCGTCTCCACCGAGGAGCTCGACCGGCGCTGCAACGAATACATCCGCAAGGTGCAGAAGGCGACCCCGGCCAACGTCGGCTACCACGGCTTCCCGAAAACCCTGTGCACCTCGGTGAACGGCGTGGTCTGCCACGGCATCCCGAGCGAACAAGACGTGCTGAAGGACGGCGACATCATCAACATCGACGTCACCGTGATCAAGGACGGCTGGCACGGCGACACCAGCCGCATGTACTTCGCCGGCACGCCCGCCCCCGAGGCGAAGCGCCTGGTCGACGTCACCTTCGACGCCATGATGGCCGGCATCCGCGTGGTGAAGCCGGGCGCGCGCCTGGGCGACGTCGGCCACGCGATCCAGACCCTGGCCGAAAAGGCCGGCTACTCCGTGGTGCGCGAATACTGCGGCCACGGCATCG
>Ga0308169_10003091_pt1 | contig 16566 bp, 10 predicted proteins | sample PhyBR1_2_FD_202139 | JGI IMG/M metagenome (GOLD analysis project Ga0308169, IMG submission 202139) | Phyllosphere microbial communities from UC Gill Tract Community Farm, Albany, California, United States - DLSLSB.R1 | ecosystem: Host-associated > Plants > Phyllosphere > Unclassified | place... | reverse complement strand
CAGCGCCATCCGATCGGATGGCGTTTTTGTTTGTACACGTGTGAATGCATGCCGGCTGATGCAGCAGGCGTAGGGTGGTCGGCTCCGCCCTGACATTCGATCATTGGTAGCGCGTGGACGGCGCGGCGGCCGCGTCGATTCATATTGTCGGGTGGAGCCGGCCACCCTACGAAAAACGCCATCCCGACTCGCATCGGGATGGCGTTTTCACTTCAGTACGCGATGAATCAGGCAGCCTTGGCAGGCATCTCGACCGCGTCGGTTTCTTCCGTCGGCAAGCGCATCAGGTAATCGAATGCCGCCAGCGACGCCTTGGCACCCTCGCCCACCGCAATCACGATCTGCTTGAACGGCACCGTGGTGACGTCGCCGGCCGCGAACACGCCCGGGATCGAGGTTTCGCCGCGCACGTCGACTTCGATCTCGCCGTAGGGCGACAATTCCAGCGTGCCCTTCAGCCATTCGGCGTTCGGCACCAGGCCGATCTGCACGAACACACCCGCCAGTTCCACGGTGTGGATGTCGCCGCTGGCGCGGTCCTTGTACGTCAGGCCAGTGACCTTCTTGCCGTCGCCCAGGATTTCGGTCGTCTGCGCACCCAGGATCACGTTCACGTTTTTCAAACTATACAGCTTGCGCTGCAGGACCGCGTCGGCGCGCAACTCGTTGCCGTACTCGATCAGGGTCACGTACTCGACGATGCCGGCCAGGTCGATCGCCGCTTCGACGCCCGAGTTGCCGCCGCCGATCACCGACACGCGCTTGCCCTTGAACAGCGGGCCGTCGCAGTGCGGGCAGTAGGCCACGCCGTGGTTCTTGTACTGCTGCTCGCCCGGCACGTTGATTTCGCGCCAGCGGGCGCCGGTCGAGAGGATGATCGCCTTCGATTTCAGGACGGCCCCGTCTTCGGTCGTCACTTCGAACAACTTCTCGCCCCTTTCCAGCTTCGCCGCGCGCTGCAGGTTCATGATGTCGACGTCGTAGTGCTTGACGTGTTCTTCCAGCGAGACGGCAAATTTCGGGCCTTCGGTTTCCTTGATCGAGACAAAGTTTTCGATGGCGAGGGTGTCGAGCACCTGGCCGCCGAAACGGTCGGCCACGACGCCGGTGCGGATGCCTTTGCGGGCGGCGTAGATCGCCGCGGCCGCGCCGGCAGGACCGCCGCCGACGATCAGGACGTCGAAGGCTTCTTTCTTGCTCAGTTCAGCCGCCTTGCGCTTGCCGGCGCCGGTGTCGAGCTTGGCGAGGATTTCCTCGGCGCTCATCCGGCCCTGGCCGAAGTGCTCGCCGTTCAGGAACATCATCGGCACGGCCAGGATCTGGCGTGCTTCGACTTCGTCCTTGAACATGCCGCCATCGATGGTCGTGACCTTGATGCGCGGATTGATGATCGACATCGAGTTCAGCGACTGCACGACTTCCGGGCAGTTATGGCAGGACAGCGAAATGAAGGCTTCGAAGACGAAGTCGCCATCGAGATTTTTAATCTGTTCGATGACGGCGTCGTCGAACTTGATCGGGTGCCCGCCCACTTGCAGCAGGGCCAGCACCAGCGAGGTGAATTCGTGGCCGAGCGGAATGCCGGCAAAGCGCACGCCGATGTCGGTGCCGACGCGGTTGATGGCAAACGACGGGGCGCGCACGGTGGCGTCATCGCTCACACGGTACGAAATCTGGGCGCTCAACGAGGTAATTTCCCGGAGCAGCTCTTCCATTTCGCGCGCCTTCGGCGATGCGTCGAGCGATGCAACGATCTCAATCGGCTGCACCACTTTTTCCAAATAGGCTTGTAATTGCTTCTTGAGGGTTGCTTCGAGCATGGTTTTTCCTTTTATTCGGTGAAGAGTGGATGCCGGCTAAGTTCTCGCCGACATCCCGGTACTGCTAACTACTCACTACTTAGATCTTGCCGACCAGGTCCAGCGACGGGGTCAGGGTTTCTGCGCCTTCGGTCCACTTGGCCGGGCAGACTTCGCCTGGGTGCGAAGCGACGTACTGGGCAGCTTTCACTTTGCGCATCAGTTCCGATGCGTCGCGGCCGATGCCGTTGTCATGCACTTCCATGACCTTGATCTGGCCTTCTGGATTGATGACGAAGGTACCGCGCAGCGCCATGCCTTCTTCTTCGATCATGACCTGGAAGTTGCGGGCCAGGACGCCGGTCGGGTCGCCGATCAGCGGGTAGTTGACCTTCTTGATCGCGTCCGAGGTGTCGTGCCATGCCTTGTGCGCGAAGTGGCTGTCGGTCGACACGCCGTAGACTTTCACGCCGAGCTTTTCGAATTCAGGCTGGAAATCAGCCAGGTCTTCCAGTTCGGTCGGGCAGACGAAGGTGAAGTCGGCCGGGTAGAACATCAGGACGGACCAGGTGCCTTTGAACTGCTCTTCCGTCAGGTCGATGAACTTGCCTGCGTGGTAAGCGGTGGCTTTGAATGGCTTGATCTCGGTATTGATAAGGGACATGGAAGCTCCTGTTGTGTTGTGAATCAAAGTTGATGAATGCAAGTGTAGAGCGCTTGCGGTCGCTTGTAAAATTAATTGATCGAATAAGATCGATTAATTTCTACTATCGCGAGGAGGAAAACCGGCCTGCCCATGTGAGTCGGGCAAGGCTGTCACTCTCGCAAGAGGCCCGTCAGTGTGCGGCAAAGGCGCGGTCTTTGCAACCGCGGGTTCGTTTGAAACGGGAGGCGTCGGCCAAGGGCCGAGCGCTTCCCAGGCTCAGGCAGCGGGCACCGTGGCCAGTATCGAAGCGAGCATTTGCGTATCGATCGGCTTGACGAGATGATGATCGAAACCGGCGGCCATGCTGCGTGCGCGATCCTGTTCCTGGTCGTATCCGGTCACCGCGACCAGTACCGATCCTGAGGTACCCGGGCAGCCGCGCAATTGGCGCGCCAGTTCGTTTCCGTCCACTTCGGGCAGGCCGATGTCGAGCAGGCAGACCTGGAACAGGTCCTCCCGGGCCCGCGCCAGCGCCGCGCGCGCATCGTGTTTCACCACGACCCGGTGCCCCGCCGCTTCCAGCAGCATGGCCAGCAGCGCCGCGGCATCGACGTTGTCGTCCACGACCAGGATACGCAGGCTGGGCGCCTGGCTCGCGGAATCGCCGGCGAACGAATCGGCATCCTCGCTGTCCGCGTGCGCTTGCAGGCGCGGCAAGCAGATGGTGAAGGTGCTGCCCTGGCCGGGGCCCGCGCTTTCGCAGGCCACCGTACCGCCGTGCAGTTCGACCAGGCTGCGCACCAGCGCCAGCCCCAGCCCCAGCCCGCCCGAGGAACGGTCCGGCGAACGCTCCGCCTGGGCAAACAGGTCGAAGGCGCGCGCCACCAGCTCCGGCGCCATGCCGATGCCATTGTCCGCCACTTCGATCAGGACCTGCGCCTCCCGCACGTCGGTGCGCACCCGGATCTCGCCCCCTTCGTGCGTGTACTTGGCGGCATTGTTGAGGAGGTTGGCAAGTACCTGCACCAGCCGTTTGCGGTCGCCCTGCACCAGCGTCGCCGCGGGCGTGAGGCGCAGTTCCAGCTGATGGCGGCGCGCCCGGATCGCCGGCGTGACCTGCTCCACGGCGTCGGCAATGATGTGGTTGACGTCCACGGGCAGCTGTTCGAGCTGCACCAGGCCACGGGTCACGCGCGATACGTCCAACAGGTCGTCCACCAGCCCCGTCATGTGCCGGACCTGGCGGCCGATGATGCGGCTGGTGCGCTGCACGCGTTCCTCGTCCAGCCGGCCCATCTGCAGCAGTTCGGCGGCCGCGCTGATGGGCGCGAGGGGATTGCGCAGTTCATGGGCCAGCATGGCGAGGAACTCGTCTTTCCGGCGGTCGGCCTGGCGCAGGCGTTCTTCGCTTTCGCGCAGTGCTTCCTCATTCGCCTTGCGCTCGGTAATGTCGATGGCCGTTCCGATCACGCGGATGCACTCGCCCGCCTCATTGAACAGCCCCCGTCCCTTCGCGGCGACCCAGCGTATGCGTCCGTCTTCCTTGCCGATCGTCCGGTATTCGGCGGCGTACTGGAGGCGCTGGGCCGGATCGGCGGCGGCCGCGAACGAGGCAAGGGTGCGTTCCCGGTCCTCCGGATGCACGCCGTCGTAGAAGTCCGCCAGCGTCACATGGCGCTCGGGCGAGATGCCGAACATGGCTTTCACCCGGGCCGGCCAGTACATGGTGTCGCTGCCGGGGTCGACATCCCATTCGCCGACGTCGGCGGCATCGATCGCCAGCCGCAGCTGTTCTTCGCGCGCGCCCAGCTCGCGCTCGGCCAGCTTGCGGTCATGGACATCGGTGGACGTACCGAACCACATCAGGATCTGTCCCGACTCCGGGTCGCGCCAGGCCTCGGCGCGCACCAGGAACCAGCGATAGTCGCCCGCGGCGGACCGGATCCGGTGTTCGACGCTGAAATTGCCGCCATTCGTGCGCGCAGCTTCCCAGGCCCGCATCGTGACCGCGTGATCGTCGGGATGCACGAACTGTGCCGACACTTCGGCCGGGGTCGTCGAGTCGATCGGAATGCCGGTATAGGTGGACCACTGCTTGTTGAAGTACACGCCACGGCCGCTGTCGTCGACGATCCAGACGATTTGCGGGATCGAATCGGCCATCATGCGAAAGCGCAGTTCGCTGGCGCGCAGTTTTTCTTCGGTCTCCCGTTGCGCGTCGGTGCGAACGGCCACCCGTTGCTCGAGCGTCTCGTTCGCTTCGCGCAGCCGCCGGCTCGCAATTTCAATGTCGATCGCCTGCTGGCCGATGGCGGAGGCCATCCGCTCGCTGTCGTCCTTCGCCCGGACAAACTCGGTCACGTCGTCCGCGCGATGAATGATGTGGGTCACCGCGCCTTCGGCGTCCAGCACCGGGGTGTTGACCGGGTTCCAGTAGCGCGTTTCGAAATGCAGGCCATCCTCGCCCGGGACCTGGATGGCGTATTTCTGGATCGCCATAGTTTCGGCGCGGCCGGACTGGAGCACGCGTTGCAACGATCCACGCAGGTTGGCGACGCCACTTGCCGAGGCGTCGTCCGGGTTGTCCGGAAACACCTCGAAAATGTCGCGGCCGAGAATATCCTCGCGCCTGATCCCGGCGACGTGCAGGTAGACCTGGCTTGCCGCGACAATACGCAGGTCGCGCGCCAGCACCACATAGGGCGACGGCGCGGCGTCGAACAGCGCGCTGAAATCCAGCGGGTGCCGTGCCGGCGGCTCGAAGGTCGATTCCATATCAGGCGGACACGGCCGCGCAAGGCACCAGCACGTCGCACGGCAGCGCCAGGCTGAAGGTCGAGCCCTGCCCCGGCGTGCTGGTGACGCTGAGTTCGCCGCCGTGCGCCACGGCCAGCTGGCGCGAAATGTACAGGCCCAGGCCCAGGCCTTTCGGCTCGCCGTTGCGGGCGCCGCGCTCGAATGGCTGGAAGATGCGTTCGACGTCTTCGGCGGCGATCCCCTTGCCCTTGTCGACCACGTCGATGCGCGCGCACTTGCCCTCCACTTCGACCCGCACCTCCACATTGCAGCCGCCGCCGTAGCGCAGCGCATTGGTGAGCAGGTTCACGACGACTTGCTCGATGCGGAACTCGTCCCAGCAGCCCGTCACCGGCGCATGCGGTGCGAGCGTGATCGAGCAGCCGCTGGCGGCTGCCTGCAAGGACAGGTCGCTCACCACGCGCTCGAGCATGCCGATGAGTTCAACCTGGGCCGGACGCACCGACAAGGTGCCGTTCCTCATGCGCGTGACGTCCAGCATGTCGTCGATCAGGCGGATCATGGCCTTGATTTGCCGCTCGTCGCGCTTGATCATCGCGCCCATCTGCTCGCCGGCAAAGGCTTGCAAATTGCCGCGCTTGAGGTGCAGCGTGCGCATCTGCGTTTCCAGGAACAGCGTGTTCAGCGGCGTGCGCAGTTCGTGTGCGACCAGCGACATGAATTCGTCGCGCATGCGCAAGGAACGCTGCAGCTCGGCCTGGGTGGCATTCAGTTCCTGCAGCAGGATTTCCTGCTCGCGCCGGCTCTTTTCCAGCGCGTCCATCTGGCGCCGCGTTTCGCGCCGCTGCTGGTCGAGCGCGACGAAGACGTTGACCTTGCCGCGCACCGCGTCCGGATCGAGCGGCTTGTAGAGAAAATCGACGGCGCCGGTTTCGTAGCCCTTGAATGCATAGTTCAGCTCGCGTCCGGCGGCCGAGACGAAGACGATCGGGATGTTGCGCGTGCGCTCGGTGCCGCGCATGAGTTCGGCCAGTTCGAAACCATCCATGCCCGGCATCTGCACGTCGAGGATGGCCAGCGCGAACTCGTGTTCGAGCAGCAGCGCCAGCGCCTCGTCGCCCGAATGGGCGTGGAAGACAAGGCGCTGCTCATCGCGGATCAGGGCGTCGAGGGCGCGCAGGTTGTCGGGCAGGTCGTCGACGATGAGTAATTTGCTAGGTTCTTGGACGCTCATATTGTTGTCTCCAGCTGTGGCAGCAGCGCGCGGATGGCGGCCAGCGGCAAAACCAGGTGCGGGGCGCACAGCCGGATGGCCCCTTCCGGCATGGCGGGGGCTTGCGCGCCCGCCGGGTCCTGGACGATGGTCAGGCCGCCGCGCTGCCTGATCCTTTGCATGCCTTCGGCGCCGTCGATATTGGCGCCGGTCAGTAAAATGCCCGCCAGCGAGGCGCCATAGGCGTCCGCGGCCGACTCCATCAGCAGGTCGATGGCCGGACGCGCATAGTGCACCGGCGGCTCGCAGCTGAGGGAAAAGACGCGATCCTGTTCGATCGACAGATGATAGCCCGCGCCGGCAAAGTAGACGGTGCCGGGTTCCACCGGCGCCTTGTCGACGGCTTCGCGCACCGGCAGCGCCAGGCGCGCCGCGAACAGCTCGGCCAGGCGGCTTTCGCGGTCGGCCGGCACGTGCAGGATGCAGACCGTGGCCGGCCCGAAGCTGGCCGGCAGCGCGGGCAGCAGGTCGACCAGCGCGTCCACGCCACCGGCCGAGGCGCCGATGACGACGGCCTCGATTCTCCGGCCCGCCAGCGCAGCATCGACCGATTCAGCAACAGCGTTCATTCGGCCGCCTTGCGGAAGATCCGCTCGCGCCGGGCGATCGGCTCGAACCGATTTGCGTAGCTCGAAAAGTCGATGCTTTCCTTGCTGCCCAACGCCAGGAAGCCGCGATGGCAGAGCGACTCGTGGAACAGGCCCAGCACCCGGTTCTGCAGGCGCCGGTTAAAGTAGATCATGACGTTGCGGCAGCTGACGAAGTGGGTTTCCGAAAACACGCTGTCGGTCGCCAGGCTGTGGTCGGCGAAGGTCACGTTTTCCATCAAAAAACGCTCGAACAGCGCGCCGCCATAGGCCGCCGTGTAGTAATCGGAAAACGCGCGCTTGCCGCCGGCCTTCTGGTAGTTCTCGGTGTACAGGCGCATCCTGTCCAGCGGGAACACGCCGCGCCGTGCGGCTTCCAGCGACTCCGGGTTGATGTCGGTCGCGTAGATCAGGCTGCGCTCGAGCAGGCCTTCCTCGTGCAGCAGGATCGCCAGCGAATAGACTTCCTCGCCGGTACTGCAGCCGGCCACCCAGAGTTTGAGCGACGGGTAGGTCGACAGGTGCGGCACGACCTGGCTGCGGATGGCCGCATGGTACTCGGGGTCGCGGAACATTTCGGTGACGGGAATGGTGAGGAATTGCAGCAGCCGGGCGAAGGCTTCCGGCTGGTGCAGCACCTTCGCCTGCAGCTCCGACACGGTCGCGCACTCCATCTCGCGCATCGCGACGATCACCCGGCGCTTTTGCGAGGCGCCAGTGTAGTCGCGGAAGTCGTAGTTGTACTTGAGGTAGACCGCCTCGACCAGCATCCGCAGTTCGATGTCGATGTCTTCCAGTGGGTGCTTCATCACCTTATACCCGTTCCATCGTCGGCATCCAGACCCGCAGCAGCGAGTACAGGCGGGCCAGGTCGATCGGTTTCGCCAGGTAGTCATTGGCGCCGGCGGCCAGGCATTGCTCCTGGTCGTCCTTCATCGCTTTCGCGGTGATGGCGATGATGGGCAAGCGGTTGAAGCGGCCGTCGGCGCGGATGCGGCGCGTCGCTTCCAGCCCGTCCATGCCCGGCATCATCACGTCCATCAGCACCAGGTCGACGCCCGGGATTTCGTCGAGCTTGGCAATCGCTTCGAAGCCATTGCGGCCCACTTCCACGTTCGCGCCGCGCTGCTCGAGCGCCGCGGTCAGCGCAAACACATTGCGCACGTCGTCGTCGACCAGCAGGATGGTGCGGCCCTCGAACACGCGGTCGCGGCCGCGCACGGTTTTCAGCATGTGCTGGCGCTCGGTTGAGAGTTGCGACTCCACTTTATGCAGGAACAGGGTCACCTCGTCGAGCAGGCGCTCCGGGGAACGCGCGCCCTTGATGATGATCGAGCGCGAATACTTCATCAGTTCGGCTTCCTCGTCGCGCGTCAGGTTGCGGCCCGTGTAGACGATGACCGGCGGGAAGGACACCAGCTCTTCGTGCGACATATTCTCCAGCAACTCCTTGCCCTGCATGTCGGGAAGCTTGAGGTCAATGATCATGCAATCGAAAATCTCCGAGCGCAAGAGGGCCAGCGCTTCCTCGCCCGAACCGACGGCGTCGATCTGCACGTCCTCGTCGGCGATCAGCTGCACCACGCTGTCGCGCTGGCGTTCGTCGTCCTCGACCAGCAGCACGCGCTTGATCTGCTGCGAACTCTTCTCCTGGAGTTTGCGGAACACGTCTTCCAGCTGCTCGCGGCTGGTCGGCTTCAAGGCATAGCCGATCGCGCCCAGGTGCAGGGCCTCGCCGGCATTGTCCATCGACGACACGACGTGGACCGGGATGTGGCGCGTGGCCGGGTTGTCCTTCAGTTGCTGCAGCACCGACAGTCCGGAACTGTCCGGCAGGCGGATGTCGAGCAGGATCGCGTCCGGGCTTTCGGCGGCGGCCAGTTCCAGGCCTTCGCCGGCGGTCAGCGCGACCAGGCAGCGGTATTCGAGGTCGTGCGCCAGGTCGAACAGGATGCGTGCGAAGTCGGGTTCGTCCTCGATCACGAGCACGGTGCGGGCGCCTTGTATCGTCGTCGCGCGGTCGTCCGGGAAGGAGGAGCGGGCTGGCGTTTCCTCGGCCGGTTCCACGGGCTCGGGCGCCGGTGCCGGACGCGGCGGCCGCTGCGCCGGCGCGGCGCTGCGCGGGGCCGGCGGCGCGGCCGAGACCATGCCGTTGCGCGGCATGCTCAGCGTAAACGTACTGCCCTGGCCCGGGGTGCTGGTGACGGCCAGGGTGCCGCCCAGCAGGCTCGTCAAATCGCGCGAAATCGACAGGCCGAGACCGGTGCCGCCGAAGCGGCGGTTCGCCGTGCCGTCGGCCTGGTGGAAGGCTTCGAAGATGCGTTCGTGCTGGTCGGCGGCAATGCCGATGCCCGAATCGACGACGGTGAACTGGACCCAGCCCTCGTCGGTGGCGCTGACCGTCAGGCTGACCTCGCCCTGCTCGGTGAATTTGACGGCATTCGACAGCAGGTTTTTCAGGACCTGTTCCAGGCGCTGGCGGTCGGTGTGCAGGCTCGGCGGCACGTTCGGCTCGACCGTGACCGAGAAACGCAGTTGTTTCTGCTTGGCCAGCGGCTCGAAGGTGCGGCCCAGGCCCTCGACGGTACGGCGGATCGGCAAGTCTTCCGGCAGTAGTTCCAGCTTGCCGGCCTCGACCTTGGAGATGTCGAGGATGTCGTTGATCAGGTGTAGCAGGTCGTTGCCGGCCGAGTAAATTGTCTGGGCGAAGCGCACCTGCTCGTCGTTCAGGTTGCCCGGCACATTGTCTGCCAGCAGCTTCGCCAGGATCAGCGAGCTGTTCAATGGCGTGCGCAGTTCGTGCGACATGTTGGCCAGGAATTCGGATTTATAACGGCTGGCGCGCTCGAGATCGAGGGCGCGGGCGCGCAGCTGCTCCTGGGCTTCGGTGAGCGCGGCGTTCTTCATGTCCAGGTTCAGGGCCTGTTCGGCCAGCTGGTCGTTGGTCTGCTCCAGTTCGGCCTGCTGGTTTTCCAGGCTGGTCTGCGACTCTTCCAGCGCACGCGATTGCTCTTCGAGCTCCTCGTTCGCCGTGCGCAGTTCTTCCTGCTGGACCTGCAATTCTTCGTTCAGGGCCTGGCTTTCCGACAGCGCATCCTGCAGGCGCTGGCGGTAGACCACCGCACCGACCGAGGCGCCGACGGCGTCGCCGACCAGCTTCAGGAATTCGATGTCGCGCTCGCGCACGGGGTGCAGGAAGCCGATCTCCATCACGCCCTTGACCTTGCCGAAATTGTTGAACGGCGCGATCACGATTTCGCGCGGCGCCGTCTCGCCCAGGCCAGATGCCACCTTGAGGTAATCCCCGGGCAGCTCTTTCACGCGCACCAGGCGGTTTTCGTTCGCCGCCTGGCTGGCCAGCGAGGCGCCCGGTTCGATGATCCTGGCGCGTTCGTCCTCGTTCGAGAAGCCGTAAGCGCCGATGCGGCGCAGCACGCCCTCTTCGTTACGGAAATACATGGCGGCCACGGAGCCGCCGAGATAGCGCACCACGTGGTCGAGCACTGCCTCGGCCAGGGCTTCGAGCGAATTGAGGCCGATGCTTTTCGCGGCCAGTTCGGTCTGGCCGCTGCGCAGCCAGCTCAGGTGGCGCAATTCGGCATTGTGCTCGTTTTCGTGCTTGAGGATCTCCCCATAGCTGGTCGACAGGCGCATCAGTTCGCGCCGGCCGAAGGTCGCCAGCAAACCGCCGACGATGAGCGTAAACAAGAGGAAGGAGCCGACCGACCAGGCGATCACCGAGCGGGCCTCCTCGCCACGGTCGACCAGCAGCGCGTTTTCGCTGTTGATGAAGGCGGCGAACTGGGCGCGCATGTCGTCGGTCAGGCTCTTGCCGCGCCCGCTCATGATCGCCTGCACTACGTCCTGGTTGTCGCGCCGGCGCTCGATCACCTCGTTCGTAAACTTGAGCCACTCGGCATAGGCGCCGCGCACGCGGTTCAGGCGGTCGGCCTGGGCCTGGCTGTCGCGCACCAGGCGCAGCAAGCCGTCCATTTCGACGTCGACCTTCGGCTTGGCCACGGTGTAGGGAGAGAGGAAACTCTCGTCGCCGGAGATCGCGTAGCCGCGCATGCCGGCTTCCATGTCCGCGACCAGCCGGCTGACCTCGTTGCCCTTGCCGATGACTTCCTGCGAGTGTTCTACCCAGCTCAGCACGCTGACCAGGTAGGCGACGATCGCCACGAAGACGGCCGCAGTCAGCACCGAAAGGCCGAGCGGGAGGGCGACGTTGCGCGTCAGGATGCGGCGGAACTGGGTGTTATCGAGTGAGGTGCCGGTCATGTCTTGCGAATATCTTAAGAAAAAAGTTCTTAAGTGTAACGCAAACGTCAAGATTCCGGCGGTTCCAAGCGTGCGCTGCCCCAGCTGCCCGCACAGGCCATCCGCGGCGTTTTCGCGCTGTGTTTACGGCGCGAGGCAGGGCCGTAAATACGGCGCGGTGCGGCTTGTCGCGGCGCGCGCCACCGTTTCCGGCGGACCGGCGGCGACCACGGTGCCGCCTTCGTCGCCGGCGCCGGGACCGATGTCGATCACCCAGTCGCAGGCGGCGACCACGCGCATCGTGTGCTCGACCACGACCACCGTGTTGCCGGCCTCGACCAGCCGCTCGAGCTGGACGATCAGGCGGTCGACGTCGGACGGGTGCAGGCCGGTGGTCGGCTCGTCCAGGATATACAAGGTATTGCCGCGCCCGGTGCGCTGGAGTTCGGTCGCCAGCTTGATGCGCTGCGCTTCGCCGCCCGACAGTTCGGTGGCCGGCTGGCCCAGGCGCAGGTAGCCCAGGCCCACTTCGCGCAAGACCTGCAGCGAGCGTTCGACCAGCGCCTCGCCGGCAAAGAACTCGGCGGCCGCATCGACCGTCATGCCCAGCACCTCGGCGATGTTCCGGTCTTTATAAGTCACCTCCAGCGTCTTCGCGTTGTAGCGCGCGCCGGCGCAGACCGGGCAAGGCGCGTACACGCTCGGCAGGAACAGCAGTTCGACCATCACCGAGCCTTCGCCGGCGCAGTTCTCGCAGCGGCCCTTGGCGACGTTGAAGGAAAAGCGGCCGGCGTCGTAGCGGCGCGACTTGGCCATCTTGGTCGCGGCGAAGAGTTTACGCACCTGGTCGAACAGGCCGGTATAGGTGGCGAGGTTCGAGCGCGGCGTGCGTCCGATCGGCTTCTGGTCGACCCGCACCATGCGCCTGATCGATTCCATGCCGCCGACAATATGTCCTTCCAGCGGCAGCGCCGCTTCCTGTTCGAGGTCGTCGGTCTCCTCCATCTCGAGCGCCGCGCTTCCCTGCCCCAGCTCGCGCGCGACCAGGTCGACCAGCACCTGGCTGACCAGGCTCGATTTACCGGAGCCGGACACGCCGCAGACGGCGGTCAGCACGCCCAGCGGGAATTCGACTTTCAGCTTGTTCAGGTTGTTGCGGGTGACGCCTGCGAGGCGCAGCCAGCCGGCGGGTTCGCGCCGCTCGCGCTGTTGCAGCGGCGTCTCGTCGAACAGGTAGCGCCGCGTTTGCGAAGCCTCGATCTGTTTCAGTCCCTCGGGCGCGCCGCTGTAGAGCACCTCGCCGCCCTTTTCTCCCGCGGCCGGGCCGACGTCCACGATCCAGTCGGCGCAGCGGATCACGTCCAGCGCGTGCTCGACCACGAACAGCGAATTGCCCGAGGCTTTCAGCTGGTCGAGCGCGGTGAGCAGGGCTTCGGTATCGGCCGGATGCAGGCCGGCCGAGGGTTCGTCCAGCACGTACACGACGCCGAACAAATTCGAGCGCACCTGCGTGGCCAGGCGCAGGCGCTGCAGTTCGCCGGGCGACAGCGTGGGCGTGCTGCGCTCGAGCGCGAGGTAGCCGAGGCCCAGCGCCAGCAGGACGTCCAGGCGCGCGACCAGGTCTTCGGCGATGCGCTGGGTGACGATCAGCTGCTCGGGGTGCAGTTTGGCGCGGGCCTTGTCGTCGGCCGCCTTGCCGCTGGCGTAGGGTTCGAGCATGGCGTGCAGGCGCGCCAGCGGCATGCGCGAAATGTCGGCGATGTCGACGCCGCCAAAGGTGACCGACAAGGCTTCCTGGCGCAGGCGCTTGCCGCGGCAGAGCGGACACTCGGTACTGACCATGTAGCGCGCCACGCGCTTTTTCATCGAGGCGCTTTCGGTGGTCGCGAAGGTCTGCAGCACGTAACGGCGCGCGCCCGTGAAGGTGCCCTGGTAGCTGGGCGTGTCCTTGCGCTTCAGGGCGGCCTTGGTTTCGGCGGGCGTGAGGCCGGCGTAGACGGGCACGGTCGGCGTTTCGTCGGTATATAAAATCCAGTCGCGGTCCTTCTTCGGCAAGTCGCGCCAGGGCGTATCGACGTCATAGCCCATCGTCACCAGGATGTCGCGCAGGTTCTGGCCGTGCCAGGCCGGCGGCCAGGCGGCCACCGCGCGCTCGCGGATGGTGAGCGAATCGTCCGGCACCAGCGACTGTTCGGTCACTTCGTACACGCGACCCAGGCCCGAGCACTGCTGGCAGGCGCCTTCCGGCGTGTTCGGCGAAAACGATTCGGCGTACAGCAGTTCCTGGCCGGGCGGATAGTCGCCGGCGCGCGAATACAGCATGCGCAGGGAATTCGACAGTGTGCTGACGCTGCCGACCGAGGAGCGCGTGGTGGGCGAACCGCGTTGCTGCTGCAGCGCGACGGCCGGCGGCAGGCCGTCGATCTCGTCGACTTCCGGCACCGGCATCTGGTGGAACAGGCGGCGCGCATAGGGCGAGACCGATTCCAGGTAGCGCCGCTGCGCTTCCGCGTACAGGGTGCCGAAGGCGAGCGAGGACTTGCCGGAACCCGATACACCGGTGAAGACAACGAGCGCATCGCGCGGGATGTCGAGGCTGACGTTTTTCAGGTTGTGTTCGCGCGCGCCGCGTACGCGCACGTAGCCGGGGCGGCCCGGGCCGCCCGTTGTCCCTTGTTTGCCTGCCGTCTCGCTTCCTTCCGGTTTGCGTCGCATCGCTTCTTCCGTCCCTGTCGATGCCCCTATTACAACGTGCTCGGGAGAAGTTGACGGTGCGTTGACACACCGATCCCTGACAGGTTTGTCGTTCTGAAAATAAATATATAAGCACTTATGGAATTTACGGTAGTATTTGAACATGAAAAGAGGACTCGGAACCCAGTTGCGCCACCTGATCGAATTGCTCGACGGCGCCGTCGCTGCCGCCTATGAAGAAGAAGGCATCGACTACCGCCCGCGCTACACGCCCGTGATGCGGGCGCTGGCCGGCGGCGCGCCCTGTACCGTCGGCCAGGTCGCCGAGGCCGCCGGCATCACGCAGCCGGCCGCGACCCAGACAGTGGCGCTGATGCTGAAACAGGACCTGGTGCGTGTGATGCCGTCGCCGCTGGACGCGCGCCAGAAGCAGGTTGCGCTGTCCGAACGCGGGCAGGCCCTGCTGCCGCGCCTGCAGCGCTGCTGGAGCGCGACCGGCGCGGCAGCGGCCAGCCTCGACGCGGACCTGACGCACCCGCTGTCCGCGATCCTGGCCGAGGCAATCGCAGCACTCGAACAACGTCCCTTCGGCGCCCGCATCCGCGCCGCGCGGGCTTCACTTTCCCCTGACGACAAGGACGCATCATGAGCACCGCATCGATTGTCCATCCTTCCCCGCGCCGGCGCGACCGGCTGCTTGCGCGCCCTTCGGTGCGCGCCGTGCTGGCCCTGCTGGCGGTGCTGCTGCCGTTTGCGCTGGCACTCTGGCTCTCCAGGTTCGTGCCCCAGCCCTGGCCCGCCGGCTGGCCGCTGCTGCTCGCGGCAAGCGGCGTGGTCGCCGGATACTGCTGGTATGTGCGCAAGATCGAAGGACGCGCGGTGAGCGAATTGTCGCTGGCGGGCGCCGGGCGCGAACTGGGCGGCGGACTGGGACTGGGAAGCTTGCTGGTGCTGGCCTGCACCCTGGTGTTGCTGGCTGCGGGCGCGTATGCGATCACCGGCAGCGCGCCGCCAGGCGTCCTGCTCGAGCCCATTCCGGAGCAGGTCATGGTGGCCTTCTTCGAGGAGATCCTGTTTCGCGCGGTCGTGTTCAGGCTGCTGGAAAAATCCTGGGGCAGCTGGACCGCATTGATCGGCTCCACGCTCCTGTTCGTCCTCGCCCACCTGCCGAACGAGCATGTCAGTGCGCTGGCACTGGGGGCGACCGCCGCCGCCGGCCTGGCCCTGGCCGGCGCCTGGCTCCTCACGCGGCGCCTGTGGCTGGCGGTCGGCCTGCACTTTGCGTGGAACTACCTGTTCGACGCCGGCCTGTCGATACCGGTGTCCGGCCACACCGCGCGCGGCTGGCTGCAGGTGGCGGCCAGCGGACCCGAGTGGCTGAGAGGCGGCGGCTATGGCATCGAAGGCTCGGCGGTGACGCTGGTGGCGTGGGGCCTTGCCGGCCTGGTCTTGCTGATGGCTGCGCGCCGCCGTGGTCACTGGCTGCGCAAGCCGTAATCCCGCGGCTCCGGCCTCCGATACCAATAACAGGTTTTGCAGGGTGGGCGGCTCCACCCGACCGCGTGCAAACCCGCGGTCCCGGCTGCCGCCCACGCGTTCAACCCGCCGCAGAACAGCCGCGACAAGGTTCTTTGCAGGTGCTGGTGGTACGCAGGCGCTGTACCGCGTGGGCGGAGCCCACCCTACGGTGATCGATAAGTCGAGTGCGCGGGTTTTATAGGGTGGGCGCCCCGCGCCCACGTGGTACGACCGCCTCATTTTGGCCAGCAACCGCGCCGTCATCCAGCAGGTAGCGTCAAGCGCAGATGCGTAGGGTGGGCGGCTCCACCCGACCGCGTGCAAACCCGCGGCCCCGGCTGCCGCCCACGCGTTCAACCCGCCGCAGAACAGCCGCGACAAGGTTCTTTGCAGGTGCTGGTGGTACGCAGGCGCTGTACCGCGTGGGCGGAGCCTACCCTACGATTATCGATAGGTCGAGTGCGCCAGTGTCTCCAGCGCGCCGACCACCTCCTCGACGCCGCCATCGCCGGCAAAATTGCCGGCCACGGCCCGGCAACGCCCGCGCAGGCCATCGTCATCGAGCAAGGCCTCCAGCCCGGCCACCAGCCGCCGCGTGTTCAGGCGCGTGGCCGGCAGCGACAAGCCGACACCGAGCGCCTCGACCCGCGCCCCGTTGTCGAACTGGTCGTGCGCGAGCGGCACCACCAGCTGCGGCGTGCCGGCGTGCAGCGCTTCGGCCATGGTGCCGATGCCGCCGTGATGCACCAGCACCGCCACCCGCGGCAACAAGGCGCGCAGCGGCACGTACTCCTGCCACAGCACGTGGCGCGGCAGTTCGGGCGGCAGCTGGTCGCGGTGCGGCGTCAGGAAGACGGCGCGCTCGCCCAGCAGGCGCGCCGCCTCGATGGCGTGTTCGAAATAGGCGCGCGCCTGGCGGTTGCCGGTGCCGGGCGTGAACACCAGCGGGCGCCCGCCCTGCCCCAGGAATTGCACGAGCTCCTTCGACAAGGCAGCGTCCGGGTCCGGATCGAACAGGGGAAACCCGCAGCG
>Ga0308169_10003090_pt1 | contig 16568 bp, 13 predicted proteins | sample PhyBR1_2_FD_202139 | JGI IMG/M metagenome (GOLD analysis project Ga0308169, IMG submission 202139) | Phyllosphere microbial communities from UC Gill Tract Community Farm, Albany, California, United States - DLSLSB.R1 | ecosystem: Host-associated > Plants > Phyllosphere > Unclassified | place... | reverse complement strand
ACGCTAGATCAAGAGATAGCAGTTGAGAGAGGGTGCGCAGTCTCCCCCTGTTTTTAAGAGGTGGCCGGGCGCACGGTCGTGCCACAGGGGCAGTGTCCGTGCGAGCGACACACCAGAGTGCACCCGCGGCCCTCAGGGGCACGTGAGGGCGGGTGCGGCCTCGTAAGGACCCGTCCGCGACGGCTCGACTCGCGCGGCCGCCGGGACGAGTAGGGACGACGAGACGGGCATCTTTGGCAGCCTGGGCCCGGAAACTTTCTGGAGAGACACGATGAGCATCGAGCGGCGCCGTCGTGATCCGATCGGCGAGCGAAGAGACGAGCTTTCGAGACCAGAACGGAAGAGGGTGCCATCGAGGGCTCGACTAACCTGCGCGCACGGTGTGCGAGGTTAGCGCGCAGCTCTTGTGAGTGCACAGGTCCTTACCCGAGCTTGTGGCTCGAGCAGAGAGAGCAGGAGAGACGTACAAGGACCGAGATGAACCGCTCGAGGTCGACCGCCAGCTCCTGCACCGCTCGACGCGCCCACCACCCGTTGTGCGGGGCTGCCCTGCGTACAAGGGGCTCAAGTAAGCTCATTGTCGCGTCCCTGAAGCGACTCGAGGAGCTGGCTCGGGCGAGAGAAGGCGAGGAGGGGGGCCAAGAGGAGGAGGCGGGGAGGACGAGGACGCACCTGCTCTCCCGCAGCAGCAGTGCCCGCCCGCCCTGCTTCAAGCGCGTCTTGTGCCTTCTCGGACCTCGTCGAAAGGCGTCCGCCAGTCTACGAGTCGCCGTCGGTGTTGAGAGAGGTCGGTCGACGAGGTTCGCTGATGAGGACGCGTCGAGGTGGCCCTGGGCCGTGGGCGAGGGCGGGCGGTAGCGCAGGCGGAGCACAGAGGTGCTGGCGAGTGGTACAGGTCGCGAGCCCAGGCCCAAGTCGAGTGCCCAGTCGGGAGGGCGAGTGGGAGAGGCGCGAGGAGGAGCATAAGCCGGGCGCGCTTGACTTGCCCTAATCGGCATTAGCTCTGCTCCCCCGCCTAATCAAAGCTTAGGCGCGCGTTCCTATTCATGATTAGCTTTGCTCGGCCCGCTTCACACCACGATTGCGCCGCCCACAAGCATTCGCGCGCCTCGCCTCGCTCACAGCGCACTCGATAAGGTCCAGAGAGCGCGCTCGAGCGGAACAGGGCCGGCAGGAAGAGCGCGCGCTCACCGCCCTCTCGTCCGACTTGAGAAGGCAGGGGAACCGGTCCAGCTCGCGCTCTACAGGACTAACAAGGTCGGGAGAAGCGCTCGATTGCACCGCAGAGACGCCCTCGTTCGATCGTGCGCGAGCAGAAGGTCGTTCCAGCCGAGCTAAAGCAGCGCAGGACGAAAATGTGCGCGCTCGAGCCTCATCTCCGGGTCCCACCTTTCGTTCGCTTGCTCCGGCTGCTCTCGAGCACGAAGCCTGTCACTCTCGCGACCTAGCTTTGCGGTAGTCGTGAAGGTGCTCGCATTTTCATCAATGACCTGGCTCGACGCCCTCGAGGTCCACATCCGCCCACACATCGCCGCTCTCCTCAAACCCGACCTTGGCGTACGCCCTCCTCGCGCTCGTGTTGCCCGGCTCAACCGAGAGGCACACCTCGTCCTTGCGCCCGAAGCGTGTCGTCGGCTCGCTCGTCTCGCCTCCTCGAGGTCCGTGCGCGAGGTCGAGCGCGAGCCGAGGCGCCTCCACGAGGTGGGCGCGCACGACGGCGCTCACCATGCGCTGCGCGACGCCCTGGCGCTGGTGCGACGGCGAGACGTAGACCATGCGGATCGCGCACGTGCGCAAGGTCGGCCGGCCCGTCTGGAGGAACGCGACGGGCTCGAGCTCGCCCTTGCGCTCGAGCTGCGGCTCGGCGGCGACGTCGGCTTCGGCGACGGCTCGTCGAGGAGCGTAGTAGACCCAGAACGCGCCTCGCACGATCATGGCGCGAGCGTGCTCGACCAGGTCGTCGCCGACCGGCCGGGGCGTCGACAGCGTGCTGTAGAAGGCGACGAGCAGCTGCCCGATCGCCTCGAGCTCGGCTCGAGAGAGCGCCGCGACGTCTCGTATGCGGACGAGCGAGTGACCGGGCGGGAAGAGGACGGCCGGAGGGGCCGAGCGAATCGAAGCCGGAAGGCGAGGCGCGTTGGGCTCGGCCTTGCGGGGATGGGGCCAGCGCGCGAGGAAGGCGTCGACGAGGAGCTGCGGACCGTAGAGGGTGCGGAGGAGGGCGGGCGAGGTCGAGAAGGGTGCGAGGGCGAGGAGGTGGTCGACGAGCGGCGCGAGGAGGGGGAGGGCGAGGTCGGGGAGGAGGGCCGGCTCGAGGGGCGAGACGAGCTCGCACTGCGCCCGGCCGAGTTTGGTGAAGATGAGGCTGTGGAGGGACGTCGTCAGCTGCTGCAGGGCGTCGAGAGCGAGGCGGAGAGCCGGGCACGCACCGGAGATTATCGTCGTCCCACACCGTCACGAGCACCTCTGCATCATCGTCCTCCTCGCCCGCGCTCCTCGCACTCTTGTCCCGCCTCGCGTCGGCCGACGAGAGCCCTTGGAGCCGGCGATCGAAGACGAAGCCGAGGCAGTGGTTGGTCCGCCCGCTGTCGGCACCGGGCTGGAGCTCGACCGCGCGCAGCAGGTCGAGGGGCGAAGGGTGCACGACGATGCGCGGGACCATCTCGAGGCTGTAGGTGAAGCGCAGGAAGCAAGGAGTGCCCGCGAGCGAGAGGGCGGGCAGGCGGGGAGCAGGGACGAGTCAGGCGGAGCACAACGGCGTCCTGGCGCTGTGGGACTCGGCTGAGCCGTGCTGCGGTAGCTCAGGAGCGAGGGCAGACTCCTGCACCGCGCCGCCTGGGCGCTCGAGCGAGAGGTCGAGAGCAGAGTCCATGCGAGGCCGCGCTCCTCCTCGCGCGCTCGCGGCCGTCCGCCCTTTGCTCTCTAGAAATCACCTCGTGCGAAACTTTTCCCTCGCCTCTCGCTCTGCAGAGCTGCACACGCTGACTCTCCCCCTCGCCCGCGCGCAGCTCACAACACGGCCAAACCCCCTTGAGCCCGCCGGCGGAAGCGAGTGGCTACGGCCTTGCGTGGAAACCGACGGGCGCCGGGTTCTGTCCCTTTTCCTGAGGAGAAGAGCGAGAACCGGATGTTAATCACCCGTCGCAGGTGCTTTCTACCCTGCCTGGGCTTCAGATTCACGGTACACGCGCTGCGGCGAGCAGGAGGACGAGTGAGGGCGGACGAGGTTGCGCGGGCTCGGTGGGGGGCAGCGGTGCACGGTTGCAGGAGGGGGCTGCGTACAGCTGACCCGTCTCTTTGCAACGCACCAGTCCATCCTCTCTTCAGCGCGCGTCGAGCGAGAGCAGCCCTTGTCGTCGCCGCCCCTTCGAGAGCTCCTCGCACGCGCTCCTCGACAGCTCTCGGCATTGCTTGCTCCTTCGTGGACGAGGGGCGGTCGGGCACAGAGAGCACAGCGTCACGACAGCGTTACAGACGGCAAGCGCGAGAGGGGAGAGTACAAGGAAGTGCGACGTCGCGCGAGAGGAGCTCCACCACGCTCGGCGCGTCTCCTCCTCAGGCCTGGTCCACCTGCATCTGCTCCGTCGGCGTCTGCTCGACCGCCTGCGGCACCGCTGCCGGAGGAGCCGCAGCGCCAGCGCCGCTCGCTCCCGCCGCCGCTGCCGCCTCGACCGCCGCCTGGACCCCGTTCCCGAGCGCCGCCTCGCCGTTCACCGGCCCGCCCGCCGCCATGAGCGCGCGGTGCTCCTTGGCCGCAGCTGCCTCGCCCGCGATGCCGTCAATCGGCCGCTCGCCGTACTCGACGTGCGTCGCGCCGCCGGCCGGCGCCTGCTCGAGCGCGGCGAGCTTCTGGGCGTCGAGCTGCCGGAGGAAGAGTTCTGGTGCGGCGGGGTCGGCTAGAGGGTAAGAGGGCGGTGCGAGGATTGAAGGAGGAGCGTTTGGGTCGGAGGAAGTCGAGGCGGCGGAGGAAGAGGCGAGGGAGGCGAGGTGCGAGGCGGAGGAGAGGGCGTAAGGGTTTGTAGGCGCGACGGTACCCTGCAGTCGGTCGTAGAGGATGCTGCATGGCGTTGAAGAGGGGTCAGGAGAGTGTCCGACGGGCTCTCCGGGTCGTGCGGCTTGGGCCGTCGCCGTCGGGCGGGAGGAGCGAAGCGAGAGACGCACGCTCGCTCGATGCGCAACCGCTGGATGGCCTTCTTGCTCTTGAGGATCTTGACCGAGAGCTTGGTGTTGTCCTGCGCGCGCGCATCATGTCAGGCGAGCTCGAGAGGACGAGCGCGACGGCGCCGAGGTGGGGTCGGGCGGGAGGAGGAGGAGGAGGAGGAGGAGCGCACCTCTTCAATCTCGAGGACCTTGGTCTTGAGCTCCTTGTACTTCTGGCGGTACTTGGCGTCGTCTGCGCGGGCGGGCCAGTCAGCACGAGGAGCGGACGAGAGGGTGAGGCGAGGAGGACGACGCACCGCTCTGGGTCGCGACGATGCCGGCGTAGGCTTTGGGCTTTGGTGCGGCGGGCATGGCGAGGGCTGATGAGAGGCCTGGAGCGCTAGCAGAGGGCGGCAGACGCTCAGCGAGAGCGAGAGGCGGTGTGGCCAGAAGCGAACCTCTCCAGCTCCCTCACTCGTCGTCTTGTCCTCGCCGCTCTCGGCTTGAGCAGGCCTGCACCATGTCAGGCTGGTCGCAGCGAGCTGCTCTTCTTCAACAAGCCTTCCTCGAGCTACCGGCCGCGCGAGACGACGAGCTCTCCTCGCCCGACCTCCGGCTCCACCTCGCTCTCGTTCGCGCAGACTCGGCGGCTCACAACAGCAGAGGTGCGTCGCTCGCTCTTCGTCGAAGTCTCGAGACTGACCCTCTGCACGCAACAGATCAGCTGCCGCCGCTCAAGAAGCTCAAGACCGCCGCCCTCGCCGTCCACGACTTCCCGCCTCTGTCAACTTTGTCGTCGTCGGGCTCGTTCGCCCGCGTCGAGCTCGTCCGGCCAGCGTCATCGCTCACGGGCACCGAGGATGGACCGCCCTCGGCGGTATTCGTCATGAAGACGGTCGACAAGCGCTGGGCGTTTCGGATGCGAGCGGTGCGTCGTCGACGTTCCTCTCCTTCACTCCCAAGAGACCGTCTTCCTGACCCTTGCGAGCTCTCGTACAGCATCAGCACATCCGGCACGAGCTCGCCGTCCTCCGCCTCTCGCGCTCGACCGCGACCGCGGGCCGAATACCGTCCCTCGTCGCTTCGTTCCTCTCGCCGACCTCGTTCCACCTCGTCCTGTCGCACGCGCCCGGCGGCGATCTGTGGACCGTCCTCGAGCGACGCAACGAGGGCGCCGACGTCGGGCACGAGCAGGGTTTGCCCGAAGACTGGGTGCGAGGGTGGGCGTCGGAGCTAGTCGACGCGGTTGAGTGGTTGCACGAGGAGGGCTGGGCACATCGGTGCGTCCTACTCCCTCTCTTCTCGTCTCGACTCGTCGAGGTGCTGATGCTCGAACTTCTACAGGGACATCAAGCCGCAGAACCTCCTCCTCGACGCCGCCGGGCACGTCCAGCTCACCGACTTCGGCTCGTGCGCGCCTCTCACGCCCGGCACCACCTCGGTCGCCCGCAAGCACTGCCGCGTCCTTCTCGGCACGCCCGACTACATCGCGCCCGAGGTCCTCAAGCACGCCGAGCGGGTCTACCAGGAGGAAGAAGAAGATGAGGAGGAGCAGGAGCGGAGCGCGTTCGGGCCTCGAGACGGGGTAAAGCTCGAGCGGGATCAGGAGGAGCGGGCGTATGGCGCCGAGGTCGACTGGTGGGCGTGCGGTATCGTTCTCTACGAGGTGCGCTCACGCTCTCGCTCTCTCGCGCCGCGCCGGACTGAGCTGATCGCCCTCTCGTGGCCGCAGCTGCTCTTCGGCTGCACGCCTTTCTTCGCCGAGGAGATCAGCGAGACGTACGAGCGCATCGTGCACTGGCAGGTGCGTCGCAGCTCTTAGCTCTTCTCGGCGTCGTGTCGAGCTGACCTTCCTCTCGCAGGAGCACCTCAAGTTCCCGCAGCAGGCCGACGTGTCGACCGCCGCCCAGACGACCATCTCATCGTGCGTGGTCGCTCTCCTACACATATCGATCGAGCTTGCGAGCTGGGGCGGACGCTGATCGTCACGCTGCAGGATGCTTGTCGCCGCAGGGGACCGTGCGTCGCCCTCGAGGATCAAGACGCTGGCTTGGTTCGAAGACATCCAGTGGGACCGCCTTCGTACCGGTGCGTCCGTGACTGATCTACACAGCTGTACGTGCTCGCTCACTTTCTCGTTCCTCCGCAGCCACCGCCGCCTTCGTCCCTCCGCCTTTCGTCCCACCCGCACCTTCCTCGTCCGACTCGTTCGCCCGCTCGCACTCGACCTCGACGGCCCAATCCTTCGACTTCACGTCCTTCTTCTCGTCGCCGGGCCTGTCGATCCTGCGCCCGTCACCTCGCACGACGAGCGCCGCGCAGTCGGAGGAGAGCGAGTACTGGATCGCGCGCGACTTCGGCGGCCTGACGACCTTGCCGACGCACGACGCCTTCACGCCACCGCCCTCTCCGAACCGCTCCAATCCCGCTGCACCTCCCGCCGTCGACCTCGCCGCCGCCGCGCCGCCCGCTCGGGCCGCCCGCCCTCCCCGTCCTCCCTCAGCGGCCTTCTCGACGCCCGCCCGCCCTCTCTCCCGGCTCGCGCACCTCTCCGAGCGCCGAGCGGGCGGCACGACGCCTGGCAGCAGCGGTGGAACCTCGAGCGCGCGCTCGCGCCGCGTCGTGAGCGGCATGGACGCGTGGCGCGAGATGCAGGAGCACGCCTGGACCGTCGGTCGGTCGGGCAAGAAGGCGATGGCGGCGGGCGCGCGTGCATCTGCGAATGCGCCTCGAGACGTGCCGAGCGCGGCGGCGAAGGCGCCGACGAGCCGAGTAGCGGCACCGGCGGCGGTACTCGTCGCTGGAGGAGGAGACGAGGCAGGCACGCCCGGGCGCAAGATCAACGGGCTGCAGCAGCGGCAGGAAGACGTTGTCGATGAGCTGGATCGACTCGAGGAGAAGTACCGAGGGCTGTTTGAGCTGGCGGCGCGAGCGCAAGGTTGAGCAGCTGGGTCGTCGTCGGCGTGCAATCAGCATTCGCGCCGTCCCTGCTCTGCCTTCGAGAGGCTTCACCGATGCAGAGCAAGCTGCTGGAGAGCTCCAGACGTCGCAGCTGTCGCGCCCCCTCGAGAGACAGAAAGCAGCCGCCCAGCAGCGGAGGAGGACCGTGCGCACTCTTCGCCGCGAGCTCGTCGGGCTGAGGAGCTCTCTCTTGGCTTTCTGCTCGCGCACAGGTAGCTTGCGGTGATGGTATTGCAACAGAGTGTGCCGGCTAAGCGGCAAGGGGTATGCAGAAGAGGGTGTGCGAGAGCTGAAGCAGGCTCAGGACGCCGAGAGGAACGACGCCAAGTCGAGCTGGTAGTCGTCGTCGTCTTGCCCGGCGTCGAGCGAGTCGAGGATAGCCTTCTGCGACATGGGCTTGTCGCCGTCGGCGCCGGCCGAGGCTCCTGCGGCGGCGGGCGCAGCCGTGTCCGAGACCTGGAAGAGGTCGAGGATCTGGTCGGTGCCGAGCGACGACAGGTCCGAGTTCTGCTGCGAGACGATGGTCGACGCGATGTTGAGCTTGAAGCGCTGCAACCTGTCGAGGAGAGAGTCGGTGTCAGGGAGCGCTCGGCAGGCGAGAGAGCGAGGAAGAGGGGGAGAGGACCGAGCGGACGCACCCCATGATCTTCTCCTCGAGCGTGCCGCGCATGATGAGGCGGTAGACGTTGACGACCTTCTTCTGTCCGAGACGATGAGCGCGATCCATAGCCTGCAGGTCCTTCATCGGGTTCCAGTCGTGCTCGACGAAGATGACCGTGTCGGCGCCGGTGAGGTTGAGCCCGAGGCCGCCGACGTGCGTCGTGAGGAGCAGGCAGTCGATCGACGGGTCCGAGTTAAATGTCTGGCAGATGGCGTGCCGCTTCGAGACGTCGGTCGAGCCGTCGAGGCGCATGTAGGTGACGGACGGCATGAGGGCGCGCAGGAGGTCGTTCTCGACGATGTCGAGCATGCCCTTGAGCTGGCAGAAGATGAGGGCGCGGTGCTGAGGTACGGCGCCGTCAGGTGCCGAGTCGGCCGCAGGGTTGCTCGCGCCGATGCCGCAGTCGACGAGGATTTGCCTGCGGGCAAGGGGAAGCAAGCGTCAGCGACGGCGTCGAGAACGGGTCGGCGAGCAAGGAGAGAGAGGGACGCACTGCAGCGCCTTGATCTTGGGTGCGTGCACGATGTCGCGCACCGACGTCCCCTCGCCCGAGACCTTGGCGAGAGCGGCCTGGTGTTGAGGCACCTCGGGCTTGAAGACGAGCGCCGGGTGGTTGACGAGCTTGCGCAGGTACTGCAGCGCCTGGAAGACGTGCTGCGGCTTGTCGGCCGACGTCGACGAGCCCTTGACCTCGCCCTCGGCGACCTGCTTGGCCTGCGACCCGGAAAAGTCGTCGTACAGCTGCTTCTGGAGCGGCGACAGCTCGACGTGGTAGTCCTGGATGATCTTGGGCGGCAGGTCGTCGAGGACGTCCTCCTTGAGGCGACGCAGGATGAAGGGCAGCACCTGTTTGTGCAGGGCCTCGAGAGCGAGCGCGCCGGCCTCTTGCTCCTTGGACGAGCTCTTGGCGTCGCGGCTCGCGGCGATGGGCTTGCCGAACCGGTCGTTGAACGCCTTCTCCGAGCCGAGGAAGCCCGGCATGAGGAAGTCGAAGAGCGACCACAGCTCGAGCACGTTGTTCTGGATCGGCGTGCCCGACAAGATGAGGCGGTGGATCGCCTTGAACGACTTGACGGCCTGCGTGAGCTTGGTCTTGCCGTTCTTGATGACGTGGCCCTCGTCGAGGATGCAGTAGTGCCAGTCGAGCGGCGACAGGGCCTCGACATCGTTGCGCGCGACGTCGTACGAGAGGATGACGGCGTCGTACTTGCGCACGTTGCGCAGGAGGCGGTCGCGGTCGGCGCGCGCGCCGGTGTAGATGACGCAGCGCAGGGCCGGCGCGTACGTGTTGATCTCGTGCTTCCAGTGCCCGGTGAGCGTCGGCGGGCAGACGATGAGGGAGGGGAGGTGGACCGAGTCGGGCGAGTTGGTTGCCTTGTGCCGCTCGGCCCGCTCGTGGTGCATGCTGGCGAGGATCGTGATCGACTGAAGCGTCTTGCCGAGGCCCATATCTGCAGAGCGGGAGGCGAGTCAGTGCAAGACTCGCGCAGGAGGAAGAGGAAAGTGGAGGGGAGGGGACGCACCGTCGCAGAGGAGGCCGTGCAGCTGGTATCGAGCGAGGAAAGCGAGCCAGCTGACGCCGTCGCGCTGGTACTTGCGCAGCTCGATGCCCATGTCGACGGGCACCTTGTACTCGGCGACCTTGCTGCCGTCGAGGAGCTGCATGAGGAACTCGCGCTCGGTCTCGCGCTTGGCGAGCAGCTCGTCCGAGAAGCCGGGAGGGTCGGGCAGGCCGGCCTGTGAGGGTATGCAGAGTCAGTGTCGGTCTCGCGAGAAGGAGAGAGGGCGAGCGAGGCGACGCACCTCGAGAGGAACGAGCTTGACGAGCGAGGCGAACGTGTTGGTCGCGACGAGCCGCACCTCGTCGTCCGAGTCGCTCATGCGGCCGAGGACGGGCACGACGAGGAAGATGACGTAGGGCAGGATCTTGATGTCGAGGAGCTCGACGAGGTGCGAGACGAGCTCGATGGCGCCTCGGCGGTTGTTGACGTTGAGCGGGTCGCCAAGCACCGGGATGACGCTCTCGACGACGTGACGCAGACCCTCGACCGGGCTGATGTCGCACAGCGTCGCGAATGACTTGGCGACGGCGTAGCGGACGACGGCGAACTCGCTGCGGGTCGCAACCGAGAGCGCCGGGAAGAGCGAGGCGAGGCGCTTGTGGAGCGCGGGCGTGAGCTTGGCGGCGGCGACGGGCAGGACCGTGAGCGCGTCGACGAGATCTTGGCCCTTCTGGTCGTCGTTGCCGAGGATGGCGTCGGCCTGCTGGATGTTGCCTGCGTGCGAGAGGTCCGAGTCAGCTCACGGACTCCGAGCCGGATCGGAAAGAGAACGAGCGGCACGCACCTGACGCAAAGACCTCGAGGAGCGCATCGGCCATGCAGCTCCACAGCTTGGGCACGCGCTCGAGCAAAGCCGGGCCGAAGCGCTCGGCCAGCTCGGACAGGGCGAGCTGCGCGCCGCGGTAGACGAGCTTGGCCGCTTTGACCTCGTCCGACTCGACCTCGACGGCCTTGTCCTTGGCCGACTTCTCGGCGGTGCCCCTCGCCGGGTTGTACTGGAGCGTGAGGATGCCGGCCGAGCTCGACTTGGTCGCCGCAAAGATGGGCGTGCGCGACACGTCCTGGCACAGGAAGGCGCACAGGTTCTTGACGAGCTTGTCGGACGGGTTGACGCGCAGGCCCGACGTCGGCGACGAGCACAGGTCGATGAGGGCGGCGATGGCGCGTGCCGAGCGAGCTTGCAGGTCGAGGTTGTCCTCCATCTGCAGGATGGGGCTCGAAGTCAGTACCGGCCGACCGAGCTGCGAACCAGGGGAAGGAGAGGGCGGACGACGGGACGCACTTTGATGCTGTTGGTAACGCTGCGGATGAGGGGCGTGATCTTGGCGGGGATGGCCTGGAGCGCGATGACGGCGCCGCCGAGCGCGGCGAAGACCTGGCGGTCGTGTCGGGCCTTGACCCCCTCGAAGTAGGCGATGCCGCCGAGGACCTTGCGCTGACGCTCCTCGAGGCTGGGCAGGACGGCCTTCTTGGACTTGGCCTGCATGAGCGACACGAGCGCGCTGAAGCTGTCGGCGACGAGTTGCGCCTGGGCGACGCCGAACACGTCGGGGACCGACGGCAACTTGTCGGCGGGCACCTTGCCCTGCGTGCCGAACGCGGCATAGAAGGCGGTCGAGTCGGCGCGCAGGCGGGCGAGGATCGGGTCCATCTCGGCGTACGACGCCGGCGCCTCGGCGGCCAAGAGGGCGTGGATCTGGGCGACGAGGCGCGCCGCGAGCGACGAGCTTTGCGCGAGCGACGTCTCGGCCTTGAAGGTGCGGGCGGCGAACGCCCACTCCTCGACGAGGACGGCGGCGAGGAAGCGCTGGAGGGCGGACTGCGACGCGAGCGCGCGCTCGACGAACGGCGCGAACGCCGCGTCGTGCGCCTCGGTCGGCCAGGCGGCGAGCAGCTGGCCGAGCGCCGTCGCGCCCGAGACCTTGCCGCGCGTGATGACCTCGACCGAGACGAGTGCGAGGTCCTGGTTGAGCATCGGCTTGTCGACGTTGTAGGTGACGCCGCCCTGCCCGCTCAGGCTCGCCGCGGGCGACCACAGGAGGCTCATGCTGATAGGCGTGCCGATGGGCGAGTGGAGGAGGGCGACCCAGGCGGCGAGGTGCGGCTGAGCGTGCGCGACGAGCTGCGGCAGGCCGTTGGGCACGCGCCGAGCGTGGGCGAGGCACGCGACCCAGGCCGTCTCGGACGCCGAGCGGATCTCGATGCGCTCCTCGAGGACGAGGTTTTGGAAGAGGAGCCGCAGGAGGCGGGCGTCGACCCAGGAAGGGTCGATCGAGGGGAGCTCGAGGAAGACGAGGATGGTGTGGAGGACGGCGAGGCGGACCGACGAGATCGTGTGGCGGAAGAAGGGGAAGAGGCGAGGGATGAGTTGAGGGAGGGGTGCCCTGCAAGAGGGCGGCGAGCGTCAGCTGCGTGTCCGGTGGATAAGACGAGGAGAAGGTGTGAGCGCACTCCATGGACGGCGACTGCAGCAGGTCGAGCACGGCGGGGAAGCTCAGGAGCTTGGCTGCGAACAAGGACGAGAAGGACGTCAGATAGGCACAGAGGAGAGGCTGACGAAGGGGAAGTGGACGCACCGAGCAGGTCCATGACGCCGCCAACCGAGCTTGCGAGGTCGTCCTTGAGGTCGCCCAGGCACGCCCAGAGGACGTCGACGAGCTCCTTCATCTCGCTCGGGAGCCGGTCGACGAGCGCGTCGGCGAGGGGCACGAGCGTCGCGGCGGCCGCCGAGCGCACGTCGTCGTCCCGGTCGCGAAGGCCGATGAGCGCGGCGTCGACGATCGACTTGAGGAGACCCGACGACGAGACGAGGACGGGCTTGACGTCGTCCTCCATCTTGACCGGCGGCGCCTCGGGCTTGACGGCCTCGACGCCTCGGACGAGGTCGCCCTGGACGGCGACGAAGTACTTGAGCCCGAGGAGGCCCGAGTGCCGCACCTGCCAGGCGTACTTGCGGCCCGCCGGGACGCCGTCGCCCTCGCTCGAGCGCACCGAGCCGCGCTGGTGCACCATGTCGACGAGGACGCGCTGCACCTCGTTGATCGAGCTAGCGGGCATGTAGGGCAGGAGGATGGCGAGGGCCTGAGCGGCCGTCTCGCGCACGGGTGCGATGACCTGCGGGAGGGATCTGCGTCAACGCCTTGGTCCCGCAGCAGTGAGAGGGTGTGGGGAGGAGGGAGAGGAGAACGCACCTGGTCCGAGATGTAGTCGCCGAAGCGGTCGAGCGCAAAGACGCAGAGCAGCTTGACGGCCAAGTCCTCGCACCACCGCCGGTGCCGCTCCTCGTTCTCCTCGCGCGCGAGGCCCTCGAGCATGCCGCCTCCCCCGCCCTGCAGCCGCAGCACCTCCCTGAGGCCGAGCGCCGCGCCGTGCCGCGTCTCCCACGCCGGCGCGAGGAGCCCGAGCGCGAGCCGCTCGACGCACGCGCGCCAGGGCCACTCGCCGACCTTGACGGCGAACTCGGCGCGCTCGGCCGCCTCCTTGGCCTGGATCTCGCCGCCGAGACGAGCGCGCTCGGCGGCTTTGGCGGCCGGGTCGACGACGACCTTGTCGTCCTGGACGGCGGGCGCGTGCGGGTCGGGCTTGATCGAAGAAGAGCCGGAACCGGAGGCGGCGGCGACGGGTGCGGCGGGAGGAGGTGCGGCCGTGCGAGCCTTCTTGGCGGCCGGGGTCGGCGCTGCGCTCGGCGCGACGCCGGCTTTGCCCTCGGCTTTGCGCTTGCGCTTGAGCTTGTTGCGCTCGCGCGCCGAGAGGCCGGCGAACTCGTCTTCCTCGGCTGCGGGCGCGGCGGGCGAGGGTGCGGCCGAGGTGGAGGCGACGGGTGCCGGGGAGGGTGCGGCCGACGACGCGAGCGACGCCGTGCCCGACGGGCCGGCGGGCGAGACGGCGTCGCCGCCACCAGGCTTGAAGCGAGGTGGCGGCAGCTTGGGCTTGGCGGGCTCAGTCGAGGCGGCCGGCACAGTCGTCGCAGGCGCTTCGGCGGCGCCGGCGGCGAGCTCTGCTCCGACGTCGACGCCGATGTCGTCGTCGCCGCCGCCAAAGCCGAGCCCGAGGTTCTTCAGCGCGTCCTTCTGCGCGCGCGCGAGCTCCTCAGCCGACAGGGCCGAGAGCTTGCCGTACTCCTTGCCGGAGCTGCCGAGGAGGAGGGCGCCCTCGGACAGGACGCGGGTGAGGTCGAGGTCGCGAAGGGACATGGCCGTCGAGAGGGTGTCGTCTGGCGTGACGGACGGGAGGGACGACTCGGCCTTGACGAGGGCGGACGAGGGAGCGGTGGAGGATGGGTCCCAGATGCCGACGCCGCGCGAGATGAAGCCGAGCGCGGACGCCGCCGCCTGCCGCGTCTCCATCGAGCGAGACTGGAGGTAAGGCAGCACCTGTTGCGCTCCTCGTCAGCGGCGGCACGAGAGGCAGGGCGCGCAGGGAGAGCGAGAGCGAGGGGGAGGAGGAAGAGCAGCGCACCCTCGCTACGAGCCCGGCGACCTCGTCCCACTCTCCCTCGACGCCGCGCCAGATGCCGTCCTTGTTGCCGGCGGCTGCGCCCTCCTCGAGCTTGACGTCGACCGAGACGCTGGCATGGCCGTGGTTGGCCGTGGACGGGTGCGAGACGCGGGTCGCGGCGATGGCGCCGAGCTGGCGGGCGGCGGTGAGGCGGACGGAGGGGGTCGAACCGGTGTCGAGGAGGAGGATGAGGCGGTCCAACCTGCATCAGAGCTCGTCGTCAGCGGGCGGCTCGGGCTGGAGCGGGCGAGACGAGTGGGGAGGAGCGTGACGCACCTGGACCCCATGGTGCTGGTTCTACCGCGGCCGAGTCGACTGTCGAGACTGCTGCGAGGACTCGTGAGTCAGCCAGGGGCTTCACACGAGACGAGCAGAGCGGTGGAGGAACACGAGCGACCTCATCAGCAAGCAGCGACTTGGACTCGTTCTCTGTCCTCGATCTCTCGCTCGTGCATGCTCAGAAGCAGCGCTAGACTCTCGAATAGACTCGCTCGCCATAGACCGCCCCTCGTCAGCTTCGCTCCCGCCGCCCTCGCCCTTATGTCGTCGACTCCGACGTCCGGCACCAGCTCGCGCCAAAGCACCCGCTCGGTGAGCCTCCTTTGCGCACTGCAGCCTGCTCGAGCTCTCGCTGACTCTTGCCCTCCCCGCCGCAGAGCCGCACACCGCACGAGGACAAGCTCGTTCTCCCCCTGCACGACGACCTCAAGGACGCCGACCTCGAGCTCGTCGACACGCACTGCCACATCCACTCGACGTTCCAAGCCTGTGAGTCTCTTTCACCCGCCGAGCATGAGCGACCGGCGAGGCTGCGGCAGAGCAAGAGCGGCACGCTTTAGCCCCTTCTCGCCGACGCGCTCCGTCCTCCTCCTCGCACACGTGTCGGCCGCCCTGTTCGCCCAGCTGACGTCGCTCCTCGTGCTCGCAGACAAGGAGAAGTACCCCGACGGCAAGCACGACGACATCCGCGCCTTCGTCTCGGCCCTCCTCCAGGCCGACGGGTCGAACAAGCTCGCCGCGTGCGTCGACGTCTACTGCGAGGGCAGCGACATGGAGCACTGGGCGTCGACCTTGGCCGCCCTATCCGACTTCTCCGACCTCGACTACCGCTTCGTCGCCGGCGCACACCCGCACGAGGCCAAGAACTACGACGACGAGCTCGAGCGCAAGTTTGTCGAGGCGCACAAGCACCCTCGGTGCGTCGGGTGGGGCGAGATCGGGCTCGACTACCACTACGACAACTCGCCTCGAGACGTTCAGCAGGAGGTGCTCAGGCGGCAGCTGCGCACGGCGCTCGCGTCGGACAGGAACAAGGCGGTGCGTCCTCCTCCTCCTCTTCCGCGAGACGGGCACGTCCGAGCAGCTCTCCTTGCGAGGAGGCAGGGCCCGGCCTCGAAGCTGATCCACTTCATCCCCTGCAGATCACGATTCACACGCGCGAGGCCGACGACGACATCCTCCGGATCCTCACGGAGGAGCTTCCTCGAGAGCAGCGCATCCACATCCACTGGTGCGTCCTTGCCGTCATGTCTCTTAAACTCATTGTCGTGCAGGTCCTGCGCTCGAGCTGACGCTGTTCCTCGTCTCGCTCGCCCACCTCGTCCCGCTTGTCTCGCCCGCCCTCCCCTGCAGCTACACCGACTCGCCCGAGTGCGCCGCCGCGCTCCTCGCCCACTTCCCCAACCTCTTCATCGGCATCACCGGCGTCATCACGTACTCGACCAACACCAACACGCCCCAGGTCGTGCGCAACCTCGGCGCGACGTGCAGCCCGTCCGACCCGTCGGGCCTGCGCATCCTGTTCGAGACGGACGCGCCCTTCATGCCGCCGGCCAACATGGCCAACAAGCAGCTCGGCATGACGAGCAAGCAGCGGTTCCCGTTCGCGCACGGCGGCGTCCTGCCCTGGACGGCCGAGTTCGTCGCCAAGGTGCTCAACGAGGGCAAGGGCGACGACGACGACAAGTGGACGACGGTCGGCGTGCTCAAGCAGGCGAGGGAGAATGCGAGGCGATGCTACGGCGTGTAGTGCTCGACGAGCAGCAGCAGTGCAACGGCGCGGGTGCGACCGCCTGGCTTTGAGAAGGTCGGGCTCGAGCGGCCTGTCCTGCCTCCGCGCAGACTTCTTTTGCTCCACCTCGTCGCTGTTGAGAGCACCTCATTGCTCTGCTGCGCCTACTCGCGGCGCCTGCGCAGGCTGCGGCTACGGCGCTGCCGAGGCTCGAGAGGCTCGAGCAGCGGACTGTGCTGCCGCAGCTTGCTCCCTGCACGCCTCGAGCTCGGCAGCCACTTGAGCGACAGAGGGTAGCCTTCGTTCTCGAGGCCGTGAGCCTGAGAGCGCGTAGCCAGCTAGCCTTGACGAGGTCGACGAGTCAGGAAGGTTGGACGAGCGAGGCAGGTCGACCGCCGAGGGACGACGACAGGCGCACAGCGAGAGGGTCGACAGGCGCAGAAGCAGGCGAGCTATAGAGCCGAGCTGTGCAAGCTGGCGCAGCAGGAAGCGAGCGCGATGAGGAGGAGCGGTGCGAACGTGCGCGTCTCGTTGTTGTCGGAGTCGCGAGGGGCGCGAGCCGATTCGGCTTCGCCGGGCTCGCCTCCCTCGCCGCTCCTCCTCCTCCTCCTCCGACCCACCCCTCCGTGCATGATCGAGCGGATATAAGCTCCAGCACCCCTCGCCGACCCACCTACACCTCTCCAGCTCCCCTCTCGCCCCGGCATCGTCCGCCCGTGGCCCACCGCGCTCCTCT
>Ga0308169_10003089_pt1 | contig 16570 bp, 30 predicted proteins | sample PhyBR1_2_FD_202139 | JGI IMG/M metagenome (GOLD analysis project Ga0308169, IMG submission 202139) | Phyllosphere microbial communities from UC Gill Tract Community Farm, Albany, California, United States - DLSLSB.R1 | ecosystem: Host-associated > Plants > Phyllosphere > Unclassified | place... | reverse complement strand
CTGTATGGAATGTGCTACGACCTCGAGATGCTACGGGATATGGGATATGCTCGAGGTGTGAGGGATCTTGATTCTGCTCCCGGGGTGAATAAGCGATGAGCGATGACGCGATCGATGAAATCCGTGTTTACAATCTGCCATCCCCAGATCGGACGCCAAGCGCTTACTGCTCGTCGTCGTCTCGCACTCTTGTACCATCATTGACCAGCACATACAATAGAACACACATAGAAACAGCATCGGTATACCCAAGTGAGTGGGTGGACAAAGCAGAGAGCGATCGTGGCTCCCAGTCCGCTTTGAGCGATCCCTAACTTTGCAGAAGCACTATTCGCACAATGTCCGCCAACAGCCAAGAGTTCCACGCCCTCCTCATCGGAGCAGGCTTCGTACGTGTCTCGCTCAATCTGCCCAACCCCACCTCCCTTCAGTCATGCCATCGTCGATCTCGAGCTGCGACTGCTTCAGAAGCACCTTCTTTTGCAGCGCTCACCCGCAGGCCATGTTCGGCACGACCGAAGGCCCTTGGAACATGACCAAGCGGCTCGAAGCCAAGGTCGGCTCCAGGCTCGTCGTCGACGCCATCATCGAGGTCGACCCGCCCCGCGCCGAGGCGGCGCTCAAGCTCAAGGCCGAGAGCCCCAGCGCCAAGTACTACGAGAAGACGGTCATCTTGCCGGACGTCAAGGCGTTTGTGGACAGGGTCAACAAGGGCGAGATCGTCAAGCCGACGTAAGTGGTCCGTCACCGCGCGAGCATGGGTTGGGACAGAGAGTGGACGGGGAAGGGCCGGAAAGCGGAGGGGCAATTGCGAAGAGAAGGGCGGAGGGGCAATTGCGAAGAGGAGGGCGGAGGACTCGGGCGTCGAGCCGCCCAGAACACCCTACCATCTCACCTACACTCGAACTGTCCAGTACCACTGGCCTTTCGGCCTGGCTGTCCTAGTCCCTTCATCCGCGTGTACCTACACCCTTTTGGGCGTGCCCCTGTCCGTTCTCACAAGCCCCCACTAATCTCAGGGCCATCTTCGTCGCGACTCCACCAGCCTTCCGAGGCGGTCTCACCGCCCCTCGAGACCTCGAACTCCAGCTCACCGCCCACTTCCCCGACGTCCCCATTTTCCTCGAGAAGCCCGTCGCGACCGGTGCGCCGTGGCAGGAGTCTGTCGGCGAGGCTAAAGAGGTGGCCAAGCGGCTCGAGGCGGGACACAAGGGCGTCATCTCGATCGGGTGAGTCGGTGTGTGATTCTGGTGTGCTGTCGGAACAGACGTGATAGGCGTGGGCGGGGATAGACGAGCATGGAGGAATCATTGCTGGACGCCTCGCTGACCTGCAGATACGTCCTTCGATACCTCAAGGCGGTGCAGATGATCAAGAAGATCATCGAGGAGAACAACCTTCACGTCATGGCGACGTTTGCGAGGTGGATCATGGCCTACCCGGGAGGCATCAAGATGGTGCGTGTGGCCTATCATCCTCCGCTCTGTGTCGTGCTCTTGTCGTCCTCGCTGACTAGCAGGACTGGTGGAACAAGGCTATCCTGCAGGGACCGGTCATTGAGCAGGGCACCCACGTCTGTGAGTCGCGTTCGGGCTCAAGCTTTTCTGCCAAACCCACATCGTCGTCCACCTCATCATCGTCTCGACCCGCCCTGACGTCCAGGTGATCTGTCGCGCTACTTCGGCGGAGACGTCGATGTCGACACCCTGTCTGCGTCCTCCGTCGAATGGTACGACAAGCCGGGACACCTGTCGGAGATCCAGATCGACGAGAGCAAGATCGCCGAGAAGGATAGGCTCCCCCGGTTCACCGCCGCGTCGTGGTGAGTCGATCATGTCCCTTCGCGGTCTTGAGATGTATAACATCCTCGGGTCTGGCTGCAGCGCTGACGTGCGCAGGAAATACGCCAACGGCGCCGTCGGGACGTTCATGCACGGTATCGCTCTGCAGGGCACGAACGACTCGATCGAACTGCAGGTGTTCGCGGACGGGGTGAGTAGACGCATCCTCGCTCTTCCCACTTCTGCCCTTCATCCCCTCAGTTATTCTTGTCGGTTGGACAAAGCTGACAGCAGTACCAATTCATGTCAGTCTACTTCACCGTCCCCTCCCGTGCACTGCTGACTCCCAGCCTGTCCGACCCGTACGGCACCCCCGAGCTGCGAATCCGCCGACCGGGCTCGGACGAGAGCGAGATCATCTCCACGGCGGGCGACGACCCCTACCAGACCGAGATGAACCACTTCATCGATGCTGTGAGCTAGCTCTCGTGCACATGTCTAGACCGTCGTCGATGGCGGTACAGGCGATGGACTGCTAACAGCGCAGATCGAGGGCGGACCCGAACCCTCCATCCTGTCCACGTACGAGGACGCCACGCAGACGTACGAGCTCACGTGGGCGATCCGGAACTCGTCCGAGATCAACTCGAAGAAGTCGGCGGAGAAGTACGGCGTCAACACGGGCAGCAAGGCATAGTGGTGTCTGGGCGGGCCACTTGGCAGGTTGCACGATCGGTAGCCTTGGGATGCGGGCAGGTGATTGAGAGCGGAGAATCAAAACGTCTGCCGATGGCGGATCGAAACATGCACTACACCTCATGTCCTGGACGACGGACAGTCGCCCTCCCACGGGTGCCAAATTCACTCACATTCACTTCAAGCAGCGACTGGGGTGCCTGTACGGCGTCATAAGTTCTTGCCTCGGGCTCAATCACTCGCCTCGCCCCCGTAGTCTTCACCACTCCATTCGTCGGAGACGCCCTATGCGTGTGCTGACCCTCACAATCCCTCCTGAGCCCGTGTTCATGCGTTGCCGAAGCCTACGAGTGAAGAGTCCCGTCACGTCGCCACCACATAGCGAGTGGCGAGGTTGGTCGTTGCAGTCGGCGGCGGAGCGTGCCTCAAGGTCTCGTAACTGCCCAACTCGTTCTTGAGGAGCCCAGAAGTCACCTATCGGTCCAAAGAGACCTCTCATTCCCGCGGTATCGGGGCGTTCGTCGACGACGTCCAGGACAGTCGGCATCCCAGCTTCCCATCTGCTTTTTGACGTTTGATCCATCTTTGCCAACTGCCGGCGGCGAACACCTCCCGTTTATCCGGGTGGATGCAATGTGGGGTCTTCCGTCCCTTGCGCTGGTTATCACACTGATTCAGTATGTCCAAGCTATCCCGTGCCACCAAGGGACGGCCCGCCAAACATGGCACACAATGACGGATCACATTTTTCATGCGATGTTCCCATCGCACCAAGATCATGTGCCAAGGCCGCTCACTTCTCCCTGCCGCGCTCTCTTCTCCATCCCGTCACACTCTGTTTCGGCTCCGTCGCTCACCACACACCAGCCGTTCAATGCCTCTCTTTCCGCTGACAACGCGGACGCGCACTGTCATACTGTACTCGAAAGAAATCGAGCGAAGATTGTGGTATACGTTTGTGGCACCGCCCTTCACTGCGCCTCGTCGACCCAATCCGCCCTTTTCGTCCGTGCACATCCCTCGTCCGTATATGTCCGACACCCCCGAGCATGATCCTAAGCGCTATCGGCCAACATGTCTCACGAGAGGGCCGACGGGGGATCAGCGCCTCGGTGCTGAAAAGCCCGAACCCGGGGACCTGTTACGACCTCGTCAGCGGGACCTTCACCCGCTCGTCACTCATTCCTCTCCCCTTCTGCCGCGGCGAAACATATCCCCACCCACCATCGCTTTCCTCTGCCCATGCCCACTGCGGCCTTCCTCTGTCCCCACGCGCTTTCCCGAGCCCCTTCGGGGGGGTCCTCCCAAAAAAACGCGTCCAGCGATAAAGCTACGGGGCGCACGACCGAGTCTCACCGTCCCGAACCCCGCATCATTTGCGTCGTACCATCATCACGTCATGCCGCAGCCCCCATCATTGGCGTACCTGTGCCTGTAAGATCTGCACGCAGTCATCGTATCCACTCTTCTCTTTCATCTCGAGCCGCATAAGCATTCGTCCACGGGACAAGGACCTCGGGATTGCTTCTTTTGGCAAAAACGGGGTTAGCGGCGGTTCGAACGCCGGACCTTCTGTACGTGGATGCACCCAAAACAGAAATCCTACCACTAGACCACAAACCCGATTTCCGTCTTCTTTCTGCAGAGGTTCGGAGGTTTATATCTGTAACCCAGCCAGCCGGGGGAATGCCGTGCACATGTCGGTGCCGGTCCATCACTGATCTCGTGTGGGGTAACATCAAGGGGGCGGTGATGGCTTGATCCGTCGGATCACGAGCGTGATTGATCGCTGCTGGGCGGGAACGGCGGAGGGGTACGAGCAGAGACGCTGTATCCGCGATGGTTTGATGGGTTGATGGGAGGACGGGAGGACGTGGATTGATCGACGCCGCCGGCGGAATGTCGAGTTTTCGGCCTAGAAGGTGGGCAGATATACGTCATCGACCCAAAAGGAAGGGATGACGCAGGCTTCCATTTGGATTTTTTGGCTTTGGCTTTGCTTGGGCTGGTCCCAAAACAGAACACGGCTCTTGTTCGCGCTGCTGACTAACCGATGCTCCAGCTGATAAAACCCCGTCAACGGGATGCTCAGGGAGAGAGAGAGCAACAAACGCTCTGCGGCCGTTGCGTTGACATGCGGCTTCACAGGCTCGCGCTGGCCTGACCGACTATCCGCGATGACGTATTCCCGTCTACGGCCGTCGTTGACGACCGAGAGGTCGCTCGCCGACTTGTCCGACTAAGCAGCAGCGCGGGCACAATGTCATGGCTCGCTCCTTTAAGGCGACAGCGATATTTCTGGTTCAATGATCATCACCATCACACGTTTTGTCAATCACCCTCTCTCGCTGTGATTCATTGTCCGACTGTTCATACCTCCGCCGCCTAGCTCGAGCCCTATCATCCAACGACCACGACCACCACCTCGACACCATGGCGCCGGTCATTTGGGGACTGGACCTCAAGGAGATCCACTACAACAAGTTCAAGTCGTCGTACATGTGGTCCAATGTGAGCCGTTTCCGTGCCCCACTCGGTCATGTCTGACAGTGCCCGCAGGTGTACCATCTGCGAAAGACAAAGTTTATCGTGTACCAAATCGCAATGATCCTCTGTGTGTGCTCCGAGTCGGTCGGGACGGCAGCGATAGATGGTGAGTGGGGACCAACCAGACTTTGAGACGACGCCCATCCTGCTCTCTGGGTCACTCGCCCTGCTCTCTGGGTCACTCGCCCTGCTCTCTGGGTCACTCGCCCTGTTCCCTCCCACTCCACCTGTCATCGTATCTGCCCATCCCCTGCTCGCTGCTGACGCCAGACTACATCCACCAACAACGCCACTTCGAGCACCAATTCACCCCCCGCGGACCTTCAATCTTCAACAACGACCTAGTCGGCATCGCCTCGTACAACATCTTCGTCGGTATCGCCGTCGCGACCGTCTTCGGCGCCGGCTTCTTCTTCGACCTCTTCTGGCCTGAACGTGCCGAGGCGGGGTGGGTCAAGCGGGCATGGAAGGCGTCGGCCGTGGCCGTGTGCGCGATGGTTCTTGCCGACGCGCTGGCCATGACGGTCATTGTGGCCATGCGCAGTGCGCACCTGGAGGGGTACGAGGGACTGGTGGGCGGTCTGGCGACGGCGCAGGAGGTGTTGAGTGGCTTGAGGAGCCCGAATCCCCCTCTGGGTGAGTGACCAGATTTATCATCGAGTAGTCGGGAGATTGGGGCGAGAGGATGGAGTGAGGTGCAGTCATCAGTGAACACCCGCTAGAGAGATGGAGGACGGGACGGGGATGGGGGAGGAACCAAAAGGAACCAATAGCGTGGCGCCGGTGCACCGAGCTGACAGGCAGAATACAAAAAGTACGCAAAGTGCGTGGCGTCCATCTGCCTCCTCTGGCCCGGTGTGATTGCTACTTTCGCCGCGTGAGTCGACCCGGCCTGTCAGCGTGGCGCGGCACGTGCAACGGCTGACATGCAGCACTTTCGTCCTGTTCAAGTCTGCCAGGTACCAGCGGAAGAACGGTGTCTTCTCGAAGCACTACCGCATCGAGGATGACAAAGCGGAGAACGGCGGTACTGTCGACCCCAACTCGTCCGCCTAGAGGAGGGGGGGGGGGGGCAGCAGGTCACGAATGAACTGGGGACGTCCCTCGAACCGCGATATCAACCGGGACAAAGCCAGCAGCTCGAAGCACGACGTTGATCGGAACAAGGGCTGCGAAGGAGAAGGCAGGAAGCGGCCGGCGTAGAGCGACGAGACATATTAGATGGGCGTTATAATAGCCGACGACGGGCTTCTTGACGATTATTATGACCAAGCTGTGTTTATATCTACTTTTAATATGCATCCTGTAGCGACTACACATGCGTTATCGAGGTGTGTTGTACTAGCGACTCGAGCATCCAGCCTCGGACCAGACGAAGGCGGCTGCGTCGATGCAGGCACGTGACCCGAGGCGGAATGCTCGACCCAGCATCGGTCTGCCTACCTCGCGCCTCCGCCTTGTGGTCTTGCGGGAAGGCATAGAGCTGCTTGACAGGAGGACGGCATTCAGTGCGATCTAAACGGTTCACTGCGCTTGCCTAGGCATTCAGCGCCGACGGGCGACGCACAAAGCCCGCACGGCGTTCAACGCCGATAAACGAGCGGCATCGCGCACATCTCCGAACTCGTCACCGCTGGTCGTGTCGGTATCTCACCGTCACGCCCATGATAGCCAGGTATGCATGCGCCGCGACTGCATAACATGGCCCTGGCGAGCTGCAGCCCCGCACTCGTGCTCGTCCCATCAGCTCACTCAATCTACACAGTTAGACTCACTTAGCAGCCTAGCTTTGATCCCTGCCCGACAACATGCCCGTGAACGCCCGCCCGACCGTCGTGTGCAGGTACCCCCTCGAGCAGTCCGTGGTCGACTACGGCCAGACGCTGTTTGACTTTGTGCCGCATGACGATCCGCGCGCGGCGGACTGGAAGCATAATGCCGATGCGGTGATGCTGCGCACGCTGGTCCTCAGCCCGAAGGAAGTCCCCGAGATCGGAGAGAGGCTCAAGTACGTGGGCAAACATGGCGTCGGGACGAACACGATCGCGGTGAAGGAGCTCGCCGAGCGGGGAATCCTGACGATGAACTCTGCGGGCGTGAATGTGAGTCTGCGGCCACGTCGTGGCCCGGCGGAGTCGTGTTGGAGACGCGGGGCGCGCTGACGCCAGGCCGGCGCCGTGTCCGAGCTCGCCCTCACGCTCACCATGGCCCTCGCGCGCAACGTCGCCGCCATCGACCGCAAGATCCGATCCGGCGCGGCCGTCGACAAGGCCACCGAGGGCGCCGTGGGCATGCAGCTGTCCGGGCGGAGCTTCGGCATCATCGGCGGAGGGAACATCGGCCTCGCCCTCGCCCGTATGCTGTGCGGCGCGTTCAACGCCGTGATATACCTGTACGACCCCGTCCTGTCCCCCGAGGGCCTACAGCGCTGGGCGGACCTCGTCCCGTCCGCGAGGTTCCACCGCGTCGAGCGTGTGCGGGACATGCTGCCGCACGTCGATGTCCTGTCGCTGCATGTCCCGCTGCTGGACAGCACGCGCAACCTCATCGGCGAGGAGGAGCTGCGACTGATGCAGAAGCATGCGCTGTTGATCAACACGGCCAGGGGCGGGGTGGTCAATGAGCAGGCGCTGTTCAAGGCCCTGGATGAGGGGTGGATTGCCGGCGCGGGGATAGACGCGTACGAGAAGGAGCCGTTCACGCGGGAGGATTACCCGGGTCTGATCGCGCATGAGCGGGTCATCTCGACGTGAGTCGCGCACGCCGTCGATTGCTGTGTCGACTAGAGGTGGTGGTTAGTGCGGCGCTGAACCCCAGTCCCCACATCGGCGCAGCGACGCTGGACGTCATCCGAGAGACGGGCAGGTTCCTCCTGGACCAGCTGGCCGACGCGCTCGCTGGCAACCCGCCCCGCAATGTCGTCTCGGCGTAGGCGAGTCTGCGCACCGATCCGCGTTGATCGGGTGTTTACACATGCATGTATCACTATGTACTGCTACTGTCCACGACTTTCCGAGTCCAAAGCGCTCTAGGAAGACATGCGTGTAGGCACAGACAGACGTCGAGGCGTGTATGCTGCACCGGTTCTCGGCACCGGTTTCAGCGGAGATAACGGCTCGACTCGGCCAGATCTCTTCATATGCCATTTATTGTTGATTGCCCGTGAACACGCCTCGATATCCTTGGCTGTATCTCACTACTCAGTGGTCGTCTATCCCCCAAGTCCTCAACATGCGCCTGACCACATGCGAGCAGCCCAAGGCGGGCCTGCCGCGTGTGCTCATCCTGAACCCCAACTCGATCGAGGCGAGTCGGCCGGCGCTGTAGCCCGACGCCTCCCGGGATGCTAATCCGCCAGAGCTTCACCGAGACCATGCAAGCGACGCTCCCCGCCGATGCCGCCAATCTCGACTTCTACACCGCCCCTGATACCGTCCCCAAGGGTCTGAACGGTTCTGCGGACTGTGTGATTTCTGCCGGGATATGCCTGCAGGAGGTCAAGCCCGCGCTTGAGCGGTGGGACGCGGTGAGTCGTGTGGATCCGACGTTCTCGCCCGAGCGGCCGATTCTGCATCTATGCCCCAGGCCCGAGGCCATGTTGTCCTTGCTCCCCTTCACTGCCTCCCTGCCGTCACAGCCGACACCCGACTGACCTCAGATCGTCGTCGCGTGCTTCTCGGCCCACCCGCTCGTGCCCGCCCTTCGGGAAGTGACCTCGTCGCCCATCATATCCATCCTCGAAGCGCCGCTGCTGCTCGCCGCATCCATCGGCTCCCGCACGGGAATCATCACCACCTCGCGGCGGTGGGAGCTGCTGCTCGCGCGCGAGGTCGCGTCCGTGGGCATGTCGCACCTGAACACTGCGGGCGTGGTCTCGTCGGGGTTCAGCACGTCGGAGCTGCATGACCTGCCGCACGAGCAGGTCAAGACGACGCTGGGGAGGGTGAGCCACGAGCGGCTGGTGCGTGACCCGGCGAGGGCGGCGGACGTGATCGTCCTGGGCTGTGCGGGCATGGCGGGCCTGGAGGATGCGATCCGCGCAGAGTGCGGCGACGGGGTGGTCGTGCTTGATCCGGTGCGGTGTGGGCTGGAGCTGGCCGTGACGCTTTGTCGGCTACGGGCCAAGACGGCCAAGGCGGGTCTGTACGGCACTGGCTAGAGCGTGCTAGCATTGAATAGATGTATACAGGTCGTTCTCATGACGCGGGAAAATGGCAGCGGGAATCCGAGTCCGATTTCGTACCGAGCAAATCTCGTTCATCTCGGCAGTTCCGTGACTCAAGGGAAGGCAGTAGTGTAAGCATACCAGACGGCCCTCGCGCGAACTATACAATATAAACATCTATCATCAAAGAGCTAAACGAGGCTCATTATTATCCAACCTCCACGCGTCCTCATGGGATCCGCTGATAGGACTTTGCGCTTAGATGATCTCGGTAACCTCGTGCACCTGAGGCGACCTAGCGCCGCCCTTGATGTGCTCGCTCTTCTCGCTGCCATCGACGTCCTCGACCGCACCGGCGAACATGACCTCGCCCTCGCTCTCGTCGACCTCGTGGAAGGATCGGTTCATGCCCGGAGGCGGCGCCGCCACACAGGCGAGGTAGTACACCAGCGCCGAGACACCCGTGCCCGTGAGCCACGACTGTGGATTAGCTCTGGTCCGTGACGTGTTCCATCGGTCCAAACTCACCAGGGCGTAGAGCCGCTGGGCGGCGACGTGGACATTGATGTCGGGGTTGAGCGAGTGGATGAAGCCCGGGGCGTTGATGGCGAAGCCGGAGAAGTAGGCGAGGTACGCCCGCCAGTTGACGCCGTACGAGTACCAGTACCAGCCTCCTCGGTCGGTGGTGTACAGGTCGCGGATGCGGTAGTGGCCGCGTCGGACGAGGTAGTAGTCGCAGATCATGGGGCCGGCGACACACGAGAGCAGGACACCGTACGCGCCGAGGTAGTTGCTGAACGTCGCGGACGACTTGAACAGGAGCCAGGGGTTCATGGACAGCCCGACGATCGCGGCGACGTACCCGCCTCGTCGGATGTTGATGTATCGGGGGAGGAGGGCCGTCAAGTCACAGCCGGCCGAGATCGAGTTGGCGGCGACGTTGAGCAGGAGCTGGACGTAGATGAATCCGGCGGCGATGAAGACGACTCCGGCGCGAGTCTTGCTCGACGGGTCCACGTCGAGCATCTTGTCCATGTTCTGCCGTCAGCACGAAAGAGTCCACACATACGGCAAGGCGTCGACTCACGGCAACGACGTCCCAGATCTGCTCGCCGTAGAGCGGCACACTGGCACTGGCGATGCCGATACCAAGGAAGCTGGTGAAGATGAAGCCGAGGGGCATCGCGATCAGCTGCGGCCAGATCGCCGCGCCGGGGGTGCGGGCTCGCGAGGCAAAGTCGGGCGCGTTGGTAATGAGCGTGAACATGTTGTTGAAGCAGCTCGAGATGGACAGGAGCATCTGCCAGTGCAGCGCCGATCCGGACAGCTTGCTCGGCTGCGAGAAGACCGGGCCGGTTCCGCCGGCGCGGGAGAGCGTCCATCCGAAGAGCGCGAGTCCGACCGCGGGGCCAACGACCGCCTTGGCCATGAAGAGCCACTTGAGCTTGTGGATCGGGACCCAGATCGTCGGGAGGGAGATGCACCAGTAGATGAAGAACGAGACGACGTAGGCTGCGGTCAGCGGGGTGGGTTGTGGTTAGGCGTAGGGGGACAGTGGAAGGGATGGAGCTTTGGTAGAGGTGTTGGTTGGCACGGGACAAGACTCACCAGTTGTCGTCTCAGACGAGGCGGGCATCGAGTTGTGGATCCTGGCGAACGAGGGGAAGATGGCTCGGAGCAGGACGTAGACGCATTGACCGCCGAGCCACGACTGGACACCCCACCAGATGCACGCCATTCCCGCTCGGTTGAACACGGGCCACAGAGAGCCGTACAGGCCAAAGGTGGTTCGGTTGACAGCGGGGAAGATGAGACCGAAGACGGCACCCTGGATGGTCAGCTGGCTGTCGTCCGCGTGTTAATGTCAACTCACCGGTCGGGCGTTGAGAACGATGAGCGGTCCGACGAGACTGTAGCCGATGATGACGCAGAGGAAAGCTTGCCTGAGGTCAGGGGCGGGTCTTGACAAGTCGGACGGGAATGGACGTACCACCAGGACAGACCCATGCTGATCATGGACGAGGCGATGGTGAAGGTGTTCAAGCTGGATGTCAGTTCGTGCGTCGCTTGGCGGTAGCCGTCGTCGCGATCGCGTCTCACTTGAACGAGTCGGCAATCCAGAAGGAGACCTGCGAGTCAGTCAGCCGTTCTGTAGCTCGCGGGCCCGGCGGTGCACTCACGAAACTCATGTAACCCCACGTCTTCTGCGCCTCGGGCACCGGCAACAAGTCGCGCGAGGCGAGGAACATCTCCGCGTTGGTCAGCCCCTCTGGGTGCTCGGCCTCGAGCCGCTTCAGAACGCCTTTGGCTCCCATCGTGTTGTCGCTGGGTTGTGATGTGTGATGGGCGAGGTCGTGTGAACCGAGGGTAAAGATTTGTGGATCAGCTCCACAACTAGGCTAGGCTATATACTTGTCGCTGCTTTGCCGGGAAGGATCGGTAGACCGAGTGCACCGGACATGGCGCCAGCCACCGCCGGCTCACACGATCGGCGTATCGACAGACACGATACGCTGACGTCGTGAGGCTGCCGGAAGCATTGTCGTTATCTCGACCGAAACTTTTTCCGTCTGGACGAGTCACAGTCACCGCTGGGCGCAGGCGGAGGGGCGAAGGAGGCTTATCTCGAATGTCCGGGTCGGTCGGTCGCTGCCTGCCAATCAGGTCTGGCGCCAGGGGCTGGGGCAGTGTCCGGGTAGGGGCCGTAAAGCGGATAGGGCGACCTGATCAACGCCAGGACCCGTAGGGATCTCTGGGTACCGGGAGATGGCGCCCTCTCGGCGACCCCGTTGCGCAGGCAAAGCCAAGTACAGTTGAGCCTAACAGATGGGGGCAAGCTAAGCGAGCATCTCGAGGCATGGTTAAGACCGTGGGACCCGGTGTTAACAGATAAGAGAGGATGTTCGTAATTGGCTGAGCTGCCCTCGCTTGGTATCTAGATCTTTGGCGAGATTAGCGCGCTGAACCCCGGCCCCGTACACATACTTTCTCACTGCATGGCAGCATCCCAAGCACAGGTCAGGCCAGGAACCACGCCGGCGATCTCGGGCTTGCAAGATAGCTGGCCTGCGTCTCACCGGATGAGCTCAACGTCGACGGAGATCCGCAGACGCCGCGAGGGCCGACGAAACATCCGACGAGGCAGCGCCACGCGGCATCAACGGATACAGCGCCCTTACCATAGCAGGATGACTCTGATGGAATCGAGCTGGCATGACTCGGCCGTACAGGCCCATGTCCCCGGGTCCCAGACCGTGGGTTTCCGGACCGTCATCTTGTCTCCGCGTATCGTACACCTGACGGTAAATACCGCTCCACTGTGCCTTTTTGCGTCCTTGTGCCGATATCGTGACCATTCGTCCAACAGTTCCATGTACTGGCTCTCTCTTATCACAGACAGGGATGCAAACGAACTGTCAGAAGATGACGTGGACATGTGGCTGGCCACGTCGAGGGAGTCAGACGCACGAGCTGTGGACCATGATACCGTGGCTTTGGCCTTGGTGGCGCGAGACGTGATCACAGCTGTCAACGCCGACGTGGCTGGCGGCTGGCGTTCGGGCGATGAAAGGCCGTTCAGAAGGCCGCTTGGAGTGAACCAAGAAGGTAACGTCTTCGCTTCGCCTGACCACATGGCACGCCCCTCCTTGCGTTCTGGTGCATGACCTATCAAGACGCAGGCAAAAGAAAGCGGGCACCGCCCGCGACCGTCAGACGACTCATTAGCGAAGCGATACTGGCTCGAACCTCCGGACGAAGGTTCTGCTCTTCGTCTCCGTTTACTGTGGGGTCCGTGATGGCGCCCGCGCCCCCACACAGTGACGTTTGAAGCCTGGGTCGCTCCCCGCTGTCGCCTCATATTCCGTGGGGACCTCCGAGCAATGACTGGGCGGGGTTCTCTGGGTGAAGCAGGAAACCAGCCGAGGACGTTACAGCATGAGACTGCCCCCCGACGAAAGTCGTCCGGTACGCGTAGATGCGTAAGGGAAGAGCGAACAGGATTGAAGGGTCCGACAGCGTGCGGTCTTGCCCACACATAGATCGGGGTGCAATCCTCCGCACCTCATGGACGTTGCGCCACATCGTCGTGTCACGTGACATTTGTTGACACGATCGGAAGAAGCGCACGTTCGATCCGGTATGTCGATTCCTTCGCGTCTAGGTTCAAAGCATCATTGATATGCTCGTCTCGCCTTCTTTTCCGTGCCATCTTGCGACAGCGGGAACATCATGGAGAGGGTGTGCAGGCGGGCAAATGGCGCATGCGCGGTCTGGCAAATTGTTACAAGACGGTGAAGATCCCGGTGACCGTCTCGAGCCTTCCGCAACCTCATGTCGACACGCTGTTCCTTCCCAAAACCCCACTGCGCCGATGTCCGAGTGGTACACGGCCACAAAGGGCTTCCGTAGAGACAGCTGGGGATAGACCGGGGACGCATCGCGATCGGTACACCACAAGAGGAGGGACTATTTTAGCAAACGTTCCTAAAATTGCGGCGACAGGTACTGGACATGAGAACGTGCGTGAGTACGTGTGGATATTGCACGCGTTCCTCGTTGACTCGTGCTTGGACCGGATTAGACTCTGGCTAGGCGGGCTGACTTGGATAGCTTGATGAGGGGTACATAACCACCAGGCAGCTGATCGCCGTTGCCGCCATGTCTCGATCGCACATTTGTCCCTCCTCGCCCACTTGCTTCAGCGTATAGTGCGCCTCCGTCGACCTCGAACAGATCTATCACATCTCCCAACGTGGTCTTAGTTTTCATCCTGATTGTCTCAGCCGGCCCGTTCCGCCATTGGCTTCCTCTCATTCGCGCAGTGACACGGGGCCGCCCACACGCGTAGAGCTCCCGCCGGCCAAAGAATCGACGACCTCGCCCGCAACGTAGCTCCCTTGACGGCCAAAACCACAACGGTTAGCACTGCGAGGCTTGCCCGTAGCCCCCAGGAAGATGTCTGCCACGGTATACAACGGCCCAGTGGGGTACATGCCCACCCCACCCCTCACGCCCTCCACTCCCGCCGCGTCGAGCCCTCTGCGGATATCAAGCACGAGCTCAGCATACACCAGCGAACCAGAAAGCTTTCAGCTTCCTCCACCCATGGCGCCCTCGGAGTTTGGCCTCGAGCCGCGCGACCAGCTCACAGACGAGCAGCGGGAGCAGCTCGCGCTCGAAGCGGACAGATATGCCTGGAGACATGACATGAGTGCGAGTGAGCGAGCCGCGAGGCGGATGTGGCTGAAAGAGGGACGAGGGAGGAAAGGGCTCCGGATAGTCATCGTCACCGGTGAGTCCACGTCACTTTCGCAGTCACGTCTAACCCGCAGAGAACTTTCTGCCGAAAGTCGACGGAGTGACGCGGACGCTGGCGAGGTTGTTGGAACACCTCAAGAACGAGGGGCATCAGTGCATGCTTCTCGGACCGGGATCGGGGATGGACAGCTACGCGGGCCATCCGCTTGTCGGTACTCTAGGCCTCCCGCTCGTGGTCTACCCCGGCCTGAAGGTGTGTTCGGCGGTCTCGATTGGCTGTCATCGCGAGACTGACGCCCAGCTCAACTTCCTTCGACCGCGGTTCCTGCGCGTGATCAAGGAGTTTGTGAGTCCACCCACGCTCTGGCACAGACTGGACGCGGCCTTGACGGTAGCAACCCGACGTGGTACACTTCGTCGACCCCATCTGGCTTGGCGCACAGACCCTGATGGCGATGGAGCTGGGATGGGCGGGAGAGTGAGCGGTTTCCCCACCGGAGGACGGTAGGAAACCCGGCGCTGACTACAGGCAATGGGTCACCGCGGATGGCCCGGCCCTGGGGAGCGGCATCAACGGCGCCGTCGTTGCAAGCTACCACACGTGCGTACTTTGGCGATTATCCCCCCAGACGCTTGCTGCTCTGCACCTGGGCACTTACGTAGCGCCCCACCAGCTCAAAGACTCGTACCAGGTTGAGGTGCATGTGATTGACAGGCAGGAACCTCGCTACGTATGCGACCCTGTTCGGCATGGCTTGGCTCGAACCCATCCTCTGGCGGTTCCAGCGGTGGCTGTACTCGAAGTGAGGAACGCATTCGGCCCCGACGTTCGGGCTGACGGCAGGACGCTCATCACCCTCTGCCCGTCCCCGTCGACCAGAGCGATGCTCCACTCGAACGACTTCGCCAAAGTGAACCTCTGGCCTCGAGGCGTCGACCTCTCCCAGTTTTCGCCCAGCAAGCGATCCGCCGAGCTTCGCGCGAGCTGGGGCGTGGGCGACGCGCCGAAAGCCAACGCGACTTCGCAATTGTTTGAGCACCGCCTGGAGCCCATGCGCGCCTTGGGCAAGGGCATCCTACCTACCATCCACGAGGATTCCGAGGCGGGGCTGCATTATCAGGGCCGCAAAGCGAGTTTGCCGTTGACGCCACCCCAGAGTCCGGCCGTGGAGCCGAAGAGCGTGGACGTGAGCGGGATGGACGAGGTCATCTCGCTCTTGCCGTCTGGTCCCAGTCCGACCGCCCCGAACGGGCGAGGTCCCGGTGAGGCGGGGGCTCACGAGCTGCCGCGCCGTGCAGTGCTGCTCTTCGTCGGTCGCATGTGAGCATTGCTAGTGGCGTGCGGGATCCATACGGGGCTCACGCGCAGATCATGGGAGAAGAACATCCACCTGCTCCTCTCTGCATACTCACGCTTGCGCCCCATCCTCCCGGCCGGCACGCTCCCCAAGCTCGTCTTTGTCGGTGATGGGCCGGCGCGCGCCGAGCTCGAGGGGATCTGCGCCAGGGAGGGGTACGACGCCGTGTTCATGGGCCAACGCGTGGGCGAGGAGCTCGCGAGGTGTTTTGCCAGCGCAGACGTCTTTGCCTTTCCGAGCTTCACCGAGGTACATCCAGCGGTACGTCATGGCGTACGGGAGCTGACACGCAGACATTCGGCCAGGTCGTACTTGAAGCCCTTGCATCGGGTCTGGTGAGTCCGCGTCCCGCCTCATACGTGACCCCATCCGACCCTCAGCCCGTGGTAGGCCTCGACGCTGAAGGCACCCGCGACCTCGTCACCCCCACCGGTCCCTCGCAGACAGGCCTCCTGCTCCCTCTCCCCGCAAGCTGCACCTCATGGCCCGCCGCCCTGAAGAAAAACACCTCGCCCGCGTTCGCCGAGTCCGCCGAGCACTACGCCAAGCTCCTCGCTCAGGTGGTGCTCGACCATGGTCTGCGCGCGCGGATGGGCAGGGTGGCATCTACGGAGGGTATCAAGGGCTTCACGTGGTGGGACGCGATGGAGCGGTGTGTGGATGGGTACCGCGAGGCCATGAGCTTGTCTTCCCCGCCCGAGCCGGCCGGCGTCGTCGCGGCGAGACCCATCAGCACGGTGAATAGGGTCGTGTCGCGCACGCTG
>Ga0308169_10003088_pt1 | contig 16572 bp, 13 predicted proteins | sample PhyBR1_2_FD_202139 | JGI IMG/M metagenome (GOLD analysis project Ga0308169, IMG submission 202139) | Phyllosphere microbial communities from UC Gill Tract Community Farm, Albany, California, United States - DLSLSB.R1 | ecosystem: Host-associated > Plants > Phyllosphere > Unclassified | place... | reverse complement strand
TCCTGCACGCCGGCGATATTGGTCATCATGATCAGCTTTTCAGCTTTCAGGATTTCCGCGATCTTGCCCGCTACCACGTCGGCGTTGATGTTGTAGGCCTGGCCGTCCTGGCCAAAGCCGATCGGCGAGATAATCGGAATAAAGGCGTCGTCCTGCAGTGCCTTGACCACGGCCGGGTTGATGGCGTCGATCTCGCCGACAAAGCCGATGTCGAGGAACTCGCCCGGTTTTTCACGGTCAGGCATCTGCATGCGGCGCGCGCGGATCAAGCCGCCATCCTTGCCGGTCAGGCCCACTGCCTGGCCGCCGTAATGGTTGATCAGCATGACGATATCCTGCTGCACTTCGCCGCCCAGCACCCACTCGACCACTTCCATGGTTTCTTCGTCGGTAATGCGCATGCCTTGCACGAAGGTGCCTTGCTTGCCGATTTTTTTCAGCGCATTGTCGATCTGCGGTCCGCCGCCATGCACTACTACCGGGTTCATGCCGACCAGTTTCAACAGAATCACGTCGCGCGCGAAGCCGTGCTTGAGGCGCTCGTCGGTCATGGCGTTGCCACCGTATTTGATAACGATGGTCTTGCCGTGGAAATTACGGATATAAGGCAGGGCCTCGGCCAGAATCTGCGCCTTGATTTGTGGCGACACCGCCGTCAAGTCGTCATCGTTCATGCCCAGGTTCAAATTAGCTAGTTGATTCATGGCGAGTCCGGAAAAAAGATAGGTGCGATTTTACAGGGAAGAAGAAAATCAAGGAGGCATTATAGGCCGATCCTGTTGTATTTTCCCCGGCGATCCTATAGTCTGGCCCGATATGCATATCAACCAGCCTTTTTACCGCCAGTTACATCTGCATCGCACTGCCAGTGGCAGCATCACATTGTTGCTGGAATGCTGGCAGACATGAGCCAGTGCAGCCGCTGTGGCGTCGACTTTGCCTGTGGCCAGGCCGATGCGCTGGCGACCGGCGCTTGCTGGTGCATGGCCCTGCCGCCAGCCGTGCCCGTGCCGTCTTCGTCGCCGGCTGCTGCCAATGGCGTTGCGCCGGTGACTGCCGGTTGCTGGTGTCCGGCTTGCCTGCATGCGCATATCGCCAGTCTGGCCGACCAGACGCCGCCAGCGCCGGTGTAAATCCCCCGCAGCGGTGGTTTTCCTTGTATTTCTTTATGCATGTCATTGCGCATGGCAGGGCAGGGCGTTCAGACTTCGCTTTCAAAAGTTACTGCAAGGAAATAAAAATGCGTTTCAGGGATATCCGGATTGGCGTACGCATCAACGCAGGCTATGCCATTCTGATCGTGCTGATGCTGGTGGTGATTGTGCTTGCCGGCAGCCGCATTTATGCGATCCGCGCTGAAACGGACGATATCCTGCAGCGCGACTGGGTCGCGGCCAAGGCGACGAGCAAGATTCATGCGCTGGCGCGCGAGGCAGCTACGCGCGTGGTCAGTGTGCCGGTCAGGCAGGGCGCACTTCTGCAGCAGGAAAACCAGGCGCGCCTGGAAAACATCAAGCTGGCCATCGACGGGCAGATGCGCATCTTGCAGGGCTTGCCCGCACGCGCCGAAGAGCGGCGCCTGCTGCAGCAGATACAGCGCGCCCGCGCCGCGTATTACGTTTCGCTTACGCAGATGTTTGCGCTGGTCGGACGCGGCGACCATGCCGGCGCCGAAGAGGCCATGCGCAACGTCACGCTGCCGGTGATGGAACAGGTGCTGCTCCATATCGGCCAGCTTGACGTGCTGCTGCAGCAGCAGATCGTCGACAGTGCAGCGCGCATACGCAGCGATATCGATACGTCCTTGCTGCTGATGGGCGGCATCGGCCTGGCCGCATTGCTGGTGGGCCTGGCGTTTGCCTGGTCGGCCCGTTCCATTACGCGTCCGCTGGGGCAGGCGGTGGCGATTGCCACGCGGGTGGCCAATGGCGACCTCTCGTCGGTGATCGAAGTCAATTCGCGTGACGAAACGGGCGAATTGATGCAGGCGCTGAAAAACATGAGTACCAGCCTGGCCGTCGAGCAGGACCTGCGCCATGCGGTCGAGGTGGCCGAAGATGCGACCAAGATGAAGTCCGACTTCCTGGCCAATATGTCGCATGAGATCCGCACGCCGATGAACGGCATTATCGGCATGACCCACCTGGCGCTGCAGACCGAGCTGACGCCGACCCAGCGCAACTATCTCGACAAGGTGGAGTCGGCGTCGAAAAACCTGCTGGCCATCATCGACGACATCCTCGACTTTTCCAAGATCGAGGCCGGCAAGATGACGTTTGAGCGGGTCGATTTTTTTCTGGAAGACGTGCTGGCGCAGATTGCCGACCTGTCTGTCATGCGCGCCCAGGACAAGGGCCTCGAACTGCTGTTCGACGTGGCGGCCGACGTGCCGCACGCCTTGCAGGGCGATCCGCTGCGCTTCGGCCAGGTACTGATCAACCTGACCAACAACGCCATCAAATTTACCGACAAGGGCGAGATCGTGGTCACCATCCGCCTGCAGCAGATGGAACAGCACGCGGCCGTGCTGCGGGTCGACGTGCGCGATACCGGCATTGGCTTGACGCCGCCCCAGCGCAGCAAATTGTTCCAGGCCTTTACGCAGGCCGACACCTCGACCACGCGCCACCACGGCGGCACCGGCCTGGGCCTGACCATCAGCAAGCGGCTGGTGGAAATGATGGAGGGCGACATCGGCCTGGAGAGCGAAGCGGGCGTGGGCAGCACCTTCTTTTTCACGGCACGCTTCGGCCTGGCCGCCGTGCGCCGCGACGCCTTGCCCGTGCCCGGACAGTTCAAGGGCCAGCGGGTGCTGGTGGTGGACGACAACGCCAGCGCGCGCGACATTTTTGTCAGCATGCTGGCCGCGCTGGGCTTCGAGGCGCGGGCGGTGGCCAGCGGCGCGCTTGCCGTGCAGGCGGTGGCGCAGGCGCGCAGTGAAAGCCGGCCGTTCGGCCTGTTGCTGATGGACTGGAAAATGCCGGGCCTGAACGGCCTCGATACGCTGGCCGCCATCCGCCGCGAGGCGCCCGGCATCGACGCCACGCCGGCCTGCATCATGGTCACCGCCTTTCACCGCGACGCCTTGCTGGAGGCAGCGCACCAGCGCGAGTTGCCGCTCGACGGCGTATTGAACAAGCCGGTCAGCGCCTCGACCCTGCTCGACCAGATCGCCTTCGTGTTTTGCGGCGTGAAGGGTGACAGCCGCCAGACGCAGCGCCAGAGCAGCTACAAGGAAGACGAACGCGCCCTGCGCGGTGCCTGGCTGCTGCTGGTGGAAGACAACGAAGTCAACCAGGAAGTGGCGCAGCAGATACTGAGCGACGCCGGCATCCGTGTGGACATCGCCGGCAATGGCGCCATCGCGCTGGCGAAAATTGCCGAGAACGCCTATGACGGCGTGCTGATGGACTGCCAGATGCCGGTGATGGACGGCTACCAGGCCACGCGCAAGCTGCGCCAGGATGCGCGCTATTCGAACCTGCCGGTGATTGCCATGACGGCCAACGCCATGGTCGGCGACAAGGAAAAATGCCTCGACGCCGGCATGAACGACTTCATCGCCAAACCGATCGACGTGGCGCAGCTGTTTGGCACGCTGGCGCGCTGGATTGCGCCGGCTGCACCGCAGGAAGCGGCGCTGGCCTTGGCGCAGCCGGAGGAGCAACTGCCCGCCATTGCGGGCCTGAAGCTGAACGAAGCGCTGCGCCGCGTGGGCGGCAATGCCGGATTGATGCGAAAATTGCTCGACCGTTTTGTGGCAACGCAGTTCGACGTCATGCAACGAGTCGCTGCCGCGATTGAAAACAACCAGTTGGAAACGGCGATCCGCGAAGCCCACACCCTCAAAGGCCTGGCGGGCAATATCGGCGCCAGCGGCCTGGCCGACAGCGCAGCACGGATCGAGCACCTGCTCAGCCTGGGCTCGCATGACGGCTTGCGCCAGACGCTTGACGCCTGCGCGATGTCGCTCGACGAACTGGTGCCGAAGATTGCTCTGGCGCTGCAGGGACAGGCGCAGGCGCGCCAGGTGCAGCCGGAAGCCGTGTCGCCAGGCGGCACGCTCGACCGCGTACAACTGATCGAGGGCCTGCGCGAGTTGTTCCAGCTGTTGCAGCAGGACGATGCGCAGGCGATCAGGCATCTTGAGCGCCTCGGTCCGCAACTGGTAAGCGCCGGCCTGGGCGAACATGCGCGCCAATTGAAGCGCATGCTGGGGCAATACGATTTTGAAGGCGCCCTGGCGCAGCTGGCCGAGGTGGCCGCCGCGCTGGACGTTACACTGTGACGTTAGCAGGCGAGAACAGACATGAACAGCAAAGGAGCGGCATGAACATGCTGACCGAAAAGCCCGTCGGCAAGAGCACCATCCTGGTGGTCGACGACACGCCCGACAATATCGATCTGCTGCGCGCCGTGCTCGAAGACGAGTACCGCACCAAGATCGCCGTCAACGGCGAGCGCGCCCTGAAGATCGCCGCCGGCAGCGACCAGCCCGACCTGATCCTGCTCGACATCATGATGCCGGGCATGAGCGGCTACGATGTGTGCCGTGCGCTCAAGGCCGACCCGCATACGGCCGGCATTCCGGTCATCTTCGTCACGGCCATGGGCGAGGTGGCCGACGAGCAGCTGGGCCTGGCGCTCGGCGCCGTCGACTACATTACCAAACCGATCTCGGCGCCGCTGGTGCTGGCGCGCATCAAGACCCAGCTGGGCATGAAGCGCATGCAGGATTTCCTGCGCGACCAGAACCAGTACCTGGAAAGCGAAGTGGAGCGGCGGGTGCAGGAAGTGGCGGCGCTGCAGGATGTGACGATCCACGTGATGGCCTCGCTGGCCGAAACGCGCGACACCGAAACGGGCAACCACAGCCGCCGTACCGCGTACTACCTGCGCGCGCTGGCGCAGCAGGTACGCCATTTGCCGCGCTTTCGCGACTTTTTGACCGATAAAAATATCGACATGCTGTTCAAGACGGCGCCGCTGCACGATATCGGCAAGGTCGGCATTCCCGACCATATCCTGTTGAAGCCCGGTCGCTACGAGCCGCATGAAATGGAGATCATGAAGACCCATACCACGCGCGGACGCGACGCCATCGAGGCGGCCGAGCGCGAGCTGGGCATCGAGGTCGATTTCCTGCACCACGCCAAGCAGATCGCTTACAGCCACCATGAAAAATGGGATGGCAGCGGCTATCCGCAAGGGCTGGCCGGCGACGCCATTCCGATTTCCGCGCGCCTGATGGCGCTGGCCGATGTGTACGACGCGTTGATCAGCCGGCGCATCTACAAGGACGGCATCAGCCACCAGGAGGCGGTGCGCATGATCGAGCAGGGGCGCGGCACGCATTTCGACGCCGAGATTGTCGACGCCTTTTTGCAGATACAGGACCAGTTCGTTGCGATTGCCGAACGCTATGCCGATGGCGCCAGCGACATCCATGACAAGCAGCGCCGGATCGCACCGTTTGCCGGCCAGGCCACCACCCTCAGCTGACGGTGCTAAAAAAGCGCATCATTTCGCGGCTGGCGTCCGGCCCCTTGCCATCGGTATAGCTGCCGGCATCGCTGCCGCCGGACCAGGCGTGGCCGGCGCCGTGGATCACCCAGTATTCGCCCAGCGGCGAGCCATCGGCCTGGCGCTGCGTGGTGCGCGTGTAGCGGTGGCCGTTGGGTACGCTGCCGTCCACCGACGCCGCGCTGGTCTGGCCGCTGCCGTCCTGGCTGCGCACGCCCTGGGCAAACACTTCATCGCCATTGCGCAGGTTGACGGTGTTGTCGCGGTCGCCGTGAAACACGATGATCGGCACGCCGCCGGCGGGCGCCTGGCGGCCCGGCTTGGGCATGGCGCCCCCCTTCATCGCCGACAGCGCCGACGGCAGGTCCTGCGCCGAGGCGAACGGCAGCCCCGAATGCACGCCGACCGCGGCAAACAGCTCCGGATACAGCGTGCCGACAATCACCGCCATGGCGCCGCCAGCCGACAGGCCGGCCACGAATACTTCGCGCTGGTTGATTGGATACTGTTCGATGATCTGCTGCGCAATGCCGGCAATGATCGATGGTTCGCCCTGATCGCGCTGCTGGTCGATGGCGTTGAACCAGTTCCAGCAGCGCGAGCTGTTGGCGCCCTGGGTCTGCGCCGGATAGACCACGAAACACTGCTGCTCTTCGGCCACCGCGTTCATCTGCGTGCCGGCGGCAAAGTCGTCGGGGTTTTGCGTGCAGCCATGCAGCATCACCAGCAGCGGCATGGCCTGGCCATGGTAGCTGCTGGGGATATACAGCTTATAGCTGCGCGTGCCGGCATGGTTGCTGAACTGGCCGTCGATAAATTGCGCGCCTTCGGGCAGCGCTGCGGCAGGCGTGGCGCTGCCAAAACCGGGCGCCTGGAAGTTGGGCATGTCAAAGCTGGGCATCTCGAACGGCTGCTTGCCCAGGCGCGACATGAAGTCCTGTGCAAATGCCTGCGCCGTCTGGGCCGGCGTGGCGGCCTGCGCCGGTGCTTCATCCACCGCAGGTTTGCCTGCAGCGCCCGCTGGCGGCGGATTGATATCACGCATCTGCGGCTGTGCCGTGGAAGAGGCAGGCGATGGTGTGGCGGCAGGCGCCGGCATCAGCCCGGCGGCAGACAGGGCCTGCTGGATCGCTTCGGTGGCGCTACCTGGGCCCTGGTTCATCAGCTTGCTGCTGGCGGCGCGCATCTGCGCCATCATGTCATGCATATTGTGCGGTTGTTTCATGGCCGTCCTTAACGGTTGCGCAGCAGGTTGGCTTGGCCCCACCTGCTGCTAGTGTATGCGCCCTGCCAGGGCCGCCTTGACAACGCTGCTGGCCTGCAGGGCGCCCAGTACGAAAATCGATTCGATGGTGGCCAGCGCCAGTTCTACCGATACATCGCTGGCAATACTGGCCATGCCCAGCACCTGGATCTGCAGGCGCTGGCCAGCCGCCTGGATCGCCTCCAGGTCGGCACGTGAATAGTGCTGCATGCCCAATACCAGGCTGCGCCGGGCGACTGTTTGCTTGACCACGTCGGCATGCGTGGCCAGCTGGTTGCGGATCGCCGTACGGATCAGATCCGTGCGGTTCGAATAAAAACCTTCCTGCACCAGCAGGTCGATCTGGCCCAGGTCGATCAGGCCCAGATTGATGGTGATCTTTTCCGATTCAGCAACTTTCGGCTTGACATCGGTGTTAATGCTTTGCTTGCTCATGACGCTCCAAACAATCCCTGTGGCATCCAAATACCATCTGTATGGATGGTAGTATAGTTCTGAATTGATTCAAGTCAAGTCATTGTTGTCTGATTCTGCGCCGGGTCTGGTCCTACAAGTTGTGTCCTGACGTGTGAAAAGTAAGCGGTTTTGTTTGCATCTGTTGCTGAGTGGCGTGCAGCGCATGGCGCTTTCGCGGCATAATCAAGTCTTTGATCTCCAATGATTTTTCCAAGCATGGCCGATACTTTTTCCACTGTTGCTGCTGCCTTGCCTTCGCCGGTACCGTCACCCTGTGTCAGCCTGTGCAAGATGAACCGCGACAGCGGCTTGTGCGAAGGCTGCCTGCGCACGCTCGACGAGATTATTGCGTGGAGCAAGGCCGACGACGACTTCAAACGCGCCGTGTGGGCCGAACTGCCGGGGCGCGAGTCGCTGCTGGTGTTCGATCCGGATTTCTGAGGCTGCCATGACGCTGTTGCCCGCATCGGTTCAGGTATTCGAGCGCGGCTGGCTGTCGTCCAATAACATTCTGTTCCTCGACACCGACGGCGGCGCGCTGATCGACAGCGGCTACGCCACGCATGCGCCGCAGACGCTGGCGCTGGTGCGCCATGGTCTGCAGGAGCGGCCTCTGACGCGCCTGCTCAATACCCATCTGCACTCGGACCACTGCGGCGGCAACGCGCTGCTGCAGGCCCATTACGGCTGCCACACAAGCATTCCTGCTGCCGAGGCAGACAAGGTGAGCCGCTGGGATACCGAGGCGCTCAGCTTCAGGGCGACTGGCCAGCAGTGCGAGCGCTTCGGCTTTGACGCGACCATCGCGCCTGGCGATGTGCTGACGCTGGGCGGCCTGACATGGCAGGTGCTGGGCGCGCCCGGTCACCATGCGCATGCGCTGATCTTTTACTGCCCGTCAGAGCGCATCCTGATTTCGGCCGACGCGCTGTGGGAAAACGGCTTTGGCGTAATTTTTCCCGAGCTGGAAGGCGAATCGGGTTTTGCAGAGGCGCGCGCCACGCTGGAGCTGATCGCCACGCTGGACATCAAGCTGGTGATCCCCGGCCATGGCGCGCCGTTTGGCGACATCGACGGCGCCCTCAAGCGCGCCTTTTCACGGCTCGAATACCTGCAGGCCGACCCGCTGCGCAATGCGCAGAACGCGCTCAAGGTGCTGCTGAAATTTTTGCTGCTCGAGCGCCAGCGGCTCGACCTGGCTGACATACCTTCCATGCTGGGAGCCATGCCGGTGCTGCAGGAATCGAACCGGCGTTATCTGCGCCAGCCGATGGACGCGCTGGCGCAGTGGGCGGTGGCGCAGCTGGTCAGGGCTGGCGCAGCGCGTATCGATGGCGATGTATTGCTCAATGCTTAGTCAACTGCTTAGTCAACTGATCAACTGAGCATGACCTCTAGCGTGCTGAAAATTACGCACGCTCGTACTTTTTTCGTCTTATAATCGTTTGACGTTTTTCCCAACAACTAACCTGGAGCGAGCCCGCCATGGCATTGCCTGCTGCGTTGCAAAACCTGTCCCTTCCCGTGCGTCCCCGATGTTTATCGCCAGCGGCCCTGCGCTGGTGGCGGCGCAGTGCAAGGCCGGCATTGTCGGCTCGTTTCCTGCGTTGAACGCGCGGCCGGCCGAACTGCTCGATACCTGGCTGACCGACCTGCAGGCCGAACTGGCCGAATTCCAGCTGGCCAATCCCGATAAAAAGGTCGGCCCGATTGCCGTCAACCAGATCGTGCACCAGTCGAACGACCGCCTCGCGCATGACGTGGAAGTGTGCGTCAAGCATCGCGTGCCCATTATTATTTCCTCGCTGCGCGCGCCGCCGAAGGAAATGCTCGACGCCATCCACAGCTATGGCGGCATCGTGCTGCATGACGTGATCTCGATCCGCCACGCGCAAAAGGCGCTGGAAGCAGGCGTCGATGGTCTGATCCTGGTAGCAGCCGGCGCCGGCGGCCATGCCGGCACCCTGTCGCCATTCGCGCTGGTGGGCGAAGTGCGCAAGTTCTTCCAAGGGCCGATTGCGCTGTCAGGCTCGATTGCCACCGGCGACGCCGTTCTGGCGGCGCAGGCGATGGGCGCCGATTTTGCGTATATCGGTTCGCGCTGGCTGGCGACCAAAGAATCGAATGTCAGCGACGGCTACCGCGAGGCGATTGTCGAGTCGAGCGCGGCCGACGTGATCTACACCAATCTGTTTACCGGCGTGCACGGCAACTACCTGAAAAAATCGATCGTGGCGGCCGGACTCGATCCGGACGCGCTGCCGGTGGCCGACAAGACGGCCATGAACTTCGGTTCGGGCAGCGCCAAGGCCTGGCGCGATATCTGGGGCGCAGGCCAGGGCGTGGGCCTGATGGATGACGTGCCGACGGTGGCCGAGATGGTGGCGCGCCTCAAAGCAGAATATGATGCGGCGCGGGCGCGGTTGAAGCTGTAATTTTTTGTGGTGGTGGCGGTGGTGTCGGATTACGCCGCTGCGCGGCTAATCCGACCTACCATCCGGGCGTAGAGCGTAGGTCGGATTAGCCGAAGGCGTAATCCGACAACATCGCCGACGACCATCACTCCTGCTTCAGATCCTCGGGCTTGATCGCCCACAGCCCCGGCAGGTTGCGCCAGTAGCCGTACGCATCCATGCCGAAGCCGACCACGAAGCGGTTCGGGATCACCAGGCCGACGATGTCGGCGGCAACCGGCTTGGCTTTGCCGATGGCCTTGTCGGCAAACACGGCCAGGATCACTTCGGCGGCGCCCATGTCGAGCAGGCGCTGCTTGACGTGGGCCAGCGTTTCGCCTTCGTCGAGGATATCGTCCAGCACGATCACGGTACGGCCTGCCACGTTCGAGCGCGGAATGACTTTCCACACGACTTCGCCGCCCTTGTCGTCGTCGCCGTAGCGGCTCACATGGATGTAGTCGAACTCGAGCGGAAAGCTCAGTTGCGGCAGCAGGTTGCCGGTGAACACCACGGCGCCGCCCATTACGCCCAGCACCAGCGGGAACTCTTTCGAGTCTTCGGCATTGAAGCGCGTATTGAGCACATCGGCCATGCGCGTGATCGACGCCTGCACGGCGTCACGGTCGAACAGCAGCTCCGCATTCTGGAACAATTCGCGGGCACGGTTATGATGAAATTCTTGCAGGGACTCTTGCATGGCGATGATCTGTGCTGATGGTTAATGGCGGTATTATCCCGCAATTTTCCATCAGCGTGCAGCCGCAGCACAGCTAAGTGGCGCACATAGTGCGTCCACGTCAGCTGTAATCGCGGATATCGGCAATGATTTTGCCATCCTGCGCCAGCGAGCCGATGGGCACCAGCTGCACCTCGCCGCGCAGCTTGGTCAGCTCGCGGATGCTGGCGATGATCGCTTCCACGCCGCTGGCGTCGAGCGGATCGGCCACCTCGCAATGGAGCGTCATCTCGTCGTTGGCCATGCGGCCCGACACCACCAGCCGCGCTTTTTTGATCTGCGGATGGCGCCGCGCGATCTCATGCACCTGCGATGGATGAACGAACATGGCGCGCACCTTGGTGGTCTGGTCGGCGCGGCCCAGCCAGCCTTTGATGCGCGTATTGGTGCGTCCGCTGGTGGTTGCCGGCGTGTCCGTCAGCACGGCCGACAGGTCGCCGGTGGCAAAGCGGATCAGCGGATAATCGGCATTGAAAACCGTTACCACCACTTCGCCCACTTCGCCTGGAGCGACCGGCATGCCGCTGCCCGGATGGACGATTTCCAGCAGCACGTTCTCATCGAGCACCATGCCGGCGTCGAGCCGGCCACCACTGGCCGTTTCATAGGCGATGCTGCCGATATCGGCCGAAGCATAGGTCTGGAACACCTGCGGTACGCCGTTGGCGGCAAACCAGCTGCGCAAGGATTCCGGCAGCGCTTCGGCACCCATTACGGCGCGCTTGACGCTGCTGATATCGGCGCCCATCTCGCGCGCTTTTTCAATGATCAGTTTCAAAAACGAGGGCGTGCCGATATAGGTGTCCGGTTTCAGGTCCACCATCGCCTGCACCTGCATTTCGGTCTGGCCGCTGCCAGCCGGGATCACCGTGCAGCCGATGCGCGCCGCACCGCCTTCGACCATAAAGGCGGCCGGCGTAAAGTGGTAGGAAAAGCAGTTCTGCAGCAGGCCGCCGGCGCGCACGCCGGCCGCATACATGGGCCGCGCAAAGCGCCACCAGTCCGTGCCTTTTCCTTCCGGGTCAAAGATCGGGCCGGGCGAGACAAATACGCGCGACAGCGCCTGCGCCGGCGTGGTATTGAGGCCACCGAAGGGCAGCGCGCCCTGCTGCAGCTGCTTGAGGTCGGACTTGCGCGTGACTGGCAGCTGGGCCAGTGCGGCGCGGCTGTTGATGGCTGTGGCGTCGACGCCTGCGAGTATGCGCGCCCAGCCTGGTGCGCCCTGTGCGCGTGCGATCAGCCCGGGCAGGGCGGCCATCAGCTCGCGCTCGCGCTGCTCCGGCGCGCGTGCTTCCAGACTATCGAGGGTATCGCTCATGGTGCGGCTTCTCCAATATCAACGGCAGTGTTTGGCCAGCCGGCAGGCTTGCCGGCGGCGTGACAACAGTAGAAATGAACTCAGGCCAGCCAGCGTTTGCGGCGGCGGTAGAACTTCATGTCGCGAAAACTCTTGCGCCCGGCACCGGACACGCCCAGATAGAATTCCTTGACGTCTTCGTTGCTGGCCAGCTCCTGCGCCTGGCCCTCCATCACCACGCGGCCGTTTTCCAGGATGTAGCCGAAGTCGGCATAGCGCAGCGCGACGTTGGTGTTCTGCTCGGCCAGCAAAAACGATACGTTTTCCTTGTGGTTCAGGTCCTTGACGATGCCGAAGATCTCCTCGACGATCTGCGGCGCAATGCCCATCGAGGGTTCGTCAAGCAGTATCATCGACGGCTTGGCCATCAGCGCGCGGCCGATCGCGCACATCTGCTGCTCGCCGCCCGAGGTATAGCCGGCCTGGCTGGTGCGGCGCGTTTTCAGGCGCGGAAAATAGTGATAGACCTTTTCCAGCGCGTCTTTCTGTTCGCTGCGCGACAGGCTGCGCGTATAGGCGCCGGTCAGCAGGTTTTCCTCGATGGTCAGGTGGCCGAAGCAGTGGCGACCTTCCATTACCTGCGACAGGCCGCGCTTGACCAGTTCATTGGGCGTCAACTGATCCACGCGCTCGCCCTTGAACTGCACTTCGCCCTTGGTCACGTCGCCGCGCTCGCCGCGCAGCAGGGTCGAGATGGTTTTCAGCGTGGTCGACTTGCCGGCGCCATTGGCGCCCAGCAGCGCCACGATCTTGCCCTGCGGGACCTGCAGCGACACGCCTTTCAGGACCAGGATCACATGGTCGTAAATGACTTCGATATTGTTGACCGACAGGTACGGTGGTGGCGTTTCAGTGGCGGTGGGTGTCATGGCTGCTTCGTTTTCATGGTGGTGGCTGGTTTGTCGGATTACGCCTTCGGCCTCGGCGGCGCCGCTAATCCGGCCTACGGTCTGCGGCGTTGATGCTTGTCGGATTACGCCGTTCCGGCTAATCCGACCTACGGTCTGCGGTGTTGGTGCTTGTCGGATTACGCCGTTCCGGCTAATCCGACCTACGGTCCCACGATCCGGCGCATAGGCGTAGGTCGGATTAGCGCAAAGCGCGTAATCCGACATGCAGGTTCATGCTCAATTCATGCAAGCCGGCGTAATCTTCTTCTCGGCCGCGTACTTGCTAGAGGATTCCTCGACCAGCTGGCGCACCAGCGCCTTGTCGCCGATGATCCATTTCGGCGTGATGGCGTTCCACTTCTTGCCATCCCACTGCTGTACCTTGACGGCGCCCGAGCCTTCATGGTCGTCGCAGCTGGTTTTCACGGTCGGGAACATGCCCAGCGCGCCGACGGCTTTCTGGCGCGCCTCGTCGACGTTGAGGTTTTCCAGGCCCCAGCGCATCTGTTCGCCCGTGACCGGTTTGCCCTTGCCGTATTTTTCCTGCGCCACGCGGATCGCTTCGACCCACAGGATGGCAGCCGTCACGCCGCGCATGTGGTACACCGAGCCGATGCGCGACTGGTCCGCCAGATTGCCCTTGCCGCTGGCATAGAGTTTTTTACGGATATCGTCGAGCACCGGGTAATTGCCAGGCGTATTGAAGCTCATTGCTGTATAGCCCTTGGCCGCGTCGCCCGACGGGATGGTGTCTTCTTCCGAACCTGCCCACCAGACGCCCAGCATTTTTTCACGCGGAAAACCGTTGCGCTGCGCCGTCTTGATGGCCACCGAATTCATCACGCCCCAGCCCCACAGAATCACATGATCCGGTTTGGCCTGGCGGATCTGCAGCCATTGCGACTGCTGCTCGCTGCCTGGCGGCGCCACCGGGATTTTTACCAGTTCAAAGCCATACTGTTTCGACAGGGCTTCAAGCACCGGCAGCGGCTCCTTGCCAAAGGCCGAGTCATGGTACAGGTGGACGATTTTCTTGCCTTTCAGCTTGGCCATGCCGCCTTCCTTGTCGCCCAGGTATTTGATCATGGCTGCGGCCTGGCTCCAGTAACTCGAGATCAGCGGGTACACATACGGGAAAACCTTGCCGTTGGCTGCGTCCGAGCGGCCGTAGCCGATCATGGTCATCGGGATCTTGTCCTGCGCCACCCGGTCGAGAATGCCGTAGGCGATGCCGGTCGACAGCGTTTCGACCAGCGTGGCGCCGCCCTGCTTGGTTTTCAGGCGCTCGTAGCATTCCACGCCGCGCGAGGGATTGTATTCGGTCTCGCATTCTTCCCAGCTGATCTTCACGCCATTGACGCCGCCTGCCTGGTTGACCAGGTTGAAGTAGTCGATGATGCCGCCGTAAAAGCCCGAGCCGCCGGCCGCATACGGGCCGACACGATACGACGGCAGAGCAATATACTGCTCCTTGTCCTGCGCCTGTACCGGGCCGGCCATGGTCAGGGCAGCGCTGGCGATGGCGGCAGCGAGCAGCAGCGATTTGAATTGTTTCATGTTGTCTCCTCTTGTTTTATTGGAATGACAGGCAAAAAATCCTAGTGCGGGAAAGGCCACAGGCGCAGCTTTTCCTTGGCGATCTGCCACAGGCGCGCCAGGCCATGCGGTTCGACGATCAGGAAAAAGATGATCAGCGCGCCAAACACCATCAGCTCAAGATTCGAGGCCACGCTGGTGGGCAGCGCCAGGCTGTGCGCGAAGACGTTCAGGAACACCGGCAGCAGCACGATAAAGGCCGCGCCGAGAAAGGAGCCGAGAATCGAGCCGACGCCGCCGATAATGATCATGAACAGGATACGGAACGACAGGTCGAGGTTATAGGCTTCCGGCTCGACCGTGCCCAGATAGGCGTAGGCGTACAGCGCGCCGGCCACGCCGCAGTAGAACGAGCTGATGGCAAAGGCCAGCAGCTTGGTGCGCATCAGCCGGAAACCGATCACTTCGGCCGCCATGTCCATGTCGCGCACCGCCATCCACGAGCGCCCGACGTTGGAGCGCACCATGTTCTTGGCCAGCAGCGCCATGCCGGCCACGATGGCCAGCACCAGCAGGTATTTGCTTTGCGGCGTATCGAACTGGTAGCCCAGGATACTCATTTTCTGCACCGTGATCACGCCCGACGAACTGTAGTTGGTCAGGTAGGGAATCTTGGTCAGGCACCAGACTACGAAGAACTGCGTGGCCAGCGTGGAGGCGGCCAGGTAGAAGCCGCGGATGCGCAGCGACGGCAGGCCGAAGGCAATGCCGACCATGGCCGCGCACAGCCCGCCCAGGATAAACGACACCAGCAGCGGCAGGCCGGGCAGGCGCGCCATGAAGTTGTAGGCGCCAAACGCGCCGACGGCCATAAAGGCGGCCGTGCCCAGCGACAGCTGGCCGGCGTAGCCGGTCAGAATGTTCAGGCCCAGTGCGGCCAGCGCAAAGATCAGGAACGGAATCAGGATCGCCGACAGCATGTAGGGCGAGGCGAAATACGGCACCACCAGCACGGCGGCGAGCAGCGTGATGCCGAGCGCTAGGCGGTCCTGGCGGATCGGGAAAATCTGATTGTCAGCCTGGTAGCTGGTCTTGAATTGTCCGGCTTCGCGGTAGATCATGGTGTGTCCTTTGTGGCTGTGGGGGCTGCTGTCGGATTACGGCCTGCGGCCTAATCCGACCTACGATGCTGCTTCTGGATTTTGGTTCACACATCAACCCGACCCCGGAATTTGCTTTTTGGGTGAAAATTTCCTTCAACACCCGTCTCAGATGCGCCGGATAATGCGTTCGCCGAACAAGCCTTCCGGGCGCACCAGCAGGAACAGCAGCGCCAGCACATACGGGAACCAGCCCTCGATGCCGCCGCCGACCATCGGTCCCAGGTAGACTTCGGCCAGCTTTTCCGACGCACCGATAATCAGGCCGCCGACAATCGCGCCCGGCACCGAGGTAAAGCCGCCCAGGATCAGCACCGGCAGCGCTTTCAAGGCGATAAAGGTCAGCGCAAACTGCACGCCGTTCCTGGCACCCCACAGCAGGCCGGCTACCAGCGCCACCAGTCCGGCCACGCCCCATACCACGGCCCAGATGCGCTGCAGCGGGATGCCCACGGCCAGCGCCGCCTGGTGGTCGTCGGCCACTGCGCGCAGGGCGCGCCCGACCTTGGTTTTCGAGAACAGCAGCGCCAGGCAGATCACCAGCAGCGCGCAGATGCCGGCGGCGACAATATCGAACTGCGAAACGATGATATTGAAGTGGTCCATCAGGAACTGCATCGGCACGTCCTCGATCGGCAGTTCAAGCTTGTGCACCTGCGAGCCCCACATCAGCTGCGCCAGGCCTTCGATAAAGAACGTCAGGCCGATGGTGGCCATGAAGAGCGTGATTTCGGGCTGGTTGACCAGTGGGCGCAGCACTACGCGTTCGATGGCCATGCCCAGGGCAATCATGGCGAGCATGGTCAGCGGAATGGCCAGCCACAGCGACAGGCCGAACTTGTCCATGATGCCCACGCAGGTCAGCGCGGCAAAGAACACCATGGCTCCCTGCGCAAAGTTGAACACGCCCGAGGCCTTGTAGATCAGCACAAAGCCGATTGCCACCAGCGCATACATCACGCCCGAGAGCAGGCCGCCGATCAGCACTTCAAAGAAAAAATTGATATTCATGCGAGGTCCCGGGGCTTAATGGCTGGTGCCAAGGTAGGCGTTGATCACATCCTGGTTGCTGCGCACCTGGTCGGGCGTGCCGTCGCCGATCTTCTTGCCGTAGTCGAGCACCACCACGCGGTCGGAAATATCCATCACCACGCCCATGTCGTGCTCGATCAGCACAATGGTGGTGCCCAGCTG
>Ga0308169_10003085_pt1 | contig 16580 bp, 30 predicted proteins | sample PhyBR1_2_FD_202139 | JGI IMG/M metagenome (GOLD analysis project Ga0308169, IMG submission 202139) | Phyllosphere microbial communities from UC Gill Tract Community Farm, Albany, California, United States - DLSLSB.R1 | ecosystem: Host-associated > Plants > Phyllosphere > Unclassified | place... | reverse complement strand
TGGACCGATGGTGGCGTACGAGATGAAACACGCTCAGCTCCAGACGGGGATGCTCCAACCATCAGCCGTGCTGCACCCGCCCGCGTCCGGTGGCACGGTTCCACCGATGTCGCATACTCCCGCACAGGATACAATGGCGCCACATCTGCCGGGCGCTGGGGCTCGTGACCGCATCCGGTCGATGGCAACGCAAGCTACGTATGTTCCTACCCAAGCTTCGCCACAAAGGACATTTCGCGAGCTGGATGACGAGCATGTCGGCTTGATGTCGCCGACTACAGCGACCTCTTTCGAGACCACACCGAGCAATGTCAAGCATATGGTCAGCGAGAGCAAATTCCACGATGAGACGCTCTGCCAGCTTCTTGATGCGGCGAGGTTGAATCTGATCGGCCCCGACGCGAAGAGAGCTCTGCAGCGGGCGGCGAGGGCGAGAGTGATAGAGTTGAGGGATATGCGGGCTAATGGCAAGGTGAGTGCGGAGTGACACTTGACGGTCATGCTGATGGCAGCTGGGCGGCGCGAATCTGCCCATGCCATCTTTAGAACACAAGACTCCGCCGAAGAAGGACCGAAAGCGCGGCGAGAGAAGAAGGAGCTCGTCGAGAGATAGAAAGTCGAGGCGGTCTAGCGTACATACGGAGAGACTACCTTTGGTGGACGATGCCGACGATGTCGGTATTCCTCAGAGGAAGTCGAAATTGACTGTGCAGGTGAGTCGAAGTGTTCGGGGTCTCAGCACAAGCTGATTGTAAGCCTACTACCCCACCCGAGTGGGCGCAGCAGGTGAGCCCGTCTTGATATCCACTTCTATTCGCTGACGTCAGCTGCTGGACCGCATGTCGGAGTTTGAAGCTCAGCTGGCGGAGCAGAAGGCCCAAGGCTCACCGGCCCAGGAGCGGAAAGATCCTCCCGGCCATCGACGCGATCTCTCCAGCGACATTCCTCCTGATCTCCTCAACGATCTTATCTTCAACAGCGATCCGTCCCCCACGCATGTCCCACCTGGTGTACATGGCTTTCACGGTATCATGCCATTCGACCCGTTCAGTTTCCCTTTCCCCATTGCCGTCCCCATGCGGAGCTCTACGACGTCCTCGCCCCAGGGTGGGGCACACCTCGAGACTATCTTGACCGATGACAAAGGCGACAAGCAGAGCAAGGCGAACGGAACGGTGTTAGAATGGGGGTCCGAGGTCGAGCTTCCCACTGACTCAAAGGTTTCGCCCCCCAAGTCAATGGCCCCGTCGGGGAAACACATCGGACCCGTGCCGTTGATTCCGCCGACGATCCACATACAGCCGCCGACGGACAGCAACTTAGGCAAAAGCGTCGGGGTTCCCACGGCGAGTGTGGCTGGTACGACGAGGACCGGACGAACACCAGGACCCTCTACAACCCGATCTGTCGAGGCGCAGACGCCTCCTCAGTCTGGCGTGCGAGGATCTGCCGGTTCCGCTCAGTCTATCTCGCTTCCTGGTGCCCCGTATCCTCCAACCAATCAGCTCGGTAGTCTTCCCGAGACGGCTCTCCCGAACCCGCTCGAACGCGATATGCCTCCCCCGCCATCCGAGAGCATCCGCTCGAACCGGCCATCGACCCCCCAGAAATCGACTCCATTCGGTACTTCCAGACCCTCGGCCACAAAATCCAGCCCGGGACATCGTGGCGGAGACACGCCAATCTCGCTCAGAGAGGCTCTGGGCGCCGACGTCCCACTTCCGCCGTCGATGGCGTCGCAGAGCGCATACGGTCCGTTCGGAACGATCGTGGACCCGTCAATATATACGACAGAGCGCGTTCCCGCTGTTCCCACTGTCCCCTCGGTCCCGATTGTTACCCCTCCAGGGATACCGAACGTCAGTCAGGCACCAACCGCGATCAACTTCTCGCACTTGCCTGTAAACGTGCCAAAGGGCCTACCTCGAGGAGATGGCCCTTCCAGTACCTTCACCGCCTACAAGAGCGCTTTCCAGTCTATGCCCACCACTCCACCGGAGTCGAGCGACATGATTACCATCGTCCGCCCGGATGCGACTGCCAAGCCGGAGCCCCGTCCGTGGGACTGTGTGCAGCAGAGGCTATATAGCTGGGCGGTGGTTTGGGAGGATAGCTCTTTCAGCCACGCCTTGGAGGACATCAGTCTGGGCAAACAGGTGGGAGAGTTCGCGCTGTCGATCTTTGTCATGATGACTTTCAAGCGGTAAGATGGGGATCGGGTATTCCGGTGTGCATGTGCTGACCATGAGCATGCTAAAGAGGAGTTCGAACGAAACGCCGCCTCGGCCCGTGGACAAGCTCTTCGTGCCCCCCACCTTCGCCGAAGCTATCAGTCAGGCAATCCATGCCGTATGTACAGGGCTTTGTAGTAGACCACTGAAGCTCGTTGATTGGCAGCAACAGATCAACGCGGCTCAGCAGATGCTCGAGGAGCTTTGGTACCGTGCGCTCTTCCGACGTCCCTAGTCATCTGAGCTATGGAGCTCACCGCAGCCTTCATGTTCAAAGACCCGCCCCGTGTCATTGTGGCTCTCACCCGGCATCCCAAAAAAGTGAGCTGGCCGACCACGACAACTGCTGTAGCTCACACTTAGCCGGATGTATGGTTCGCGCACCGCTTTGACCTTGCATCCGGCCACTTGCGGACATATCGCGTCGGTCCACGGCCCGAGATCCACGACGGCCGCCCTTTCCACTGTATGCCGTCTGGTTGCTGTGAGCTTCGGCTGTAGGTGACTGACTCTCAGGGTGGTACGCGATCAAGCAGGCCTGGCCGCAGTACAGCCCAAAGAAGAACATCGAGGAATCTGCCGCGCAAACCCATCCGATCGACTTTGACCCGGCCGCACCGGAGCAGAACTCGTTGATCGCGATGAATGTAGCGAGGAACCTGTTCTTGTGAGCTACTCTCTTCATTTCGAGAATCTCAGCTGACGTGCAGAGGCTTCAGGCCGGAAAACAGAGTCGATATCGGCAAGCTGAGGGAGAGCGTGTGGGGAGAGGTCAGCTAAGCCGAAGAGCTGGGAAGAGTTGGGTGACTAAAAGCTGACGCGCAGGTCAAGCGATTGAGGGAGAAAAAGCGCGGCGGTCGACTGATGGTGGATCTGGATTCGCCGAGTACGGCCACGACACGATAGGTCATTAGGTTACGGGGGCACGGCGCCTCAGGAGGCGGAGGTTGATGTGAAAGCCAACTTGTCGGCTCCGTGTATCTGCACCTCTTCAAGTCTCGCCTGTGTAGATCTAGCATCGCGCGATGCAGACTGTAAATATCTTGCGCTAGACCCCTCGCTTGTACGTCGCGTTCCATCTGCATAGCGATCTGTTCCATTATTTGTACAGTATCAACGAATGCCCTCAATGTGACAACGTGTAAGGGAAGGCAATCGGCGTGGGGCGCCTGAGAGTATAGGACAGGGAAGAGATATACAGAGAGGGGCAAAGACAGGGTAAGACGCAGACGCAGGTCGGAACTACCGTGAATACCAGGAAACTGGCTGGATTTCAGATGTTGCGACGCGGAGGTGAGCTTGAAACATGCCGTACGGACTTCGGATGAACTGCTTCAGTTTTGCGTCCACCTCATAGGCCAGCCGCTATCGTCCTCTCCTCTCATCTTCTTCCTGGTCAAGGCGTTGGTCATGTTCAACACGAGTGGCGACCGAGCGGCAAATGCTTCCCCTAGACTCGCCCGTACTCCGCTTGCAGCCTCGTGCAGTGCGAATGGCGCCAAGATGTGTGATACTGCATATGCAACATTAGTCAGACTATATTGTCCTCGAGAGTGCAAGGTATGCCCTAACAAGCGAGCTACGACAAACCTAACCTCATCTGAAACCTGAGCGTCCATTATACCCCAGCGGCCCACGGTGGCCCCCTCGCCATTTTTCGGTCACGCCTAATGCACCTCGCCTGCGAAACCATGCTGAGGCGTTGCAGCCCTGCTCGAGTTCCTCTGCGCCAAGCCCAATTCACTCAGATTCACCCGACTGCTCTGCCTCGAGATGCTCCGCTCGTATGCCCTGTTCGTGGGCGTGAGTGCGCCCGACGCGTCCTCAAACATGCCCACGGGAGGATCGTTCCATCCCGCCCCGGCGGCCGCTGCCGCCGGTGCAGCCTCCGAGCCCGGGATGTTCAGCTTCGTACCATTGTTGGAGCCCCTGCCGGTGCGAGGTGGCCTCCCCGACCCTTTCAAGCGGGGCGGGGAAGCTGTCGCGGACAAGGTGGGAGATGGCGGGCCGAGGCGGGAGTCGGAGAGCGGCGCGCCTGCCGGGATACTCAGCGCGGGAGTGAAGAATGCGGAGAGACGGGGCGACGGGGGCTGGGAGGACCAGCCTCCGTTCGAGGCGTAGGAGGTCGACGTAAGGGGCATGGAGGCATGCCTCGACATCCTGGGGCGGTCGATGTGGCTCCACGGCTGTTTCCTGATCGACCGGAATAGACGCCGGGACCATACCTGTAGACTGCCGAAGGTGGAGCGTGTGCTCTTGATCCCTGCACCGACATCCAGGCCATCTTCGAGCGAATATTCCTCCCTCTTCCAAGGCCAGCTCCACCCGCCAGCAAACATCGGAGCGCCGCCTGAGATGCTCGGCTTCCGGCCGCGCCTCTGCGCCGGGAAGAAGTTCCAGCTCCAGCGCAGTCTTCGGCGGACGTAGTTGAACACGCAGACGACGAGGAAGAAGGTCATGAATCCGTAAGCCCAGATGGTCTGGATTCCCATGGCGTTCAGGCGTTGCTCGACGTGACCGAGCCCAAGGTCGGGCAGGCGGTTCGTCCACGCCGCTTCGACTGCTGCCGATCTTGGTTGAACGGCCTTGGACGCCTCGATGACCATCTTGCCGAGCGTCCAGCTGATAGCCGTCTCGCCGACCTCTTCCATCGACTGGAAGTGGTGTTTGTGCTTGCCTTCCAGTAGGCCCTTCTCCCGCGCCCGCCGCTCCGCCTCAGCGTTCGTATCTCCCACGTCACCGCCTGTGAGGGTATCATTTCCGCCCTGATCGACCAGCCGGGGAATTCCGATCCCTTCGTGCAGGACGTTCGAGATCCAAGCGCCCTTGAAACACTGCATCTGCAGGCGACTGAGCTCGACCTGAGGTCAGCTCCAATCCGCTAGGGTCAGCGCCGACTTGCCATTGCGCTTGCACCCTCTTTGTCTTCCTCCACCTTGTGCTCGATGTCCGCCCAGTCTTTGCCGCAGAAGCCATTCATCCCCGTCTCCCACTCGCCCCAGTCCCAGACTCCGCCGAGTCCCAAAACCTGCTGCGCGGTGTACCAGTACTCCGAGATCCCTATAAAGCCCCGCTGATCTTCGCGCTCGAAATCGATATGTGGTGTGGGGACTCCGCCGAAGAGGCAATGATTGGCCGGACAAGGGTGTGCGTGGTCGAGCAGCGGCTTGAGCTCGGTGAGGCACGTAGCGAAAGAGCCGGTACCGGCAAAGCCAGGATGCGACATGGGGGATGAAGAGGGTAGGGTCAATCCCTTCGGCAAACAGGGATCGGGTATCGGCGTGTCCAGGTCCAGTACGCCCTCAGGCGTTTGCGACCGCCATCGCGAGACGAGCAAGTCAACATAGCGGTCTCTGACTCTGTTCGTCCCGAAGTCGAGCCATGAAGCGACAAAGACCGGCCACTCGACCGTCTCGCCCGACAACAGCCGTAATGACACTTTCCGCAGATCGGATGCGGGGTAGCCCGACCGTTGGAGCTCCGAGTTGGAAGGGGAGAAGGCGAGCTGAGTCGACGCTCCGCCCATGTCGAGGAAGCCGAATGTCGGTGAATGGTGGTTTACGTCCACTGGCGTGACAGAGTCGCGAGACGAGTCGGGCGGGGCATCGGCCAGGGGCGCAAGGGGCAAGAGACCTGTTGCGGACGAGCTGGAAGGGGCTGACGGTGAGGAAGCTTCCGGAGCGTGCCCAAAGCCGTCCATCAAGTAGTTGACTGCTACCCAGCCCCACATGCCTTCCTCTTCGCCTGATATGACCCTGACGTTCTCCGAACAAGTCGGACTGTCCAGCAAGAATGGGTATGACCGGTGTAGTGTATCACAGGTCGAGCGTAGGATCGCGTCTCGTGCTTCCGAGGAGAGGAGCCGCATACCGGCTGTAGCGAGGACGTATATTGGCGTGGTGGCATGTTGCGAGGGTGGTATCTGCTGCAAGGCGTGAGAGAGAAGTGGAGAGAGATAAGCGGGTATATCCTCGGGCGATACCGTCGAGATACCTACAGGTCAGGTAAAGCTGTCAATCTCGGGTAGCCCGGCCACTGTATCGGCAGCGGGCTGAGCCACCAGGACAGGATGGAGCTCAATCCAGGAGAACAGCTCACCAGGCTCAACACGCTTCACCCAAGCATCCCCCTCGACCCCCTTTCCCACTCTCACGAGGCGCCTCAGCGCGGCATTCTCCATGCTCTGCTCCCTCTCCTTCCCCTTGCCCTTCCACTTGCTGCTCAACCATCCATCCTTGTTTCTCCACCACCAGGTCTTCTCCGCGCCCACGCCCCTCTGCGCGCGAGCAACCTCTTGCAGTATCTCCGCCCGCTCGAGATCGGGGTCGCGCCACGAGTAAATCTGGAGTCGAGAGCCCGACGAGCCCGCATCGACGACGAGGGCGTAGTGCGTCGACGAAGGGCTCACGGACGGGGCCATCGTGCGTGCAGAGGTGAGCTGATTATGTCCAGACGTGTGGGGAGGGCATCAAGACGTCGTTTCTGCGCGTCTGGCTGGGGCGGCGGGGGTGACGAGTGATTCTGCCAATCGTACGGACGGGTGAGGGCTACAAGGGAAGGCTGGATGAGCTTCTAGGTGGGATGTGGTAGGTCTGGATGGGGAGTTGCGATGGTTGCTGAGGTGCACGAGGAGTGTTAGGGTTACCCGTGCCTGCGAGGTGTCTGGACCTGCCGACATTTTGGGTCAACAACCGATCAAATTGCCCGAAACGGGAAGCACCCACATGCTCCATCCCTCAACGCTCAATCTCATCATGCTCGACCAGCATGCATGGGCATTTGGCGGGGCCAGATTGGGAGTGAAAAGCAACGTCTAGGCAGCGGAGAGAGAGAGACCATGTCATGCTCCGACGGCTTCGTGAATGATCTGACATGAAGTTGCATATGTTTGATCGTCAAGGGTCGTATCCTCTCGTTATAATCAAGGGCGTCAACGTGCCGCTGCGAAGGTCTCTCTCTCTCAGGCCAGTCTGGTCGTTTCGTCCAGATTTGCCGCTCTTCCGTTGGTTGACTACGACGCGGTCCTCTCACTGTCCTGGGTCCTGCAGCACGACAAGCAGATATCGTTCATCTGCTGGTCAACGTCGATCGGCTCTCCCTGCGCAGACCAACACTCACCAGGCGTGATGATCAGCTCGTGCCGTTTCGTTCGTATCCGCATGAACTTGAGCTCGTCCTGCGGTCAGCATGCGCGTCTGACGTTAGTTGACTTAGCGTCAGACTCACCCCTTCGTCCACTTCTGCGACAGCGCTTCCAACAGAAGCCACCAGACCTTCTACCACCCGCGCATACTTCTTCCCACTTTCACCCTCGAACACCGAGCCTGTGCTCTGAACGACGCCTGCCGTTGTTCCTGCCGCGACGGACCCCCGCGAGAGTATCATGACGCCTCGGACATTGCGGTATGCGGACAGTCGGGAAAGGGTGGATTCGATCTCGGGCGGGAGTTGAGCGCTGGTATTGGCAGAGGGGACACTGTCTGTCCGAACATTTCCGTTTGCACGCGGCGCAGGTGCTGTCTCTGACATCGTGTGGTCCGGTCTATGCGAATAGCAAGAGTATGATGGGCAGATGCATGCATCGCATCCACGGGAATGGCCGTGGCCGGGGAGGAGGCGCGGGGTGATGGCGCTTGGCGCGCGGTGGAGGTTGGTCCACACAGAAGTTGCTCGAATTTCACCATCAACCGCGGACAGTCAACCTACTTGTACGCATCATTCACCGCCCAACCTCAACATCGACTCGAGGAGACTGTACAGTCTGGAAAGCCAGGATGCCCAACACCATCACCTATTTCGATATCACCATCGGCGGTAAGGACGCCGGTCGGATCACCTTCGAGTTGTTCGACGACGTTGTCCCAAAGGTATGTTGTGCCGGCGGCTCGGCCATGCAGCGGACTGACAGTAGACCGCTGCGAACTTCAAGCACCTCTGTATTGGAGACAAGACCAATGCGGCGGGTGTGAAGCTCGCATATGCTGGTTCGCTCTTCCATCGATGTATCAAGGGGTGAGGAAACTCGCTCAAGCCCGGACTTCAGGACTCGCTGACAACAGATTCATGTTGCAGGGAGGAGACTTCACCCGGGGTAACGGTACCGGCGGAGAGTCGATCTACGGCGAGAAGGTGAGCTAGAACGTACACCTTGGTTCCTGAGCTGACGGCCAGTTCGAAGGTAACTGGATAGGCATCATCATCCATCCCACCTGACGACAGATGAGGCATTCACGCTCAAGCACGACAAGCCGATGTTGCTGTCCATGGCCAACGCCGGGCCCAATACCAACGGCTCTCAGTTCTTCATCACGACGTGGGTGGTTCCCAAGCATTCTCCTGCCGCCGTCTACGCCGGTCAGCCTGTACAGCTAAAGTCCCGGGCTGACTTACAGCGTGCCAACGCCCCACCTCGACGGCAAGCACGTAGTGTTCGGAAAAGTCCGCTCGAACAAAGGGCTGGTCCGCCGAATCGAGGGGCTGTCCACCACCAACGACAAGCCCGACTGGGACGTCGTGATCAAGGCTGCTGGTGTCCTCAGCGAGGAGGACATTGCCAAGGAAGAGGCCGAGAAGGCCGCGGCGAGGGACCAGGCCGAGGGGGAGGATATCTGGGAAGACTCGCCGGCGGATGAGGAGGGAATCAACGTCGATGTCGCGGATGAGGCGTTGGGTGTCGCGCTCAAGCTCAAGGATATCGGAACGAGGTGGGTGGAGTGAAAGTCCTCGCTGGGGCTGCCAGCGTCGACATCATGGAACGACGCTGACAGGCAGAGAGTTCAAGGCTGGACAGTTCGCTATCGCTCTGGACAAGTACCAGAAAGCGCTGCGATACCTGGACCAGCACCCCGTGTTGCCTAACGATGCTCCGGCAGAACAGGTCGAGGCGTTCCGAACGGCGTGAGTAATTTTGGATATGGTCTCCTCCGTACTCCTGTTGAGCCCGCGCTGACCCCAGACGCATCCCGCTCCTCACCAACGCCGCCCTCGCCGCTCTCAAATGCACGCCCCCTGCCCCCTCCCTCGCGGTCAAGCTCGCCACCCGCGCGCTCGCACAAGAAAAGCTCACCCCGGCGGAACAGGGCAAAGCGCTGTATCGACGTGCACTCGGTCGCATCGCGCTGAAGGAGGAAGACGCGGCGCAGGTGGACTTGAAGGAGGCGGCCAAGATCGTTCCGGGAGATGCGGGAATTACAAAGGCGTTGAAGGACGCCGAGGCCCGCGCGAAGGCGAGGAAGGATAAGGAGCGGGCGGCTTACAGCAAGATGTTCGCCTAAATGAGGGGAGGGGACATGGTCTGGAGAAGCAAGACGTCATACCATGCATGAGTCTCACGTTGATGGGCGGGATGGACGATGAATGATGACTACTCGTACAGTAGCAGTCAAGCGATCCGGCATTGCCGTCCAGCTTAGAACGAGTGACAGACACAACGGGATGCGGCCTCTGTGCATTTACGCATTCAAGTGTCAAAGGCAATTAGCAGCTTATCGACTGATTGAGGCCGGTGTTCTCAATGTATTGGCTGGGATGTGGAGGGCGGTGTAACACACAGGACCTGTGTTGGCAGCATGGGTGACCCGCATCGTCGAATACGCTACAGCTGCATGCAATGTGCGAGAGATGAGATGCTTACAAGGACTAGTATGTACAACAGCGGAAGTAGTGGGTAGATGATATCCTGCCAGACACGCGCATGTAGCGGTCATCCCCCTTCCTCCCCTTCCTCCCCTTCCTCCCCTTCCTCCTCCTTGTTCTTTCCTCTTCCGTCTCCATTCCTTCATCCCCACCACTGCGAGGTCACTTCTTCCCCGCTTCCGCCAGCAACACCTCCAGATCAGCCACCACGTCCGTCATGGTTGGCCGCTCCCTGGGATCCTGATGCCACATGCGCTCGATGAGGCGTACAGGCTCCTCCCCCCATTCCTCCACCAGCCCCGCGACCGACGGGCGCTGATGCTTCTTCCCGACCGCATCATAGATGTAATGCTCGTTGTGCCCCTCCCACGGGTATTTCTGTCGTCAGCTCACCACCCTTTTCCCCTGCAGTCCAGATTCCTGCGCTCACCTTCTCGCCCACCCAACCCGCGAGCATCTCCCAGTACACAACGCCCGCCGAGAACACATCCACCTTGTAATCGTATTGCGGCTCGGGGTGCCACAGCTCGGGGGCCTGCCAGTTGACGGTACCGACCAGACTCCGGATCATCGACCGCGTCGAGTGCTTCACCCGCGCCAGGCCGAAATCGCCCACTTTGGCGACGCCAGTGCGGTTGATCAGGATGTTACTCGACTTGACATCCCGGTGAATGATTGCGGGCGTCCTGGTGTGGAGATACTCTAGGCCACGGGCCATGTCGAGCATGATGCCCAGCACGCGCTTCAGCGTGGGGCGCGGTACGTTGCGCTGCGAGTCAGTGCTGGATCCGATGAAAGACGTCTTAGCTTACGATATAGTCAAACAGGTCACCATTCTCGCACAGCTCGCTCACGAGCATGCAGTGGACATCGGAGTCGGGTTCGGGTATACAGATACCTTTCTGCCGGTCAGCGGGATAACGAACACCAACAGGGTCGAAGCTCCTTGTGCCAGTGCCTTCGATTTGGGACGTACAAATTTGACAATATTCTTGTGGCTAAACTCCGCCAGCAACTTCAATTCCCGAATGTCCATCTCGCTCAACGGGTCTCTGAATTCCGAGATCGCGACCTTGCGATTGCGCCATTTGCCCACATAGACCTCTTTGAATCCGCCCGACCCGATCTTCTCGAGCTTTTGTAGCTGGTTGCCCTTGATTTCGGCATCTTCCAGACCCAGCTCGCTGAGGTCGAGATTGAGCTCAGCTTCGCCCGTGCCTGACGTCCGTCTTGAGCTGCTGTGCGTATGGTGGTGCGGCGAATGAGGGGGCGTGGCGGGGTCCGTGGCGTGTATGTGATCGCGGAGCAGGACAGGGATGGGCTGTCCGGGCGCGTGGCGCGGTGTCGCGACGGCATGGATGATCTTGGTATCGTCGCTCGAGTTCTTGACGCGTCTGGACCGGCGGACAGGGCGCCACGTCGCTGGCGGGGCCGGAGAGAGGGACGAGTCAGGTCGAGCCGTCCTCTGCGAGGAGACCGATTCGAGGTCGGAGGCGTTTTGCTCCTCGTACTGGGGAGTCAGTGGTGTACGATAGGAGCTTCTTTCGCGCGTACCCAGTCCAAGAGCGATTTTGCGAGCTGAGGCTTTGTACCCCCGACTTCCAACCCTCTCGCCTCGCACAATTTAACCAGCTGATCGCGCAGCAGCCGGGTAAGGGACGCCTGGGTCGCTTCCGCCAAATCGATGTCAATCTCCTCTTCCTCGTCGTCGTCGTCGGAGATAGGTATGGATTCGTCTGTCTCCTCGTCGTCGGATATCACAATCGGTGCCTCTGCCGAGCCGCTTCGGTTGACCTCGGCGTCGGTCGTATCGTCAGCTGCGGACGCCGGAATCCCCGTCGTGGACAGGCGCGCTTCGCGTCGCTAACGGTGAGTACTTCTTCTCGTCAAGGAGGTCTTGCACACACCTTGAGCAGACCGTCCACAAGCTCTGGCTTCATCATAGACGCCTCGGCCTCCTCGTCCTCGTCCTCTTCATCCCACATGCCCACTACTTTCCAGAGCCGCACCAGCTCGGCTTTTCGCAACCGATTCAACTGCCACTCCGCCGCTTCTTCCAGGTAGAACAGGTCGTCTGTGATCAGCCTGGTCTTGGCTACCTCATTGGCAGCTTACCAGTCGAGATGAGCTCTGGTTGCGCTTCAGCCATGTCCACCTCGGCATCCCCGTCACCCTCGGCTGCATCCGTCTCATCCTCCTCCGCAGCTGCGCCGTCCGCCTCAGTCGACCCGTCGATATCATCCTCATCATCGGCGTCGTCGCCCATTTCGGTCCAGTTCGCCTCCGATCCGGTGTCCATGTCCACATCGTCCCCACTCCCCCTTCTCTTCCGTTTCCGCGGCGAGGCGACCGTCCGCTCTTCCAGCCCACTCAGCCCATTCGCCAACGCTCCAGCCCGCGTCTTCCCGCTCTGGCGAGTCCGTACCCTATCTCTCGTACCTAACGACCTCCTCCCCCTCGTCCGCAGACGCGCGACCGGCCGCTCATCCATGAACACATCGCCTGCGGGTTTCTTCCGCGTCGGGAGACTCCGCCGGTCCCGCACCGTGGCTTTCGGCGTTGAAGCGATGAACGTCGCGTCGCCAGCGGACGTGTCTCCATCGCTATCGCTATCGTCGTCCGTCAACTCTTCGCTGGCCCCGTTGGAGGACAATGACTTGAATGCCGATGACACGCCCAGGCGCTGACGTTTGGACGACCGGCGCGTCGTGCGCTTCGCGGGGGTAGCAGCTTTACGGGGCGAGCTGGCGAAATGCTGTGTGCGGGTCTTGACTCGGTTGACGGCGTTCATGGTCGTGCTGACGACGCGAAGGTGGAGGTGCGGGGTGGGAGGGGAAGTAGGATCCAAGTCGTCGTCTCGTTGTCGGTACGTTCTGATCGCAATGTCGTGTTGTATCCGATCTCTACCTCCGTCTCACATGCTATGCTTTGATGACCTGTTGATGGAGTGTTTTCAAGAGCGTCCGAGTGAGACTGTTTTTGAGACTGTTGAATCAACACAGTTGAGTGGACCTGGTAAATGGTCTCGCCGGAATCAAAAAGTCTAGAACGACTGACGTGTGCCACGTGCCATCACTCGCTTAGCTCGGCTATATCTTGGGGGAGCATCAGCCCGGGCCCGAGATGCCGACAGCGTCCGTCACAATCTCACTCGACTCTCTCTCACGTACAATAATTCACAAAGCACTGATCCGCGTGCATCTCTTGATCTTGTCCGATGTGACGAGACTCCATGCCCTCGTTCAGAACACCCAAGCGCCACCGCACTCGCTCAACGACGGTCAAGGCCGCATCGGCCTCACCGTCGATCACGTCAACGGCCTCCACCATGAGTACCTCGACCGTGCTCGGGTCGGCATCCGAGTCTTCTAGCTCGATGACCTTCGCCTCGTCCAGTCCGCCTCTTTCTCCACTCCTCCGAAGCCCCGCAGAGGTCCGTTACTGAGCCTATCGCTCCGAGCAAACTGACGCCAGATCATCCATCGGGTACTAATCGTATCCGGGTCAGACTGCCCCGTGGCTTTGGCAAAAGTCTCTCAGACTTGTCGAGAGCTCCGTTCATTCGTGTATGAGGTGAGCTTTTCCAATATACTCCATTATAAACTGACGCCAGAATGCCGATTTGACACTATGGAAAGGTATACACCTGGCACGTTGGGATGATCCGCGCGAAGCATGCGCCTTCCACACGGCCCGCACAGAGATTGATTGGAAGAAACGCGCACAGGACAGGGAGTTTGTCGCGAGGATAGTGGAGTGGGGTGATGAGCGCCTCCCAGAGCTCGTATGTACGGCGAGCTTCCTACTGTTCACCTCTGACAGGCAGGAGGCGTATTTCGATCGAATCGTTACGACCCTGCTGGACCTATACCTCGACCTCCCCGCCCTTGCAGATGACGAAGATGGCGCCAACGGTTCCGACACCGAGGCCCGCAATACTGCCCCTTTGGTGGACTTCCTCCGCTCACCGGCCTTCGAATATATCATCCTCAAGCTATCCCTCAAGGAGACTCGTCCGTCTCTCCGCCCCTTACGCGGACAGCCGGCGAATCCCAATCGGCGATTACAGAGGAATATCCTCTCGTCGGAGCTCTCGAGATTGCACTTGTTACTGCCACCTTTGATGGGAGATAACGAGGAGGAGCACCGACAGTACCGCGGTGCGATGAGGGAGATCGTCTATTCCGCGGCGAACTTTACGGAGAATAACGATTATGCCCCGCTGGACAGGGATGGCAAGGTGGATTGGAAGCTGTTGGATGCTATCGGAACGGTGATGAGTGGATCACCTTCAGATTCCATCAATGTAGAAGTAGCGCTGACGCCAGTGTGCAACGGGAAGGAGATGATGACTGAGGGCGAAGATCCCTGGCGAAGAGCCCTTGCGCCATTGTCGTACGGTCTCGAGCCGATGCGGAGTCTAGGCTGGCGCGGTTTGACTCGACCGCCTGAGCTAGGCAAGGACGATGTGTGGGATTGGGCCGGGGTTGAAGGTCAATGGTGCGGAAGCTACGCCTTCATCGAGTGAGCTCACCTCTCACGTTCGAGACCCGATCTGACGAAAGCTACACGGACTGGGTCACCCTTAACATCCCGCGCGTGCTGTTCCACCGTCCAAACCGACCCCCGCTCGAGCTCGCAGAGTACAGCGAAGCCATAGGCGATCTCATGCTCCTCAATCTCACGGTCGTCAAGCAACTTCCGCCCGAGTTGCCAGAAATCAAGACGGACTTGCCAACCTCGGATTTCCTGCCGCCCATCTACTTTCAAGGCGCGTCGGCATCGAGTCAAATCTCGTTCGTCACGAACACGCCGGGGAGCTTCGTGCGCGGCGTGGTGCAGCTCACGGCGGACGATCCGCCGCAGATCAGGTGGACGCTGGTGATCAATTACAGCTCTGCAGACCGCTGGCGACTGGAGTGCGTGCAGCCGGGCGGTAGGGGCTCGGCGAGAGGGTTCTTTGGGTGTTGGACCGATGCGCAGCGGGAGGAACAGTCGCCGAACGGGCCTGTCTGGTATTGGAAGGCGTAGGGCCGGAGAGGCTTGGCCATCTGACTGTATTTGACGTTTCTTGTGACTTTGCTTGTTGTGGGACTATTGTAGCGCGAGATCTTGTGTATATTTCATGTTACATTTCTATCACCTCTATCAAAGATGGAGCGCCGGCAGTCAAATTCGCTCGAACGAGTCAGAAGGCGCGAACGTCCCGCTCAGTCCCCATTCTCCTTCTTGCTATCCGCCTCGCTTTCCCCTTCTCGAGCCAGGGGAGATACACGTGGCTCATGATGCTGGAACATGCGTGTAAGCGGTTTGGATGGGTCTCTCGATGCCTGCAATCAGTGACTACGCTGCGAGAACAAGCTGATCCGCTGAGACGTACGGGCAGATTGTCGAAAGGTCCGACGTCGTATAGATCCAGACGACCGAATGCAAGATAATCATCGCAGTACGCTGTCATCAGCGTCCGCCGCGACATATTCCAGGACACAGCCGCACCTCGGACAAGATCAGCATCAACGCCTTTGATCCCCTCCGCGCTGAACTCCACATCCACGCCGAATTTCCTGCCCACCTCGCCGGCTGCGGCCAGAGCCTCTTCCACTGATACACGGCGGAGTACAGCGACAGCGAGGGCGAACGCGCCGAGGGCAGCGATCGTAGGGTCGTACAATATACTCAGCGGGGCGAGATTGCTGACGTCAGCTTGTTTCGCCGTGAGTGGAACCGGTGGCTCACCCATCTATCAGCAACGCCTTGGCCGTCTCCTGCAGACATTGCCGGAAGGCTGCCGACGTTTGCGGCTCCTCGAGGAGCGTGATGTCCGCTATGCTCTTCCTTAAGTGGACCCACGGGTTCTTGATGATCAGGTCGAAGCATAAAGCATCGAGAATCATCTCCTCCGCGGCGAGGATTTCCCGCTCCCAGCTTTGATACTCTCGCGACTGGGGCGGGTAGTTCTGCAGTGAGCTACGGCCAACATGGGAACACGAGAGCTCACCTCTTTGTCCTCTGGTCCGATCACCCATTGTTGGCCCCCTGGCACCCATTTATCCAGGCAGGCATTTACGATGTACCGCAGCTTCAGCGACTCTTCCTCAGTCTTTGAGGTGATGAACAGGATCGTCGGGGCGATGAGCTAGAGATCAGCTGGACTCCACCTCGAGTTTGGCATAGCCTACCTTTTCGTCAAAGTCTTCGAAAGACCTGCGCATGTAAAACCGGTGAACCATCGTCGACGCCACGCTCAACACCTCTTCGGGAGCGGTCTGCGATCCAGAAGCGGAATGACCTCTGCTCATCAGCTCATCAGACGACTTGGGGTTCTCGAAAGCGGAACATACAGCCCCGACCGCAGACCCAAACTGCCTATAAATTCTATCGTCGCCCGCCGCCTCTTCAGCTCATCTTCGAGGCTGATCCCCGCTTTTCTGGACGGGGTGCGGTCGAGGTCGCTTCTCTTGAACAGCCATTGCCGTTCTACCGCTGAGAGTTCTCGCATGGCATGCTCGAGCGGTCTACACAAGACGGTAAATGTTGAAAACAATCCGGCATGGACCAGCTGAGTGGAGGGTTGCCGGACTGTTCGGCAAAAACTGCTTGTTTGGGTAATTCAACTATGACACGTTGTTTCAGGATGGCCGGTCAGAGCCGAGGGTCCAGTCGACGATGCGACATCGGCGTGTCCGCCGGCTTGGGTTCGTCTGCTTCTGTCGA
>Ga0308169_10003084_pt1 | contig 16587 bp, 8 predicted proteins | sample PhyBR1_2_FD_202139 | JGI IMG/M metagenome (GOLD analysis project Ga0308169, IMG submission 202139) | Phyllosphere microbial communities from UC Gill Tract Community Farm, Albany, California, United States - DLSLSB.R1 | ecosystem: Host-associated > Plants > Phyllosphere > Unclassified | place... | reverse complement strand
GGGGCGAACAGGAGCGCGAGGGCCAGCGTGCGGTGCAACATCGACGCGGGCTCTGGCACGCAGGCGCTAATGATGGCAAGGGCGGCGCCATGCATGGTGAACGCGTACTCTTCCTCGACGGCGAGGCCCTGGTGATCGACAAGCCCGCAGGGCTGCCGGTCGATCCGCCCCGCGATGGCTCGCTGAGCCTCGAAAATCATCTCGAAAGCCTGAAGTTCGGCTTCCAGCGCTGGCCGAAGGCGGTGCACCGGCTCGACCGCGACACGAGCGGCTGCCTGCTTTTGTCGCGCAACCCCAAGGCGCATGCCCGGTTGCAGCAGGCGTTCGAGCAGGGCCTCGTCTCGAAGCGCTATGTCGCGCTGCTCGACGGCGTCGTCGAGGGCACGTCCGGCCTGATCGAGATGGCGCTCGGCAAGGTCAGCACCGCCGAGACCGGTTGGCGGATGGTCGAGGACCCCGACGGCAAGAAGTCGCGCACCAAGTGGCGCGTGCTCGAGATCAGGGACGGCCGTTCGCTGGTCGAGTTCCTGCCCGAGACCGGCCGCACGCACCAGATCCGCGTCCATGCCGCGAGCGGCCTCGGCGCGCCGGTGGTCGGCGATGGCGTCTACGGCAAGGCGGACGGCCTCGGCATGATGCTCCACGCGCAGCGCCTGATCGTGCCGCGTCCGGGCAAGCCCGACGTGCTGGCCGAAGCGCCGTTGCCCGAGCGCTTCGCCAAGGCGGGTTTTGCCGACGAGGCGGCTCCGGTCGCCGACGTCGCTCCGGCTGCCGCTGCGGTAACGGCGCCCGACTCCGCCGACGACTGAGCGGGCGAGGGGCTGATGGCCGCGATCCCGATCACCCGATCGATCTCGATCGACGACAGCGAACTGATCGAAAGCACCACGCGCTCGGGTGGCCCCGGCGGTCAGCACGTCAACACCACCGACAGCGCGGTGATCCTGCGCTTCGACGTCGGCCTCTCGCCCGGCCTGCCGTTGGCGGTGAAGAACCGCATCGCGGTGCTGGCCGGATCGCGCCTCACGCGCGACGGCGTGCTGGTGCTGCGCAGCGAAGGCTCGCGGTCGCAACTGCTCAACCGCCAGGAGGTTCGCGAGCGGCTGGTGGCGCTGATCAAGGAAGCGACGATCGTCCCAAAAGCGCGCCGCGCGACCAAGCCGTCCAAGGCGGCAAAGGCGCGGCGGGTCGATACGAAGAAGGTCCGAAGCGGGGTAAAGGCGGGCCGCGGCAAGGTCCGCGACGATTGAGCGACACTCTTTGCCGCTCACCCGCCCCTCAAAGCCCGTTGCCGCTCACCCGCCCCTCACAGCCCGTTGCCGCTCACCCGCCCCTCGAAGCCCGTCACCCCAGCGAAAGCTGGGGTATCCTTGAGGAACGGATTGCCGGCGCCAACATGGAGATCCCAGCTTTCGCTGGGATGACGAATTTTGGAGCGTGCCAGTTCCGTCAAGTCGCCGACCAAGGAAGACAGATGTACCAGTTCGATATCGCCGCCGGCACCAAGGCCGATCTCTACCGCGACCTGCTCGCCGCGCTCGACGCGCTGACCGCAGACGAGACCGATCCGATCGCCAACATGGCCAACGCCGCCGCACTGGTATGGGAATATCTCCCCGACCTGAACTGGGCAGGTTTCTACCGGCTGGTGGAAGGCGAGCTCGTGCTCGGCCCGTTCCAGGGCAAGGTCGCCTGCATCCGCATCCCGGTCGGCAAGGGCGTCTGCGGCGCCGCCGCCGCGACGCTGAAAACGCAACTGGTCGAGGACGTCCACGCCTTCCCCGGCCACATCGCGTGCGATGCCGCCAGCCGCTCCGAACTGGTGGTGCCGGTGACCAAGGACGGCACGCTGATCGCAGTGCTCGACCTCGACAGCCCCGAACCCGCGCGGTTCGACGCCGAAGACGCGGCAGGGTGCGAGGCACTGGCGGCATTGCTCGCCAAGCGTCTGCGGAGCTGATCCGTTTCGGGACGGTACGCTCGCTGGCGAGTCCCTCCCGGCTTTGGTAAGCAACCTGTTAAGATATTCGGCGTTTGCGCGGGATAGGGTGGCGAAACCAGGGAGACGGACATGCGGAGGCTTTTGATCGCAAGCGCGGGGATGGCACTGGCGAGTGGCGGCGCAGCGGACGCGCAGCACCGCCCCGGCGCCAACTACGACGTCCCCGGCACGGCGATGCAGGCGCCGATGCAAACGCCGCACCGGCCAGGGCCGATCGCCGCGCGTCCGCCCGTCGTCTACACGTCGTCACAGGTCAGAGGCCCGCAGGCTGTCGGTCCACAGCCTGCCGGTCACCGCGCGCCGCGCTGGGGCAGCAAGATCGGCGGGCGCTGGTGGGGCGGGGCGAACGCGCCAGGCGGCTGGGCCGCGTACCGTCGTCCGCATCGGGGCTGGGCGGTGCCGGGCTATTGGAACGCGCCGCGCTTCTACATCAACGACTGGTCGCGCTATGGCCTGCCGCAGCCGCCACAGGGGTATAACTGGGCGCGCTATTACGATGATGCCGTCCTGATCGATCAGCGCGGTTCGGTGTACGATACGGTGAGCGACACCGACTGGGACCGCTATGACTCCGGTGGTTACACCGCGGTCGCGCCACGGGATTATGCGCAGAACGACTCGGTCTATGCAGGCCCGGCCGACCGCGGTTATGCCGCACCCTATGACGACCGCGCACCGCGGCGCGACACGGGTCTCGGCGGCGCGGCGATCGGTGCGGTCGCAGGCGGCGTTGCAGGCAATGTCATCGCAGGACGTGGCAACCGTCTTGGCGGCACGCTGATCGGTGCCGGCGTCGGGGCAGCGGCGGGCTATGCGATCGACAAGGGCGAAGATCGCGGTCGGCGCGCACCGCCGCCACGGGCCGATTACGGCGCGGGCTATGCGCCGCCGGCTACTTACGCGCCCGTCTACGCACCCCCCGTCTCCTATGGCGCTGGCTATGCGCAACCGCGTGGCTACGCCGCGGCGCCCGGCGGAAGCTGGGTTTCGCCCGACGGCCTGACGACGGTGACGACGACCAGCGGCAGCGTCTATCCCGCCGGCGGAACCACGGTCGTGGTCCAGTCCGCCCCGATGGTAACGACGACGACCACGACCGAATATTACGACACGGTGTCGTACGCGCCGCGAAAGGCGTGGCGAAAGCGCGTCCGGGCGCGTCCGACCTGCAACTGCCGTTGACCGCGATTTGCTGCCGCTAAGCCAGCGGATCAGCCGGAACATCAGCGCACGTCCTTAGGGGCGTGCGTTTTTTTTGGCCTGTCACCCCTGTCGCGAGCTTGGCTCCGGTTGGAGCCCGGGCGCTCCCGAGACCATCATCACCCAATCTACTCAATATGAATATAGGATATCGTATATTATATTTGACATAAACTCGATGACGTGATGGATTGCGCGCAACATCCAAACAGGGGCGCGGGCACTCATGACATTTTTGGTCGGAAAACTTCGTAATCGGTCGAGCTTGGGCGCGATGGTCGCGATGCTGCTCTCGTCGAGTGCCTATGCGCAGGTCGTGCCCGTGCCGCAGCCAACCGCCGAAACGGGCGCAGACGACGCCATCGTGGTCACCGGCACGCGCATCCGCCGCCCCGATCTGGCCAGCAACAGTCCTATCACCTCGGTGACGGACCAGGAGATCAAGTATCAGGGCGCGGTCAACGTCGAGAACGTGCTGAACCGCCTGCCGCAGTTCACCGCCGACGCGAACGAGAACGTCTCGAACGGGTCGGACGGCACCGCCAACATCAACCTGCGCAACCTCGGATCGAACCGCACGCTGATCCTGCTCAACGGCCAGCGCTTGATGCCGCAGCAGGCGATCGATCTGAACTTCGTGCCGTCGGCGCTGATCGACCGGGTCGACGTGGTGACCGGCGGCGCGTCCGCGGTCTACGGCTCGGACGCGGTTGCGGGCGTCGTCAACTTCGTGCTGAAGGATCATCTCGACGGGCTGCGGATCGACGTCCAGTCCGGGCTTGGGTTGCACACCAACGACAACAGCGGGGTGCGCAACGTCCTGACCACGCGTGGCTATGCAAACGCGCCGGGCCGCGTCGCCGATGGCGGCAAGCAGGATCTGAACGCGGCGTACGGCAAGAATTTCGCGAACGGTCGCGGCAATATCACCGTCTATGGCGGCTATCGTCACACCGATCCGGTGCTCCAGGCGAACCGCGATGTCTCCGCCTGCGCGCTCAACCCGTCGGATGCCGCGGGCAATGGTTTCATCTGCGGCGGATCGAGCAACACGCCGATCGGAACGTTCGTGCCGCTCGGCGGGCCCAACTCGGGCAGGACGCTGACCAACAACGCCAACGGCACGCCGACCTGGGTGCCCTACACCTCGGCCTATGCGTACAACTACGCGCCGACCAACTACTTCCAGCGCTCCGACGAGCGCATTACCGGCGGCGCGTTTGCCAAGTTCGAGATCGCACCGATCGCCGAAGTCTATGGCAGCTTCATGTACATGAAGGATCACACCTTCTCGCAGGTCGCGCCGTCCGCATTGTTCCTCGGCACCACCTTCACCGTCCCCTGCAACAACCCGCTGATGAGCGCGTCGCAGCAGCAGTCGCTGTGCGGCGCGGCGGCGGGGACGTCGGCGACGCAGGATACGTTGATCGGTTATCGCCTCGGCTCGGGCCAGTCGCGTCGCGACGATCTGCGCCATCAGGACTATCGCTATTCCGCAGGTGTCCGTGGCGATCTCGGTCACGGCTTCCGCTACGACGTCAACTATCTGCATTCCCTGGTGCGCTACAACGAGACGTATCTGAACAACGTCGACAATGTGAAGGCGCAGCGTGCGCTCGACGTGGTCAACGTCGGCGGGGTTCCGACCTGTCGCTCGGTCATCGATGGCAGCGACCCGGCGTGCGTGCCGATCAACGTGTTCCAGGCGAACGCGATCACCGATGCGCAGGGCGCGTACCTGTTTTCGGAGAGCAACACCGCGTCGCGCAACGTGCTGGACGTGATGTCCGCGAACGTGAATGGCGACCTCGGGACGTTCGGCATCTCCAGCCCCTGGGCGAAGCGCGGCGTCAACATCGCGCTGGGCGGCGAGCATCGTCGCGAGACGCTCAACTTCACCGCGGACGCGATCGCGCAGCAGGGCGGCACGACCAATTCGGATGGCCGCATCACCGTCAATGAAGGCTATGGCGAGATCGAGATCCCGATCCTGCAGGACCTGCCGTTCGCGCACGAACTGACGCTCAACGGCGGCCTGCGCTATTCCGCGTATCGCAACAGCCAGCAGTCGACCGGGTTGAAGTCGCAATACAACGTCTGGACCTACAAGGGCGAGGCAAGCTGGGCGCCGGTCAAGGATGCGCGGTTCCGCTTCAGCTATAACCGGGCGATCCGTGCGCCGAACATCGGCGAGCTGTTCGGCTCGCGCTCGATCGGCAACGTCTCCGCACAGGATCCGTGTTCGGGGACGTCGCCCACCGCCTCGCTCGATATCTGCCGCCTGACCGGCGTGACGCAGGCGCAATATGGCAACATCGTCGAGTGCCCGTCGGATACGTGCTCGGCGCAATATGGCGGCAATTCTGCGCTGAAGCCTGAAAAGGCCGACACCTATACGCTCGGCATGGTGCTGACGCCGCGGATGGTGCGCAACTTCACGCTGTCGGTCGATTATTACCACATCAAGGTGAAGGACTATATCAGCTCGGTCGATCCGTCGCTCGCGATCAGCCAGTGCGTCGCGGCGAGCGATCCGTTCTATTGCGGGCTGTTCACGCGCGACCCGCGTTCGGGCGCGCTGTTCGGCAGCAACGGCTATATCGTGTCGACCACGTACAACACCGGGTCGCTCAAGACGTCGGGGATCGATCTCACCGCCGATTACACGCTGGGGATCGGCGCGCTCGGCAAGCTTAACCTCAACATGGTCGGCACGCGGCTGATCTCGCAGGTATCCGAGCCGCTGAAAGGGCTGGGCAGCTATGACTGCAAGGGGTTGTTCGGGTACACCTGTGGCCAGCCCAACCCGAAGTGGCGGCACGTGATGCGCACCACATGGCAGATGCCGCAGGGCGCGAGCGTGTCGGTGTCGTGGCGGCATATCGACCAGGTCAAATTGTCGTCGCTGTCGGACAACACCTTCCTCGCGGGGACGCCGAGCGTGATCAATCGGAAGATCTCGGCGTACAACTACATCGATCTCGCGGGCACGGTCGCGGTCGGCGAGGGGCTCCAGCTTCGCGCCGGCGTCAACAACCTGTTCGACAAGGATCCGCCGGCGATCGCCTCGGGCATCCTGTCGTCGTTCGGCAACGGCAACACCTATCCCGGCGTGTATGACGTGCTGGGCCGCACGCTGTTCGTCGGCGCGACGGTGAACTTCTGACGCTTGGATAACGCTATGACGAACCTGGTCCGCCGCGACGTTCTGAAGACGGGTGGCGTGACCGCGCTCGCGACGATCCTCCCCGCCGTGCCGATCGGTGCGGCGGGGACGGGCTCGGCCAGCCTACGCGAGATCGTGTCGCTGGCGACGGGGTGGCGGTTCCATCTCGGCCACGCGAGCGATCCGGCGAAGGATTTCGGGTTCGGGCGCTCGCATGACACCTACGCCAAGTCGGGCGATGTCGGCACGCCGGTTGCCGAGCCCAAGTTCGACGCCAGCGCATGGACGGCAGTAACGCTGCCGCACGACTGGGCGGTCGACCTGCCGTTCGAAGAGTTCGGGCCGGCGGGGAGCGAGGCGGACCGGACCGGATCTTTCCAGGGGTTCAAGCCGGTCGGGCGGATGTGGCCGGCGACCAGCGTCGGCTGGTATCGCCGGGTGATTGCGTTGGCCAAGGCGGACGCGGGGCGGCGGTTGCTGCTCCAGTTCGATGGGGTCGCGCGCGATTGTCTCGTGATACTCAACGGCTTCGTCGTCGGCTCGACCGAGAGCGGGTATGCGCCGTTCGAGATCGACGTCACGGATTTCGCCAAGCCCGGCGAGGACAATGTGCTCGTCATCCGCTGCGACGTGAGCCTCGGCGAGGCGTGGTCGTACGAGGGGGCGGGGCTCTACCGCGACGTGCGGTTGGTGAAGACCGCGCCGGTGCATGTCCGGCGCTGGGGTGCCACGGTGCGCTGTTCCGTCGAGACCGGCGGCGCCACGGTCCGGGTTGCAACCGAGATCGCGAATGATGGCCCTGCGTGTGAGGCGCGGGTTCGATCGACGGTGATCGGTCCAGACGGGAAGAGCCTAGTGCTGTTCGCGGACCCGCTCGCGCTGCCGGCTTGGGGCGCGACGACCGCGACGCAGGAGACCCGCATCGTCGCGCCTGCGCTCTGGTCGCTGGAAATGCCGCATCTCTACACGCTGATCAGCGAGATCCTTGTCGACGGCACGCTGGTCGATCGCGACACGTCCACCTTCGGCATCCGCACGATCCGGTTCGACGCGAACCACGGGTTCTTCCTCAACGGCAAGCCGGTCAAGATCAAGGGCACCTGCAACCACCAGGATCATGCCGGGGTCGGTTTCGCGGTGCCCGACAGCCTGCACGTCTGGCGGCTCGAACAGCTCAAGGCGATGGGCAGCAACGCGTATCGCTCGACGCATCATTCGCCGTCGCCCGCGATCCTCGACGCGTGCGACCGGATGGGCATCCTGATGATCGACGAGACGCGGCAGATGTCGAGCAATGCCGAGGGACTGGGCCAGCTCGAACGGATGGTCCGGCAAGGGCGCAATCATCCGAGCATCATCCTCTGGAGCATCGGCAACGAGGAAATTCACCGCGGTACGCAGACCGGCGCGCGGATCGCCGAGACGATGAAGCGCAAAGTGTACGAACTCGACGGGACGCGGCCGGTAACGGAGGCGTTCAACGGCAAGTTCGGCGAGGGGGCGTCGCACGTGCTCGACGTGATGGGGTGCAATTACTACCTCGACGCGATCGATCCGTACCACGCCGCGCACCCCGACATGCCCATGATCGGCACCGAGACGGGCAGCACGGTGATGACCCGCGGCGAATATGCGCGTGACGACAAGGCCGGCTTCGTGCCCGCCTACGACCGCGAGTTCCCCAAATGGGCGACGACCGCGGAGACCTGGTGGAGTTTCTACGACGCGCGGCCGTTCCTGAGCGGCGGCTTCGTCTGGACCGGGTTCGACTATCGCGGCGAACCTACCCCGTTCGAGCGCTGGCCCGAGAATGTCTCGAACTTCGGGCAGATGGACCTGTGCGGCTTCCCGAAGGACAATTACTTTTACTACCGCGCATGGTGGAGCGGAGAACCGGTGCTGCACCTGTTCCCGCACTGGAACTGGGCCGGGCGCGAGGGGCAGCCGGTCTCGGTGTGGGTGCACAGCAATTGCGAGGCGGTCGAGCTGGTCCTGAACGGACGGAGTCTCGGACGGCAGTCGGTGGTGAAGAACAAACATCTCGAATGGCAGGTGGCGTACGCGCCGGGGCGGATCGAGGCGCACGGGTATCGCGGCGGCAAACGCGTGATGCACGCGGTGCGCGTGACGACCGGCGCGGCGGCACGGATCGGCCTGTCGAGCGACCGGCGGCAGCTGGCGCCGGGCGAGGTCGCGGTGGTCCGCGTGGCGATCCTCGATGCGAAACGGCGGGAGGTGGCGACCGCGTCCGATCGCGTGACGTTCGCGCTGTCGGGCGATGCCAAGTTGATCGGCGTCGGCAATGGCGATCCGCGGAGTCTGGAGCCGGACCATGCGACGTCGCGCTGGGCATTCAACGGGCTGTGCATGGCGCTGGTGCAGGCGGGTGCGAAGGGCGGGCCGATCAGGCTCGAAGCGCGTGGCGACGGCCTCTCGCCGACGATGCTGCCGTTGATCGGTCTGACCAAGGAAATCTGATGACTGTACGTCGTTCGTCGCGGGCGCTCGCGCTGGTTTTGTTGTGCGCGTCGGCGGCGGCGCAGGCCGCGCCCGACGAAGCCGCGTTCCGGCGGTCGATCGGTTTGCGCCGGGCTTGGCAAGATCTCACACGAGAGGTTGCGTGGCCGGCGCACTGGACGCCGGACGGTCGGCGCTTCTCATACCGCAAGACGGTGGCGGGCGGGTTCGCATTCGAGACGGTGGATGCGAAGACGCTCGCCAAGTCGCCCGCATTCGATACGGCCAAGCTCGCGGCTGCGCTGGGCGATGCGCGACACGAGACGGTCGATCCGATGCACCTGCCGTTCGCCGAGTTCGACTATGCCGACGACGGCAAGGCGATCGCGTTCTCGCTGGACGAGACGCGGTGGCAGTGCGGGATTGTCGTCTATCGCTGTGAGGCGGCCGTCGACCGGAGCCGCCCACGCGGCTTCGGCGTGGTGCGCGACATGGCGGTGCCGGCCGAGAACAGTCCCAAGGTTTCGCCCGACCGCAAATGGACCGCGTTCGTCCAGGGCGACAACCTCGTCGTGCGCGAGACCGGCAATGCAATCGTCGTCCCGCTGAGCGTCGACGGGACGGCAGGCGACTTCTACGATCCGGAGACGCTGCGCTGGTCGCCCGATAGTCGACACATCATGATCTATCAGGTCAAGCCGGGCTATCAGCGGCGGGTCTTGCGCGTGGAATCGTCGCCGCGCGATCAGCTTCAGCCGAAATTGCAGAGCCAGCTTTATCCGAAGCCCGGCGACGCGATCGACCAGGAACGGCCGGTTCTGTTCGACGTGCCGACCCGACGCCAGACGCTGATCGACGACGCGCTGTTCCCCAATGCGTACGAACTCTCGGCACCACGCTGGCGCAGCGACGGGCGCAGTGTCGCGTTCGACTATGTCCGACGCGGCTTCGGGCAGGCGCGGATCGTCGCGGTCGATGCGGAGACCGGCGTCGCGCACGCGGCGGTGACCGAGGATGCGAAGACGTTCGTCTATGCCGACCGCCGCTATGCGCACGATGTCGGCGCGGATGGCCGCGAGATCGTCTGGGCGTCGGAGCGCGATGGCTGGAACCACCTGTACCTGATCGATGGTCGCACCGGGGCCGTGAAGAACCGGATCACGACCGGCGACTGGGTGGTGCGCGACGTCATCGCCGTCGACGACACCAAGCGACAGATCGTGTTTGCGGCGAGCGGAATGAACGCGGGCGAGGACCCGTATTTCCGCCACGTCTACCGGATCGATTTCGATGGCCACCACCTGACCGCGCTGACGCCGGCCAAGGCCGATCACGACGCGCGGTTCTCGCCCGATGGGACGCTGTATGTCGACACCTATTCGCGCATCGACCTGCCGACCGTCAGCGAACTGCACCGGTCGAGCGACGGCGCGCTGGTCGCGACGATCACTAAGGGCGACGACAGCGCGTTGCACGCGGCGGGGTTTCGGCCGCCCGAGGTGTTCGTCGCGAAGGGGCGTGATGGCAAGACCGACATCTGGGGCGTCGTCGTCCGCCCGCACGACTACGACCCGCGCAAGCGCTATCCGGTGATCGAGAACATCTATGCCGGGCCGCACGACAGTTTCGTGCCCGAGCAATATTGGCCGTTCGGCTATCATTCCGGTGGCGACAAGGTCGTCGGCATGCAGGAGCAGGCCGATCTCGGCTTCATCGTCGTGCAGATCGACGGGATGGGGACCGCCAACCGCTCGAAGGCGTTCCACGACGTCGCGTGGAAGAACCTCGCGGACTCTGGCTTTCCGGACCGGATCGCGTGGCACCGCGCGATGGCGGCGAAGGACCCGTCCTACGATATCGGCCGGGTCGGGATCTACGGCGCGTCGGCGGGTGGGCAGAGCACGCTCAACGCGCTGCTGTTCCACGGCGATTTCTACAAGGTCGGGGTGGCCTATGCCGGGTGTTACGACAACCGGATGGACAAGATCAGCTGGAACGAACAGTGGCTCGGCTGGCCGGTCGATGCGAGCTACACCGCCGCCTCGGGCGTCGATCATGCCGCGCAACTGACGGGCAAGCTGCTGATGATCGTCGGCGAGCAAGACAGCAATGTCGACCCCGTCTCGACGATGCAGGTGGCCGATGCGCTGATCCGTGCGGGGAAGGATTTCGATCTGCTGGCGGTGCCGGGCGGCGAGCATAGCGTCGGGCGCTCGACCGGGCCGATCGACTATGTCGCGCGGCGACAGTTCGGGTTTTTCGTGCGGGAGCTTGGCGGTAAGGCTGTGCCGGATTGGAATGCGGTGTCGCTTAATCCTCCCCTTTGAGGGGAGGTGGCAGCCCGCTTGGGCTGATGGAGGGGTGGCCCGCTACCGAGAGCGCGATACCCCTCCGTCTGGCAAGCGCCAGCCACCTCCCCCGCTGGGGGAGGATCAGTTGGGTGACAGGGTGAGTTCGCTTGGAGCCGATCCCAGCGGAACGGTGTAGCCGCCGCGTTCGATCTTCGCTCCCGTTACGGTGTACGGGCGGCCAGCCTTCGTTGTCGTTTCTACGAACACACGCGCGGTCGGATTGATCTTAGTCGCCGCATCGAGCGTCAGCGTGACCGCCCCCGTCGCCGGGATATACGTCGCGCGCGCGATCTTTCCCGCCTCCAGCGTGATCCACAATCCGGCGGGGGCGATGAACAGGCGCGTGCGGGCGCCGTCCTTCGGGGTGATGCTCACTGCCCCAGCCGCCTGGTTCACATTGCCGCCGAACCCGAGCCAGCCATAGGTCGGATCGTTCACCAGATAGCTCGCGGCGGTGATCGCGTGGCCGTAGAAGCCCATGCCGTAGTCGCCGCTATACGGGTCCCACCGCATCATGTCGGGCGCGGAGTGGAACGCGGCCGACGAGAAGCCGTCGCGGTCGATGTTGGTGATGCCGCCCATCATGCCGCCGTACGCGATCCGCAACAGCCGAAGGTCGCTCGGGTCGGCGCGGTAGGCGTCGAACAGCGGGACGGCGTTGAGCGTCGAGCCGTAATGGTGGAGCTGGCGTTCGATCCGCGGGTATTTGCCGCCGTAGAGGAAATCCCAATAGCGCCGCGCATTGCCGTTGTAGCCCCAGCTCGGGATCGTCGGGTCGTAGGCGAGGATCACTTTCCGCGTCACGTCGGCCTGCGGCTGGTAACCGAAATAGCGCATCCAGGCGTAGACCTCGGGCTGGCCGGTCGAATCCCAGGCCATCTCGCTGCCGAATGGATAGCGTAGCGTGCGCCAGTGATCGGCGCGCTGCTTCATCAGGCGCTCCATCTCGGTCGCTTCGGCGGTCAGCCCTTCGCGCTTCAGGTCCTTGAGGATGTCGACGAACACGTCGCCCTCCATCAGCCCGAACTGCGTGTAATAGGGCGCGTCACGCATCATCGCGGTGGTGGTCTGGAACGCGTGGTCGAGATACCAGCGCCACGGATGCGCGGTGACGAGACCGGGGTGGTTGCGCGCCACGCGGTACAGCACCCAGTGGCCGATCGCGACGTGCGGGTAATTGTACGCGCGGCCGAGATCGCTCGCGTCCTTCTTCGACCACGACGTCCAGGTCTTCCAGTCGACGGTCGGATCGTAATAGCCGGGATGCGCGGCGGGGTCGTAATAGAACAGGCTCTTCCGCACCGCGCCGGCGTGCGGCCCGTCGGGGACTTGCAGGTCGCCCTGAATCGTCTCGTCGACGAGGCGTTGCAGCTTGATGATCTCGGCGGGGTCGGGGTTGTCGAGCTGCTTTGATATGGCCGCGACCCAGCTGCCTGCGCCACCTTCGTCGCTCATGCCCGAGATCCAGACGCGCGGGTCCTGCGTGACGATCTTGCCGGCTTCGCGGTCGTAGGTGAGGATCGCGGGGTTGCGCCCGAACGGATCGGCCTTGTTCTCGTACCATTGCTTGGTGGTCGAGAAGCGGCCGAGGTCGGCCATCGTCTGGTCGAGCGGCTTGGTGATGTAATAGCTGACCGTCTGGACGCTTCCGTCGGCATAGGTGATCGCGAGGCTCGCGCGGCCCCAGCCTTTGCTGCGGACGGTGTAGCGGGCCCAGCCTTTCGCGCTGGCGGCCGGCGTTGCGGTGAGCGCACCAGCAGGGAAGCTCTCGACCTTGGCGACGGGTAGAGGCGTCCTGAGGAACAGCGAGGCGTCCTGGTCGGTCGGGACGACGTAGCCGGGGATGCCGACCGCGACCGGGCGGTGGTTGGCGACGAGCGTGTCCTCAATGGCCGCGATAGACGGCGCCGTGACGAAGCGGACGCCGATCGTGCGGGTGGCGCCGGGGGCGAGCGTGAAGCTGGTCGGGACGTTCCATTGCTCGCCGGCCTTCGCCCATTCCTTCTCGGCAAAGGCTTTGCTGGCGACGGTCCAGTCGTAGAAGCCTTCGGAGGTCTGGCCGCGCTTGCTGCGGTCGGTGAAGATGTCGCCCGCGGGCGCCTTGGCGGCTTCGAGGATCGGGTGATAGGCTTCGAGCGGCGTGCCCTTTTCGGGGAGGACGAGCAGCGCGGGGCCGGCGCCGTTGAGCCGGGTGACCTGGAGGTAGCCGGCGTCGCGGCCGATATACGGATCGACGAAGCTCGCCTGCGCATGCGCCTGTTCGAGGCTGCGATCGGTGATGATGTTGTCGAACACCATCGGCAGCCCAAGCGCGCCGATCTCGATGGGGGCGGTCGTCGTGTTGGTCAGCGTGAAGCGGAGCACGAGGACGCCGTGGTCGTCGATCCAGCGGCGCTCGACGCGCAACGGGCTGGTGGTCCCGAGCGAGGCGGTGATGTCGGCGGCGGCGAGCGTCGCGCCGGTCGCGGGCAGGCGGCGGATCGCCTTGCGGTGCTGCGCGGAGGCGAAGTCGGTCCAGGCGCCGCCGGATTGCCGCACACGGAGGTGGACGTCGCCGATATGGACATAGCCGTCGGCGGCGCGCTCGGCCTCGCGGGCGCCGGGGACGAAGTCGAAACCCGGCTCGGCGGCGGGCGAGAGCCGGGCGAGCGTCTGCGTGTCGGTGCGGAGCGCGAGGCGGAAGGCGGGGGTGCGAAGCGCGGTCTGCGCGATCGGGCGGTAGCTTGGCTTGGCGGTCTTGGCAGGCTTAGGTTCCGCATACCCGGGCAGCGTCGCGGTGCCGAGCAGGAGGAGCGCGAGGACGGGGCGGAATGCGGTCATTGATGGCTCGCTCGGGCTCGACGGTGGGTGCGAAATGGCGCTTGCACCACTTCTCTGGAAGTATAGTATACGATATCCGAATGGAGATAAAGATGTTCGCAAACCGCCGGGATGTATTGATGGGGACGACGGCGGTGGCGCTGTTGTCGGTGGGCGAACAGGCGTTTGGCAAGGGGGCGACTGGCAGGGGGCCGACGCTGCTCCCGACCAAGGCCAAGCCTTTGCCGTTGTCCGCGGTGCGCTTGCTCCCGTCCGCCTACGCGACCGCGGTCGAGGTCAATCGCGCGTATCTGCTGCGATTGAGCGCGGATCGGTTGCTGCACAATTTCATGGTCTATGCCGGGCTCCCCGCGAAGGCGCCGCTCTATGGCGGGTGGGAGAGCGACACGATCGCCGGGCATACGCTCGGTCATTATCTGACCGCGCTGGTGCTGATGCACGCACAGACCGGTGATACCGAGTGTCGCGCGCGCGCCGATTACATCGTTGCAGAACTGGCGCGGGCGCAGGCGAAGCGCGGCACCGGCTATGTCGGTGCGCTGGGGCGCAAGCGGAAGGACGGCACGATCGTCGATGGCGAGGAGATCTTCCCCGAGGTGATGCGCGGCGAGATCAAGTCGGGCGGGTTCGATCTCAACGGGTCGTGGTCGCCGTTATATACGGTGCACAAGGTCTTTGCGGGGCTGCTCGACGTGCATGCCGCGTGGGGTAATACGCAGGCGCTGACCGTCGCGACCGGGTTGGCGACGTATTTTTCGAAAGTGTTCGCGGCGCTCGACGATGCGCAGATGCAGACGCTGCTCGGGTGCGAATATGGCGGGTTGAACGAGAGCTATGCCGAACTTTCCGCGCGCACCGGTGACAAGCAATGGCTCGACGTCGCGGAGCGACTGTACGACCGCAAGATGCTCGACCCGATGGTCGCGGGCGAGGACAAGCTGGCGAACTTTCACGCCAATACGCAGGTGCCGAAACTCGTCGGGCTGGCGCGGATCCATGAACTGAACGGCAAGCCCGCACCCGCGAACGCCGCGCGGTTCTTCTGGAACACCGTCACGCAGCATCACAGCTACGTGATCGGCGGCAATGCCGACCGCGAGTATTTCTCCGGTCCCGACAGCATCGCCAACCACATCACCGAGCAGACCTGCGAGCACTGCAACAGCTACAACATGCTGAAGCTCACGCAGCAGCTCTATGGCTGGGCACCGGACGGCGCGATGTTCGACTATTACGAGCGCGCGCATCTAAACCACATCATGGCCGCGCAGAACCCGAAGAACGCCGGCTTCACCTATATGACGCCGCTGATGACGGGCACCGCGCGCGAATATTCGACGCCGAAGGACGACGCGTTCTGGTGCTGCGTCGGCACGGGGATGGAAAGCCATGCCAAGCACGGCGAGGCGATCTTCTGGGAGGGCGACGGCACGCTGCTGGTCAATCTCTACATCCCGGCGGAGGCGCAGTGGCGTGCGCGCGGTGCGGTGGTCAGGCTCGACACACGCTATCCCTTCGAGCCGGAATCGCGGCTGACGCTGACGAAGCTGGCAAGGCCGGGGCGGTTTCCTATCGCGTTGCGGGTGCCGGGCTGGGCGAACGGGCGCGCGGCGGTGACGGTCAATGGCGCGGCGGTCGAGCCGGTGCTGGCGAAGGGCTATGCGATCGTCGAGCGCAAATGGAAGGCGGGGGATGTCGTCGCGATCAACGTACCGCTCGATCTGCGGCTGGAGAGTGCGCCAGGCGATGTCGATACGGTTGCGGTGCTGCGCGGGCCTATGGTGATGGCCGCCGATCTCGGCTCGACCGAGGCGAAATGGGAGCAGGCCGATCCGGCGATGGTCGGCGCGGACCTGCTCGCCGCGTTTACGCCGACGGCTGGCGCGGGTGCGCGTTATGCGACGAAGGGGATTATCCGGCCTGCCGACCTCAATTTCGTGCCGTTCTACAGCCAGTATGATCGCCGCAGCGCGGTGTTTTTCAAGCGCTTCAGCGAGGCGGCGTGGAAGACCGAGGAGGCGGCGTTCCTGACCGAGCAGGCGCGGCTGAAGGATCTCGCCGCACGATCGGTGGACGTGATGCACCTCGGCGAGATGCAGCCTGAGCGCGATCATGCGCTGACGTCGGACATCTCGTATCCGGTCAGCTATCGCGGGCGGAACGGGCGCGATGCGCGGTCGGGCGGGTATTTCGAATTCGCGATGAAGACACGGCCGGGGCCGCTGGTGGTGCAGGCGACCTACTGGGGCGACGAGCGCGCACGCGATTTCGACATCCTCGTGGATAATGTGAAGGTCGCCACGCAGCATCTCGAGGCGGACCAGCCGGGCAAGTTCTTCGATGTCGAGTATCCGCTGCCGATTGGGCTTACCAAGGGCAAGACGAGCGTGAAGATCCGCTTCGTGCCGCATGACCGGTCATCGGCGGGGCCGGTGTTCGGGGTACGAATGGCGACAGCCAAGCCGGGTCGGGTCGCATGAGCGCGGTGTCGGGAACGAGGGAGAATGACCGCTTGAAGCGCGCTACGGGTGCAAAACCCACTCCGTCACCCCGGACTTGTTCCGGGGTCCACCGTTCCGCACACCGAATCC